>Ga0316605_10000011_pt1 | contig 348718 bp, 304 predicted proteins | sample OWC_soil_day20_n_FD_207666 | JGI IMG/M metagenome (GOLD analysis project Ga0316605, IMG submission 207666) | Wetland soil microbial communities from Old Woman Creek delta, Ohio, United States - OWC_soil_day20_noCT | ecosystem: Environmental > Terrestrial > Soil > Wetlands | place: USA: Ohio... | reverse complement strand
GCAGCATGAAAGTTCTCTCCGTCAATGGAATCTTTTGCTCAACTATTTGAAGAATCCCTGGCTCGCCAGGAAATGCGTCAAGGCGAAGTCATCACTGCAGAAGTGGTGCTCATCGATCACAATTTCGTTGTGGTCAATGCCGGCCTGAAATCGGAATCCTATGTTCCGCTCGAAGAATTCCTGAATGATCAAGGCGAAATCGAAGTCAAGGTTGGTGATTTCGTCCAAGTTGCTATCGAAATGCTGGAAGACGGCTACGGTGCCACGCGCCTGTCGCGCGATCGCGCCAAGCGCATCGCCGCCTGGAACTTCCTGGAAGAAGCCCTGAACAACAACTCCCTGGTTACTGGCACCATCACCGGCAAGGTCAAGGGCGGTCTTACCGTCATGTCCAACGGTGTTCGCGCCTTCCTGCCGGGTTCCCTCGTCGACATGCGTCCGGTCAAGGACACCACGCCGTACGAAGGCAAGACCATGGAGTTCAAGGTCATCAAGCTTGACCGCAAGCGCAACAACGTCGTGATGTCCCGCCGTGCCGTGCTCGAAGCCACCGCTGACAAGGATCGCGAAAAGCTCCTCGAGAACCTCAAGGAAGGCACCACCGTCAAGGGTATCGTCAAGAACATCACCGATTACGGTGCGTTCGTCGACCTCGGCGGTATCGATGGCCTGTTGCACATCACCGACCTGGCCTGGCGCCGTGTCCGTCACCCGAGCGAAGTGCTCAATGTGGGTGACGAAGTTACCGCCAAGATCCTCAAGTTCGATGCCGAGAAGAACCGCGTCTCCCTGGGCATGAAGCAACTGGGCGACGATCCGTGGGTTGGTATTGCCCGCCGTTATCCGGCTGGCACCCGACTGTTCGGCAAGGTCACCAACCTGACCGACTACGGCTCTTTCGTTGAAATCGAACAAGGCATCGAAGGTCTGGTTCACGTTTCCGAAATGGACTGGACCAACAAGAACGTTCATCCGTCCAAGGTTGTCCAGCTTGGCGACGAAGTCGAAGTCATGATCCTCGAGATCGACGAAGAGCGTCGTCGTATCTCCCTGGGTATGAAGCAGTGCCAAGCCAATCCTTGGGACGACTTCGCGATGAACCACAAGAAGGGTGACAAGGTTAAGGGCGCCATCAAGTCGATCACCGACTTCGGCATCTTCATCGGTCTGCCTGGTGGTATCGATGGTCTGGTTCACCTGTCCGACCTGTCTTGGTCTGCGACTGGCGAAGAAGCCATCCGCAACTTCAAGAAGGGCGACGAAGTTGAGGCGCTGGTCCTCGGCATCGACGTCGAGAAGGAGCGTATCTCCCTCGGTATCAAGCAGATGGAAGGTGATCCGTACACCAACTTCATTGCTACCCACGAGAAGAACAGCATCGTGAACTGCACCGTCAAGTCGGTTGATGCTCGCGGTGCCGTGCTGACGCTGGATGGGGAAAACGAAGGCTATCTGCGCGCTTCCGAGTTCTCGCGTGATCGCATCGACGACTTGTCGCAGCACCTCAAGGTGGGCGATACCGTTGAAGCCATGATCATCAATGTGGATCGCAAGACCCGTGGTATCAACCTTTCCATCAAGGCCAAGGACAGTGCTGAGCAACACGAAGCCATGCAGAAGCTTTCTGCTGAATCTTCTGCTGCTGCTTCAGGTACCACGAACCTGGGTGCCCTTTTGAAGGCCAAGCTCAACCAGCAAGGCTGATAAGGCAATAGCATGACCAAATCCGAGCTCATCGCCCGGCTGGCCGAAAGGTTCCCACAGCTGGTGGCGAAAGATGCTGATTTTGCGGTCAAGATGATTCTCGATGCGATGTCCGAAGCACTTGTGCGAGGGGATCGTATCGAGATCCGCGGATTCGGCAGCTTTGCGCTCAACTATCGGCCACCGCGTACTGGCCGAAACCCGAAATCCGGGGAAAAGGTTGGCGTCCCGGCCAAGTGGGTTCCCCACTTCAAGGCCGGAAAGGAATTGCGCGAAAGGGTCGATCAGGCGATCTGACGCCGGGCTTGGCCCAATGTGGTAGATTCAGGGCAGTGAATTATTTCACTGCCCTTTTCTATTTAATCTCATGACAGCAATTACTTGGGCCATAAGGCTAACTATCTTTGTATTTCTGGTCGTATTTGCAACCCAGAATACGGACCCGGTTGTTCTCAATCTGCTACCCGGAGTTGTTTGGCAACCGCCGCTGGTGATTGCCTTGCTGGTGTTTTTTGTTGGGGGCGTATTGCTTGGGGGACTTTCCCTTTTGGCCGTGTTGTTTCGACAGCGTCGAGAAATTGCCCTTCTGAAACGCAGTGGCAATCAGGCTCCGAGCGTCGCTAGGCAGGAAGTGTCGCCGATACCATGAGTGAACTTTTCGAGTATTGGCAGTTACTGCTCATCCCGGCTTTTTTTGCGCTTGGCTGGGTTGCTGCGCGGGTGGATATGCGGCAGGTGGTGCATGAATCGCGGACTTTGCCACGGTCGTATTTTCAAGGGTTGAATTTTCTGCTCAATGAAGAGCCCGACAAAGCCATCGATTCGTTTCTGGAAGTGGCCAAGGTCGATTCGCAGACCGTCGAGTTGCATTTTGCGTTAGGAAATCTCTTTCGGCGCCGTGGCGAGACTGAGCGCGCCATCCGTATGCACCAGAATCTGATCGAATTGCCTGATCTTGATGAAAAATTGCGTCTGCAGGCGCTTTCTGAATTGGGGCAGGATTATCTGAAGGCTGGGTTGCTGGATCGCGCTGAAGAAATTTTCAATAAGCTGCTAGGTACAGCCTTTGAGGATGAGGCAAAGCGCAATCTTCTGGAAATCTATCAAGTTGAAAAAGAGTGGCTCAAAGCCATAGAGATCGCAAGAGAGCTCCCCGATGTTGCGTCGCATCGCGATGTGGCCGAGTACTACTGCGAGTTGGCCGCAAATGAAATAATGCGATCACGTCCTGATACCGCGCGCGGCTATCTGGAGATTGCTACCCGGGAAAACCGGAAATGCGTGCGCGCCAGCCTTCTCCAAGGGGACTTGTTGTTGCAGGAAGGGGAAGTCAAAGGGGCAATCGAGGCATGGCAACAAATTGAACTCCAGGACCCTGCTTACCTGGCGTTGGTTGCTCAGCGGCTATTGGAGTCATATAGGAAGCTGGAGAGACCAGCGGAAGGTATTGCCCTGTTGAGCGGCTATCTGGAGCGCTACCCCTCATTGGATTTGCTGGAAGTCGTCTATCAGCTGGTTCTGGAGAGCGAAGGCGTCGAGTCGTCATATCGATTGGTGCGTGCAGAATTACAGCGGAATCCAACCTTGTTGGGCTTGGAAAAATTGATGAGTGCTCGCCTGCCTCTGGTGGCGCCGGAGGTACGTCCCGACGTTGAATTGGCGAAAAGCATAATTCATGGTTACACGAAACGTTTGTCGCGCTATCGATGCGATAATTGCGGGTTCAAGGCTCGCCAGTTCTATTGGCGTTGTCCGGCCTGTGGCGGTTGGGAAACCTATCCACCGCGCCGTAGTGAAGAATTCGATCAATCCTTGTAGGAAGCAATATGAAGATCACCGTTGTCGGGACTGGCTATGTCGGTTTGGTGAGTGGCACCTGTCTGGCTGAAGTCGGGAATGATGTCCTTTGTCTCGATGTCGACCCTGAAAAAATCCGTATTCTGGAAGAAGGTGGTATCCCGATTTTCGAACCTGGATTGCAGGATATGGTTCGTCGCAATGTTGCAGCCGGCCGCTTGCACTTCACGACGGATGTCGAGAAAGCCGTACAGCATGGAACCATTCAGTTCATTGCCGTTGGCACCCCTCCTGATGAAGATGGCTCTGCCGATCTCCAGTATGTTCTAGGTGCTGCCCGCAATATCGGCCGCCTGATGACCGACTACAAGGTGGTGGTGGACAAAAGTACTGTTCCGGTTGGTACCGGTGCCAAGGTCAAGGCCGCTGTTGCCGAAGAGTTAGCCAAGCGCGGGATCGATATACCTTACAGCGTGGTGTCTAATCCGGAGTTCCTGAAAGAAGGGGCTGCTGTCGAGGATTTCATGCGTCCGGACCGTATCGTGGTGGGCGCCGAGGAAGAGCAGGCCATCCATCTGATGCGTGCGCTGTATGCGCCGTTCCAGCGTAACCATGAGCGCTTGATCATTACCGATGTCAAGAGCGCCGAACTGACCAAATATGCGGCCAATGCCATGCTGGCAACGCGCATCAGCTTCATGAACGAACTGGCCAACCTTGCCGAGGTGCTGGGGGCGGATATTGAAATGGTTCGCCAGGGCATCGGTTCCGATCCGCGTATCGGTTATCACTTCCTTTACCCCGGTTGTGGCTACGGTGGCTCCTGTTTCCCGAAGGACGTCAAGGCGCTTATCGCAACAGCCAAGGACGACGCGGGCATCACGCTCAAGGTCCTGACAGCCGTCGAAGAAGCCAACGATGCTCAGAAGCATGTCATGACTGGCAAGCTAAAAGGACGTTTTGGCGACCTTAAAGGCAAGCATTTTGCCTTGTGGGGGTTAGCCTTCAAGCCGAATACCGATGATATGCGGGAAGCGCCAAGCCGAGAGTTGATCGCTGACCTTTTTGCTGCTGGCGCGACTGTGACTGCCTATGACCCCGTTGCCATGCACGAAACACAGCGCATATATGGTGACGAGCCACGGATTAAGTACGCCGAGAATCCCATGGGGGCATTGGCTGACGCCGACGCGCTGCTGATTGTCACCGAATGGAAGGAATTCCGTAGCCCGGACTTCGATGCCATCAAGCTTGCACTGAAGAATCCAGTCATTTTTGACGGGCGAAATCTTTACGATCCGAAATTCGTACGTAGCCAGGGGATCGAATATTTTGCGATCGGACGCTGATAGATGAGTAGCAGCATGTTGGACAAAATATCCAGGGTTCGTCTGCTGGTGGTCGGGGATGTCATGCTGGATCGCTACTGGTTCGGCGATGTCAGCAGAATTTCGCCTGAGGCGCCGGTGCCTGTCGTAAAGGTCGAGCGTATGGAGGAGCGCCTTGGTGGAGCAGCCAATGTGGCGCGAAACGCCGCGTCGCTGGGGGCCGTTTCAGCATTGCTGTCGGTCGTTGGCGATGACGAGGCTGGACGCACGCTGGGTCGCTTGCTCGAGGAAGGCCAAATCGATGCCAGCCTGCATGTTGATAGCAAGATCGATACGACGGTCAAACTGCGCGTCATCGGGCGCCAGCAGCAACTATTGCGCATCGATTTTGAAACCACGCCATCCCACGAGATTCTTCAGGCCAAGCTGGCCGATTTCGAAAGTCGGGTTGTTCAGTCGGATGTGGTGATCCTGTCCGACTATGGCAAGGGTGGCTTGACGCATATTGTGGACATGATCCGCATTGCCCGCGCTCACGACAAGCCTGTGCTCGTCGACCCGAAAGGCGACGAATGGGGGAAATACGCCGGTGCCACCGTCATTACTCCCAATCGATCCGAGTTGAAAGAAGTGGTTGGCCGTTGGTCATCCGAAGACGAGTTGGCGGCAAAAGCGCGCAAATTGCGCGGCGAGCTGGGGCTCGAAGCCTTGTTGGTTACCCGTAGCGAAGAGGGAATGACCTTGTTTGCCGATGAGGCTCACCATCAACCTGCCGTTGCCCGTGAGGTCTTCGATGTGTCCGGTGCTGGCGATACGGTGATCGCCACGCTGGCGGTCATGATCGCGGCAGGTGCGGATTGGGCTGAGGCCATTCGCGTTGCCAACATCGCAGCGGGAATTGTTGTGGGCAAGCTGGGAACTGCGGTTGTCAGTCGTCACGAACTTGCCGAAGCTCTGTAAGGAATAACCATGTACACAGTCGTTACCGGCGCAGCCGGCTTTATCGGTTCCAATATCGTCAAGGCACTCAACGAGCGCGGTGTGACCAAAATCATCGCCGTCGACAATTTGACCAAGGCCGACAAGTTCCGAAACCTGATCGACTGCGAGATTGCCGATTACATCGACAAGAACGACTTCATTGCCCGCATCCAGGCCGGGCATTTCGATGGCGAGATCGATGCGATCTTTCATGAAGGCGCTTGTTCGGACACCATGGAAACCGACGGGCGTTACATGATGGAGAACAACTTCCGTTATTCCTCCATTCTGCTCGACTGGTGTCTCGATCAGGATGTCCAGTTCCTCTACGCCTCCAGTGCGGCGACTTATGGTGCCAGCAGCGTTTTCAAGGAGGAGCGCCAGTACGAAGGTCCGCTCAACGTTTACGGCTACTCCAAGTTCCTGTTCGATCAGATCGTCCGGCAACGCCTGACGCAGAATCCTTCTTCGCAGATTGTCGGTTTCCGCTACTTCAACGTTTATGGTCCGCGCGAGACCCACAAGGGACGCATGGCGTCGGTTGCCTTCCATAACTTCAACCAGTTCCGTGCCGACGGCAAGGTCAAGCTGTTTGAAGGGTCTCATGGCTATCCTGATGGCGGGCAGCAACGGGACTTCGTCTTTGTCGGCGACGTGGCCAAGGTGAATTTATTTTTCCTGGATCATCCGGAAACCTCCGGTATTTTCAATCTGGGATCCGGGCGTGCGCAGAGTTTCAACGATGTGGCGGTTGCTGCCGTAAACGGCTGCCGTAAGGCAAAGGGTGATGCACCTTTGGGGCTGGCTGAACTGTGGGCACAAGGCTTGCTCGAATATGTCGCCTTCCCCGAGGCTTTGAAGGGCAAGTACCAGGCGTTTACCCAGGCCGACCTCACGCGCCTGCGGGACGCTGGTTATGAAGCCCCGATGGCCACGGTAGAGGAGGGCGTCTCCCAATATATCGAGTGGCTCAACCGCAATGTATAAAACCCTTCAGGATTTTGTCGGAAATACACCGCTGGTTCGTCTGGTGCGTATTCCCGGTGCCGACAACGATAAACGCAACAACGTCATTCTCGCCAAGCTCGAGGGAAACAACCCGGCCGGGTCGGTGAAGGACCGTCCGGCGCTGTCGATGATTACGCATGCCGAGGCGCGGGGTGACATCAAGCCCGGCGATACGCTGATCGAGGCCACTTCCGGCAATACGGGCATTGCGCTGGCCATGGCGGCGGCCATCAAGGGATACCAGATGATTCTGGTCATGCCCGAGAATCAGAGCATCGAGCGACGCCAGAGCATGCGTGCTTATGGGGCCGAACTGGTCCTGACGCCGAAGGATGGCGGTATGGAGTTGTGTCGTGACGTGGCCGAGAAAATGCGTGACGAAGGCAAGGGCATCATCCTTGACCAGTTTGGCAATTCCGACAATCCGTTGGCGCATATCGAAGGGACGGGTCCGGAGATCTGGCGTGACACGGAAGGGCGGATTACCCATTTCGTTTCCAGCATGGGGACGACCGGGACCATCATGGGTACCTCGGCTTACCTGAAGTCGCAGAACCCGGCGATTCAGATCGTCGGCTGCCAGCCTGAGGACGGGAGTCAGATTCCGGGTATTCGCAAATGGCCGGAAGCCTATCTGCCCAAGATTTTTGATCGAAGCCGCGTGGATCGCGTGGAAAGTGTCAGCCAGGCCGATGCCGAAGCCATGACGCGCCGGCTGGCGATGGAAGAAGGCATCTTTGCCGGTATTTCGTCCGGTGGCGCGACGGCGGTGGCGCTTCGCCTGTCGCAGACGCTGGAAAATGCGGTGATTGTCACGATTATCTGCGATCGGGGAGATCGTTACTTGTCGACGGGCGTATTCCCTGCATGAAGCCGGTCCTGGTTTTCGACATCGAGACCATTCCTGATGTCGCCGGCCTGCGCCGGCTGAATGACCTGCCGGCCGGGCTTTCGGACGATGAGGTCGCGGAATTGGCCTTTCAGCAACGTCGTGCCAAGACGGGCAATGATTTTCTCCAGTTGCACCTGCAGCGGGTGGTCACGATTTCCTGCGTGTTGCGCACAGGCGAAGGCTTGAAGGTCTGGTCGCTGTCGGAACCGGACCTGAATGAAGGGGCGATCATCCAGCGCTTCTTCGATGGCATCGAGAAATTCACGCCGCAGATCGTGTCCTGGAACGGCAGCGGTTTCGATCTGCCGGTACTCCACTATCGGGGCATGTTACATGGCGTCGCGGCGCCGCGCTACTGGGATCTCGGGGATGGCGACTACGCCGATTCGCGCGATTTCAAGTGGAACAACTACATCAGTCGCTACCACATGCGCCATCTCGATCTGATGGATCTGCTGGCGTTGTACAACGCGCGTGCCAATGCGCCGCTCGACGATCTGGCCAAGCTCTATGGCTTTCCCGGCAAGCTCGGCATGGATGGCGGCAAAGTCTGGGAAGCCTGGCAGGGCGGCAAGAGCGCCGAGATCCGCGATTACTGCGAAACCGATGTGATCAATACCTACCTCGTCTATAACCGTTTCCGGCGCATGCGCGGTGAGCTGACGGCAGAAGAAGAGGCGGCGGAATGCGAATTCGTGAAAGCGCAATTGACCCGGATTGGTGCGCCGCATTGGCAGGAGTTTCTCGCCGCCTGGCACTGATCGCACGCCAGTCCGGCGTTATAATTACAAATTCTCAAACCTAACTGCAGAGAGATAACGATGGCACTCAACAACGTCCCCTCAGGCAAGTCCCTTCCCAACGATTTCAACGTCATTATCGAAATCACGGCGCATTCCGACCCCGTCAAGTACGAAGTCGACAAGGAAAGCGGCGCGATTTTCGTTGACCGCTTCATGTCGACCTCGATGCACTATCCCTGCAATTACGGCTACATTCCGCACACCATCGCCGGCGACGGCGACCCGGTCGACGTGCTGGTTGTCAGCCCCTTCCCGCTGCCGCCGGGCGTGGTCGTTCGCTGCCGTCCGATCGGCATGCTGGCCATGACCGACGAGGCAGGTGAAGACGCCAAGCTGCTCGCCGTACCGGTCGACAAGCTGACCCCGATGTACCGCAACATCCAGACCCACTCCGACATGCCGGCCCTGCTGCTCGACCAGATCGCTCACTTCTTCGAGCACTACAAGGATCTCGAGCCGGGCAAGTTCGTCAAGGTTAACGGCTGGCGCGGTCCTGAAGAGGCCAAGAAGGAAATCGAAGCTGGCGTCAAGACCTACAACGACGCGAAAGAAAAGCCGGCTTACTAAGAGCCTGTGGAATATTCGTTCACGCCCGCTCCACGTGCCCAAGCGAGCCCGCTCGGCGTTGCAAATGCTCGCCATAGTTTGAACTATGGCTGTGCTTTGCGCCTTGATCGTGCACGCTTGAACCCGTTGCTCGGGCGCGCCCAAATAATTCACAGACTCTGAGCTATGTTGCGTATCGCCGTTGCCCAGTTCAACGCCACCGTCGGTGATCTGACGGGCAACGTCGAACGCATCATTCAGTGTGCCAACGAGGCGAAAGCCCTTGGTGCCCAGGTACTGCTGACGCCGGAACTGGCGTTGTGCGGTTACCCGCCGGAAGACCTGCTGCTGCGCCCGGATTTCTACCGGGCCAGCATGCGGGCGCTCGATGACCTGGCCAGCCGGGTCGACGGCATTGCCGTGATCGTCGGGCATCCTGAAGAATATCTGGGACGTTGCTACAACGCGGCGACGGTCATTGAAAATGGCCGGCAGATCGCGGTTTATCGCAAGATTCGTCTCCCCAATTACGAAGTATTCGACGAGAAGCGCTATTTCGAGTCGGGTACCGAAGCCTGCGTGGTCACGCTGGGCGGTGTCCGTTGCGGCATCAACATCTGCGCCGACATATGGGAAGCTGGGGCCGCCGAGATGGCGCGCGCCGCCGGTGCGGAGTTGCTGCTCGTTCTCAATGCGTCGCCCTGTCATCTGGAAAAGCATCAGCAACGCGCCCAGATCCTGGCCGAGCGGATCGATGCCACGGGTATTCCTGCCATCTATTGCAATCTGGTCGGCGGGCAGGATGAGCTGGTTTTCGATGGCGCGTCGTTCGCGCTCGATACCCGGAAAAACTGCTGCATGCGCTTGCCGCAGTTTGAAGAAGCGCTGGGCATTGTCGATTTCGACGCGGGTTCCCTGCATTCGGCGCAACTGGCCGCCGAACTGTCGGTCGAGGCTGAAGCCTACAACGCGCTGGTGCTGGGCGTGCGTGACTACATTGGCAAGACCGGTTTCAAGGGGGCGATAATCGGCCTGTCGGGCGGTATCGATTCGGCGCTGACGCTCTGCGTGGCGGTCGATGCGCTCGGTGCCGACAAGGTGCGGGCGGTCATGATGCCGTCGCCCTATACGGCGCAGATGAGCCTCGACGATTCGCGCGAGATGATTCGCGTGCTGGGCGTGCGCTACGATGAAATTGCCATTGCGCCGGCCATGGACGTCTACGCTTCGATGCTCGATCCGCTGTTTGCCGGATTGCCGGCTGATACGACCGAAGAAAACATCCAGGCACGCATCCGCGGCAACATCCTGATGGCCTTGTCCAACAAGACCGGTGCGCTGGTGCTGACGACCGGCAACAAGTCGGAAATGGCCGTCGGCTATTGCACCCTGTACGGTGACATGGCGGGTGGTTTCGCCGTCATCAAGGACGTCTTCAAGACCCTGGTCTATCGCCTGGCGCGCTACCGCAACACGCTGTGCCAGGGCGATCCGGTGATTCCGGAAAACATCATCGTCCGGCCGCCGTCGGCTGAGTTGAAGCCCGATCAGACCGACCAGGATTCGCTGCCGCCGTACGAGGTGCTCGACGCCATTGTCCGCGCCTACATGGAAGAAGATCGCAGTCCGCGCGAGATTATCGCGGCCGGTCTGCCGGAAGACGCCGTACGGCGCGTCGTTCGTCTGCTGCGCATCGCCGAATACAAGCGCCGTCAGGCGCCGATCGGCATTCGCATCACGCCGCGTGGTTTTGGCAAGGATTGGCGGTATCCTATTACCAACCGATATCCGGACGAATTTTAAGAACCTGTAGAGAGAGGAAGCAGCCCATGAAAAAAATCGAAGCCGTCATCAAGCCATTCAAGCTCGACGAAGTGCGCGAGGCGCTGTCCGAGATCGGCATCGCCGGCCTGACCGTCACCGAAGTCAAGGGTTTTGGCCGCCAGAAAGGGCATACCGAGCTGTATCGTGGTGCCGAGTACGTGGTCGATTTCCTGCCCAAGATCAAGATCGAGATCGTCGTCAATTCCGACAACGTCGAACCTGCCATCGAAGCCATCATCAAGGCCGCGCGCACCGGCAAGATCGGCGACGGCAAGATTTTCGTCACGCCGGTCGAGCAGGTCGTGCGTATTCGTACCGGCGAAACGAACGAAGCGGCGATTTAAGCGCGCTTCGGCCCTGGGGGACCGGATTTCACGGTCAACCGGGAAAAAGGGCCAAAATCGAAAAAGGGCAGCTGCGGCTGCCCTTCGTCATTTCTGGTTGCGCAACAGAACAACCAGCGCGCCTTCGCCACCGTCGGGAGGCTTGGCCTGGCAATAGGCCAGCACTTCCTGACGCTGGGCCAGCCAGCCGCGCACCAGTTGGCGCAGGATGGAGGTCTTCTGCGGAGAGCCGTGCCCCTTGCCATGAACGACGCGCACGCAGCGCTTGCCATGGTGCAGGCAGGCCGCGAGGAAGGTGGCGAGCTGGTGCCTGGCTTCGTCGCGATTCAGGCCGTGCAGGTCGATCTCGTTCTGAATGACCCAGCGCCCGCGACGCAGGTCGCGCAGGACGTTCTGGGCCAGTCCGCTGCGCAAATAATGCGGCTCGTCGCCGCCTTCCAGTCGGTCCTGCAGGCCGATGAAGCCGTGCAGGCTTTCGTGCAGGGCGGCCTGCTCGTCGGCCAGATGCTGCAGTGGCCGGGGCGGCGGTGGGCGTTTGCTGTGTTCGACCAGGTTGGCCGGGGGGAGCGGCTTGACGCCGGCCATGGCGGCCCGGAATTCGCGCTGCTCGGGCGCAAGATGGACCGGAGGAGGCGCCGATTCGCCCATGGCGCGCCAATGGGCCGGCAGGTCGTCGCCGGCGGGCTTTTTCCGCTCGGGCGCCTTTGCTTCTTTCGGAGCCGGGCGGGGTGGTGCGGCGCGTTTCGGCTTGTTCAACTGAACGCGGTTAATCGGCGGAAGCGGCTTGATATCGGCCACTTCCGCCTGGAAGGCAGCAAGGTCTTCCGGGTCGATCAAATTCAGGCGAGCTGGTCGAGGTAACGCTCGGCGTCCAGCGCGGCCATGCAGCCGGAACCGGCCGAGGTGCAGGCCTGCTTGTAGATCTGGTCCTGCACGTCGCCGGCAGCGAAAACGCCGGTGATGCTGGTCTGCGTGGCATTGCCGCTACGACCGGATTCGGTGACGAGGTAGCCGTTGTCCATCTCCAGCTGACCGGCAAAGATATCGGTATTCGGCTTGTGGCCGATGGCGATGAAGACGCCATGCACGGAAACGTCCTGCGTCGCGCCCGTGTCCTTGTTCTTGACGCGCAGGCCGGTCACGCCGGAATCGTCGCCGAGCACTTCGTCGAGCGTCGTGTTGTAGAGAATGGTGATCTTGCCGGCCTTTTCCTTTTCGAATAACTTGTCCTGCATGATCTTCTCGGCCTTGAATTTCTCGCGGCGATGAATCAATGTGACATGACTTGCAATATTCGCGAGGTAAAGTGCTTCCTCGACTGCGGTGTTGCCGCCGCCGACGACGGCAACCGGCTTGTTGCGGTAGAAAAAGCCGTCGCAGGTGGCGCAGGCGGAGACGCCCTTGCCCATGAAGGCTTCTTCGGAGGGCAGGCCGAGGTATTGGGCCGAGGCGCCGGTGGCAATGATCAGCGCGTCGCAGGTGTAGGTGCCGGCGTCGCCGATCAGCGTGAAGGGTTTTTCGGTCAGTTTGGCGGTATGGATATGGTCGAAGATGATTTCGGTATCGAAGCGGCGGGCGTGGGCTTCGAAATTGGCCATCAGTTCGGGGCCCTGGATGCCGTTGGCGGCAGCCGGCCAGTTGTCGACTTCGGTCGTGGTCATCAGTTGGCCGCCCTGGGCCATGCCGGTGATCAGCACGGGCTTGAGGTTGGCGCGGGCAGCATAGACGGCGGCGGTATAGCCGGCGGGGCCGGAGCCCAGAATGATGAGCGGGGTATGGCGGGCAGTTTGGGACATCTTCATCCTCTTGGGTGATTAATGGGAAAATTATAGCGTTGTCTGAGGCTGCAATTTTTCCGAAGTTCCTATGTAATTTGGGAAAGCGGTTTATAATCTTTCTGTAACTCTATGAACGGAAACTGATTTATGTCAGCAACTCCATGTGGTTTGAGCCTGGTCGTCTTGCGCAACGTCCCCCTGTTTTCGGGGCTGGATCAGAGTGAGCTGGAAAAGCTCTCCCGGGTTGCCGGACGCAAGCGGGTCGAGCGCAGCGCCTCCATCGTGCGCGCCGGCGACAGTACGGATTCCCTTTATGTCCTGATCAGTGGTCGGGCCAAGGTCACCAACACCGACGAGGAAGGTCGCGAGATCATCCTGGCCTGGCTGGGTCCGGGCGAATTCTTTGGCGAAATGGGCCTGATCGACGGCAGCCCGCGTTCGGCCAACGTCGTTGCGGCGGAAGCCTGCGAACTGCTGTTCCTCGACAAGGATTCCCTGCAGCGCTGCATGCAGGATAACTTCCAGGTCGCCCAGAAACTCATGAAGATTCTGGTCACGCGCCTGCGCGAGGCCGACCGGAAGATCGAAAGCCTGGCCCTGCTCGACGTTTACGGCCGGGTAGCGCGCCTGCTGCTCGACATGTCCGAGGTGGTCGATGGCAATCGCGTGGTGAAGAAAAAGATTTCGAAGCAGGATATGGCAAAGATGATTGGTGCGTCGCGCGAAATGGTCAGCAAGGTCATGCGCGATCTGGAATTGAGCGGTTATATCCGCGTCGAGAATGATCAGCTGGTCATTCCCGGAGTCGCCTGACAGTGGCGGCACGGATGGTCAACCGGGCGGCGGCGCCTAGCCCGCTGCCGGAGAAGATTGGTTCATTGCTTCAGGAATCGCGCTGGCTGGGTGTCGGCGCCGTGGCCCTGTTCCTCACCATGGCCCTGTGGGGGTTCAGCAAGGATGATCCGGGCTGGTCGCATGCGGTCGGTTCGAGCGCGCTGCATAACCCCGCCGGGCGTGCCGGCGCCTGGATCGCCGACCTCATGCTCTACATTTTCGGGCTCTCGGCCTGGTGGTGGGTAGTCTTGCTCGGCATGTTCGTGTGGTGGGGCTTTCGCAAATACCATTCGCCGGAAGACCACAAGCAACACCCGCTGTTCATCGCGCTGACCGGATTTTCGCTCCTGCTCGTGGCCAGTTCGTCGCTCGAGGCCCTGCGCTTCTATTCGGCCAAGACTGTGTTGCCGCTGGCGCCGGGCGGCATGCTCGGCATCGAGCTGGGCCGCGTGCTGTCGACGCAGTTTGGCTACACCGGTTCGACGCTCTTCCTGCTGGCCGTCATGGCGGCCAGCTGGAGCATCTTTTCCGGGATGTCCTGGGTCTGGGCCTTCGAGAAGCTCGGTTACTTCCTGGAAAACTTCGTCGGTTTCTTCTACGGCCGGGTCGATGCCTGGCGTGACCGGCAGATCGGCAAGGAAGTCGCGCAGCAGCGCGAGGTGGTCGTCGAGGAAGAAAAGCGCCGCGTCGAACTGCACGATCCGATCATCATCGAGACGCCGGCACCGGTTGAAGTCCCGGTCTCGAAGAAGGCCGAGAAGCGCGTCGAGCGCGAAAAGCAGGTGGCTCTGTTCCCGGAAGCCATCATTGGCGGGCAATTGCCGCCGCTGCATCTGCTCGACCCCGCCCCGCCGGCCACCGAGACGGTCAGCCCGGAAACCCTCGAATACACCTCACGCCTGATCGAGCGCAAGCTCGCCGACTTCGGCGTTCAGGTCAAGGTCTTGGCCGCCATGCCGGGGCCGGTGATTACCCGCTACGAAATCGAGCCGGCTGTCGGCGTCAAGGGCGCCCAGATCGTCAATCTGGCGCGCGATCTGGCGCGTGCGCTGGCCATGGTGTCGATCCGCGTCGTCGAGACGGTGCCCGGCAAGTCGTGCATGGCGCTTGAATTGCCGAATCCGAAGCGGCAGACGGTGAAGCTGTCCGAAATCATCTCCAGCCGGCCGTACAACGACATGAGCAGCCCGCTGACGGTCTGCCTCGGCAAGGACATCGGCGGCCTGCCGGTGGTCGCCGACCTGGCCAAGACGCCGCACCTGCTGGTCGCCGGGACGACCGGTTCGGGCAAGTCGGTGGGCGTCAATGCGATGATCCTGTCGATGCTCTACAAGGCCGAGCCGGACCAGGTCCGCCTCATCATGGTCGACCCCAAGATGCTCGAACTGTCGATCTACGAAGGCATTCCGCATTTGCTGGCGCCGGTCGTCACGGACATGAAGCAGGCGGCCAACGCGCTGCATTGGTGCGTGACCGAGATGGAGAAGCGCTACAAGCTCATGTCGGCCATGGGCGTGCGCAACATCGCCGGCCTCAACACCAAGATCAAGGACGCCGAGAAGAAGGGCGAGCACATCCCGAATCCGCTGACCCTGACGCCGGAAACGCCGGAACCCTTGAAGACCATGCCGTTCATCGTCGTCATCATCGACGAGCTGGCCGACCTCATGATGGTCGTCGGCAAGAAGGTCGAGGAACAGATTGCCCGTCTCGCCCAGAAGGCGCGTGCTTCCGGCATTCACCTCGTGCTGGCGACGCAGCGGCCGTCGGTCGACGTGATCACCGGCCTGATCAAGGCCAACATCCCGACCCGCCTGTCCTTCCAGGTGTCGAGCAAGATCGATTCGCGCACCATCCTCGACCAGATGGGCGCCGAAGCGCTGCTCGGCCAGGGCGACATGCTCTACCTCGCGCCGGGCACGGGCTATCCGACCCGCGTGCATGGCGCTTTCGTGTCCGACGACGAAGTCCATCGCGTCGTCGAGCATCTCAAGACCACCGGCGCGCCGGAGTACATCGAGGACATCCTGAGCGGTAGCGGCAGCGACGACGAAGAGGGCGGCAGCGAAGGCGGCGAGGGCGGTGATGCCGAGAGCGATCCGCTCTACGACCAGGCCGTCGATATCGTGCTCAAGAACCAGCGTGCCTCGATTTCGCTCGTCCAGCGCCATCTGCGCATCGGCTACAACCGCTCGGCGCGGCTCATCGAGGCCATGGAAAAGGCCGGGCTGGTGTCCGGCATGGACGGCCGCGGTGGGCGCGAAGTGTTGATGAAGAAGCCGGCGGAGTGATTTCTGCCAGCAATTTGTTACACCCTGAAACAGCACGCCCCGGCGCAACCCGATAAGCTAGCCGCATGAAAATTGCCCAAAAACTCCTGTTGACCGCAGCCTGCGCGGTTTTTCCCCTGTTCGCCCAGGCCGGCGCGGTCGATCAACTGCACGACTTCCTGAAAAGCACGCGCACGCTGAAGGCCGACTTTGCCCAGATGGTCATCGGCAAGAACGGCCGCAAGCCGCAGCAGTCATCCGGCACCGTCGCCATTTCCAGGCCCGGCAAGCTGCGCTGGGAAATTCTCAAGCCCTATCCGCAACTCGTCGTCGGCGACGGCGAGAAGGTCTGGATTCACGACCCCGACCTGCAGCAGGTCACCGTGCGCAAGGCCGGGCAGGCCATCGGCAGTTCGCCGGCGGCCCTGCTCTCGGGCCGTAACGAGCTGGAAAAGAATTTCACGCTGAGCGAAGCCGGCGAGGCCGACGGCATGAGCTGGGTCGAGGCCCGGCCGAAGGCGGGCGACAGCGGCTTCGAAAAGGTTCGCCTCGGCTTTGCCGGCAACGACCTCAAGGCCATGGAGTTGCAGGACAGCTTCGGCCAGACGACGCATATCCGCTTCACGAAAATCGAACGCAATCCGGCCTTGCCGGCGACGACCTTCAAGTTCGTCCCTCCGGCGGGTGTCGATGTCGTGAGCGACTAGGGCGTGTTCACAGTAATCTGCGGGACGGCGTTTGCCGTGGCGGGAGGGGCGCCAAGGCGCGAGGCGCTGGGAATGGTTGTTCCATTCCCGAGCCGAGCAACGCCGGCGACCACCCGCTACGGCAAACCCGAAGGGCAAGGGGTTGGCGGGGCGCATTGCGGCGTTGCCGCTCGCTTGTGCAGATCACTGCACCGCGCGACCGGCGCCTTGCACTGCCTCCCCGCCATCCCCTTGCGCCGCCCGCTGCTTACTGTGAACACGCCCTAATTTGGCGTTTGCCGGCCGACTTTGACGGTCTACCGGAAAAAATGCCCAAAATTGAAATCGGGTGTCGGCCGATCACTGCATCGAATGCAGGCCGATCATGCTTCCCTCGGTATCGACGATCAGCGCGATGTAGCCGTATTGGCCGATCGACATCTTGTCCCGGTGGATGATGCCGCCGGCGGCCTTGGCCCGCGCGACCTGGATGGTGCAGTCGGGCGAACTGAAATAGACGATCACGCTGTTGTCGCCGGATTCGCAACCGGGAAACTTGACCAGCGCGCCGGAGGCGCCGTAGCCCTCGGGCTGCATGGGGAAGGCCCACATCTCCAGTTCGGGATTTTCCAGGCGGGTCAGGCTCACCTCGAAAACCGCTTCATAAAAGGCTTTGGCGCGGGCCATGTCCTGCACGTAAATCTCGAACCAGCCGACGGGGTTGTGCATGATCGTCCTTCCCGGATTCATCTTTAAAGCAAATCCCGACGACGGCCAGACGATTGAAAACGCATGGTGGCCAGGATGCTGATTGGATAGTGGGTCGGCGTGTAAGTTCCGCCGGCGGACTTGGTCGGGGGCGGCATGGCGAAGATTTTCCCGCGAATCGACTTCCGGTCTCGCGCTTGGCGGTACACTCCGCCGAATGGTTTTTGACGGAATGGATGCGGGATGAAGATTTTGCTGGTCGACGATTCGCGAGCGATTGCCATGCTGACGGGGGCGCGGCTGGAATCGTTCGGTCACGAAGTCAAACACGCCATCAACGGCGAGACTGCGCTCCAGTATTTCCGCAACGAGCACTTCGACCTGATCCTCATGGACATCGAGATGCCGGGCATGAACGGCTTCGAGGTGACGACCCGGATTCGCGCGCTGGAAGGCCAGGAACCCTGGGCCTGGACGCCAATCATCTTTGTCACGGCCACCGATACCGAAGCCAATCTGGTGACGGCCATCGAGGCGGGCGGTGACGACTTCATTTCGAAGACCGTGCCGGAGAACATCCTGCAGGCCAAGATGAAGGCCATGTCCCGGATTGCCGCGCTGCGCGCCCGCCTTTGCCTGGCCAACAACAAGCTCCAGGATCAGGCTAACCAGGATGGCCTGACCGGCCTGCTCAATCGCCGGGCCATGGACCTGCGGGTGGATGCGGCCTGGGAGCAGGCACGGACGGCATCGAGTCCATTCAGCTTGCTGATGGTCGATGTCGACAATTTCAAGAAATACAACGACCACTACGGCCACCTCGTCGGCGACGACTGCCTGCGGGCCGTGGCGGCCTGCCTGGCGCGGCAGCTTCAGCAGATCAACGATGCGCGGCGGGCGCCGGGTTCCTTCGTCGCCCGTTACGGCGGCGAGGAATTCGCCGTGATCATTCCCGATGCCGAACCCGGCGTGCACGCCGGCGTTGCGGCCGACATCGTGGCGGCCGTATCGGCCTTGGGCATTCCCCATGCCGAGAACGGCCAGCATGGCGTGGTCACCATTTCGGTCGGCGCCGCCTGCTTCCCGCACGCGATGGGCGAGATCAAGACGCTGTTTCGCCTGGCCGACGACCTGCTCTACAAAGCCAAGGACGCCGGGCGCAACCGGGCGGAAGTGGCATGAGTCTCGGGCAGTCGGGTGTGGCTGATGGCTGCTATCCCTGTCGCGCCTTCTGGCGGAAGCCGCTGTTCCTGCTCTGTCTCGGCCTGGTGGCCTGCTCGTCCTGGCACTGGGAAAAACGCGGGGCGCAGGAGGGCGAGTACGCGCGCGACGAAACCTTCTGCAAACAACTGGTTTACACCGGCACGGACGGCTTCGTGACCAACGCCAGCGTGCGCCGCATGCACGACTGCATGCAGGCGAAGGGCTGGCAGAAGGTCACGAACTGAGCGCTTGAGGCGTATTCGCAGCAAGCGAAGTCATTCCGCCGGTTACGCTGAACGTGCCCTAGTCGCCGGCGTGCTTTTCCTCGTCCATGACCCACAGGCGGTGGGCGTCGAGCAGCAGGCGGTAGCGTAGTTCGAGCGCATCGAGCTGGCTCAGGCGGGCGGCCAGGCGGGCATCGTTGGCCAGACGGCGGGTGGCGAGCAGGTCGTTGAGGCTGCCTTCGCCGAGCTGATAGGCGCGTGCCGTCATGTCGGCGGCCTGGCCAAGGCGCTCGGCGGCGCCGTGGCTGGCCTGCCAGGTGGCGTAGGCGGCAGTGGCCGACTGGTAGAGCATCGCGGCCTCCGCGGTGATTCGCTGGGTCACCGCGGCTTCCCGGCGACCGGCGACATCGGCCTGGGCGAGCGCCGCATCCGAGCTGGCGCGGCGGGCGCCGCCGGGCAGCGGGATGCTGATGTAGGCGCCGACGATCTGGTCTTCTCCGGCGCGTTCGCGCGACACATGCATGCCGATGGTCGGGTCGGGCAGGCGATCACGGCTGGCGCGGCCGGCGAAAATCTGGGCGCGTCGGGTTTCGCCGCGCGACAGTTCGAGTTCGTGGCTGTGTTCGAGGATGGCGTTGATCCAGTCGGCTTCGTTGCCATTGACCGGTAGCGGTTCGGCAATCGTGTTCTGCGCGGCGAGCGGCAGGCCGGGGTAGCGCCGGCGCAGGTCCTCGGCGGCCGTCTGCTGGCGAACTCGGGCCTGAGCCAGGGCCGCTTCGGCCTGGGCCAGCGCGGCGTCGGACTGGATGGCTTCAAGGCGGGCGGCGTCACCGAGCTGCTGGCGGCGCTGGATGCCCTTGGCCTGCTTGTCGAGCAGGGCGACCTGTTCCGACCACTGTGTCGCCGAGGCGCTTTCCTTGAGCCAGACGAACCAGGACTTGAGCAGGTTGCGGCTGGTTTCGTGCAGTGCGTCGCCGTGCCCCGTTTCGGCCAGCGCCACACCGGCCGCGCCAAGCTGGCCGTCGATGCCGGCCTTGCCGGGCAGGCGCAAGGGGCGTTCGATGGCGGCATTCCACTCGTTGAAGCGTTCGTCCGTGCCGGTGGCCGGCTTGCTCCGGCGCTGCTGGCCGCCAAGGCGGACGTTCCATTCGTATTGCCCGGCTTCGAGACGCGTGCGGTTGGCTTCCTCGACGCGCACCTGGCCGGCGGCGGCCTGCACGGTCGGGCTGGCGAGCAGGACGCGGGTGACGACCTCGGTCGGTGGCAGATTGGGCATGGCCTCGGCCGCGAAGCCGGTGCCGCCGATGCCGTTGATGCCAAAGACCACGACGAGGCGGACAAGGGACGATCCCACGGTCAACCGGAAAAAATGGCCAAATTCGAAATTCATAAGCGCCCCATTTCGATGACCGGGATCAGCCAGAAGAAGATGTTGGTGCCGGGAAGTTCGGCCTTGATCAGGTCGAGGATGGCGCGCATGCGATCCTCCGGGCCGACCATGCGGATCTGGGTGCGCGGCGAATGGCCGCTGACCAGTTCGGCCGGTTCGACGAGCGGGATCACGGCGCCGTGCCCTTCGGCCAGGCTGACGGTAAAGCCGCGTGCCAGGTCGGGGCGGGAGAGCAGCAGGTCTTCGACCACCTGGGCAACGTCGTTGCGCATGGTCAGCGAGAGCAGGACATCAGCCATGGCGGCGGGTCTCCGTGAAGGATACGGTGGCTTTGACACCGAAGCGGCGGAAGAGGATGGGCAGCAGGACGAGCGTCAGCGCCGTCGAGGTGAGCAGTCCGCCGATGACGACGATGGCCAGCGGACGCTGCACCTCGGAACCGGGGCCGGTGGCGAAGAGCATGGGCACGAGGCCGAAGGCGGCGATGCTGGCGGTCATCATGACCGGCCGCAGGCGGCGTTTGGCGCCCTCGACGACGACCTCGCCGACTGCCATGCCGCGGGCCAGCAGCTGGTTGAAGTAGGTCACCATCACCACGCCGTTGAGCACGGCGATACCGAGCAGGGCGATGAAGCCGACCGAGGCCGGTACCGACAGGTATTCGCCCGAGATGAGCAGGCCGAAGACGCCGCCGATCATGGCGAAGGGGATGTTGGAGAGGACGAGCAGGGCCTGGCGTACCGAGCGGAAGGTCGAGAAGAGCAGGAAGAAGATGAGTGCCAACGCCACCGGCACGACGATCATGAGGCGGGCCGCGGCGCGTTGCTGGTTCTCGAACTGGCCGCCCCAGGCCAGGCGGTAGCCGTTCGGCAGCTTGACGTCGCGGGCCACGGCGGCGCGCGCTTCGTCGACGAAACCGACGAGGTCGCGGTCGCGCACATTGGACTGGACGACGACGTAACGTTGGGCGTTTTCGCGGTCGACCTTGACCGGGCCGTCGATGCGGGCAATCTTGGCGACGTTGGCCAGCGGCACGCTGCCGCCGCCCGGGACCGAGATGCGCAGGGCCTCGAAGTCGGCCGGCGAGTTGAGCAGGCTGGTCGGACCGCGCAGGACGACCGGCACACGGCGTCCCTGTTCGATGACGACGCCGACGTTGCGGCCTTCGAGCAGGGCCTTGAGGTCGTTCTGGATGTCGTCGACGTTGAGTCCGATGCGGCCGGCCGCCAGGCGATCGACGGCAATCTTGAGGTACTGCACGCCGTCGTTCTTGAGCGTGAAGGTGTCCTCGGCGCCCGGCACCTTCTTGACGGCGGCGACGATCTCGTTCGACAGGCGGTTCAGCGTGGCGAGGTCGGGGCCGAAAATCTTGATGGCCAGGTCGCCGCGCACGCCGGTCAGCATTTCCGAGACACGCATGTCGATGGGCTGGGTGAAGGAATAACCGATGCCCGGGAAATTCTCCATGACGGCGCGCAGCTGGTCGGCCAGCCAGGCCGGGTCCGGTTTCCGCCAGGTGTCGCGCGGCTGGAGGACCATGAAGGTGTCGGTCTGGTTGAGGCCCATCGGGTCAAGGCCGAGTTCGTCCGAACCGGCGCGGGCGACGATGGACTTGATCTCCGGCACTTCGGCCAGGATGGCCTGCTGGACGCGGCTGTCGATGGCGATGGTCTGGTCGATGCCGATGGACGGCAGCTTTTCGAGCTGCATGATCATGTCGCCCTCGTCCATGGTCGGCATGAAGCTCTTGCCGAGCAGCAGGAAGGCGCCGGCCGCGGCAGCCAGCGCGATGGTCGCGGCGATCATGAAGGTCCGGCTGTTGTTGAGGGCAGTGCTCAGCGTGCGGTCGTAGATGGCGGCCAGCTTCTTGACCAGCCACGGCTCGTGATGCACACCGCGCTTGATCAGGTAGGAGGCGAGCACCGGCACGACGGTCAGCGAGAGCAGGAGCGACGAGGCCAGCGCGAAGACGATGGTCAGCGCGACCGGACCGAACATCTTGCCTTCGAGCCCCTGCAGCGTGAGCAGCGGCAGGAAGACGATGATGATGATGACGATGCCCGAGGTGACCGGTGAGGCGACTTCGCGGGCGGCGCGGTAGATCAGGTGCAGCGTCGGCAGGTTTTCCTGGGCTTCGGCGAGCTGGCTCTCGACGTTTTCGACAACGACGACAGCCGCGTCGACCAGCATGCCGATGGCGATGGCCAGGCCGCCGAGGCTCATGAGGTTGGCCGACAGGCCGTACATGCGCATCAAAATGAAGGTGGCGAGCGCCGACAGCGGCAGCATGAGCGCGACGACCAGCGCGGCGCGCAGGTTGCCGAGGAAGGCGAGAAGCAGAAAGACAACGAGGACGATGGCTTCGAGCAGCGCCTTGGAAACGGTGCCGACGGCACGGCCGACCAGATTGGAACGGTCGTAGAACGGCTCGATGGTGACGCCGGGCGGCAGGGTCGGCGCGATCTCGGCCAGCCGTGCCTTGACGCCTTCGACCACGCTCTGCGCATTGGCGCCGCGCAGGCCGAGAACCAGCCCTTCGACCGCTTCGCCATTGCCACTCTTGGTCACCGCGCCGTAGCGGGTCAGGGCGCCGAGGCGGACCTCGGCGACATCGGCGACGCGCACCACGGCGCCGTCCCTGGCCTGCAAAACAATGGACTTGACGTCATCGACCGTGGCAATCGCACCCTCGGCGCGGACCAGCAGCGATTCCTCGCCGTCGTTAAGGCGGCCGGCGCCGTCGTTGCGGTTGTTCGTTTCGAGCACCGTCTGCAGATCCTTGAGCGCCAGGCCACGGGCGGCCAGGCTCTGCGGATTGGGCACGATCTCGAAGGTGCGCACCTCGCCGCCCAGGCTGTTGACGTCCGCGACGCCGGGCACGGTGCGCAGTTGCGGGCGGATCACCCAGTCGAGCAGGGCGCGCTTGTCGGCCAGCGAGAGCTCGCCCTCGATGGTGAACATGAACATTTCGCCGAGCGGCGTGGTGATCGGCGCCATGCCGCCGGTTGCTCCGGGCGGCAGGTTGCCCATGGCCGCGGCGAGGCGCTCGCCGACCTGCTGGCGCGCCCAGTAGATGTCGGTGCCGTCCTCGAAGTCGAGGGTGATGTCGGTCAGCGCGTATTTCGAAACCGAGCGCAGCAGCTTCTGGTGCGGGATGCCGAGCAGTTCCTGCTCGACCGGCACGGCGAGGCGCGTTTCGACCTCTTCCGGCGTCATGCCGGGGGCCTTGAGAATGATCTTGACCTGCGTCGTCGAGACGTCCGGGAAGGCGTCGATGGGCAGCCCGAGGAAAGCCTGCACGCCGGCGCCGACGAGCATGACCGTGAGCACCAGCACCAAGAGGCGCTGGGTCAGCGAGAAACGGATCAGGGCGTCGAGCATTATTCGCTACCCACGCCCGTCAGCATGGCCTTGAGGCCGGAAACGCCCTTGATGGCGACCTTCTCGCCAGCCTTCACGCCGTCGACGGTGACGCTGTCGCCGCCCTGGCTGACTACTTTGACCGGCCGGGCGACGAAGACGACGCCCTTGTCGTCGCTGCTCGCCTGGACGAAAGCGAAGGTCTTGCCCTGATTGCGGGCCAGCGCGGTGGCCGGCAGGCGCTGCAACTGGCTGGCCGGGCCGGCGATTTCGACTTCGATGACCTGGCCGGGGCGCAACGTCTCTGCCCCCTTGCCGACTTCGGCGCGGAGCAGCACGGTCTGGCTGGCCGCATCGACAGCGCGGCCGATGGCGATGAGCTTGCCGGTGACCTCGCTGTTGGCGATCTTGACAGCGCTGCCTTCGCGCAGCGTGGCGGCGACCGTGACCGGGGCCTGGATTTCCAGCCACAGCGGGCTGAGTCTGGCGATGCGGTAGATCAGCGCCGAGCTTTCGACGCGCTGGCCGAGTTGCGCACCCTGTTCGAGGACGACGCCGTCGATGGGCGCGGTCAGGGCCAGTTGGCCGCCGAGCTTGCCTGGGGCGGCGCCGGCCAGGGCCAGGCCCTGACGCCGTTCGCTGGCCTGGGCGCCGGCCTGGGCGGCGGCGGCGCGGGTGGCCTGCAGGCGGCTTTCGGCGATCAGGCCTTCGGCAAAGAGTTGTTCGTCGCGTTTCAGATTCTGTTGCATGAGGGAGGACTGGCTGCCAGCCTGCAGCGCGTCGCGCTGGAGTTCCAGCGCCTGCTGGCTGCTCAGGTGGGCGACGACCTGGCCGCGCTTGACGGTCGAGCCGGGCGCCACGGCGAGCATTTCAACCATGCCGCCGACCGGCGCCGCGACGACGCGCATCTGCTCGTTCGGCACACGGACCTGGGCCGGATAACTGCCATCGCGCCCGCCAGCAATCTGGCCGGCTACCGCGATATCAATGCCGAGCGCCTTGATTTGCGCGGCTTGCAGGGTAATGCGGCTTTCCTCGGCGTGCAGCGCGGTTGTTACGGTCAACAGGAAAAAAAGGCCAAAATTGAAAACGCGACGGGGCATGGGTTATTCATCCAGAACAGGGCCACGCCAGTTTAGGGGCTGGAGCTTAAGCCCGACTTAAGACCGGCGATGTTTGTTGATTATCGGAAATGCCGCTTGAAGTGGGCCGGGTCGAGGTCATGCCGGCCCAGCAGCTTGTAGAATTCGGTGCGATTGCGCTGGGCGATGCGGGCGGCCTGCGAGACGTTGCCGGCCGTGCTCTGCAGCAGGCGGACGAGATAGTCGCGTTCGAATTCGCGGCGGGCGTCGTCGAGTGCCATCAGGTTGCCGTCCTCGAGTTCGCGCATGGCCCGGCGCACGGCGGATTCCGGGATAACCGGGGTCAGGCATGCGCTGGCCACGCGTTCGATGATGTTGCGCAGCTGGCGGACATTGCCCGGCCAGCCGCCTTCCTCAAGCGCGGCGACGGCTTCGGGGGCGAGCGATTTGCCGGGGGCGAATCCGTTCAGGAAATGGCTGGCCAGCACCGGGATGTCTTCGCAGCGCTCGCTGAGCGGCGGTACGTTGAGGGTCGTGCGGCAGAGGAGGTAGTAGAGCTCGCTGCGGAAACGGCCTTCGGCAACCGGGGTGTCGAGCGGGCGCGGGCTGGCGGCGATGACCTGGACATCCGGCAGGCCGGGCGTGTCGCCCGGGGATTCGAGGCGATGCAGCGGGTCGCCACCCTGCAGCTGGGCGAGCAAGAGCGTAAACAGCCGGCCCTGGGCGATGTGCGACAGGGCGCCGACGTCCTGCAGGTAGAGCACACCGCCGTCAGCCTGGGCACAGACGCATTGCGGGCTGTTGGGGATGAGCATCTGTTCCTGCTCGGCGACCGGGTGATCGGTGCAGGAAAAGGTGACGAAGGGCCGGTCGGCGCGCGGTCCGGCCCGGTGAATGGCGCGCGCCAGGGTGGTCTTGCCGGCGCCGCTCGGGCCGATCAGCAGGGCGCTCCGTTGTTCTTCGGCGACGCGGCGGGCCTGGCGCAGCAATTCTTCCATGCGGACATTGACGCTCAGGAGTTCGCTGCGCCACTGCGCAGCGCTGTCGGCCGGATCGAGTGTCGGCGACAGGCGGATACCGTCGGCGACGCGGCGCAGCAGTTCCTGGCCGTCGAAGGGTTTGGTCAGGAAACTGAAGACGCCGCGCCGGGTGGCGGCGACGGCATCCGGGATCGTGCCGTGGGCGGTCAGTATCATGACCGGCACGGTGGGCGCTTCGGCCTGCAGGTGATCGAACAGGGTGAGGCCGTCCATGTTGCCCATGCGCAGGTCGGTGATGACCATTTGCGGGCGATGGGCGCGGAAACTGATGAGGGCGGATTCGCCGGAATCGGCCTCGGCAACCTCGTAGCCGGCCGCGCTGAGGCGCACGCCGATGAGGTGCAGCATGTCCTGATCGTCGTCAACCACCAGGATACGGGCTGCCTGCCCCATTCAGCGACTCCGGGAACGGTTGCGCAGGTCGCGGTCGATGATCAGGAGCGCATCCAGTTTCTTCTGCAGGTCATCGTATTTTTTCTGCAGTTCCTCGATCTGCTTTTGCGAATCCTTGAGCGAAAGCTCGAGCCGACGCTTGTCGGCGACGCACTGGCGCTGTTCGCGCAGCAACTGGCGCTCCAGTTCGCTGATTTTCTGGATGTCGGCGGGAGAACGGGTCGGGCTGGGCGTGGCGTCGGTTACGTCGGCGGCACCCGGGTTGTCGTCGGTGGTGGCGCAGCCGGCCAGTCCGCCGCCAAGGGCAGCGAAGAGCAGGAGGCAACGGCAGGTTTTCAGCATGTTATACGGACTCATTCATTGGGGAGTTGTCTCAGGTAGGTGGCTTTCAGCGGCAGGATGACGCGGAAGTGGGCGCCGGCCGTCGACGTCATCAATTTTAGTTCGCCTCGGTGCGCCAGCACGAATTCGCGTGCGATGGCCAGGCCGAGACCGACACCGGCAACGTGACGCGCCGCGCTGCTTCGGAAGAACGGCTCGAAGATCCGTGCCGCATCGTCCCTGGCGACACCGGGACCCTGATCTTCGACGTCCAGTATCGCACGGGTGTTGTCGTGGTTGAGGCTGATTTTGACCCGGCTGTCGGGCGGTGAAAACTTCAGCGCATTGGCCAGCAGGTTGTGAACGATGGTGAGCAGGGGCTCGCGGCCCGCCACGATGGTCGTGTCGGCCAGTTCGCAGTCGAAGCGGATATTCCGCTCCGCCGCGATCAGGTGCATGGTTTCGACAACCTGCGCGATCAATTGGTCGAAGCGGATGGTTTCGTGCGCGATGCGTTCCGCAGCATGGCCGGCCTGTTGCAGGCGCAGGAGCCCGTCGATGAGATCCTGCAGACGCCGCGAATTGCCCTGCAGGATGCCGACGATCCGGCGTTGTTCGGCGCTGAGCGGGCCGGGGACTTCCTCGCTGAGCAGGGAGGCACCTTCGTGCATGGCGGCGAGCGGCGTCTTGAGTTCGTGCGAGACGTGGCGCAGGACTTGGGCCCGCGCTTCTTCAAGCGAGAGCAGGCGCTTCCTGAGCCACTCCAGCCAGCGGCCCAGCCAGCGCAGGTCGCCGGGGCCATCCAGCTCGATGGCCGTCTGCAGCTCGCCTTTGCCCAGGCGGATCAAGGCTTTTTCGAAGCGGCTGATGAGGCGGGCCAGCAGGCTGCGGATGGCCCACAGGCAGCAAATGGCGAACAGCGCGGCGAGGCCGGCCGAGAGCAGGAGGTGGGTACGCAGGGTGTTCGATTCATCGAGAAACTGGCGCTGCTCGCGGTCGATGACGCCCTGCGCGTCGCGCAGGCTCTTTTGCGACCGCTGGCGGATGTCGGCCAGCACCGTATCGAGGGCTTCGATCCGGCCGCCCTCGCGTACGGCCAGATAGGCCTTCTGTTCGAGATCGAGCTGTTCCGTCAGCTCGTTCACCATCTCCGCGGTGAGCGGGGTCAGGCGGGCCAGCGCTTCGATGTTGCTGCGCCAGTCAGCGCGCACGCGGGCGTAGTCGGACAGCGAATCGGCATCCTTGAGCACCATATGCCGGCGCAGGCTGCGTTCCATGTGCAGCAGGTCTTCGCTCAGCTCGCCGCGCAGCGACGACGAGGACGAGGCATGTTCGATCGCCCGCTGATAGTGCTCGTTGAGCGTGTCGAGCTTGATGAACACGTAGGCCGCGGCGATCAGCAAGGGCAGGCCGAAGAGGACGTGGCCGAAGGTGATCAGCTGCAGGAAAGTGCGCGGGTAGCGATTCATGGTGTCTATCGTATGCCAGAGCGCCGACGATCAAAAGTGTCGGGGGCGGACGACATCTATCGGATTCCTCGCAATGTGGGAGCATCCCGTTCGAGTGGTTGTGCGGAAAATTTGCCCACGTTCATTCGTTCCTTGAATCATTAGCGGAGGTTTTATGAGCCCAAACATGTTGCGCCTGCGGACCCTGATGGTCGGCATTCCGCTCGCCCTGGCGAGCCTTGCCGTTTCGGCACAGGTTACGCCACCCGGCCGCACGCTGGCTGCGCAGTGCGCCCAGTGCCACGGCACAAATGGCAATGGCCCGGGTTTTGACGAGATCGCCGGCAAGTCGGCGCGCGAAATCTACAACGAATTGCTGGAAATGAAGTCGCGTCCTGTCGAGGGCATCATGGATCGTCAGGCCCGTGGCTATACCGACGAACAGATGCGCCTGATTTCGGAATATCTGTCCACCCTGCCGGGCAATGGCGGCGATTGAGTTTCAGGAGATAAACATGCATCGTTTCAATAGAAGAGATTTCCTCAAGTCGGCCGGCGCCATTGCAGCATTTGCGGCCATTCCCAAGGCTGTCAGCGCGGCGGTTACCGGTGCCCGCGTGGTCGTCGTCGGCGGTGGTTTCGGCGGCGCGACGGTAGCCAAATACCTGCGCATGTGGGGCGGCAATGTCCAGGTCACCCTGGTCGATCCCAATCCCAACCATATTTCCTGCATCCTTTCCAACCTGGTGGTGACTGGCGCGCTGTCGATGAGCCGCATCACGCTGGGCTACGATACGCTGCGCACGACGCACGGCGTTTCCTTCCTCCAGGGCAAGGCGGTGGGCATTGACCCGGCCGGCAACCGGCTGACGGTACAAACCTCCAGCGGCAATCGGGTGCTCGATTACGACCATCTCGTTCTGTCGCCGGGCGTCGATTTTTCGCCGGCCCCGGGCAACTGGAATCCGAACCTGACGCCGCATGCCTGGCAGGCCGGTGCCCAGACGACGCTGCTGAAGAATCAGTTGGCCGCCATGCGTTCCAACGATACTTTCGTCATGACCGTACCCAAGGCGCCATATCGTTGCCCGCCAGGACCGTACGAGCGGGCCTGTGTGGTGGCTGATTACCTGCGGGTGAAGGGACGGACGGGAGCCAAGGTCATCGTCCTCGATGCCAATTCGGACATCCAGGCCGAGCCGGAAGCCTTTAACCATGCCTTTACTGTGACGCATGCCGGCCGTATCCAGTATGTGCGGAACGCGACGGTACTGAGCGTCGACTCCGCGACACGCAGCATTTCGACCACGGCCATGAACATCACCAACGCCAAGGTGCTCAACTACATCCCGAACCAGCGGGCCGGCGGCATCGCGGCGAGCCTCGGGGTCAATCCGGCCGGTTTCGTGCCGGTCAATGCCTTGAGTTACGGCACGGCGGCCTTCCCGAACATCCATGTCATTGGCGATTCCTGCGCGGTGCCGGCCAGTGATGGCAAGGCGGTGCCGAAATCGGGGCATATGGCCAACGCGCAAGCCAAGGTTTGCGCCGACGCCATTCTGCGTACGCTGAGCGGCGAGGCGCTGGACACCAACGTGGCTACCGGTTCCGCTTGTTACAGCCCAGTGACGGGCCGCACTGCATCGTGGCTGTCCGCCAATTTCATCTATGGCGACATCTACGACGTCAACGGCGCCGTGAAGGGCAAGGGCATGCATCGCGTGGATTTGGGCGAGGCTCCAAGCAACGGCGTGAACGGCGACAGCTACCAGGACATGTTTACCTGGGCTGACAGTATCTTCGCCGACAGCTTCAAGTAATCCTCCGCTTCGATGGCGGCCGCGCAGTCTGGCGGCCGCCATTTCATTTTTGAGCATTTTTTCCGGTTGACCGTGCAAGACCCGTTTTCCCGTCCGGGCTGGCCGGCGATCTTGATTCCTGCCGTTCAGCAAGCCTGGGTGGTGGACTTATTTCCATAATTCGACAATACTCGAATTATGGAAACCTTGAATGCCGCCGAGCTGCTTGCCGCCCTCGGCCACGAATCCCGCCTCGCCATCTTCCGTCTGCTCGTCGAAGCCGGGCCGGCCGGCATCAACGCCAGCGCCATCGGCGAACAACTGGGCATGGCGCCGGCCACGCTGTCCTTCCATCTGGCGCATTTGAGCCGGGTCGGGCTGATTGCCGGCGAGCGCGAGAGCCGCTTCATCCACTACTCGGCCAACTACGGCACGATGGATGAGTTGATCGCCTTCCTGACCAGCAACTGCTGCCAGGGTAAGCCCTGCCTGCCGAAAACGGCTTGCTGCGACACCACCGAGAAGCGGCGGGCCAAAACTGGAAAGAACAACTGATGTCGAATCTCAAGACTGTCCTCGTGCTGTGCACCGGCAACTCCTGTCGCTCGCAGATGGGCGAAGCCATCCTCAACCACGATCTGGCCGGCCTCGTGCACGGGATTTCCGCCGGGACCAAGCCGCAGCCCAAGGTGGCCGATGGGGCCATCGAAGCGCTCAAGCTGGCCGGCCTGCCGACCGCGGGGCTGTACCCGAAGGATGTCGAGGCCGTGATGAACGAACCCATTGACCTCGTGGTCAGCGTTTGTGACAACGCCAAGGAAACCTGCCCGATCTTCCCGCGCCCGGTGCCGCGCCTTCACCTGCCATTCCATGACCCGCACGGCGAGCCGCTGGATAGTTTCATTAACGTTCGGGACGATATCCGCGCCCGCCTGATCCCTGCCGTGCGTACCGCACTGGGTCTGTAAGGAGAGAACTCGTGTCCGCCCAATGTGAAATCACCGCCAAGGCCGCCGCCGGAGCGCCGATGAGTTTCTTCGAGCGCTATCTGACCGTCTGGGTCTTTCTCTGCATCGTCGCCGGCATTGCCGTCGGGCAACTCGCCCCGGCCCTGTCCCAGGCCATTGGCCGCATGGAAGTCGCCCAGGTCAATCTGCCGGTCGGGCTGCTCATCTGGGTCATGATCATTCCGATGCTTGTCAAGGTCGATTTCGGCGCGCTGCACGAGATGCGGCACCACGTCCGCGGCATCGGCGTCACGCTGTTCGTGAACTGGCTGGTCAAACCCTTCTCGATGGCTTTCCTCGGCTGGTTGTTCATTCGCCAGTTGTTCGCGCCGATGTTGCCGGCCGACCAGCTCGACAGCTACATCGCCGGCCTCATCCTGCTCGCCGCGGCGCCGTGTACCGCCATGGTCTTCGTCTGGAGCCGGCTGACCAACGGCCATCCGCTGTTCACGCTGTCGCAGGTCGCGCTCAACGACACCATCATGGTCTTCGCCTTTGCGCCGCTCGTCGCCTTCCTGCTCGGCATTTCGGCGATTACTGTGCCCTGGGACACTTTGCTGACCTCGGTCGTGCTGTACATTGTCATTCCGGTCGTGATCGCCCAGCTCTGGCGCAAAGCCTTGCTCGCCAAGGGACAGGGTGCCTTCGACGCTGCCATGGAGAAAATCGGCCCGTGGTCGATTACCGCCTTGCTCGCCACGCTGGTGCTGCTCTTCGCCTTCCAGGGCGAAGCCATCCTGCGTCAGCCGCTGATCATTGGCCTGCTCGCCGTGCCCATCCTGATCCAGGTTTTCTTCAACTCGGCGCTGGCCTACTGGCTCAACCGCAAGGTCGGCGAGAAACACAATGTCGCCTGCCCGTCGGCCCTGATTGGTGCTTCGAATTTCTTCGAGCTGGCCGTCGCCGCGGCCATCAGCCTGTTCGGCTTCGAGTCGGGGGCGGCGCTGGCCACCGTGGTCGGTGTGCTGATCGAAGTGCCGGCCATGCTGCTCGTCGTCAAGGTGGTGAATTCGACCAAGGGGTGGTACGAAGCAGGGTAGGGCAGAAAGGGGTCTGACATGGAATGGATGATCACCGCACTACAGGGCGGCCTGGCCAGCCTGGCCTCCTACCTCGCGGCCCATGTCCTGCTCTGCCTAGTGCCGGCTTTTTTCATCGCCGGTGCGCTGTCGGCACTGGTGCCGCAGCAATCGATCATCCGCTTTCTCGGGCCGGATGCCTCGAAATGGGTGTCCTACCCGGCCGCTGCCGGGGCCGGCAGCCTGCTCGCCGTCTGCTCGTGCACCATCCAGCCGCTGTTTGCCGGTATCTACAAGAAGGGCGCCGGGCTGGGGCCGGCCATCACCTTCCTGTTCTTCGCGCCGGCCGCCAACATCCTGGCCCTGGCCTACACCGGCGTGGCGCTCGGCGCCGATTTCGCCATTGCCCGCATCGTGCTCGCCTTGTCCTTCGGCATCGGCATCGGGATGATCATGGCCGCGCTGTTCCGTGAAGGCGATGTCGCCCGGCTGGCCGAGGTCGAGACGTTTTCGGCTGGCGAGGGCATCCCGAAACGCACGCTCGTTTTTCTCGGTGTGCTCGTTGCCCTGCTGATTGCCGGCACGCTGAAACTCGATTTCCTGACCGCCGGCCTGCTCAAGATCGAACTGCCCTGGTCCGGCGCCGCTGCGGTACAGGCCGGGCTCGACCTGCTGGTGCCGGTCAACGAGGCAGCCGGCGCCGAAGGGCTGAGCCTGCAGGGCCTGATCCTGATCGGCCTGCTCGGCGCCATCGGCGTCTTTGCCTGGAAAGGGCTGGGCCAGGTCGATAACGGCTTCAACCGCCTGACCCCGGTCGCCCTGGCACTTACCGCGCTGACCCTGGCCTTCGCCGCGCTTGGTATGCGCGTCACCGAAGCCGGTGTGCTGCTTACCGTAACGGGCCGAACGCTCGCCGTGTCCGCCCTCTGTCTCGCCATCTGGCCGCTGGCCCGGCGTTTCGAGGCGTGGGACGTGCAGCAATGGCTGTGGGAAACCTGGCGTTTCGTGAAGCAGATTTTCCCGCTGCTCGTCGTCGGCGTTTTCCTCGTCGGCATCATCCGGGTCTTCATCCAGCCCGAGTGGATACGCAGCATCGCCGGCGCCAATACCGTGCTCGCCAACCTGGCCGGCGTCGTCTTCGGTGTCTTCATGTATTTCCCGACCCTGGTCGAAGTGCCCATCGCCAAGATGTTCCTGTCGCTCGGCATGCACCCCGGGCCGCTGATCGCCTACCTGATGGCCGACCCCGAGCTGTCGCTGCAGAGCATCCTGATCACCTCGGCGATCATCGGCAAGCTCAAGGCGTGGACCTACGTTGGCCTCGTCGCGCTGTTCTCGACGCTGGCCGGCCTGACTTACGGTGCCTGGGTCGATGGCACATCCTTGCTCATCCTGGCGCCGGGCGTGATCGGCTTCGTCGCGCTGATCGTCACCTCGCTGCACCTGATCGAACGTGGCCGCCTGGCCACAAGGAAGGAGTGAATCATGCTGATCAAGATTCTCGGCAGCGGTTGCGCCAAGTGCAATCGCCTCGAACAACTGACCCGCGAAGCCGTGGCCGAACTTGGCATCGAGGCCAGCTTCGAACACGTCAAGGACATGGACAAGATCATGGCTTATCCGATCATGACCACGCCGGCGCTGGTCATCGATGAAAAGGTCAAAGTGTCAGGCAGGATACCGAGCAAGGACGAGTTGCTGGGCTGGATCCGGGCGGTTTGATCAGTCCTGGATGTTCGGCTCGACGAGATTGGCCAGCTGGGCCAGCGATTCCTGCCAGCCGAGGTAGCACATCTCGATCGGGATCAGTTCCGGGATGCCTTCCTGCGTCACGCTCAGATCGGCCCCGCAGGACGCAGGCCGGATGGTCACGGTGGTGACCATTTCGCCGGGCAGGTTCATGTCTTCGAAACTGTCGGTATAGACGATCTTTTCGTCAGGTACCAGTTCGCGGTACTGGCCGCCGAAGGCGTGGCCGTTGCCCGTCGTGAAGTTGGTGAAGGCCATCCGGTAAGTGCCGCCGACCTTGGCTTCGAGTTCGAAAACCCGGCAGGTGTAGCCGTAGGGCGGCAGCCACTTGGCCAGCGCGTCGGCATCGAGAAAGGCGCGGTAGATCTGCTCGGGCGTGGCCCGGAGGACGCGATGAAGTTTGACGGTGCCGGTGTTCATGATCGGTTCTCCTGGTCGTCAGGAAAGTCGCTCCCGAATCTTGGATGAAAACAGGTAGAGGCCGATAAGGGTCGGCAGGCCTGCACGAGGTAACAATTGATCCATCTGGCCGCCGGTCTCCTTGAACGACCAAGCCCAGACGATCAGCAGTGTAACCCCATAGGCGACCAGCGCGAGCGATTTGCCGGCGTAGGCCAGATAGCCAGAAAGTGCGACCAGCAGGCCGACAACGATGAAGTAGCTGCCGCCGCCACCGAGGTTGGTGTTGAGATGGAAACCACCGCCGGCAAAGGCAAGGCCGAGCAGAATGAGCAAGGCGCCGAGCAGGCGAGGCGGGTTTTCAGATGGCATTGCTTTCTCCTGATAAAAATGAGCTTGGTTTAATCGAGTTTGCGCATGCCGTCCAGGGCCTTCTCGCGTTCCCGGGTGATATCGTCTTCGAGCTTTCCCCAGCTGCCCTCGTGCCGGGCGCCGCGGATCAAGGCCGAACCCAGGCTGATGGCAATTATCGCGGCAAACAAAAGGAAGCCCCAGGCGATGAGTGCGCCAAGCGGACGGTAGTCGCCGCCTTTCGGGGTCAGGGCGCCGTCGTGCCACAGGTAGGCGCCGAGCAACACCGGCGATGCCGTGAGCAGGGCGCCGACGCTCATGCCGAAGCCCGGGAAAGCCTTGCCGAGGACCATGGCAACACCGATGAGCAGCGAGAAGGTGATGAGCGTGAAAAGTTCGGATGACATGAGCCAGTAGGCCGTGGCCCCGATAAGCAGCGAGCCGCCGATGATGCCCAGCGCGACCTGTTTTCCGGTTCGGGTATCGCCCTTGCCGGCAACCACAGGTTCGGTGCGGGGGCGGTTTTTCCGGTCCGCCAGTTCGGCATCGGCCACCAGCTTCTCGAGCATGGTCAGTTCGCCGCTTTGCAGCCGGCTCTCGATTTCGTGCGTTGGCTTCGCTTTATAGCTTTCGGTGAGGGTTTGTTCCTGGCTGGCTGCCATGGATTCAGCTTGGGAGCGGCTTTTTCGGTCCGCCAGTTCAGTTTCCGCCACCAGCCTGGCGAGCATGGTCAGTCCGCCGCGCTCCAGCCGGTGCTCGATTTCCGGCGTCGGCATCTTTTTGTAGATGTCGACGAGGGCTTGTTGCTGGCTGGCGGCCATGGCTTAGGCTTCCGGCGCGTCCTTTTTCCTGAATATAACGGTGTAAACCGCGGCCAGGCCGAACATGATCATGCCGGCGGTTCCTGCGGCGTCGTTATTTGGTGCCAGTGCGCCGCACAGGAAAAGACCGGCAACGATGCCAGCCATCATTGCGAGATAGCGGAACAGGCGATTGCTGATCCGGTTTGCCTGTTTGACGGTGAGCAGGCAAACGGCAAAGCCGACGAGGGCGGCGACGAGGGTCATCATGGCAGCGATTCCCGGCAGGGTGGGTATTGCATCAGCATACACAAAATCCGGCGGGATGTTGCGCTGGCAGCTTAGTCGATGGCGGCCTGAAGCGCGCCGGCGATGGCGGCTCCGAGATGGTCGAATTCCGCGTCGCTGACGATGTAGGGCGGCATCAGATAGACCGTGTTGCCGATGGGGCGGATCAGCGCTTCGCGGTCGAGCGCGGCGCGGTAGAACTTGCGCGAGAAGTGCGGGTCGGCGGTGGTGACGTCGAAGGCGGCGATCATGCCGCGCTGGCGCAGGTGGCTGACCTGAGGATGGTCGGCCAGCGGGGCGAGGACGGATTTCAATTTTTGCGCTTTTTTCCGGTTGACCGTGAGAACGTCGTCGGCGGCAAAAATATCGAGCGTGGCGAGCGCGGCTCGGCAGGCCAGCGGGTTGCCGGTATAGCTGTGCGAATGCAGGAAGGCGCGGGCCACCGAGTCGTCGAGGAAAGCGTTGTAGATCGTGTCGCTGCACAGCACGATGGAGAGCGGCAGGTAGCCGCCGGAAATGCCTTTCGACAGGCACATCAGGTCGGGGCGGATGCTTGCCTGTTCGTGGGCGAAGAAGGTCCCGGTGCGGCCGCAGCCTACGGCGATTTCGTCGCAGATCAGGTGGACTTCGTAGCGGTCGCAGAGCTGGCGGGCGAGGCGCAGGTATTCCGGGTCGTACATCGCCATGCCGGCAGCGCCTTGCACGAGCGGTTCGACGATGAGGGCGGCGATGTGTTCGCCGTGTTTTTCGAGATGGTCTGCCAGCGCAGCGGCGGCGCGGCGGGCGGTGTCGGCCGGTGATTCACCGGCTTCGGCCTGGCGGAAATCGGGCGAGGGGACGACTGTTGCCGCCCGAACGAGCGGTGCGTAGGCATCCTTGAAGATGGCGACGTCGGTGACGGCCAGCGCGCCGACCGTTTCACCGTGGTAGCTGCCTTGCAGACAGAGGAATTCGGCTTTCTCAGGCCGGCCGACATTGCGCCAGTAGTGAAAGCTCATCTTCAGCGCGATCTCGGTGGCCGAGGCGCCGTCGGAGGCATAGAAGGCGTGGCCGAGGGCGCCGCCGGTTAGGGCGCTCAGCCGTTCGGACAGCTCGACCACCGGCTGGTGCGTGAAGCCGGCCAGCATGACGTGTTCGAGCGTGTCGAGCTGGTCGCGCAAGGCCGCGTTGATGTGCGGGTTGGCGTGTCCGAAGAGGTTGGTCCACCACGAGCTGATGCCGTCGAGGTAGCGCTTGCCGTCGAAGTCGTAAAGCCAGGCGCCGCTACCGCGGGCGATGGGCACCAGCGGCAGGTGGCCGGGCGTGCCGGTCTGCGCGTGGTGCTGCATCTGCGTGCACGGGTGCCAGACGGCGGCCTGGCTGCGCGCCAGCCAGTCGGCGTTCGACGGCTTGCCCATCAATGCAGGACTTGTGACGTCGCCGCCGGCTGTTCCGGCATTTCGGCGTGCACCAGTTCGGCTTCGCGGTTGGGGAAGAGCGGGGCGCCGCAGTCGTCGCAGAATTCCATCGGGAAGTGATGGTCGAGGAAGAGCACGTCCTTGACCCCGGCTTCGCGCAGCACGGCTTCGATTTCGCCGGCCGCGTCGGTCGCTTCGTCTTCGGCGCCGAGCAGCGGCCAGACGATGCCGTGATAGACCTCGTCGCCGGTCGTCGGGCCGAGGCCGACGCGGTATTCCTCCATGCGGCGGTCGTAGCAGGGGCCGACGACGGCGCGGATGTCGGCCGGCATGAGGCCGAGCATGCTCTGCAGGAAGGCGACCGAGGCCTTGAGCGAATACGGCCGCGACAGGCGGTCGGCATTGCGGCAGGAGGCGTGATAGGCGTCGGGCAGCAGCGGTTGCCAGGCGCAGCCGGTGAGCAGGGGCTCGAGATTCGGGCTGCCCTGCTTGATCCATTCCTTGAGCGCGGCTTCCTTGTTGCCGTCGACTTCGTTCCAGCGGAACAAGGCCTTGCCGCGCGGGACGGCAATGGCGCCGACGATGTAGCGGACGTCGGACAGGAAACGGTTGGTTTCAGCCATGCCCTTGGTGTCGATGACGAGATGGCCGCCGCTCATGGCGGATTCGCCGAGCAGGCGGGTCAGTTGCCAGGTGTCGCAGAAGCTGCGCGGCAACTGGTCCGGGCTGAACAGGAAATCGGCGAGGGCGACGCGCGTGTCGCCGCCGAAGACGTGGGCGCCGAGCTGGACATTGAGCGCCTGCAGCGTGCTCTTGGGCAGCGTCATGGCGGGAATGGAGAAGCGCGACCAGGCGAGAATCGGGGCGGCGAAAAGCTGGATGTCCCAGGGCTGGCCCTGGACGTCGAGGCGATTGGTTTCGGCGCGCGACTCGACCATGTCGGCCAGTTCGTCGTGGGCGCGCGGATTGGCCTCGAACAGGCGGTCGAGCGCGGTGTTGATGTCGTCCTCGGCGCCGTTCTTGAGCAGGTTGTCGACGACCTCGGCGAGTTGCGCTTCCCAGTAGCCGTCTTCCAGCTTGCCGCCGGATTCGGAAAGGCCAGTGGCCAGACGTTGCAATTCGGCCGCATCGCGGGAAAGACGGTCGCGTGAGCCAAAGCGGGTGCGTTTCATCGGTAATCCAAAAATTCAAAAATGGAATTTTACCAGCCGGTAAAATGGCGCAACGCACAAATCTTCAAGTCCGCCATGCTTATCTTCCTCTCGCCCGCCAAATCGCTCGATTACAAAACGCCGCCGCACGTCGCCACCTTCACCCAGCCGGCCTGGCTGAAGGACTCGGAAAAGCTGATCAAGCAGCTGCGCAAGCTGTCGCCGGCCGATATCGCCAATCTGATGGACCTTTCCGACCCGTTGGCGCTGCTCAATTTCAACCGTTACGCCGACTGGTCGCTGCCCTTCACGCCGGAAAATGCCAAGCAGGCCGTGCTGGCTTTTGACGGCGACGTGTACGACGGGCTGGCGGCAAAAACGCTGAGTGCCAACGACCTCGACTTCGCCCAGCAGCACGTGCGCATCCTGTCCGGGCTGTATGGCATCCTCCGGCCGCTTGACCTCATGCAGCCCTACCGGCTCGAAATGGGCACCCGGTTTGCCAACAAGGCCGGCAAGGATCTCTACGCCTACTGGGGCGAGCGTCTGCTCAAGGCGATCAATGCCGAGTTGGCCGACATGGCGCGGCCGGTGGTGGTCAATCTCGCCTCCGAGGAGTATTTCAAGGCGGCGCATGGCCGCAAGATCAAGGGCATGGTCGTCCAGCCCGTGTTCGAGGACTGGAAGAACGGCCAGTACAAGATCATCAGCTTCTACGCCAAGCGGGCGCGCGGGCTCATGACGCGCTACGCGGTGCTCAATCGCCTGAGCGAGCCGGAAGGGCTCAAGGATTTCGACTCCGACGGCTACGCTTTCGCGCCGGCGGCATCGGATGACACGACCTGGGTTTTCCGTCGCCGGGAGGGCTGAGGCGCTGATGACCTGATTTATTTGCACGACCCTTGATCTGGGTCAGGTCAATCACGTGTCTCTAATATTTTCGAGGTCTAATATTTAGGCGTGGTTTTTCATGTCTGCGGGGCATGAATCCGTACTCCGGAACGGGCCGTTGGGCTCGGTAATAACGGCTGTTCCGTTTTTCGATTCAGGAAGAGGGAATAACATGAAACTTCGTCACAGTCTGCTTTGTGCTGGAATGCTCACGGCGCTGGTTTTCGCGCCCTGTGAGGTGGTCGTTGGCAATTCGATGGCGGCCGATGCGACGGTCGAGGCCAGCAAGGCCGGTTGGTACAGCCAGCTCGTCGACGCCGAATTCGTCGCCAAATACGCCGTGCTGCCCAAGCCGGATGGCGTCCAGATCATCGATTCACGGCCGGCGGCCCGCAAGTTCGATCCGGGCCATATCCCGACTGCCATGAACCTACCCGATGGCGATTTCGACAAGCTGGTCGATCAGTTGCCCAAGGATAAAAGCACGCTGCTGATCTTCTATTGCGATGGCGTCGAGTGCATGCTCAGCCACAACTCGGCTTTCCGGGCGGAAAAGCTGGGCTACACCAACATCAAGGTCTATGCCGCCGGTTATCCGGACTGGCTCAAGAAGGGCAACATGGGCGCGGTGTCGCTGCCTTTCCTCAAGAAGAAACTCGACGAAGGCGGGCCGCTGACGCTGGTCGACTCGCGCCCCAAGGAGCGCAAGTACGACAAGGGGCACATTCCGGGCGCCATCAACATTCCGGACAGCGATTTCGACAAGATGCTCGACCGTCTGCCGGCTGACAAGGCCAGCCCGCTCTATTTCTACTGTGAAGGGCTGAGCTGCAAGCTGAGCTCCGACTCGGCGGTCAAGGCGGTCAAGCTCGGCTACACGCAGGTCAAGGTGGTGCCCGAGGGGTATCCGGGCTGGGTCAAGCTCTACGGGGCCGGCCCGACGACCGGCGCTGTGGCGCCCAAGGTGGTGATCCAGACGACGGCCGACAAGGATGCGATTGCCATTCCGTCGTTCGAGAAAATCCTCAAGGAAGCGCCGGACTCGGTCGTCCTGATCGATGTGCGCGATCCGGCGGAGTTTGCCAAGGGAACGTTCAAGGGGGCGATCAACATGCCCGTGGCGACGGTTGAGACGCGGGCCGTCGACCTGACGGCCGACAAGCCGATCATCTTCTTCTGCTCGGCCGGCGGTCGCAGCGGCGATGCGCTCGACAAGGCAAGGAAGGTCAATCCGAAGATCAAGGCCTATTTCCTCGACGCCAACGTGAAATGGACAGCCGACGGCGGTTACGCCATCACTGAAAACTGATCGTCGATACTCGGCCCGGCCCGGCGTGGTCGGGCCGATATTTTCAGGATTTCGATTTTGGCCCTTTTTTCCGGTTGACCGTGCAAGCCTCCCGGAATGGGCTACGCGGGCCGTAAGCCCGGTTGCGGTGCGGTGCGGACCGCCTGAATTAGTCGCCGAGCGCCTGCAGGCTGTCGGCAATCCTCACCATCTCGGCCAGCAGGCTTTCCAGGCTGGGCGGCGTTTGCTGAGCTTGCTCGTCCTTGAGTTCCTCTTCGAGCGCTGCCGCCAGGTTGCCCAGTTCCTCGATGCCCAGGTTGCGCGCCATGCCTTTCAGCGTGTGTGCCAGGCGCAGCGCATCGCTCATGCGGTGCTGCGTGAGGGCCGTGCACAGGTCGGTGGCGAAGTTGGCGCCGTAGCTGTTGCGGAAGCGGATGAGCATGACCCGGTAGAACTCGACCTTGTTGCGCATCAGGCGCAGGCCGCGCTGGATGTCGACGCCCGGCAGGTCGGGTAGCGTTGCGGGCGGCGTTTCCGGCGGCAGGGGTGCGGCCACTTCGACGCTTCGTTCCGGCACGGCGTCGCGCCCGAGCAGCTCGGCAATCAGGCGCAGCAGCTTGTCGAGATCGACCGGTTTGGTGATGTGGGCGTTCATGCCGGCGGCGATGCATTGCTGGCGATCGTGCTCCAGCGCGCCGGCCGTCAGGGCGATGATCGGCAGCCCGGCGTATTCCGCCTCGGCTCGCAGCTGGCGGGTGGCTGCAAAGCCATCCATGATCGGCATCTGGCAATCCATGAGGACGAGGTCCGGACGCTTGCGGTGAATGCTCGCAATCGCCTGTTTGCCATCGCTGGCCAGGCGGATCTTGAAGCCGGCCGTGGCGAGCAGTTCCTTCATCAGGTCGCGGTTCAGCTCGACATCGTCGACGACCAGAATGTCCGCGTCGTGCAGGTGGGCGACCGACGCATAGTCGGGCAGCGGCGTGGTCGTCGGCAGGGTCGGGATGGACGGCAGGTGGAGCGGGACGGCGAGCGCCGAATAGAGACGGCGCAGGCTGGCCGGCTTGAGCAGCGTCGCGCCGATTGGCGAAACGCCCGGTGCCGGCAGGGCGCAGGCGTTGTGCGGCGCGAGCAGGATGCAGGCCGGCGCCCGCTCGCCGAGCTGCTTCCGCACGGCGGCGATAGTTTCCGTGCCGCTCATGCCTGGCGCCATCTGCCAGTCGATGAGGGCTACGAGGTAGTCGGCCGCCGGGTCGGTCAGCATGTTCAGCGCCGCTTCGCCGCTCGGGCTGATCACCGCCTGCAGCCCGAGCTGGCGGGCATGGCGGGCCATGCTTTCCGCCAGGCGCGGATTGTCGTCGACGATCAGGATGCTTCTGCCGGCGTGGGCGGCCAGGTGCGTGGCGAGTTCGGTTGCCGATGGCTGGGTATTCGGCGCGGCCTGCAATTCGGCATCGAAATGGAAGGTGCTGCCGTGTCCGGGTTCGCTCTCCAGCCAGATATGTCCGCCCATCAGTTCGACCAGACGTTTGGAAATGGCGAGGCCAAGGCCCGAGCCGCCGTAGCGCCGGGTGGTCGAGGTGTCGGCCTGGCTGAAGGCCGAGAACAGCATGCCTTGCTCCTCCGGCGAGATGCCGATGCCTTCGTCGCTGACCGAGAAGTGCAGGCCTTTCGCGCCATCGCTGCTCGGTTCGCAACACAGGCGCAGGGTGCCTTTTTCGGAGAATTTGATGGCATTGCCGAGCAGGTTGATGATGACCTGCTTGAGGCGCAGCGGGTCGCCGACAAAACTGCCCGCCACGTCGGGCGCAAGATCGACGCACAGTTCCAAGCCCTTTTCCTCGATGCGCTCGATGAGCAGGTCAGTGATTTCGTCGAGCAGCGAGGGCAGGTCGAAGGCGACCTGCTCGATGTCGAGCTTGCCGGCCTCAATGCGCGAAAAATCGAGGATGTCGTTGATGATGCCGAGCAGGTGATTGGCGGCCAGGCGGATCTTGGTCAGGTATTGCGCCTGCTGGTCGTCGAGCGAGGTGCGCAGGCAGAGGTCGGAAAGGCCGAGGATGGCGGTCAGCGGCGTGCGCACCTCGTGCGACATGTTCGACAGGAAATTGCTCTTGGCCCGGCTCGCTTCCTCGGCCTGTTCCTTGGCCTGGCGCAGGTCGTGCGTCTGTTCGTTGACCATGGCTGCCAGGTTGTCGCGGTGATCGCGCAATTCCTCGGCAGTTTCGTGCAACTTGCGTTCATTCTCGCGCAGGGCCTTCTCGCGCGCCTTGAGGGTGGCGATATTGGTCGACACGACGACGGCGCCTTCCAGCTTGCCGGCCTGGCTGTGGATCAGGCTGGCGCGAACCAGATAGGGCACCGTGGTCTTGTCGTCGCTGGCCGACCCGGCGTAGCGGAAATTCAGCTCGGCCTCGAAGTGGCGGCCGGCGGCGCGGATGGCGTTGAGCAGCAGCGGCGTGTCGCGGTTGGGCGGCAACAGCCGGCGCAACTGGTCGCGACCGGCGTCGGGCAGGCAATCCTCGAAATAGCCACCGACGATGTCTTCCGGGCTGTAACCCAGCTCGCGGGCGATCAGGCGGTTAACGCGGACGATGCGGCCATCCGGCCCGAGCATGACAAAGATTTCGGCCATCGTGCCGATGGCCCGTTCCAGGGCGCCATGCAACTGCGCAAGTTCCTGCGAACGCAGGCGCAGTTCGTCCTGCTGCGCTTCCTGCTCGGCGATCAGCAACTCAAGCGCGCCGGTGCTCTTGATGAGTTCGCTTTCCAGCGCCAGGTTGGCCTGGCGCAAGCCGTCGAGTTCCGCCGACAGTTCGCAGTCGTGGCCGAAGGTCGAGGGGGATTGGCAGCGCCGGATCACTTCAGTGGCTTCGGCCACGGCCGCCGCCACCTCGATCGACAGGCCGGGCGAGAAGGTCTTGACCGGGCCGATCTCGACGGCAATGACCTCGATCATCGGCTTGACCGCCATGGTTTCGCGAACGGCGGCGAGCAGGTAGCCGACGCCGGCGCCATGACCGCCGCTGCCGCCGGTTTCCACCGGCACGCTCTCGGGCTTGAGCAGGTGCAGCTTGCCGGGCTGGTTGCCGGCCATGGCATCGACCACGACGACATGCGGGCAGTCGGCGAAGAAATGCAGCGCGTCGAGCCCGCGCGTGCCGCACTCGATGACCTTGATCTCTGCCGGCAGGTTGGCCCGCTTCAGCGCCAGGGCGACGGTCGGCCCGAAACCGTCGTCGCCGTGCAACGGGTTGCCGAAACAGAGGATGCGCATCCGGTCAGACATTGAAATGCGTTTTCCTGTGGCTGCCGATGAAATGGACCGTGCACACCAGGCAGGGATCGTGGGAGCGCACGATGTGGCCGATCTCCACCGGGTTTTCCGGATCGTCCACGCGCAGGCCGATGATGCTTTGTTCCCAGTGGCCGTGCCGCCCGATGCTGTCGCGCGGCGAGGCGTTCCAGGCAGTCGGCGTGACGATCTGGTATTTCTCGATGACGCCGTCCTTGATGCGCAGCCAGTGGCCGAGCGCCCCCCGTGCCGCCTCGATCAGGCCGTAGCTTTCGCCATCCGGCCAGACGTCGATTTTCGGGTCGATGAAGTGCGGTTCGTCGCATTTCGTTTTTAGCTGTTTTTTGGCGTTGACCGCTGCATTCAACAGCCAGCCGGCGCGGCGCAGGCGGGCAAACTGACGCAGCCAGGTGTTGTCGCCTTCGCTGGCCAGCAGGTCGGTGATCAGTGGCTCGCCGGCCATGCGCAGTTCGGCCAGCGGGCCGGTCTGCACCACCTTGTCGCCGTAGCGCGGGGCCTTGGCCCAGGTGTAGCGGTCGCTGCCCGGCTGGTGGTCGGGGATGGTTTCGCCAGCCCAAGGGTGGCGTCCGCCGGGGTAATCGAGGAACCAGCTGTGGCGGACGTGTTCGTTGATCTGCAGGTGGTCGAGCGCTTCGACCTGCTGGGTGTCGGCATTGAAAAAACCGGCCGGCAGTTCGCTGCCGGCGCCGTCGGGGCGATGATTGACGCCGTAGCTGAGCAGGTGGCCGGTGCCGGCGCCGACCTGGTGCAGGCCGATGTCGCGGGCAAAGCGGTTGAACAGGCCGAGGGCGCTGCGCTGGCGCGCCGGGGTGGCGGCCATCCAGCGGAACAGGGCGTCGCCGCTGTCGAGTGCCATCCATTCGTCGAGATCGCCGCCGATGACGGCCTGCTCGAACCAGCTCCGGACGTTGGCGAGAATGTCGCCGGCATCGAGCAGTCGACGCGCATTGGCCGGCTGGGTGATGCCGCCGGGCAGCATGTAGGTCGAGTGCGGCCACTGGCCGCCGAAGATGGCGACGATGCCGACCAGTTCGCGCGTGCTTTGCAGGCAGCCGCGGACGACGCTGCCCTTGAGCGGCGCGAAGGCATCGGCCAGTTCCCCCGCCAGCGGGTGGGCGGCGTAGCGCGGGTTACAGAAGTCGGGCGTGAAGAACAGGAAAGTCTGGCGCAGGTCGCTTTGCAGCGTTTCGGCCATCAGGCAAAGGTTCCTGACCAGCACGGCATGGGGCGGGGGCGTGATGCCGGCGATCTGCTCCAGCGCCAGCGTCGCAGCGTAGAGCTGGGCGGTGCCGCAGATGCCGCAGACGCGCGGCGTGATGACCAGCGCGTCGCGCGGCGCGCGACCGATCAGGATCTGCTCGAAACCGCGATACAGCGTGCCGATGCAGCGCGCATCGACAACCACGCCATCTTCGAGGTCAAGCTGGAATTCGAGGTCGCCCTCGACGCGGTTGAGATCGATGTCGACGGTGATGCGGCTCATGGCTCCATCTCGCGATTGACGACACGCTCGGGGGCGGCGGCCCGGGCGAGGTTCTTGTACGCCATGTATTTCGCCCGGGCCACGCCGAGCGGCAGTATCTTCGGCACGACACCGATCTTCGGTGTCACGAAGAGATCCCGGTTGGCCGGGAAGTCGGGCGAGGTGCAGCCGAAGCAGGGCACGCCAGCGCGCGTCTTGCTGTTGCGGCCATTCCACAGTTCCGTGTTGCACGGCGCTTCGGTCTGCGGGCCGCGACAGCCGAGGCTGAAGAACATGCAGCCACGTCCGCCCAGCACGTCGTCCTCGATGTCGTACTCGTGATACTCGTTGCGCGTGCAGCCCTGGTGCACGAGGCTGCTGAAGAAGGCGGCAGGCCGGTTGAGGGCATCGAGCGCTATCGTTTCGCCTTCGCCGAGCATGGCCAGTACCTTGGTCATGGTGTTCGGGTGGGCCGGGCAGCCGGCGACATTGATGACCGGCTGGCCGCTGCGTGCCCGCCAGTCGGCACCGAGCAGGCCGCCAGGCTTGTCCTTGAGGAATTGCAGTCCGGTGCAGTCGGTCGGGTTGGGGCCGGCGGCATGCACGCCGCCAAAGGCGGAGCAGGTCCCCATTGCCACCACGTGCGTGGCGAGCGCTGCCAGCTCGCGAATGATGTCGATCTTGGCGCGGCCTTTCCAGGTGTCGTACTGGCCGCTGCCATCGGGGCCGGTGAGCAGGCTGCCTTCGATGCACAGGATGTCGAGCGCCTCGCGGCCGCTGGTCACGGCGTCGAGCACCTGCCCGAAACGCCGGTCAGCGGTCAGTGACGGGTGCCAGAGGAGATTCAGGCCATGGTGCTGCAGCAAGCCTTCCAGGCTGGGGCGGTCCGCGCAGAGCAAGGCCATGCTGTCGCCGCTGCAGGCGCCTGCTTGCATCCAGACGATATTCGCCATGGTGTCTCTCCTTGCCCCTCGGCTGCTCTCGCGATCCGGAGGGCGATTATTTTTTCTTGTTAGATTGCAAATACATCATTAGTAATAATACCAACAAAAGGCGAAATAAATACGAGCTTCTGCTTCGTCAGTTGCCCAGTATTAGCGACGCGGCCGCGGGTTTGAGAATCTGGAAGCCCAGCGTCGTTCTGCCGCGCAGCTTGAGCAGGGCCTTGTCCTTGCTGACCAGCAAATCGGCGCCGCAGCGGGCGGCCAGTTCGAGGAATTTCTGGTCGTCGCGGTCCTTGCAGCGGGGTAGTTTCGGGGCTTCGCCTTCGGGAAAGACTTCGACCAGGCCGGTATAGCGGGCGTAGCGCTCGGCGATCATCTCGGGCGTCAACTTGAGTTGCGGGTAGGTCAGCACCCGCTGCAACTCGTCGAGGGTGCGGGCGTCGACGATGCACTGGATACGTCCGGCTTCGAGCGCCGCCATGATCGGCACGGCATCGGTGTTGCCCCAGTGGAAGAGATCGAGGACGACATTGGTATCGAGGACTAAGCGCAACATGTTGAAGATTATAATGCCGCCCTTTCCCTTCGCTCCGGAATCAGCCCGATGTCCCGCATTCTTCTCGCCCCCATGGAAGGGCTCGCCGACGACTTGTTGCGCGGCGTGCTGACGACCATTGGCGGCTACGACTGGGGCATCTGCGAATTTGTCCGGGTTTCGGCCAATGTGCTGCCGGCCAAGACCTACGAGCGGATCTGTCCGGAATTGCTGAACGGCAGCAGGACGGCCGCCGGCACGCCGATGCGCGTGCAGTTGCTGGGTTCCGATCCCGCCCTGATGGCGGCCAATGCGGCCAGGCTGGTGACGCTCGATCCGGCGGGTATCGATCTCAACTTCGGTTGCCCGGCACCGACGGTGAACCGCCATCGCGGCGGTGCCGCCCTGCTCGGCGAGCCGGAATTGCTGCATGCGATCACCAGCGCTGTACGGGCCGTGGTGCCGGCCTACATCCCGTTCACCGCCAAGATGCGACTCGGCATCGACGACACCAGCAGGGCTGTCGAAAACGCACAGGCCTTGGCTGCGGCGGGAATCGACGAGTTGATCGTGCACGGACGGACCAAGGCGGACGGTTATCGTCCGCCGGCACGCTGGGAATGGATCGACCGGGTGCGGGCGGCCATCGACATTCCGCTCATTGCCAACGGCGAGGTGTGGACGGTCGAGGATTTCCGCAATTGCCAGGCGGCGACGGGGTGCGCCGACATCATGATCGGTCGCGGCGCCGTGGCCGATCCCTTGCTGGCGCGGCGCGTGCGCGGCGAGCCGACCGGCGGCTGGGACGACATCAGGCCGGCGGTGGCGGACTACTGGCTGGGTGTGCGCAAGAAGGTCGTGCCGGTGCATGCCGGCGGCCGGGTCAAGCAATGGCTGGCCATGCTGCGCCGGAATTACCCGGAAGCGGGAGCGCTGTACGATCTTTTGCGCCCGATCAAAGGCGCCGCCGAGATCGATGCGGCACTCGTGGCGCAGGGGCTGCTGACGCCGGAACGGTTGGCGGCGTGATGGCGGACATCCCCGGCAACTCCCGCTTCATCACCAGCGCTCAGGACGGCCCGCATGCCGATCTGGAGACGCTGGTCCGCCGGCACATGGCGCACCCGTTCCGCAAGCCGGTGGCCGATTACAACCGCGAGGCCTTTGCGGCAGCGATGACGGCGCACGCGGCTTGGCGTCCGCAGGCGCCGCTCATCCTTGATGCGGGTTGCGGCGTCGGCTGGAGCACGCAGCGCATCGCCGAGACCTTTCCCGATCATTTCGTGCTCGGCGTCGATCAGTCGCTGGACCGCATCAGCCGCGGCAAGCCCTTGCCGATGCCGGCCAACGCGGCCCTGATCCGGGCCGATCTGGTCGATTTCTGGCGCCTGCTGGCCGACAACGGTGTGCGCTTGGCCCGCCATTACAACCTCTACCCGAATCCGTGGCCGAAGATCGGCCATCTGGCCCGGCGCTGGCAGGGACATGCCGTCTTTCCCGTGTGGTGCGAACTGGGTGGTGAGGTCGAGTGCCGCAGCAACTGGCGCATCTACATCGAGGAAATGGCGCTGGCGTTGAGCCTGCTCAGCGGCCAGGCGGTGGTTGCCGAGCCCTGGCAAACCGATGATCCGATCACCCCCTTCGAGAAGAAGTACCTTGCCTCGGGCCACGCGTTGTGGCGCTGCCGGGTTAGGGCGTGGTCACCGTGAGCGACGGGACTGCGTTCGCCGGGGCGGGATGGGCGCCAAGGCGCGCGGCGCTGGGAATGGTTATTCCATTCCCGAGCCGCGTAACGCCGGCGACCGCCCGCCCCGGCGAACCCGAAGGGCAAGGGGCTGGCGGGGTGCATTGCGGCGTTGCCGGTCGCTTGCGCAGATCACTGCGCTGCGCGACCGGCGCCTTGCACTGCCTCCCCGCCCGCTCCTTGCGCAGCTCGCCGCTCACGGCGACCACGCCCTACCTGCCATGAACGTCTGCCAGACCTGCGGCGCCTGCTGCGCCAGCCTACGCGTCGATTTCCACCCGGCCGAGCTGGCCGGCGGCGCCTTTGCCTGGGGGCAGGGCGTGCCGATGGACATGACGGTGCCCGTCACACCAGCCATCGTCCGCATGTGCGGCACCGACGCCAGCCCGCCGCGCTGCGTGGCGCTCGCCGGCGAGGTCGGAGTGGCGGTGCAATGCGCGATCTACGACGCCCGCCCATCCCCCTGCCGGGAGTTCGATACCGAACACGCCGCCTGCAACCGCGCCCGGACGCGTTGCGGGCTCGAACCGCTGCAAGAAAACGCGCGCTGAGCGCCGGGGGTTCCCCCGTTTTTGCTCGGTCTCTTTCTTACGGTCAACCGGAAAAAAAGGCCAAAACTGAAATCGGCGTGAGGCCTTGTGCTGGCGTGAAAGCGGGCAATGTCACCGGATTCTTCGACCCCCCGAAGCGCCCTGTTGAATCCGATGGCATATGCAATTGGATTATAATGGGCGGCCCGGCGCGTCGGCATTTTCGCGGCCCGCTGCAACTCGAACGGCGCTGCTGTTCCTTCAATCTCCCTTCATCATGATCGCAAAACGACTTTCCGTGTGGCTCCTCCTGGCTTCCTGCATCGTGCTGACGGCCTGCTCGCACAATCGTGCGCAGGCGCCGGAAGCCCCGGTTGATCCGGTCGTGCCGCTGGCATCCATCACGCTTCTGCCGATCGACCCGCCGGAAGCGCTGTTCACGGACAATCGCGGCGTTCCCGTATTCGGCGCGGTGGTCACCGGGATCGCCAACACGATCATGGACAAGTACAAATCGGCCGATTTCAATACCCAACATCAGGCTTACCGGCAGAAATTCGGCGAAAAGCTGACCAAGGCCTTGCAGCGCGAGCTCCAGGCCCAGGGTTTCACGATCCGCCTGGCCAGCCGCAGTGAAATCAGCCGCAGCGATCAGAACGACATGAACTTGCGGGCGTTTGCCAATCACGATGCCATGCTGGACGTCCAGGTATCGGAAGTGGCCATGTGTTCGCGGCGTCTCCGCTTCGACTACCAGCCGATGATCACGGGGTCGTTCAGCCTGGTCAAAGCGCGCAACAGCGATTACATGACGGGTTCGTGGTTTTCATATGGCACGTATGCGACTTACACGGGCGATGGTTATATCCAGTCGAGTCCGCGATTTTCATTCCCCAGCTTCGACGCCCTGATGAGCCAGCCAGGCTTGGCTGAAGAAGGCTTCGATGAGGGCATCCAGAAAATTGCCGCGAGTGTGGCCGAAGATATCGGGCGGCAATTCAAGCCTGTGGCGCGGCCTGGGCAGGCGAAGGAAGAGGCGCCGACCAGCGGGCGGAACACCGGCACGGAGCCGGTGAGCAGGAAAAAAAGGGGTTAGGCAGAGGCCCTCTGCACGCCCGGTGCGACAGCAATCCGGGTAGCCATTTCAGCGGCGGGAATCAGCCGCGGCCGACCGCAGCCTCGGTCTGATTGGCAATTTCGGTTGCGGTGGCGGCGTCGACGGTCAGGCCGCCCTCGTTGCGCGCCACGGCGCGCATCCGGGTGGTGCTGGCGGTGATGATCTCGAGTTCGATCTCGATGTTGCGACCGCCCGCTTTCGCGGTGATGCGCTCGCCTTGTTCCGTCTTTTCGGTGGTGCCGGGCTTGATCGACATCTTTTTCAGGGCAGCCAGCACCGCCAGATGGACGCGCGGCAACGGCGCGGTGAAGGTCTTCGAGGCCTGACCGTTGGCGTGATGCGAAAAGATGGCGCTGGCGCCGACGCCGGCTGCGGAAATGATGACCGGCGCGCATCCGCTCAGGCTCAGTGCCAGGGCGAGTGTCAGGCAAGCGAAAGCGGGGCGGTACGACATGGATCGAAGTCGAAAATGCGGGCTCGCCGATTTTACGTCCAATGTCGGATGCGTGGGTTTATTTCACACAAATATTGAATGATTGGCGCTTCGGTCCGTTCTCACGGTCAACCGGAAAAAATGGCCAAAATTGAAATCGCGCCAGTTGTCGTTCCCCGAGCGGGGGCTATTTCGACAAACTGCGCATGGCCCGCTCCAGGCCGTCGATGGTCAGCGGGAACATGCGTTTGCCGAGCAGTTGCTCGATCATCTGGATCGACGATGTGTAGCCCCAGTGCGCTTCCGGCAGCGGGTTGAGCCAGGCTGCGTGGGGCCAGGTGGCGAGCAGGCGTTCGAGCCAGACGGCGCCGGCTTCTTCGTTCCAGTGTTCGACGCTGCCGCCGGGGCGGGCGATTTCGTAGGGGCTCATGCTGGCATCGCCGACGAAGACGAGCTTGTAGTCGGGGCCGTAGGTGTGGATGACGTCCCAGGTCGACAGATTTTCGCCATGGCGCCGGCGGTTGTCCTTCCACACGCCTTCATAGACGCAGTTGTGGAAGTAGAAGTGCTCGAGATGCTTGAACTCGGCACGGGCGGCGGAGAACAGTTCTTCGCAGGCCTGGATGTGGTCGTCCATCGAGCCGCCGATGTCGAGGAAGAGCAGCACCTTGACGGCATTGTGGCGCTCTGGCCGCAGGTGCAGGTCGAGCCAGCCGCCGTTGCGGGCGGTGCCGGCGATGGTGCCGTCGAGGTCGAGTTCGGTCGCCGCGCCCTTGCGGGCAAAGCGGCGCAGGCGACGGAGGGCGACCTTGATGTTGCGCACGCCGAGGTCGACGGTGTCGTCGAGATTGCGGAACTCGCGCTGGTCCCAGACCTTGATGGCGGTGCGGTTGCCGACCGATTCACCGCCGATGCGCACGCCTTCCGGGTTGTAGCCGCCGTGGCCGTAGGGCGAGGTTCCGGCGGTGCCGATCCACTTGCTGCCGCCCGAGTGGCGTTCCTTCTGCTCGGCCAGCCGTTCCTTAAGTTGCTCGAAAATTTTCTCGTAGCTGAGTTTCTGCAGCTTGAGGCGGTCGGCTTCGGAAAGGTGCTTGCGGGCGGCGAGTTCCAGCCATTCTTCCGGCACTTCCGGCGCGAAGCCGGGCAGGGCTTCGATGCCGCGAAAGTACTCGCCGAAGGCGCGGTCGAAGCGGTCGTAGAGGGATTCATCCTTGACCAGCAGGGCGCGCGACAGGAGATAGAAATCGTCGAGGCTGCCGCTGACCAGCCGCGCCTCGAGCGCTTCGAGCAAGGCCAGCAGCTCGTTGGTGGAAACCGGGAGCTGGCGGGCCTTCAGGTGCAGGAAGAAGTCGACAAGCATTTACGGTTTGCGGCGGCTCATGAAAGCCAGGCGTTCGAAGAGATGCACGTCCTGCTCGTTCTTGAGCAGGGCGCCGTGCAGCGGCGGGATGGCGTCCTTGGCTTCCTTGGCGCGCAGGGCTTCGGGCGGAATGTCTTCGGCCAGCAGCAGTTTGAGCCAGTCGATCAGTTCGCTGGTCGATGGCTTTTTCTTGAGGCCGGGGACGTCGCGCAGGTCGAAGAAGACTTCCAGCGCTTCCTTGAGCAGTTCGTGCTTGAGCACCGGGAAATGGACGCCGACGATGCGCTGCATGGTCTCCTTGTCCGGGAACTTGATGTAGTGGAAGAAGCAGCGGCGCAGGAAGGCGTCGGGCAGCTCCTTTTCGTTGTTGGAGGTGATGATGATCAGCGGCCGGTGTTTGGCCTTGATCGTGCGGTGCAGCTCGTAGCAATGGAATTCCATGCGGTCGAGTTCGCGCAGCAGGTCGTTGGGGAATTCGATGTCGGCCTTGTCGATCTCGTCGATCAGGACGACTGACGGCTGGTCGCATTCGAACGCCTGCCACAGCACGCCGTGGACGATGTAGTGCGAGATGTCCTCGACGCGCGGGTCGCCGAGCTGCGAGTCGCGCAGGCGGGACACGGCGTCGTATTCGTAGAGGCCCTGCTGCGCCTTGGTCGTCGACTTGATGTGCCACTGGAAGAGCGGCATGCCTAGGGCGCTGGCGACTTCCTCGGCGAGCAGCGTCTTGCCGGTGCCCGGCTCGCCCTTGATGAGCAGCGGGCGTTGCAGGGCGATGGCGGCGTTGACCGCCAGCGTCAGGTCGCGCGTGGCGACGTAGGTTTCGGTGCCTTCGAATTTCATGTCGTTGGGGATGTGGGCGAGGGTGGAGTTGGACAAATTGTACGGGAAAGGGTTGCCGGGCCGGGCAGATCGTCGGTGGGGCGGGATTTGACGGTCAACCGGAAAAAAAGCCCAAAATCGAAATGTGCCCAACCCCGCCGACTGCCCATGCTGCCGGCCGAAAGGCCGATGAAATGGGCGTTCTTTATCCCCATTCGGGTCGGACAAGGCTGTGGATAAGCTCGGGACAAGCGGTGCAAGTCCATGAGCGGCAAGGCAAATAAAGCGTTGCCTAAAAAACAGGCAAAAACCTCAGTTTTGCTTGTTCAGCGGGCGTTTCCGCCGTTTGGGCGCGAGCATCCGGGTTTCGACGACTTCGGCCGGCAGCGGTTTGGAGAACAGGTAGCCTTGCAGCCAGTCGCATTCCAGGCGGGCCAGGGTTTCGCGTTGCGCCTCAGTCTCCACGCCCTCGGCCACGACGGTCATGCGCAGGCTGTGGGCCAGCGCCAGGATGCCGGTGACGATGGCCACGGCGTCTTCGTCGTGCGGAATGTCCTGGACGAAGGAGCGATCGATTTTCAGCGTGTTGGCCGGCAGGTGCTTGAGGTAAGACAGCGAGGAATAGCCGGTCCCGAAGTCGTCGATGGAAAGATTGATCCCATGGCTGCGCAGGTCGCGCAGCAGGTCGATGCTTTCCTCCGCGCGCTCCATCAGCACGCTTTCGGTTATTTCCAGAACCAGCGCCGATGCGGGCAGGCCGCTATCGCTCAGCGCGTCGAGGACGACGTTTTTCAGATCGGGCTGTTCGAGCTGCTTGGCAGACAGGTTCACCGCAACGCGCAGATCCGGCAAGCCGTTGTCGAGCCAGGCCTTGGTCTGCCGACAGGCGCTGCGCAGGACGAATTCGCCGAGGGGCAGGATGAGGCCCGTTTCTTCGGCGATGGGAATGAACTCCGCCGGCGAGACGATGCCGTTCTCCGGATGGATCCAGCGCACCAGCGCTTCCACGCTGGCCACCTTGCCCGTCACCGTGTTGATGACCGGTTGGTAGAAGACCGAGAACTCCTCACGCTCCAGCGCGTGGCGCAGATCGTTTTCGATTTTCAGTCGATCCGAAACGGCCGACTCCATCGTCGCCTCGTAGTAGCAGAAGCCGCTGCCACTGTGCTTGGCGCGATACATGGCGGTGTCGGCGTGGCGCAGCAGGCGGCTGAGGTCGGGGCCATCCTGCGGATACAGCGAAATGCCGACGCTCGCCGTGATGACGATTTCCTGTTCATCGATGATCATCGGGGCCGAGACCGTACGGCAGATGTTCTGGGCGACGCTCGCGGCAATGGAGGAATGCGGGATGTCGTCGAGGAGGACGGTGAATTCGTCGCCACCCAGACGGGCGACACAGTCGTCCGCCCGGACGCAGCCCTTGAGTCGCTGGGCCATGGTGGCCAGCAACCTGTCGCCGACTTCGTGGCCCAGCGTGTCGTTGATGAACTTGAAACGGTCGAGGTCGAGGAAGAGCACGGCCAGCATGGTGTCGTGCGTGTTCGCACGCTCGATGGCCTGGGCCAGTTGCTCCATGAACAGCTGCCGGTTGGGCAGCCCGGTGAGCGCGTCGTTGTAGGCGAGATGATGAACGTGGCGTTGCGCACGGGTGGCTTCGATGACCCGGCGCACGCGCTGATTGACCACCGAAAGATGGATGGGCTTGGGAATGAAATCGCTGGCCCCGACCTCGAATGCGCGTTCGATGGACTGGCGGTCTTCGAGCGCCGTGATCATCAGGATGGGAATCTCCTTCCAGCGAGGATGGCTTTTCAGGGCGGCGCAGGCAGCGAAGCCATCCATGACCGGCATCAGGGCATCCATCAGGATGGCGTCGGCCAGGTTGTTCTCCAGCCAGCCCAGCGCTTCTTGGCCGTTGCCAGCTTCCTCGACGCGGAAACCGCTGCGGTGAAGCGCATGCCGCAAGGCGGAACGTGTGCTGCGGTCGTCGTCGACGACCAGGACAACCGGCGCTTCGTCGTGAATCGGGGGCGGATTGTCAGGGAAAGCGTCGAGTTCATTGCGCAATGCCGGTTCGACGATGGCAAATTCGGTCCGCAAATGCAGCAGGAGTTCGCTGGCCTCGGCGAGTGCGCCAGCTTCGGCGTGCAACTCCAGTTCCCTGGCGACGCCGGACAGCGCGCTCGCACCGAGATTGCCGGCAGCACCCTTGATGACATGCGCGACCTGGCGAATCGTTTCGGCATCGCCGGCGGCGATGGCGCCGTCCAGTTTCAACAGGTAGCCAGGCACATCCTCGAGGAAGGGTTTGATCGCTTCACCAGTCGAGGCACCCAGCGACTCGCGCAAGCGCTTCAACACCATGCTGTCGAGCGGCCCGTCACTGCTGTCGATGGATTGGGCGGTGCTGCTTGACTGCTCCGTGGGCCAGTTCAGCCACTTTTCCAGGCAAGCCGAGAGTGTTTCGATCGTCATCGGCTTGGGAAGATGGTCGTCCATGCCGGTAGCCAGACAGTGCTCGATATCGGCGGGCAAGGTATTGGCCGTCATCGCGACAATCGGCGTTCGCCGACCCGTGTTCGCCTCCTGTGTCCGGATGAGGGCGGTCGCCTCGAATCCGTCCATTTCCGGCATCGAACAATCCATCAGGATCATGTCCCAATTGTCCGACTGCCAGAGGCTGACGGCTTCCACCCCGTTCCTGGCAATGCTGCTCGTGCAACCGAGCAGGCGCAGCATGCCGCTGGCCACGACCTGGTTGGTGGTGTTGTCCTCGGCAATCAGGACTTTGGCCGATCGGCATGATTTGCTGGTCGTGCTCTGGCGCACTTCCGCGCTGCTGGTGCCCGTCACGCACGGGATGGTGAACCAGAAATGACTGCCCAGTCCCGGCGTGCTGTTGAGGCCGATTTCGCCGCCCAGCAGGCGGACAATCTGCTTGCTGATGGACAGGCCCAAACCGCTGCCGCCATAGCGACGGGTTGTCGAGGTGTCGGCCTGCGTAAACGAATCGAAGATGTCCGACTGGAGATTTTCCGCAATGCCAATGCCGGTGTCGCGGATGCCAAAGCGCAGCAGCGTGCCGTTTTCGACGCGTTCGATCGACAGGTTGACCGAACCGTGCTCGGTAAACTTGATGGCGTTACCGATCAGATTGATCAGGACCTGACGAATGCGCGCCAGATCGCTGCTGATGACCGGGGGGACATCAGCAGCCACGCTGGCACTCAGCGCCAGGCCCTTGCCCAGTGCTTGCGCATGGAACATGTTGATGACGCCGTCAAGCATCGGCTGGACTGCGAAATCACTGGTGTCGACCTCCATGCGCCCGGCTTCGAGTCGCGAAAAGTCGAGGATGTTGTTGATCAGTTCGAGCAGATATTGCGAGGAGTCCCAGGCAAGCGAGAGCAGTTCCTGCTGTTCGGCATTCATGCGGCCCATCTTGAGCATGTCCAGCGTGCCGATGACGCCATTCAGCGGGGTGCGGATCTCGTGACTGAGCGTGGCGGCGAAATCGGCTTTCAGCTTGGCGAAGCGCAAGGCACTGTCGCGCGCTGCGCGCAATTCCTGTTCGCGCTGCTCCAGGGCTTTCATCATGCTGTTGAAAGCCCCCGCCATCTCGGCCAGATCGCGCGGGCCGGTGATATCCGCACGTAGTCCGCTCTCTCCTTTTTCGGCTCGCGCCATCGTTTCCGACAGATTGGCCAGCGGTCGCGTCAGGCGCCGTCCAAGCAGGCCAACCCCGACGACAAAGAGGGCCGCAAAGGCGATGCCGGCGGCAAAATTCACGGCGAACACTTCGCGGACGAGCGCTTTCAGTGTTGCCTTGCTCTGATCGACGATGACGAACCCGAGCAGGATGTCCTTGCGTTCGGTTGTCTCGAATTGCGACTCTGGTCCGGAGATCGACCAGACGGGGGCAACGAACCGCCATCCGTCGGACGTTTCCGTGTCGAGATACGGTGAATGGGCGTCGTTGGACGGCGCGGGCAGGGTGTTGCCGACAATTGCCTTGCCATGTTCAAGCAATGTCCGGCCATCGGTGTGCCGGATTTCGATTCGCGTGACATCCGGGAAGGCGGAGGCTGCCTCAATGGCTTCGGAGACATTTTCGGCCGAGCCGAATGCCAGGGCCAGCCGGCTCTGGGTGGCGAGCGTCTGGGTGATGCGCAAGCCATCGTCGAGCTTGCTCGCGTGAAGCTGGCGGCTACCCTGCCATGAGGTGGCGAGGGCGGCCAGCAGCGAAATGCTCAAGACGCCAATGGAAAACAGGACTGCAAGTTGTTGTCGGAAAGTCGCGTTCTTGAACCCACGGATTCGCCGCGAGAGCCAGTCCATGTCGCTATTGCTCCGGGAACAGAAGGTCGAAACGCTGCTGCTGGGCTGGCGACATTGCCAAGCCGAGATGGCTCGCTGTTCGGGTGTTGAAGGCGGTCAGGACGTCACGCAAGGGGAGCACGCCCCTGGTGGCCGAGCTGCCGCTGGCAATGCCGATCGCCGAACTGGCCAGATTGCGGCCCAGTTCGAAATTGTTCGGATAGAGCGCGAACAGCGCGCCGCGCTTGACGTGCGAAACATTGCTGGAAAATACCGGGAGCGATTTGTTCCAGGACTCCTGCAGGACAAGCGGCAAGACCAGAGAATCGTCAACGGTGGCGCTGTCCTGGGGCAGCCACAAGGCATCCCGCTTGGCGTCGGCCGTTGCGAAAATCGACTGGTAAATGCCCAGCGCGGTTTTCAGATCTCCCGCCTCCTGAGCCACCAGTTCGATCCCGTGATTTTTTGCCGCTTCCCTCGCCAGCTTGATCAGCCAGGCGTTCTGGCGTGGATCGAATACGACGAAGACGCGCTGGGTCTTGGGCGACAGGGCTTTCAGGCGGGCAAAAAGCAGGGCCGGATCGGGTGCCAGGCTGAGAACCGCATTGCCTCTCTGGTCGGAATCGGAGACCGAGACAATCCCGCCCGCCACGACGCCAATATCCTTGTCGAGCGTGCTTGCCGCGCGCAGACCATTGCGCCCGAGCGCAATAACGACGCGAATGTCCTGGCGCTTCAGTTCGCCTGAAATGGCCTGGGCATTGAAGTTGCTGCCCACGGCATAGCTGGCGACCTTGGTCTGGGATGTTTCTTCAATGCCTTCGATGATTTTCGAAAAGATACTGCGGTACGGTTCGCCGATATCGGGATAGAGCACCGCAATGGGGCCCACGCTGCCGCCGGCTGCAGCCAGTTGAATGGTTCCCGAGCGCTGTTTTGAAGCCATCAGCAATTGGCTTAGGCGCGGCTCTTCAAGATCTTTCAGGGAAAGAAGGATGACCTCGATGCCCGGCGTGTTTTCGATGCCGCCAAGCATCCCGGCGAAGCTGCTGGCGCTGCTGTCGTCGGCCTCCGTATAAATCACCGCGATACGAGTCGTTTCGGCTTGTACCTGGAGCGCGCTGGCCGCGAACAGGCAGGCCAGCAGGAATCGGACTAAGCTCAATGTCATGCGGGTATTATAGACTGTAACGTGCTTGCAACCAGACGGTACGGCCCGGCATGGGGAGGTCGAAGACGATCCCGGAGGAGGTGATGCTTGGTTCCCGGATGTCTGCATTCAAGAGGTTATAAACCGAGGCTGAGAAATCCCAGCCAGCCTTGTTACGGTCTGTTCTTAATGTCAGGTCAATCGAGGTGTAATCGGGGATCTGAGTTCGAGCGTCACCCGGGGCACGTTGGCGGTCGGCAACATAGTTGATTTGCCCGTTCAGGTGCCATCCAGTCGCAAACCGCCATTCAGCGCGGGTGTGGAGAATCTGGTGGGGGGCGTATCCAGTGTCCTGGCCCGTACGCTCGTCAATGTTGTGCTGATAGGCGTAATTGCCAGACAAGCGAAGATTTGTGGATGCGTCCCAAGAAATTTCGACTTCTCCACCGTTGCCACGTTGCTTGCCAGTGTTCTGGTATGAGGAACCGCTGAGGGCAATGATGTCTTGAATCTTGTGACGAAAAACACTAAGTGTCGTATGCAGGCGTTCAGTGGTTTGCCAAGCCAGAGACGCTTCCAGTGTAGTGATGGTTTCTGGCGAGAGGCTGCTGTTTCCACGTGCGACCGGATTGCTGGTGGCGTATTGCTCGACGAAGGAGGGGGCACGGAAAGCGCTTCCATACATCAGTTTGGCGGTCAGGTCTTCATGTGCATCCCACACAAGTGCAACACGCGGGTTGGTCGTTGAGCCGAAATCGGAGTAATTGTCGTAGCGGACACCTGCAGTCAACGTCCATTGGCGGGCAAAACTCCATTCGTCTTGCGCGTAAACATACTCAACATGGCGTTTGTGGGGGGACAGGAAAAGGTTTGTGCCGCTAGCTTCACTCCAGGGTACAGCACTAGGAAACGGTCCTCCTCCCAAGAGCGTAAAGTTTTTCCATTCTTTGGTTTTATAGATATTCATTTCGTCATGACCTAGACCAAAACGAATCCGATGGTCGGCAAAGCCGGTGTAAATGCCTGATGCAGAGAGACGGAACTGTTTTTCCCATTTTTCCGGTGCGCCAATCATCCCATTGGGAAAGGCGCCAAAAAATGCGCCTGCCGGATATAGCGTTGCCGGGGTGGTAATCTCGTTTGCCATGTGCATGAACGATGCTTGAAGGCTGATTCCAAGGTCCGGAGTCAAGTTGGCGTCGTTCCAGGAAAGATCGCTATTAAACCTAGCAGTGCGGTAGCGTCCGGTCGGGTCGATGGCGCCGGCAATCCCGACGCCGGCTGCTGCGTTGTCACGCTGGTTGAATGCGTTACGCCAGCGAAAACCACCAAGCGCAAGATCCAATTGAGCACTGAAATCGTCATTGCCAAGGTTAACCCTGCCTGGTGCCAATGACGCTGCTGGCGAAAACCCCAAGGCGTCAATTGAGGTCTGCGCATCAGCTTGCACAATTTGTCGTTGTCCATCCGTTGCGCCGATTTTGAGGTACCCAGCGATTTCCAGTCCGCCAATTCGGCTGCCATGCTGAATCCAGCTATCCCACGAATTGAATGATCCGGCTCGAAGGCCGACGGATGTGCCTCCAATTTCATCGGCTGTCTTGGTTATGACGTTGATGGTGCCGGCAAAGGCGTCAGCCCCATACATCGCGGAACCGGGACCTCGGATGACTTCGATGCGGGAAACGTTTTCCACCGGCAGGGTGAATGGCATGTCTCCGCGGTTACCTTGGTAAGCGCTGGTCCAGGGAACGCCATTGACCATAAGCAAGACATGCGGGTTCGATTCAGTCAGTATCCCGCGGATGCTGTAGTTCGCGCCATAATTCATGGTCGCTCTGGATACATGCAGCCCAGGTACGGATTCTAGTGCTTCGTCTACCGTTCTCGCGCCCATGTTTGCAATATCCTGAGCGGTAATGACGGTGGCTACCGATGGTGCCTTTCTCAGAAGTTGTTTGCTACCAGTGGCTATGCTGACGAAGTTACGGTCGCCGTAGGCAAGCGCCAAATCCTCTTCTTCATCAGTTTGGCAAATTGCCTGTTCGCCTAAGGAAAGTGCCAATGTTACGGTAATTGCAATCTTGGCCAGTCTCATTCAAGAATCCCCCCATGAAACTTTGGCATTTGTTTTTGATTTTTTCAAAAACTGCAATCTAGAGCAAAGGTGAAGTCGTGGCAACGATCTTGTTACCAAGATCGACGATCTGCTCCACTGAAGTGAATTGAGGAACAGGGCAAAGGCATCGTTGCCTGTGGTGGACGTTGAACAGCTTCAATGTAGCATGGAGGCATTCCAGCCAGAAAAGTTGGAAATCCAAACAGGTAGCATTCTTGCGGCGACAGTCCTATATCCAGTGCCAGCGCAGCGGCCAGTGCTGCGTAATTCATGCGCATGCGCCAGCGACCATTTATCAGGATTTGCTCGATTGCGAAGGCGAGGCGGACGTATTTGCCATTGGCGAGACCCCACTGGGAGGCAACATCGAGCATGGGGGCGATCCGCTCGTCGGGCTCGCTACGTGCAACGGGGCGGCCATAGCCGCCAATGCCGCGATTGCGTTTCAGTTCTTCATGTACGACGATTTCCAAGTTGGTCCCAGCTTCACACTGGCGTTGGGCGCGCTCCAAGAAGTCTGCAATTGCGATATCGATTTGCCGTCCGTAAATGGCCGCTTCCGAAGTAGCCAGAGCAGCGGCCAAGGCCAGCGATCCGGTGCTGCGGGCGCTGCCGGCAAGTGCGGCGACGCGGTTGTTCCAAAGGCGTGGATCGGGATAGCTGGTTATTACCCATATGGCATTAAGCACCTTTAGTTGGCTAGGCGTATGCCGGCGACCGGTAATTCCAAAAAGGTAGAGATCCAACCAGTCTGTATCACGCAGGCGGGCATGCAAGTCGTGGCCACGATACACAGCGCGTGCGCCAGGGAAACACCCGCCCATTGTTGTGCGCAGAGGGCCGGTCCAGGAATCCAGGGTTTCTCGTTCGTTCACTGCTTTGCTCCGGCGTCGACATTTGTAGCTGGGTCGTTGAGGATGTCGATGGCGAAAAAGGGAAAGTTTCGGATGCCGGTTTCACCTTGTTCCAAAGCATGGGCCGCCGCACCCGGCAAGCGAAAATAAAGAGTCAGCATTTCGCCGGCTTTGGGGGTAAAACCAAGGTCGATCAGGGCGGCAGAGATCACGCCTGTCATTGCTAGTGGGTGTCCGCTGACTAGCTCTAGTGACTCCCTGTGTTGTTGCAGCCATGCAATATTGCCATTGTTCAGGTGCGAAGCGAGCGCAGCCAACGTCTGCTGAACTGGTGTGGCGCAGCATTTTGCATAGGGGGCGAAACCGGGAGGATGCCCGGCTTCCGGCCAGACTTCCATCTTCTTGCCGATAGCGCTGGGGGCATGTAAAGCTTTTTGCCAAGCCTCAAGCTTGCATCCGCAATCGGCCCACAACTGCATGCACAGAAAGACTTCCCTCGCTCCGCCGGAAACGCCTGCACCTGCGGCAAGGGCTGCCATCAATGCGGCGGCGGCTGGTGAACCGCCAACACCGGCCGCCATGGCGGCGTGAACCGACGGGTCTCGTGGCCCTGGATTGGCGATGGCAATGGTGAGAATTTCAAGTGCGCGGGCGACTTGAGTCGATGGGCGCTCGCCCCGAAAGAGCAGGTAAAGGTATTCAGGGTAGGAGGCTTTTTCCAGCACATCACTGTATACGTTGTAGCCGTTGCAAAAGCACGCATGTGCGGTAAAAGGGTCGTTTTCTGTAGCCTCTTCTTCCCAAATTCGACTGTGAATGACGTCCTTGATTTCATCGCTCATTTGCATCTTCCTAAAGCAAACTCATGCCGCCGTCGACGACGATTTCCTGGCCTACGATATAGGATGATTCGTCACTGGACAGAAAGAGGATCGTCCGTGCCACTTCTTCGGGGGCTCCAAAGCGGTGACATGGCGATTTTTGCGTGATCTCGTTCTGGATGGCTGCGCTAATTTCAGGCGGCAGTCCAAGGCGGCTGAACATCGGAGTGGCGATTGGGCCGGGGCTGACGGCATTGATTCGAATTTTTCGTGGAATCAACTCCAGCGACAGGGATGCGACTAGTGACCGGAGGGCTGCCTTGCAGGCAGCATAAACGCTGAAGTTGGGTGAGCCTAGCCGGTTCGTGATTGAAGTCGTTACGATGATCGAACTACCTTCACGGAGCATGGGCAGGGCTTTTTGCAAGCTGAAGAAGACGCCCTTGAGGTTCACTGCTAGCAGCTCATCGAAGGCTCCTTCAGTGATGGCTTCCAGCGGTGCAGGGGCTGCAATACCGGCGTTTAGCACAAGAATGTCGAGACCATCGAAGCGTTTGCCAAGGTCGGCAAACAGAATGTCGATTTCGGACGTTTTTCCGGTGTCGCTGGCGTAGATTAGCGCTTTGGGCCCCAATAAATCACGAGTGCGTGCAAGGCTAGACTCAGTTCGGCCAGTAATGGCGACTCGAGCTCCTTCCGATTGGAAGAGTTGTGCGCTAGCCAGCCCAATTCCGCTGCTACCTCCGGTAATCAGGACTGTTTTGCCGTCGAATTTCTGCATGATTTTCTCCTTAAATATCGGTTCCCAGAACCTGCATGCGCAGATTCATCGGAGGAACTTCCTCCGGATCGATGAATACGTCGAGCAGGGTAGGCCCTTTCCTTGTACAAATTGCCTCAATGTCGAGTGCTGCCATGTCTTCCGGTGAGCGGATGCTGTAGGCATCAGCCCCCAGGGCGCGGGCCATGGCGGCGAAGTCGCTGGGCGGGAGCTGGAAGGCGATCTGTTCGGCGCCTGCCAGGCGCTGTCCATGTTTGACCATGCCCAGAGCCTGGTCGTTGAGAATGACGAATATCACCGTCAGCTCTTCGGCCACGGCCACGGATATTTCCTGTCCGTTCATCATCAGGCTGCCGTCGCCGGTGATGCAGACGACCGGGACGTTGGGATTGCCTGCGGCCGTGCCGACAGCGCCACCGATTGCCCATCCCATTGGTGCGAAATCCATGGTTAGACGGAGCCAGCCACCTTCCGTCTGGCGTCGTCCGCTTTCCCTCAGGCGGCCGCCTCCACCAAGGCGTCGCTCGCTGAGTCTACGGTCGGCGGGACTCAGGTAATGCGTAGCCCAGGCGACGCTGTTGCCGGCATCGGCAAGAAAGCGTGTACTGGGCGGGAAAAGGCGACCCAGTTCGTACATCAGCCTTTGCGGCTTGATCGGACTGTCGTCGCTTGCAAATTTGGCGGGCTCGGCGAGCATGCCTTCCTGGTTCCAGTCGGATGCGTTTGCTTCCCGGGTGCTGCGATGGCGCTCGTATTCGTGGCCGCTGTTCTCGCGGGCGATGTGCGGGCGTTCGATCAGGCGGTCAAAAATGCTGAGCAGGCGGCCGCGCACATGCAATTTGGCCATCGGCGAACGGGCCAGGCTTTCGGCCGATTCGTCGATATGGACAAGCTTGTCGTTGAGCAACGAGTCGCTCCAGCCGCTGCTCGTCCATTCGTTCATGCTGGTGCCGACGGCAAGGACAAGATCGACATTTTCGTCGTTGAGCAACTGGCTGGCGGAGGCGTGGCCAGCGAAGCCGAATACGCCACGGTATAAGGGGTGAGCCGGGTTGGTCAGGCCCTTGCCATCGGGCGTGGTGACAAATGGGATGCCGCGCAGCACGGCAAACTGCATGATGGGGCCAATGGCTTCGCCGCAAGAGCCACCGATCAGCAGGCGGATGTTCGAGGACTGCTGGAGCAGTATCAGTAATTGGTCCGTGGCATCTGCATCCAGCAAGGAGGTGGGGCGCATTTTTGAGGCGATGTCATAGGACGCCTCGCTGACCGGGCTCGGGCTTTTCATGATGTCGAGCGGGATGGTCAGGTGTACCGGACCACGGGGGGCGCGAATCGCCCGCTGCAGGGCGGTGATCAGTTTCGATTCGATCTGGGCTGGATGCGAGATCAATGAGTTGTAGCGGGTGCAATGGCGGAACATGCCGAGCGTGTTGATTCCCGTGCAGGCGGATTCCTGCAGGGCGCGTCTGCCGAAGGAGGGGAGCGAGGGCTGGCCGGTGATGACCAGCATCGGAATTCCGTTGTCGTAGGCGCAGGCGACGCCGGTGATCAGGTTGGTTGCACCGGGTCCGGATGTGGCGCAGCAGACGCCGATCTTTCCGGTTTCGCGGGCGTAGCCATCGGCCATGAAGGCGGCACCACTTTCGTGGCGGGCGACCATCGGGCGCGGGCCGCCACGTCGGCTGCTACGGGCCAGTGCGTTGTAGAGCGGTTCGATCGCGCCGCCGGGGACGCCAAAGACATACTCGACACCCATTTGTTCCAGGTAGGAGACGATGAGGTCGGCGACCTGCGGTGTCTCGTGCGTTGCTGTCGGACTGGAATTTTCGCTGCCTGCATCATAAGCAAGCGCAATATTTCGGCTGACCATTTGGATAATCTCCCTGTGTTCTCGTTGCTGGTTCGGATTTTTTTGATCTGGCAAGCGAAGGGAAATATCTACTACTTTGGTTATAAAAACCGTGATTCATTTCACATATTTATTTATTTTTCATAGTTATTTGTCGTGCCTAGGTGCCGAGGTGGCGTGTGGTGTTGCAATTTGAGCGTATTGGCGTCATGAAACTGCAAAGCAAGTTCACAGCAAGCCTTCTAAAAGATAAAATATATAAGACATGAAAAGGGGGGCAATGCCTGAACCGATTTCCCCTGTTGCTGTCGTAGAATGATCGTTTTCCCCAAGAATTTCCCAGAGCAACCCTTTACGAAAGGAAGTCGCCGTGCTTGAAGCCTATCGCGCCCACGTTGCAGAGCGTGCAGCCCTCGGTATCCCCCCGCTGCCCCTGTCCAAGCAACAGACCACCGAACTTGTGGCCCTGCTGAAGAATCCTCCCGCTGGCGAAGAAGCCGCGCTGGTCGAGCTGATCACCTACCGTGTGCCGGCTGGCGTTGACGATGCTGCCAAGGTCAAGGCCGAGTTCCTGGCCAAGGTGGCCAAGGGCGAAGAAGCCTGCGCGCTGATTTCCAAGGTCAAGGCGACCGAACTGCTCGGCACCATGCTGGGCGGCTACAACGTCAAGCCGCTGATCGACCTGCTGTCCAGCGCCGACTGCGGCGCCGCTGCGGCTGAAGGCCTGAAGAAGACCCTGCTGGTCTTCGACTTCTTCCACGATGTGGCCGAACTGGCCAAGGCCGGCAATGCCAACGCTACTGCCGTCATGAAGTCCTGGGCTGATGGCGAGTGGTTCACCTCGCGTCCGGCTGTCCCGGCTTCGCAGAAGCTGACCGTCTTCAAGGTCACCGGCGAAACCAATACCGACGACTTGTCGCCGGCACCGGATGCCTGGTCGCGTCCTGACATCCCGCTGCACGCGCTGGCCATGCTGAAGAACCCGCGTCCGGGTATCGAAGCCGACGAGCCGGGTTCGCGCGGCCCGATCAAGCAACTGGAAAAGCTGGCAGCCAAGGGCAACCTGATCGCCTACGTCGGTGACGTGGTCGGTACCGGTTCTTCCCGCAAGTCCGCCACCAACTCCGTGTTGTGGTTCACCGGCGAAGACATTCCTTTTGTCCCGAACAAGCGTTTCGGCGGCGTCTGCCTCGGCTCCAAGATCGCGCCGATCTTCTTCAACACGATGGAAGATGCCGGCGCCCTGCCGATTGAAATCGACGCCGGCCAGATGGACATGGGCGACGAGATCGAACTGAAGGTGGACGAAGCCACCGGCAAGGTCACCGCGCTGAAGAACGGTGCCGTGATCGCCGAATCCCAGCTCAAGACCCTCGTCATCCTCGACGAAGTTCGCGCTGGCGGCCGTATCCCCCTGATCATCGGTCGTGGTCTGACCACCAAAGCCCGTGAATTCCTCAAGCTGCCGCAATCCACGCTGTTCCGCCTGCCGCAGAACCCGGCCGACGACGGCAAGGGTTACTCGCTGGCCCAGAAGATGGTCGGCAAGGCCTGTGGCGTGACCGGCATCCTGCCGGGCACCTACTGCGAGCCGAAGATGACCACCGTGGGTTCGCAAGACACCACCGGCCCGATGACCCGCGACGAACTAAAGGATCTGGCCTGCCTCGGCTTCTCCGCCGACATGGTCATGCAGTCCTTCTGCCACACCGCCGCCTATCCGAAGCTGGTCGACGTCCGCATGCACCGCGAACTGCCGTCCTTCATCAGCACCCGTGGCGGCGTTGCGCTGCGTCCGGGCGACGGCGTCATCCACTCCTGGCTGAACCGCCTGCTGCTGCCGGATACCGTCGGTACCGGCGGTGACTCGCACACCCGTTTCCCGATCGGCATCTCCTTCCCGGCCGGTTCCGGTCTGGTCGCCTTTGCCGCCGCCACCGGCGTCATGCCACTGGACATGCCGGAATCCGTGCTGGTCCGCTTCAAGGGCAAGATGCAGGAAGGCATCACCCTGCGCGATCTGGTCAACGCCATTCCGCTGTACGCCATCAAGGCCGGCCTGCTGACCGTCGAGAAGAAGGGCAAGAAGAACATCTTCTCCGGCCGCATCCTCGAAATCGAAGGTCTGCCGGATCTCAAGGTCGAACAGGCTTTCGAGCTGTCTGACGCTGCTGCCGAGCGTTCAGCTGCCGCCTGTGCTGTCGCCCTGAACAAGGAACCGATCGTCGAGTACATGCGTTCGAACATCACCCTGATGAAGTGGATGATCGCCGAAGGCTACGCCGATGCCCGCACCCTGAAGCGTCGTATCAACGCCATGGAAGACTGGATCGCCAACGGCACCCTGCTCAAGGCTGACGCCAACGCCCAGTACGCCGCGGTCATCGAAATCGACCTGGCCGAAGTCACCGAGCCGATCCTGGCCTGCCCGAACGATCCGGACGACGTCAAGGTTCTGTCCGAAGTCGCCGGCGCCAAGATCGACGAAGTCTTCATCGGCTCCTGCATGACCAACATCGGCCACTTCCGTGCCGCCGGCAAGGTTCTCGAAGGCAAGTCCGACATCCCGACTCGTCTGTGGATCGCCCCGCCGACCAAGATGGATGCGCTGATCCTGACCGAAGAAGGCTACTACGGCGTCCTCGGCAAGTCCGGCGCGCGCATGGAAATGCCGGGCTGCTCGCTGTGCATGGGTAACCAGGCACAGATCCGCAAGGGCTCCACCGCGATCTCCACCTCCACTCGCAACTTCCCGAACCGCCTCGGTATCGACACCCAGGTCTATCTGGGTTCCGCCGAACTGGCCGCCATGTGCGCCCTGGCCGGCCGCATCGTGACCGTTGCGGAATACATGGAGCAGATCAAGCTGGTCAATGCCAAGTCGGCTGAAGTCTATCGCTACATGAACTTCGACCAGATTCCGGAGTTTGTCGAACAGGCTGCGAAGGTCGAAATGTAAATTTCAAATTTGGCCGGTTTTTCCGGTTGACCGTAAAAGCCCCCGTCGGGAAACCGGCGGGGGCTTTTTTTGCGGGATCGATGGGCCGCATCCGTGAGGCACACCGGCGGCGATGGTTCGGTACGCCGCGATTTGCACAAAGGACGGTATATACAGTTATTTGTCCCGATCCCCCGATCAGGATGCTCATGCCTGCCGACGCCGTCGCGTGAGTCACTTCGCGCATCCCACCTATCATCGTCGCCAGCCTGAAGGCACCGCGCTCTGATGAATCCACTAGCCATTCGACTAAGCGCGATACAACATGCGCTAAGTCGCTGGTTATACCGCGCCGTGCAGTCTCACCTGCTACCTGGCTCAAACTGGAGCAGGATGAATCGGGCCGTTCGGCGCCGGCTCATGTCGAACGGGAATTTCGCCGCTACCTCGAATGCGGCATCTTCGCCCACGGCTTCGCCCGCGCGCGGTGCGCCGGTTGCGGTATTGTGCTCGGACGGTTTTTACGCTCGAACGGTTACGCCAGATCGACCCCGAGCATCCGGTCCACGAGAGTCTCAAATCCGGCCCCGGCGGCAGTGTCAGCCTGCTCCCGACGCCGCTCGAACTGATCGAGCGTCTGGCGTCTCTGATTCGTCCGCCGCGTCGGCATCGGCATCGCTACTGCGGACAGTAGTGACGGCCCTGGGTGGAGAAGGTTGAGGCGACCCCATCAATTCCCGGTTACCTGGGCGAGCCGATTTCAGCGCCGCATCTGGCACCGGCGCCGCGATACTTACCTTAGGGACGTTGAATTTCCATTCCTTTCTCCCCGAAACCCGGCTTTTCATATAACCTTAGTAATAGTTGTCGTCACTGCTTCGCAAGAGTTGAATTTAGCCATGATTCTCGAAACGGCGCGCATCCGCCTACTGATTTCGCAAGCATTGTTGTGGCTGCTGATTGCCGGTTTTGCCGCATACGAAATCGAACGCAGTCGGCGCGAATATCTGCGTGAAGCAGAAACAACGTCGGTCTTTCAGGCCCAGGCTTTCGCGGAAAACACGCGGTCGACAATCAAGCGACTGAACGAATTGCTGCTCAATCTGCGGACGGAATGGCACGGCGACTGGGAGCGCTTCGCGGCAGTTGTCAAAGCCCGTCAGGAGCATATCCAAGACATCACCTTCCAGATCGGCATCATCGACGCCGAAGGCCTGTTGGCCTATTCGAACCTTGCACCGCCCAAGGACCGCGTCGACCTGAGCGACCGGGAACACTTTCGTGTGCATCGCGACAGCGGCGAGGATCGGTTGTTCATCAGCAAACCGATCAAGGGGCGGGTGACGGGCAAATGGACCATCCAGTTCACCCGCCCGATCTTTGTGGGTGGCACGTTCAAGGGCGTCATCGTGGCTTCGATCAGTCCGGACAACCTCATTGCTTTCCACAACACGCTCAATCTTGGCGAGTTCGGCGCCAGCAGCATCCAGCGCAACAATAGCGAGATCATGGCGCATGCGCCGAACGGTGATGAGTATCTGGGCAAGGTCATTGCGTGGCCGCTTCAGGATGCCGCATCACCCGTCTCGGGTACGTTCACGTTCGCCAACCAGCTTGATGGCATTGAGCGTGTAGTCGGATACCGCAAGCTGCCCGAGTACGGGGTGACCTGCTTTGTTGGCGAGGCCACCAAGGACCTGCTGGCACCCCACCAGCAGCACAAGCGCAACGTCATTGGCTATTCCCTGGGTATCGCGGTACTGCTGTCGATTTTGATCCTGATGCTCCACCGTGCCGCGGTGGCGCGTGAACAAGCGCTGGCCAAACTGCGTGAGAGCGAAGCGCAACTCCGTTTGCTCGGCACGGGGATGGCGCAGACAACCGCTTCCCTGGTGGTCACCAATACCACAGGCGACATCGTCTTCGTCAACGATGCCTTCGTCGGCGTCAGCGGCTACGCGCGCGAAGAGGTGCTTGGACAAAATCCGCGCATGCTCAAGTCCGGCCTGAACCCGCCGGATTTGTACGAGGACTTGTGGGGCACCATCACCTCAGGCAAGACGTGGCGTGGCGAACTCCAGAATCGCAAGAAGGACGGCACCATCTATTGGGAATCGGCGATCATCTCGCCTGTTACCGAAGAGAATGGCGCCATTTCCCACTTCATCGCGGTCAAGGAGGACATCACGGAGCGCAAGCGCACCGATGACGAACTTGCCGAGCAGCGAAGAATCGTTGAATTGATCCTTGAACAATCTATGGCGGGCTACTGGGATTGGTGGATCCAAAAGAATGAGGAATACCTGAGCCCCACCTTCAAGAAAATGTTCGGCTATGAGGACAACGAAATGCCGAACTCGCCGGAGGCCTGGCAGAAGATCATCTTTCCCGAAGACCTGCCGGGCGTGTTCGCGGTCTTCGATAGTCATGTGCAAAGCAAAGGTGCGATTCCGTTCTACAACGAGGTGCGCTATCGGCACAAAGATGGATCCACAGTCTGGGTGATATGCACAGGTCGGGTGATCGAATGGGATCCGCAAGGTCAGCCGGTGCGCATGGTCGGCTGCCACGTCGACGTCTCGAAGGTCAAGCAGGCAGAGGCGGAGATCAGGCAACTCAATGCCCATCTCGAATCGCGTGTCGTCGAACGTACCGCTGCTCTTGATATTGCGCGGAAGGAGGCCGAGGCGGCCAATATTGCCAAGAGCGTCTTCCTGGCCAACATGAGCCATGAAATCCGCACGCCGATGAACGGTATCATCGGCATGGCCAACATCCTGCGCCGCGAAGGCGTATCGCCGCGACAAGCAAAGCACCTCGATACCATCGACGCCTCGGCCCAACACCTGCTGTCGGTCATCAACGACGTTCTCGACCTCTCCAAGATCGAGGCCGGGAAGTTCACTCTGGAAGAAGCTCCGGTCGTCATCGGCAGCCTGCTGGCCAATGTCGAGTCGATTCTTGCCGAGCGCGTCAAGGCCAAGGGTCTCCAACTGCTGATCGAAACCGGGCCCATGCCGCATCAATTCCTGGGCGACCCGACGCGCCTGCAACAGGCCCTGCTCAACTACGCCACCAACGCCGTCAAGTTCACCGAAACGGGCACGGTAACCCTGCGTGCGTTCGTACAGGAGGAAGCCGTCGAATCCGCAACGCTGCGCTTCGAGGTCCAGGATACCGGTATCGGTATTGCTCCCGAAGCCATGTCGCGACTCTTCAACGCCTTTGAGCAGGCCGACAGCTCGATGACCCGCAAGTACGGCGGCACCGGCCTCGGCCTGGCAATCACCCGGCGCCTCGCTGATCTGATGGGCGGAAAAGTCGGCGCTGACAGCACGCCAGGCGTGGGTAGCACCTTCTGGTTTACCGTGACGCTGAAGAAGGGCAAGGGGGCGGCGGCGCTGACAGCCATGGATGTCGATGCCGAAGCGGAAATCCGGAAACGCTATTGCGGTAAACGCATTCTGGTCGTTGACGACGAGGCAATCAACCGTGAAGTGGCCTTGATGCTGCTTGAGGCGGTCGATCTTGTCACGGACATGGCAACCGACGGCGCCGAGGCCGTCGCGATGGCGAGGAAGAACAGCTACGCGGCCATCTTCATGGACATGCAGATGCCGAAACTGAACGGGGTGGACGCGACGCAACAGATACGCCAGCTACCCGGATACCTGGACACGCCCATCATCGCCATGACCGCCAACGCCTTTGCCGAAGACAAGGCAAAGTGCCTGGCGGCAGGAATGAATGAGTTTCTGATCAAGCCCTTCAACCCCGCCGAGTTGTTTGCGATCCTGCTGCGGGCGTTAGGCCGGAGCGAAGGATAGCGGCAGGTTCCGGTTCGGTCGGTTCGTCTTGGCGAGGCGCGCAGCGCGGCGTCTACGGCGCTTTCCCACAAGGGGATACCGTTTCGCGCAACTCTTCAAGCCTTTCCCAAACTTGCCCTGAGACCGGCCACCGTGTCGTTGGCTGGTCAGTCGGAGAAGCTGCCAAGGCAGCTAACGTCTATCGCTACATGAACGTCGACCAGATTCCGGCGTTCGTCGAGCAGGCTGCGACCGTCGAAATGTAAATTTCAAATTTGGCCGTTTTTTCCGGTTGACCGTCAAAGCCCCCTGTCGGAAACGACTGGGGCTTTTTGTTGTCCGAACCGTTGATCGGTTCGGGTTTGCCGTCTGGAATCGGCGTCAAGTTGTCGCTGAAAGTGCTATTTAAATGGCGTAAAATGGAACCAAGGGGCTGATGCACAGCCCTCTGCAATCGGGAGGCGTATGGCTTACGAGCTTGTCTGGGAACCGGATGGCGTGATCCTGACATTTTCCGGGAAGGTGTCGGCGCGGGAGTTCATCCAGTCGGTGGAGAATGTCCAGAGCGATTTCCGTTTTGATGACACGCACTATGTCATCAACGATTTTTCGGCGATTTCGAGCCATGAGTTGTCGACCGAGGTCATGACCGAGGCGGCCGTTCTGCGGTTTGGTGCCTACGCGTCCAATCCCAATTGCCGGATCGTCTATGTGACGACCGACGAGGCGCTGGCCTTGTTGAGCAAGCTGGCACCGGCCGAGGCGGGTATAACCTCGTACCAGATCGAGGTGTGCCCGACGCTGTCGGCGGCCCGGGACTGGGTGGCGAGCCAGCCGCAATTGCATCTGATGAGCAACGTGATGGGGTTCCGCCTGGATTCCTGAGCGGGTTCAGGCAGCAGGAATCTTCGCCAGGAAGCGGTCGAGCTGGTTGCCAAAGGCCTGGCGGTCGGCTTGGCTGAAGGCATTCGGGCCACCCGTTTCAACGCCGGCGCTACGCAGGGTTTCCATGAAGTTGCGCATGGTCAGGCGTTCCTGGATGGTCGCGGTGGTGTAGAGCTCGCCACGCGGGTTGAGCGCGTGGGCACCCCTTTCGATGACCAGCGAGGCAAGCGGAATGTCGGCGGTGACGACGAGGTCGCCGGGCACGACCTGGTCGACGATGTGTGCATCGGCCACGTCGAAACCGCTCGGCACCTGGATGGCGCGGATGAATTTCGACGGTGGCGTGCGCAGCATCTGGTTGGCGACCAGGATGGTCTGGATCTGCCGACGCTCGGCGGCGCGGAAGATGATTTCCTTGATGACGCCGGGGCAGGCGTCGGCATCGACCCAGATTTGCATGGCGCTTACTTGGCCGGCAGCGGCGAGAATTCGGCCGGCACCCAGGCGTAGCCCTTGCCTTCCTTGCGGACGTGGCCGATGCCGGGGAAGGGCAGGTGCATGCCGGCGACCAGCTCGCGTTGCTTGGCGACTTCGGCGAAGACGCGTTTGCGGGTGAGCACGGCCTGCTTGGCGTCGGTGTCGAATTCGATGGCGACTTCGGGGTGGGCGAACTGGACGGCGTGGCTATGGACGAGGTCGCCGAGAATCAGCAGTTTCTGGCCGTTGCTGGCGAAGCGGTAGCTGGCGTGGCCGGGCGTGTGGCCGTGGGTGTCGACGGCGCTGACGCCGGGCAGGAGTTCGCCGTCGCTGTTGAAGGTCTTCCACTTGCCGCTGGCGCGATAAGGGGCGGCGGCGTCGCGGGCCATCTTGAAGAAGCCCTGGGCTTCCTTCGGCGCCTTGGCGGCGATTTCCTCGCTCAGCCAGAATTCATTGTCAGCCTTGGCCGACCAGACTTCGGCGTTGGCGAAAACGGCCTTGCCCTCGGGCGAAACCAGACCATTGACGTGGTCGCCATGCAGGTGTGTGAGGAGCACGACATCGACCTGGTCCGGCGTGTGGCCGGCGGCCTTGAGGTTGTCGACGATGTTGCCGAGTGTCGGGCCGAAGAGCTTGGCGGCGCCGGCGTCGACAAGGATCAGCTTGCTGCCGGTGTTGATCAGGTAGGCATTGACGGCGGTCTGCACGGCCGGACCTTGCAGGAACTGGCGGGCGATGAGGCGCTCGATGTCGCGCGTGCGCATGTTCTTGAGCAGCTTTTCGTCGAGGTTGATGGTGCCGTCGAACAGCGCAGTGACCTCGAAGGAACCGACCATCAGCCGATAGTAGCCGGGAACCTGGGCTTTCTGTTGCGGCGCTTCGGCGCTGGCGAAGGTCGTGGCGACGAGCAGCAGGCCGGCGACGAGCAACTGGCCGAGACGGCCACGGGTGAGCGATAGAGCAGCACTGGGCATGTAGATCTCCTGGAAGGGATGAAGGGTCGGGATCGCTGGTCTCTGCCAGTCCGCCCGGAGGACGAATATTGCCACGGCTGGGCTGGTTGACAAATGCATGCCGGGTGCCGTCTTATCGCAGTTCCCGGAAATCGAATCCGTCCGGCCCATCCGGCAGCCAATCCATGGAGGATGCCATGCCAGAAAATCACCGTCGTCGTTGTTGCCAGATTTGGGGCTTTCTGGGCTGCCTTGTGCTGTCGATGGACTTTGCTGCCGCCCAAATTCCGGACAAATTGCCACCGGCCCCGGATTATCTCGGCGAAATCCGCCGCTCGCCGGATGGTCAGCTGAAAACGGTCGCGGCCGATGCAAAGCAGGCTGCAGCGGCGGCCAAGCCGGCAACGATGGTGGTTGGGCCAGGCGAGAAAATAACGACGATTACCGAGGCGGCGCGGTTGGCGAACGATGGCGAGGTCATCGAGATCCGTCCGGGCGAATATCACGGTCAACCGGCAATTTGGACCAAAAATGAAATCCTGATTCGCGGCGTTGGCGGGCGTCCCGTCATGCTGGCCGACGGCAAGAGCGCCGAGGGCAAGGCCATCTGGGTCGTGCGCGGCGGCAAGGTGCGGATCGAGAACATCGAGTTTCGCGGCGCCCGCGTCGCCAGCCTCAACGGCGCCGGGATCCGTTTCGAGAAGGGCGACCTGACGATCCAGTCATGCGCCTTTTTCGACAATGAAATGGGTATTCTGACGGCCAATACGAGCGACCTGAGTCTTGAAGTGCGCGATAGTGAATTCGGCGATGCCCCTCGCCACAAGGCTAGCCTGCACCATTTGCTTTATGTCGGAGCCATCGGCAAGTTCGTTCTGCAAGGCAGCCGGTTCCGAAATGGCTATCTCGGGCACCTCGTCAAATCCCGCGCCCGCGAAAACCACATCCTCTACAACATGCTTGTCGATGGCGATGGGGGGCGGGCCTCCTACGAACTGGAGTTTCCCAACGGCGGTATCGCCTACGTGATCGGCAACGCCATCGGGCAGAGCGCCGGGACCGACAACCCGAGCATCGTCGCCTATGGTGCCGAAGGCCCGCGCTGGCAGGAAAACGCGCTGTACATGGCGCACAACACGCTGATCAACGACCATCATGCCGGGCGCTTCGTGAACATCTTCATGGACAAGATCGGCGCCGACGTCGAAGTCTGGTTGCTCAACAACCTCATGGTCGGGCCCGGTGACCTATACCGGCCGGCCCAGGGGCGTTTCGACGGCAACCGGATGATTGGGCGCGGCGAGTTGATCGATTACGGCGGGGTGCCCTTGCGCCTGACCAACCTGTCGCCGCTGCGCGGCGCGGTGCGGCCGCCGGGGCAGGCGCGCGGTACGGAATTGCTGCCGAGTGCCGAGTTCCATTTCCCGGTGGGCAGTCGCACTATGCGCCCGACCAGCATGCTGGCGCCCGGCGCCTTCCAGTAATTCAGACGGGCGTGGCGCCCATCGCCTCGCCCATGCGCAGGGCGCGCGCGGGTGCCCAGTCGGGATTGAAGGCCAGCGTGTCTTTCGGGAAAAGCATGACGACGGTCGAGCCGAGCAGGAAGCGGCCCATTTCGTCGCCTTTTTGCAGCACGATGTTCTGCTCGTCGTAGCGCCATTCGCGGACGACGCCGGGGCGCGGCGGGTTGACCGTGCCGTGCCAGACGGTGGCCATGCTGCCGACGATGGTGGCGCCGACCAAGGTGAGCACGAAGGGGCCGAATGCTGATTCGAAGACGCAGACGACGCGTTCGTTGCGCGCGAAGAGTCCGGGGACGCCGCGCGCCGTGGTCGGATTGACCGAGAACAGCGCGCCGGGCACGTAGATCATGCGCGTCAGCTTGCCGGCGCAGGGCATGTGGATGCGATGGTAGTCGCGCGGGCTCAGGTAAAGCGTGGCGAAGCTGCCGTTCTCGAATTGCTCGGCCAGCTTGCGGTCGCCACCGACCAGCGCGGTCGTCGAGTAGCGGTGGCCCTTGGCCTGGAAAATCTGGTCGCGCTCGATGGCGCCGAACTGGCTGATCGCCCCATCGACCGGGCACAGGAAGTCGGCCTCGGCAAAGGGCCGCGCGCCATCCTTGAGTGGCCGCGTGAAGAACTCGTTGAAGCTCTTGTAGCTGGCGATGTCCGGGTTGGCCGCCTCGGCCATGTTCACGTTGTAGCGGCCGACAAACCAGCGGATGACACTTGTCGTCAGGTTTCCGGCCTCCTTCGACGCGAGCTTGCCGGCAAGGACGGTCAGTGCCTGTTTGGGCAGCAGGTATTGGGGCAGGACGGCAAGGCGATCGGACACGGCAGCTACCACGAAAAAACGGACCGCAATTATAGCGGCTAACCGAAACGGCGCCGGCTATGCTTTAATGAATCACGCCGTTGGCATGGTGTTCGCCGGTGGCTCACGCTGTTCAATCGATTCCACGCCCTTGCCCCGAGGAGTTCGCCATGAGCCTGTTCAGCTTCGATCCCAGCCGCACCTTGACCAATATTTCCACTGGCGGGCTGGTCGAGCCACCGGCCAGGGCTCGCGGCCCGGTTCGGCGCGGGGGCGGGACGCCGGATTTCCTCTCCGGCCTCTTTTCGCGGGATGACGGTAGCGCGGCCACTCGCGATGACCTGGCCGACCAGTTCATCGTCTATCAGATCAGCAAGGAAGCCGAGGGGCCGGCGCTACTGGATGCCTCGGCCGTCAAACCGGGGCTGGAGGGCACACCGGAACAGCCCGATGTGCTGGCCCGCTTGAACATGACGTCCTTTCACGTTGGCACGGGCGAGGACATCGACCCGGATACGCGCGCCACGATGCGCATTACCTTCGGGGCCGATGCCTCGTCATCCGGTCGGATCATGGACACGGCTTTCTGGGCTGTCGCCGCGGGCATGAAGCTGTATCAGAACGGCGGGGTGACGCAGGACAAGCAACTGGCGGCCGACCTCAACCGCGCCTTTGCCAACCGCCCGGTGGAGATTGCCGGTGGCCTCGGGCTGCTCAGTTTCGAGGTCGTCCGGCACGAAGAGCCGGCCTGGTGGAAGCAGCTCTTTGCCTTCGCGCAGGGGCCGACGGGGCAGACGCTGACCAGTGTGCTCGGTTTTCCGGCCATCACCCAGCCGGCGCTGGCCCTGGTCGACGAATTGCTCGGTCGCCTGGCCGAGGACAAGCATGAAGTCCTGTTCAAGAGTGCGCCGATGCGCCTGGCGCTGACCCAGCAGGCGCATGACGAATTCACCGGGGGTAATCCGCGCATCAAGCTGGGCGGCCTGAGCGACGGCTATTGCGTGCTGGCCCGCGGACGGGACCGCGACGCGCTGGTGGCCGCTGATCCCGTCTTTTATCCGACGCACGGCATCCTCGCGCCGGCCACCGCCAACCCGGCGCGCATCCAGGAACTAACGACCGACAATCCGCTGCATACGCTGACCTACGCGGTGTTCCGCATCAAGACCAAATCGACGATGCTCGACCCGGATTTCGCCTTCCGGGGCTGAAGCGCAGCACCTAGTCGCCGAAGGCGGGCTTTTCGTCTGCTGTTGCGACGCCGAAGGCCGGGGTCGAGGCCCAGCGTTCGCGCCGCCATTTCTCGCGTTCGCCGTTGGCGCAGAAAGTCCACGCGACGAGGCGACTCTGTTTCTGGCCCTGGGCCATCGGCATCACGCGCGACTCGACGACCTTGGCCTTCTTGAGCGCTGCCTCGATGTGCGGCAGGTTGTCGGCCTGGGACACCAGGCTGGTGAACCACAGGACGCGTTTCGGGATCTGGGTGCTCTGCTCGATCATGCGTTTGACGAAGGCGCGTTCGCCGCCGTTGCACCACAGTTCGGTGCCGCCGCCGCCGAAATTGAGGCGCGGTTCGGCCGCGCCGCGCTTGGCGCCCGGCTTGTTGAGGTTGTTCCACTTGCGCTGGCTGACCGCGTGAACGTCGTCCGGCGAATTGTGGAAGGGCGGGTTGCAGATCGACAGGTCGAAGACTTCGCCGGTGCGCAGCAGACCGGTGAACACGTTGTCCCAGACAGGCTGGTGACGCAGCTCGATGTCGCCGGCCAGTTCGGGGTTCTTGGCGATGATGGCGGCGGTGTTGGCCAGCGCGGCCTCGTCGATATCGACACCGAGGAAGGACCAGCCGTATTCGGCGTGGCCGATGAGCGGATAGACGAAATTGGCACCGACGCCGATGTCGAGCACGCGCACGCCGGCGCCGCTCGGGATGTTCTTCTTGTTGCAGGTGGCGAGCAGGTCGGCGACGCTGTGCAGGTAGTCGGCGCGGCCGGGAATCGGCGGGCAGAGGTAGCCGGCGGGAATGTCCCAACCCTTGACGCCGTAATGGTGCATGAGGATGGCCCGATTGAGCATTTTGACCGCCGTCGGGTTGGCGAAGTCGATGCTCGGCGTGCCGGCCGGCGTGGTCTTGATGTGCTTGGCGAGTGCCGCCGAGGTGGCGGCCAGGGCGGCGAAATCGTAGCCAGCCGCATTTTTGTTGCGTGGGTGAAGTCCGGGCTTCTGGGCTGGTGCAGCCATGCGTATTCCGATCATTTTGCTGGAGGCGGAGTATCCCACGGATTGGCGCGCCGGATAACAGGCGCGCGTTCGGCCGCCGACTATGGCAAGCGGTTTGCCTTCTCGGCATTGGCGAATCGATAGCTTGCGCAAATCCTCGATGGCTTTGGCAGGAATATGCAAAGTGGATATACTCTCGGGATTTCTCGAGTCGCGGTTATTGCGGAGGTTGTCGATGCTGGGTGGTTTGATGCAGAGCTTGTTTCGCGGGGGAAAGCCGGCCAGGGAGCGGCGGCGTTTGCCGGCGGCCGGTCGATGTCCGGATGTGGGCAAGAAGATCTGTCGACGGAACATGGTGATGACCGTGACCGATCCGATGCAACCGGATCTATGGGACTGGCTGGTCTTGATGGGCTGGCGGGAATCGAGTGCCAAGCCGGAGCGCAGGCGCTATACCCGGTTGCCGGAGACGGCAATGAAGACCTTGATCTACACCGATCGCGCCGATCGCGAAGGCGTCTATCGGGAACTGATCGGCGGCCTCTGAGCGTCGTTTGTCGCAAGCGCAACAAGGTTGGATTTTGCTAACCGATTGATTTTTCGTTGAATTGGACGATTCGCGGCTCGGCATGAAATTCGCTGGTATCGGGGGACAGGTTTTCAACGGAGATCTCCCGCATGAAGCTGCAAATTGATCGCCAGCACATCGAGCCGATGATGCAGGCTTTTCCGCGACTGGATTATTTGCGCGAGCAACTGCGTTTCGGCAATCGCGTCGAGGTCGGTTTCAGCCAGCTTGAAGACGGCGAGCTGGATCTGTTGCAAAGCCTTTACGCGGCGGGCGACAGCGAGTTGCGGGCGCGGGCGGCGCAGATCGCCACCTTGCGCCAGGCCTTGAGCGAAGGCGGCAAGCGTTTCGAGCCGGAAGAGCTGGAAATGGCCGTGCCGGCCATCGCCCGCTACCTCGCCGAGAATGCCTCGCGCGGCTGGATGTTTTCCGCCGGCATTACCGGCAAGCCGCTGGCCTACGTCGTGGCGCGGCTCGACTTCACGCCGCCGTCCGAGGAAGAAACCGGCAAGATCTTCGTCGAACTCAAGGCTAACGCCAAGGCGCGGCTGGCGACGGCGACCCTGCGTATTTCCGGCCCCGACATTGCAGGTCGGACGATTCCTGAAATCTTCGCGGCCAAGGGTTTCGTCAAGGAAACGCCGGCCCTGCTGGCCAGTTACGACGAAGGCGTCGAGCGCTATTTCGACTGGCGCGGGCAGTACGGCGCGCAGTTTTCCGGGACCGGCGTCGGTTACTTTGCCGAGAACCCGACGGCGACCCATCGCGACACCGATTATTCGCGCAAGGACATGATCATTCTGTCGTCGACGGGCAGTCCGGCGCGCCTGGTCAACGACGAGAGCATCCTCGGCGAACGCGTGCTGGCGCTCGATGCGACGGGCGACATCATGGCCAAGTTCGTGCGCCGCGTGCAGCGCAATTCGCGGCTGTCCGGCAAGGAGGAGGCGGAGATCGAGGAAACCCAGGCCGGCATCGCCAAGGGGCTGTTCACCGAGCTGCCCGTGCATTTTTACATGCTCATGTTCCACCTCGATCTGCACCACTACGTCTGGGTACACGTCGATGACATGGCGCCCTACGCCTACCAGCCCGAGCTCAAGACCAAGCTCGTCCTGCCGCCCGAGCAGACCGACCTCATCGACATCCTGACCGCCGAGATGGATGTGCTCATGGACGACATCGTCTCCGGCAAGTCGGGCGGGACGACCGTGTTGTGCGCCGGGCCACCGGGGGTGGGCAAGACGCTGACCGCCGAGGTGTATTCCGAGATCATTCGCCGGCCGCTCTACCGCGTGCATTCCGGGCAGCTCGGGCTGAATGTGGCGGCGATGGAAACGGCGCTCAAGGAAGTGCTGACCCGGGCCCAGCGCTGGGGGGCGGTCATGCTCATCGACGAGGCCGACGTGTACATCAAGAAGCGCGACGACAACATCACGATGAACGCCGTCGTCGGCGTTTTTTTGCGTGTGCTGGAGTATTTCAACGGGCTGTTGTTCCTGACGACCAACCGGGTGGACGACATCGACGAAGCCATCGTCTCGCGCTGCATCGCGCTGATCCGTTTCTACCCGCCGGATCGCGTTGATCGCAAGAAGATCTGGGGGGTCATGGCCGCGCAATTTGGCCTGAGCCTCGCGCCGGAACTGCATGAGCGCCTGCCCGACATTTTCCCGAAAGCATCCGGCCGCGACATCAAGGGGCTGGCCAAGCTGGTGGCGAAATACTGCAGCCAGAAAGCGCTGCCGCCGACGGAGGATGTCTTCCGCCGTTGCTCGATGTTCCGGGCCATGGACCAGGCCGAAGTGCAGGTAAAAGCGCCGGCCTGAGGATTTCGATTTTGGGCAAAATTTCCGGTTGACCGTGAAATCGTGACTCTTCCACGGTCAACCGGAAAAAACGGCCAAAATTGAAATTTTCCAGCCCGCGAATGTCGCACATCCGACGTACGAAAGATCACAAGCTGTCGGAGGTGCAACAGAGCACCGCTCTCCCGGCGTCTCACGGTCAACCGGAAATTTTGCCCAAAATTGAAATCAGGCCGCCAGGCGCGTTTCGTCCAACAGCGCGACGATCACCGATCCGCCGACGGCATCCAGCGGGTCCATGGCCACGACCCGGCGGATCGCATCCTCGGCCTTGCCCGGCTGGCCGCTGCGCAGGTAGACGAAGGCCAGTCCCTTGAGCGCGGCCAGTGCCGATCCCGGCGCCTCCCGCCAGAGCAGCCAGTTGTCGGGTAGGCGGGCGTGGCGGGCCGCTGCGGCGACCCAGTCCTGCGCCGCGCCCAGCGCCTTGTCGAACTGGCGGTAGCGGTTGTAGTGCTTGACCAGGCAGCGGTAGGCGGGCAGGGCGTCGGGGGCCATGGCGATGGCCGTCAGGAAGGCGTTCTCGGCCAGTTCCGGGTGAGAAAAGTGGGCGGCGACGCCCTGTTGCAGCAGGTGGTCGACGGCCGGTGGCAGTTGGCCGAAATCGAGCTTGTCCTCGGGGTCGAATGCGATCATGGTGGCTGGTATCCGGTTTGCTATGTCACCCTACTAGCAACAAGCATGCACACATTCTGCCGCACCCAATCCAAGGAGATTTCATGTTTCTCGCCATGAACCGCTTTCGCATCGCGTTGGGCAAGGAGGACGATTTCGTCGCCCACTGGCGCAACCGCAACAGCTACCTCAGCGAAGTCCCCGGCTTCGTTTCCTTCAACCTGATGCGCGGCGATACCAACGAAGAACGCACCCTGTTCGCCTCGCACACGGTCTGGGAAAACGAACAGGCTTTCGCCGACTGGACGCAGTCCGACGCCTTCCGCAAGGCGCACATGCAGGCCGGGCAGTCGCCGCGCGACTTCTACCTCGGCCCGCCGCAGCTGGAATTGTTCGAAGCGGTACTCTGATCAGTGCTCACGGCCGTCGATGCGCGGCCGGAAGAGCATCGGCACCACCCGCCAGGCGAGGATGCCGAAGGCCGCCAGCCAGCAGGTCGCGGCCAGGTGAATCCAGCCCAGATAGGCGCCCGGCGCCAACTGCGGCAAGAGCACGCGAACGACGAGCGCGAGCAGCATGATGTAGAGCACGAGCCGGTCGACGCCGTCGAAGACCACCTTGCGGCCGGTGTGCCCCTTGGCAATGCGGATGATCATGGCCGGGATCACCGCGCCCATGGCGCCGAAGGTGAAGAGATGCACCGACACTGAGCCGACCCAGACAAAATCGATCACATGGCCCAGCGCTTCGATCAACAGCTGGCCGACGATGCTCAGGTAGCCGATGTACATGATGCCGACGTCGATGCGCCGCAAGGCGAGATGCGGTTTCCAGAAGACGAAGCGGATCAGCAGCAAGACGGCCAGCGCCAGTGAGAGGAGCGCGGTGAGCGGGCGCGGCAGGGCGAATTCGACGACCAGCAGCAGGCCGAGCAGCTTGATCGCCATGTCGAGCACCGGATGGCGCAGGATCTGGGCCTGGAAGGTGGCCTTCATGAACCCGGTCAGCGTCCGCTCGAGCATGACCAGGAAAGCCAGCCGGAAGAGCGCCATGGCCATGCTGTAGCCGGCCGGAAACTCGCCGCCGACCAGCATCAGGTATTTGGCGACGACGAAAGCCGGCAGCAGGATCAGGAAAAATACGTTGTCACGGTAGCTGTCCTGGCTGCGATGGCGGATCAGTGTCCACATCAGCATGGCAATGATGCTGCCGAGGAACAGGTTGTTGCTGAGCAGGAAGAGCGGCCACGGCCATTGGCCGCCAAAGCTCATGCCGATCCGCTCGATGGTCCAGGCAGCCGCCAGCAGCATGAGCGCCGGGCCGTGATAGCCGCGGATATTGACCCAGTTCTTGGTCGAGGTCAGCAGGAAGCCGCCGAGCACGGCCCAGCCGAAACCGAAGAACATCTCGTGGGCGTGCCACTGCACGGACGTGTATACGTTGTCGGGCGCCGGAATGACGCCGCTGAACATCATCGACCAGGCCACCGGCAACACAGCCCCGGCCACGCAGGCCAGGGTGAAGAAGGGGCGGAAGCCAACCAGCCAGACTGGATGAGTCGAAAAACGCATGAGAACCTATGGGCGGAGAGGCGATCGAAGTGGCAAGTTTAGCCACAATCACCAGGGCAAAACTTGATTTATCCCTGCCTCGTCAAGCAACGGACTTAACATTGGCGTAAAATCCGGCACTTGGCCGCTAGCAAGGGGTATCGGCCTGAGTATTCCATAAGGACAAAGATGAAGCGTGTGGACGATTTCCGCTTGCGGCTTGGCAAGCACGAGCTAGTACCGATCATGATCGGCGGCATGGGAGTGGATATTTCGAGTGTCGATCTGGCCGTTGAGGTTGCCCGCCTGGGCGGGGTCGGCCATATCTCCGATGCGATGATCAAGACCGTGTCGGACCGCCGCTACAAGACCAAGTTCGTCAAGGAAAAACTCGCGCTGTACAAATACAACGTCGAGAACGAAGACAAGTCCCCCGTCAAATTCGATCTCGGCAAGCTCGCCGAAGCTACCCGCCTGCACGTTGAAGCCGCCATGACCCGCAAGAAGGGCGATGGCATGATCTTCATCAACTGCATGGAAAAGCTGACCATGAACGCGCCGAAAGAGACGCTCAAGGTCCGCATGGAAGCCGCCATGGATGCCGGCATCGAAGGCATCACGCTGGCAGCCGGCCTGCACCTCGGCTCCTTCGCGCTGATCGAGGAACATCCGCGTTTCCGCGACGTCCAGCTCGGCATCATCGTTTCCTCGGTGCGCGCCCTGCAGTTGTTCCTCAAGAAAAGTTCGCGCACCGGCCGCTTGCCCGACTACATCGTCGTCGAAGGTCCGCTGGCCGGTGGCCACCTCGGTTTCGGTATGGACTGGGCGAAGTACGACCTGGCGACCATCGTGGTCGAGGTCCTCCAGTTCCTCAAAGACGAACACCTCGACATTCCGGTCATCCCGGCCGGCGGTATCTTCACCGGTTCCGATGCGTCGGCCTTCCTCGAGGCCGGTGCTGCCGCTGTCCAGGTCGCCACGCGCTTCACCGTTTCGGAAGAGTGCGGCCTGCCGGACAAGGTCAAGCAGGAATACTTCAAGGCCACGGAAGACGACATCGAGGTCAACCAGATTTCCCCGACCGGTTACCCGATGCGCATGATCAAGGGCAGCCCGGGCATCGGCGACGGCATTCGCCCGAATTGCGAAGCCTATGGCTACCTGCTCGACGCCAACGGCAAGTGTGCCTACGTGACGTCCTACAATCGCGAAGTCGCCTTGCATCCCGAAGCGCGCAAGATTTCGGTCATGGACAAGACCTGTCTGTGCACTCACATGCGCAACTTCGACATCTGGACCTGTGGTCACCTGACCTATCGCCTGAAAGACACGACGCGCAAGCTGGAGGACGGCAGCTACCGACTCCTGACGGCGGAACACATTTTCAAGGACTATCAGTTCAGTACGGATCACAAGATAGCCTTGCCGGATTAACTGCCAGCCGGTATGCGCGGAAACCTCGTTTCCGCGCAGTCGGTCCGGTTCGAATGTTGCCCAGACTCGACCTCATGACATTTGCCAATCCATCTCGCGGAATGGCGCGCTGGCGTCCGATCCTGACGACGCTGATCGCCTGCCTCGCGCTGGTGCTGATGCCTGCGCGGCCAGCCGTGGCCGAAGCGGATTCGGCTTTCTCGTTGCAAGGATTTGGAACGCTCGGACTCGCCCGGACGACGTCCGATGATGTCGAGTATGTTCGCGATATTTCGCAGCCACGCGGCATCGACAAGGACTGGGATGCGCTGATCGACAGCGTGCTCGGCCTGCAGGCCGCCTGGCGATTCATGCCTCAGCTCGAAGCGGTGGTTCAGGCGACCAGCCGCTATCGCTACGACAAGACCTTCACTCCCGAGATTGCCTGGGCCTACGTCAAATACGATCCGCTGCCCAACCTGAGTCTGCGCGCTGGCCGTCTCGGCACGGAATTCTTCATGATGGCGGATTCGCGCTGGGTCGGTTACTCCTTCCTGACGGTCCGCCCGCCGGGCGATTATTTCTGGTATCTGCCGTTCTACAGCATTCATGGTGCTGATGCCGCGATCAGCTTGCCCATGGGCGAAAGCGTTCTGCGCGCCAAGGCGTTCTACGGCCTTTCCAATGGCAAGATTCCGCTGGCCGATGAGCAATGGGATATTTCCGGATCGCCCATGCTCGGGGGCTATCTCGAATATCAGTTTGGTCCCTGGACGGCGCGGGCGAGTTACGCCAACATCCGCTTCGAGCGTGATCTGCCGTTTTCGCCGGTACTGATGAAGGCCCGTGGCTTCCCGCTTTCGGCGCAGGATGCGCGTTTCCTGTCGACGCGGGATACGCGGACCCATTACTACTCGCTGGGTGTGGTCTATGACAGTGGTCCGTGGCAGGCCCAGTTGATGCTCAACCACATCGATCAGGGAAACAATGCCCTGGAAAGTTCCGATGGGGGCTATCTGCTCGGTGGCTATCGGATCGGTGAATTCACGCCTTACCTCGGTTATTCGTGGGTGCTCTCCAAGTCTCGCCCGAATGCGCCCAGCGCAGTCGCGGCCTATTTCATGCAGGATTCGCATGCCGATCAGCAAACCACCTTTGCCGGCATGCGCTGGGATTTTGCCCGGAATGTTGCATTTAAAGCGCAGTGGGATGGCATCCGTGGTGAAGCGTCATCGCTCTTCCCGTATCGTCAGGACAACCGGACGCGCTGGGACGGGAAGATGGATGTCTTCTCGCTGACGCTGGATTTTGTCTTCTAAAGCCATGTCGATCCGTCGCCCGATCCTGCGCTGCGCCATGTTCTGCCTGCTGATCCTGTCGGCAGCCCAGGCGTGGGCCGAGATCGTGGTCGTCGTCAATGCGCGCTGCGGCGTGGCGGCGATGACGCGCAACGAAGTGATCAATATTTTCTTTGGCCGCAATCGGCAGTACTTCAATGGCGTCGAGGCACAGCCGGTCGACCTGACGGACGCCAACCCGGAACGCGCCCGCTTCTACAGCCTGCTGGTCGGCAAGGATCTGTCGGAAATCAACGCCTACTGGTCCAGGCAGGTGTTCTCCGGTCGGGCGCAGCCACCCGTCAAGGTCGGTAGTGCGGAAGAAGTCATCAAATGGGTGGTCTCGCATCCCGGTGGCATCGGCTTCGTCGATTTGTCCAAGGCGGATGCCCGGGTGCGCGTCGTCTACGAACTGGCCCCCTGAGAAAAATTGTTCGATTTATATTGAACATTGGGCGGATTGGCATGGTCATCATCTGTGTGGCCATTGCAGAGATTGTCATCAAGCTGAGGTAATCTCTCTCTGTGCCGTGCTGATGCGCTTGCGCAATGCACGCCAGGATTTCTACAACAACAGGAGACAAACATGCCAAATCGCCTCATCAGCAATATCATCGCCGGACAAACCGTCGTCTCGTCCAGCAAGGAGAGCAGTGTCCGTTCAGCATGCAACCTGATGGCCCAGAAGAAAGTCGGCGCCATGCTGGTCGTTGAAAATAACCGTATCGTCGGCATCTTTACCGAGCGCGATGCGCTCAACAAAGTCCTGGCCGGCAATCTGGATCCCGACAAGACGACGCTCGAGCAGGTCATGGTCGCCAATCCGCGCACGATTCGCGAGGACAAGCCGCTGGCTTATGCCCTGCAATTCATGGTTGATGGTGGTTTCCGCCATGTTCCCGTGGTGGATCAGAACGGCGCACCGCTCGGTATGGTGTCGGCACGCGATGCACTGGGTCAGGATATTATCCAGCTCGAACGCGACCTGAAATTCAGGGAGCATCTCGAGGAAAATATCGCCTAAACGTTTTCGCTTAACCAGCCAAAACGCGCCAGTGTCGCGGCGAATTCGCCGGACACTGGCGCTTTTATTTCCATCGGCCGTTCATCGACCGGATGTTTGAAGGCCATGGCGACGCAGGCCAGCAACAGCCGGTGGCAGTTCAGGTGTTCCGCAAAGTAGCGGTTGTGCCGGCCCTTGCCGTAGGTGGCGTCGCCGATGATCGGGTGGGCAATGTGTTTCAGGTGCCGCCTGATCTGGTGCCGTCGGCCTGTCACCGGTTCCAGTTCCAGCAGGGCATAGCGGCTCGTCGGGTAGCGATCCACGCACACGGGAAGCTCGACTTCGCCCAATTTGCGGAAATGCGTCAATGCGGATTGCGCCTCGGTGCTGGAGCGTTCCCCTTGAAATTCATAGGGATCGCGCTGCCGCGAAAGCGCGTGGTCGATGCTGCCCGATGGCGCAGGAAATCCTCGAACGACGGCCAGATAGCGTTTGGAGACTCCGCCGGCTTCAAATTGCTTGCCGAGTCGGCTGGCGATTTCCTTGCTCAGCCCAAATACCAGAACGCCGGATGTGCCCCGATCCAGTCGATGCGCCGGCCAGACATGCTGGCCGATCTGGTCGCGCAGGATCTGGATGGCGAAGCGGGTTTCGTGGCGGTCGATTTCCGAACGATGGACGAGCAGTCCCGGAGGCTTGTCGATGACGACAAGGTGCTCGTCGCGATAAAGAATGGGGAGCGGCGGCTCTATCCAACGGTCAACCGGAAATTCAGGCAAAAAATCGAATCCTCGCAGCATCCGGAATGTTCATGCCGGTCACGTGGGCGCGGTCGAGCAGTTCCCAGAAATAGCGGTACGAGGCGCGGTCATGCAGCTTGCCCTCATGCTGGATCGGGCCCCAGTCCTTGTCCTGGGCGGCAATCAGGATCTCCGCCGCCGCTTGAACTTCGGAGAAATCCGGGCGCATGGCTTCGACGATGGGCACGATCTGGTTCGGGTGGATGCTCCACATGCGCAAGTAACCGAATTCCGTTCTGGCGCGCCGGGCGTCATTGCGGATGTAGTCGATGTCCTTGAGCTCGGTCGTGACGTTGTGCGATGGCACCACGCCGCAAGCCAGGGCGGCCGCACTGATTTCGCATTTGGCCCGCGCGATCATCGGATGATCGAATTGCCCCGGGCTCTTCATGGCGCTCCCCGGAATGGCGCCGTGGTGGCCCGAGACAAAATCCATCAGGCCGAAATCCAGGCTCTCCACGTCGGGCAGGGCCGCGATCTCCCACACTTCGCGCAGGGCACCGTGGGTTTCGATCAACACGTGAACGGGGATGCGACGGTCGACGCCAAAATTCTGCTCGATTTCGCGCAGCGCCTCGATCTGGACCATGACGTCGCTCGTGCTGCAGGGCTTGGGCAAGGTGATGAAGGGGAGGCGCGTGCCAGCGATGCGCACCAGGATCTCCATGTCCTGTCGCCAGTGCGGGTGCGTTACGTCGTGGACGCGGGCGCCAACCCGGTTGAACGCATTGTCTGCGGACATGATGAGATTGGCCGCCATTTCGGCGTGCTCATGCTCAGCGCCGGCGTGGGCACCATCTTCGCAATCGCAGGTGATATCGAATATCGGTCCGAGTTCCTGCTGAAGCTGCATCGCCTTGCGCATCAGTTTCTCTGAGCCCGCGTAGTGATCGACCGCAGGCAGAACAGGGAAGGGCTTCTCGCCGGCAAAGAGAACGGATTTGGGATGACGCATGTTAGCTATTGGGATCGAGATGTTAGGAATTTGAGCTGAAAAGCAAAAGGCCGCGGTATTTTACCGCGGCCCCTGGTTTTGCTAACTGCTAATGACTAGCAGCTATCAGCTCGTCTTACAGCATGTCCTTGACAGCTTCAGCCTCGTCGGTCAGTTCCTTGAGGGTGATGGCGATCTTTTCCTGGCTGTAGGCGTCGATGTCCAGACCCTGGATGATCGAGAACTTGCCGCCCTTGCATTCGCACGGGAAGCCGAACACGATGCCGGCCGGGATGCCGTACGAACCGTCGGAAGGAACACCCATGGTGACCCATTCGTCGGAACCGAGAACCCAGTCACGGACGTGATCGATGGCAGCGTTGGCAGCGGAAGCAGCCGAGGACAGGCCACGGGCTTCGATGATGGCAGCGCCGCGCTTGCCGACGGTCGGCAGGAAGACGTCGTTGTTCCAGGCGTGGTCGTTGACCAGAGCCTTGACGCTGTCACCGTTGGAGGTGCAGAAACGGTAGTCGGCGTACATCGTCGGCGAGTGGTTACCCCAGACGACCAGCTTCTTCAGGGAAGAAACGGCGCGACCGGTCTTGCCGGCGAGTTGCGACAGGGCACGGTTGTGGTCCAGGCGCAGCATGCCGTGGTAGTTGTTCGGGTTGGTGCGGCCGACCTTCTTGGCGGCAGCAGCGGCGATGTAGGCATTGGTGTTGCAGGGGTTGCCGACGACCAGGACCTTGACGTCTTCCTTGGCGTTCTCGGCAATGGCCTTGCCCTGAACCGTGAAGATGGCGCCATTGGCGGTCAGCAGGTCGGCACGTTCCATGCCCTTGGTGCGCGGACGGGCGCCAACCAGCAAGCAGACGTCGGCATCCTTGAAGGCAACGTTCGGATCATCGGTGGCAACCATGCCGGCGAGTAGCGGGAAGGCACAGTCTTCCAACTCCATCATCACGCCCTTGACGGCTTGCTGAGCTTGCGGCAGGTCGAGCAACTGAAGGATGACCGGCTGGTCTTTGCCGAGCATTTCGCCGGAGGCGATGCGGAACAGCAGGCTATAACCGATCTGGCCGGCGGCGCCGGTAATGGCAACGCGCATGGGGGCTTTGGACATGTATCGCTCCTGTTTGAAACAGCGTGGTTAAAATTGTTCGTATTCGCCCGAACCCTGCTTGGTTTGGATTCTTGCGTCAGCGGGTACGAGAACTCAAGATGGTAAAAGTTCGGGGACAGGCTGTCAATTCATCATCTGTCTTATATAAGATAACTTTTCGTGGACGCTGGGTCCGAAATGTGCTGAAATTTGGACCATGACTCGTGACGCCGCTCGTCCTGCACCCCGTTTGACCTCGCCTACATTTAGCCCGCTCTATCGCCAGATCAAGGATTTCCTGATCCGCAGCCTGGAAGAGGGTGAGTGGAGGCCGGGCGACGCCATACCCAGCGAGGGGGAATTGGCTGTTCGGTTCAATGTCAGTCAGGGGACCGTGCGCAAGGCCATTGACGAAATGGCTGCGGAAAACCTGCTGGTTCGGCGTCAGGGTAAAGGGACATTTGTCGCCACGCACAGCGACCCGCGCTCTTTCTACCGCTTTTTGCGTCTGGTCCCCGATGATGGCGATGCGACGCATGCGGTCAGTGATCCATTCTATTGCGAAACCATAGGCGCTTCTCCGGAAGTGGCTTCGGTGCTGGGCTTGGCGGTCGGTGACAAAGTGGTCCTCGTCAAACGCCTGTTGCGGTTCAGTGGCGAGCCGGTCGTTTTTGATCAGATTTATTTGCTGGCAGATCTGTTCAGCGGGCTTACCCTGGAACGTTTGCGCGGAGGGGAGCGGTCCTTGTACAGTCTGTTCGAAACCGAGTTTGGTGTGCGCATGATTCACGCGGAAGAGCATCTGCGTGCTGTCGGGGCCGATGCGCAAAGCGCGGGCATGATGGGTGTGCAGTTGGGCGAGCCATTGCTGCTTGTCGAGCGGACCGCGTACACCTATGGAAACAAACCGGTCGAGTGGCGTCGTGGTCTCTATTCCACCCGCCACCATTATTACCGGAATGATTTGGGGTAAGAGAGAGGGGCGATAATCTGCCCTCAAAGCGCCCAGCGAGGCGTGTTCTACATAGTTTTGAATGTATAATTACAGTTCTTTTCAAACCACGTAAAAGCGGATATCCGCATCTTCACGCGAGGGATGACGTTCATGGCAGAAATGACCATCAAGAAACGTCCAAAAAACTTGGACTTGACCACAATAAAGTTGCCGCTGCCGGGCAAGGTTTCAATTCTTCATCGTGTCAGCGGTGCGGGCTTGTTTCTTTGTATTCCGGTTCTGCTCTGGCTTTTTGGAGCCAGCCTGGCTTCTCAGGAAAGTTTTGCTGCCTTCAAGGCAATTGCAGGAATGTTGCCAGTCAAGGTAATCCTTGCTGGTCTTCTTTGGGCGTTTGTCCATCATTTCTGCGCCGGTATCCGCTTCCTGCTGCTTGACCTGCATGTCGGTATCGAAAAAGAGGCTGCACGCAAGTCTGCCGGTGTTGTTCTGGCTGTCAGTATCCCGCTGACCCTGGTTTTGTGGGGGGTGTTGCTGTGATCAACCGTACTGTTGTTGGTGCCCATTACGGCCTGAAGGACTGGATCATTCAGCGTGCTACCGCTGTCATCATGGCCGTCTATTCCGTGCTGATCGCTGCCGTTCTGCTGGCCGTTCGTCCGTCGACTTTCGAGGCCTGGCAAGGTGTGTTTGCCAATGGCGTCATCAAGTTCCTGACCTTCCTTTTCTTCGTTAGTCTGTTCTACCACGCCTGGATCGGCGTGCGTGACATCTGGATGGACTACGTGAAGCCGACCGGTCTTCGCCTGTCGCTGCACGTTCTGACCGCTGCTGCGCTGGTGGGTTACACCGCGTGGGCTGCTGCGATTCTCTGGAGGCTGTAAGCGTGAGTATTCCTGTTCTCAAGTTTGATGCGGTTATCGTCGGTGCTGGTGGTGCCGGTCTGCGTTCCGCTATCCAATTGTCTGAAGCCGGCCTCAAGACGGCTGTGCTTTCCAAGGTCTTCCCGACCCGCTCGCACACCGTGGCGGCGCAGGGTGGTGTGGCTGCCTCGCTCGGTAACTCCGAGGAAGATCATTGGACGTGGCACATGTACGATACCGTCAAGGGTTCCGACTGGCTCGGCGACCAGGACGCGATCGAATTCATGTGCAAGAAGGCCAACGAAGTGGTCGTTGAGCTCGAACACTACGGCATGCCTTTCGACCGTACCGATGACGGCAAGATCTATCAGCGCCCGTTCGGTGGCCACATGTCCAACTTCGGCGAAAAGCCGGTGCGTCGTTCCTGTGCTGCCGCTGACCGTACCGGTCACGCCATGCTGCACGCCATGTACCAGCGTAACGTCAAGGCCAACACGCAGTTCTTCGTTGAGTGGATGGCACTGGACCTGATTCGTGACGAAGAAGGCCATGTCCTCGGCGTGACCGCGATGGAAATGGAAACCGGTCAGGTCGTGATTTTCCACGCCCGTGCCACGATTTTTGCAACCGGTGGTGCCGGCCGCATCTTCTATTCGTCGACCAATGCCTTCATCAATACCGGCGACGGCCTGGGTATGGCGGCACGTGCCGGTATCCCCCTTGAAGACATGGAGTTCTGGCAGTTCCACCCGACCGGCGTGGCCGGTGCCGGTGTGCTGATTACCGAAGGCGTGCGCGGCGAAGGCGGCATCCTGCGTAATTCCAGCAAGGAACGCTTCATGGAGCGCTATGCGCCGAACGCCAAGGATCTGGCTTCGCGCGACGTGGTGTCCCGTGCCATGGCGACCGAAATCAAGGAAGGTCGTGGTTGTGGTGTCAACAAGGATTACGTCCTGCTCGACATCACCCACCTTGACCCCGCCACCATCATGAAGCGTCTGCCGGGTATTCATGAAATCGGTATCCAGTTCGCCGGCGTCGATTGCCTGAAAGAGCCGCTGCCGGTTGTGCCGACCTGTCACTACCAGATGGGTGGCATTCCGACCCATTACTCCGGCCGTGTCGTGGCGCCGAAGAATGGCGATGTGAATTCTGTCGTGCCAGGCTTCTACGCTGGTGGCGAATGCGCCTGCGCATCGGTCCACGGCGCCAATCGTCTCGGTACCAACTCGCTGCTCGACCTGTTGGTCTTCGGCAAGTCGGCCGGCGACTCGGCGGTTGAAGATCTCAAGGCGGGCAAGGCTCACCGCGATCTGCCGAAGGATGTCGCCGACAAGACCCTGGCTCGCATTGCTGCCCTGGACAATCGCAAGGGTGGTGCCAATGTTCACGAGACCCGTCTCGCCATGCAGCGCACCATGCAGGATCACGCAGGCGTGTTCCGTTTCGGCGACATGCTGAAGCAGGGCGTCGAGAAGATTCTTGAAGTCGAAAAGGCGGCTCGTCAGCTCGAGATCAAGGACAAGTCGATGGCCTGGAATACGGCTCGTACCGAAGCGCTCGAAATGGAAAACCTGATCGAGGTCGCCAAGGCCACCATGATCTCCGCCGAAGCCCGCAAGGAATCCCGTGGTGCTCACGTCCGTGACGATGCGCCGGATACCGCTGAATTCCCGAATGGCCGCAATGACAAGGAATGGCTGAAGCACACGCTGTTCTCGCCGGTGGATAACACGATTACCTACAAGCCGGTAAACATGCAACCCCAGACCGTCGAGCCTGTTGCGCTCAAGACGCGCTCGTACTAATTGGAGTTGAGAATGAGCAAACGCATGGTTCAATTCAGTATCTATCGCTACGATCCGGACAAGGATGATGCGCCATACATGCAGGATATTTCGGTCGAGATCGAGCCGACCGACCGCAAACTGCTGGATGCGCTGACCAAGCTCAAGGCCAAGGACGACACGATTTCCTACCGTCGTTCCTGCCGTGAGGGTGTCTGCGGATCGGATGCGATGAACATTAACGGCAAGAATGGTCTGGCCTGTCTGACCGACATCGACAGCCTCAAGCAGCCGATCGTCCTGCGTCCGCTGCCCGGCCTGCCGGTCATCCGTGACCTGATCGTCGATATGACCCAGTTCTTCAAGCAATATCACTCGATCAAACCGTATCTGATCAACAATGATCCTCCGCCGGAGCGCGAGCGTCTGCAATCGCCGGAAGATCGTGAAGAGTTGAACGGTCTTTACGAGTGCATCCTGTGTGCCTGTTGTTCCACTTCTTGTCCTTCTTTCTGGTGGAATCCGGACAAGTTCGTTGGTCCGGCTGGCTTGCTGGCAGCTTATCGCTTTATCGCGGATACGCGTGACCAGGCTACGAACGAGCGTCTCGACAACCTCGAGGATCCGTACCGCTTGTTCCGTTGCCACACCATCATGAATTGTGTCGATGTTTGTCCGAAGGGCCTGAATCCCACCAAGGCCATCGGCAAGATCAAGGACATGATGGTTCGTCGCGCCGTCTGATGGATAGAGCTGACTACGAGCGCCTGCGTTGGCGTTGCATTCGGCGTGCGCTTCTCGAGCTCGATATCACCCTCACACGTTTTCTCGACGGGGGAGAGTTTGAAAAGCTGAACGACGACCAGCAACAGGCGTTCGTGGAGCTTGCTGACATGGAGGATTACGATCTCTGGGACTTGGTAACCGGAAAAGCAGAGATCGATGATCCTCGTTTGGCGCAAATCGTTGCGTTGATTCGTAAGAGTTGAGTAAGGTTTACATTTTATCTTTGGAATGTTGACCGCTTTTTTGGCAGTGCAGTGACCACCAACACCTGAACAGGGAAATAACCATGACAACCGAACGCAAGGCAATTTTGACAATCGATGGACAGGCTCCCGTCGATTTTCCGATCATGTCCCCGACGCATGGCAATGACTGTGTCGATATTCGTACGCTGGGCGGCAAGACCGGCTTGTTCACATATGACTCCGGTTTTCTGTCGACCGCGAGCTGCAAGTCGAAAATTACCTTCATCGATGGTGACAAGGGCGAACTCCTGTATCGCGGTTACCCGATCGAGCAACTGGCTGAAAACTGCAACTTCCTGGAAGTTACTTACTTGCTGAAGAACGGCGAGCTGCCGAACGCCCAGCAGAAGACCGATTTCGAAAGCACCATCAAGAAGCACACGATGGTGCATGAGCAACTGACCAAGTTCTATTCCGGCTTCCGTCGCGACGCGCACCCGATGGCCGTCATGACCGGCGTCGTTGGCGCGCTGTCCGCCTTCTACCATGACGCGATGGACTTCTCCGATGTCGAGCACCGCAACGTCAGCTTCAACCGCCTCGTTGCCAAGCTGCCGACCATCGTGGCGATGGCCTACAAGTACAACACCGGTGCGCCGTTCATGTATCCGGACAACGATCTGGACTACACCGCCAACTTCATGCGCATGATGTTCGGCAACCCGTGCGAGAAGTATGTGCCGAATCCGGTTCTGGTCAATGCGCTGGATACCATCTTCACCCTGCATGCCGATCACGAACAGAACGCCTCCACCTCCACGGTGCGTCTGGCTGGTTCCTCGGGTGCCAATCCGTTCGCCTGTATCGCTGCCGGTATCGCCTGTCTGTGGGGTCCTGCCCACGGCGGTGCCAACGAAGCCTGTCTGCAGATGCTCGAAGAAATCGGCGACGTTTCCAAGGTTGGTGAGTACATCAATCGCGCGAAGGACAAGAACGATTCCTTCAAACTCATGGGCTTCGGTCACCGCGTTTACAAGAACTTCGACCCGCGCGCCAAGCTCATGCGCAAGGTCTGTGGCGATGTGCTGGCCGAACTGGGTCTGCAGAACGACCGTCTGTTCAAGCTGGCCATGGAACTCGAAAAGATCGCTCTGGAAGATCCGTACTTCGTCGAGAAGAAGCTCTACCCGAACGTCGACTTCTACTCCGGCATCGTCCAGAAGGCCATCGGCATCCCGACGGAAATGTTCACCTGTATCTTCGCGCTGGCCCGTACGGTTGGCTGGATGACGCAGTGGGAAGAAATGATCACCGATCCGGAATACAAGATCGGTCGTCCGCGTCAGCTGTACATGGGCGCTGCCAAGCGCGACGTAGTGCCGCTTGCCCAGCGCGGCTAAGGAAAGGAATGGGCGGCCCGGTGAGGCCGCCCTTTTTTTACCTATGGAGATGGATGGTCCGGTGAATTCGGGCCACCGATAGAAAAACACCCTAGAGGGGATGCCTATGACTACGATGAACCAACTGTTCGACAGCACCATGTATTTTGGCGGCAATGCGCCGTTTGTCGAAGAACAGTATGAAAATTATCTGAACGACCCGACCTCGGTTTCCGCCGAGTGGCGGGAATATTTTGACCGCCTGGCCCAGATGCCGGGCTTTGTTGCCCGTGATGTGGCCCATGCGCCGGTCATTGCAGCCTTTGCCGAACTGGCCAAGGACGGTGGTTTCCGTCAGGCGGCACCGACTTCCGCTTCCAGCGAGCACAAGAAGCAATCCGCTGTGGGTCAGCTGGTTACTGCCTACCGTTCACTCGGTACCCGTTGGGCGGATCTTGATCCGCTGAAGCGCCTTGCACGTCCGAAAATTGATGAACTGGAGCCGTCTTTTTACGGCTTTACCGATGGTGACCTGAATCAGACCTTCAGCGTTGGCTCGCTCAAGGGCCTGCCGGAAACCGCAAAGCTCGGCGACATTCTGGAAACCTTGAAGCAAACCTACTGCGGCACCATTGGTGTCGAGTACATGTACATGATGGATTACAACGAGAAGCGCTGGTTGCAAGAGCGCCTCGAAAGCATCCGTTCGCGTCCGTCCTACAACGCCGACCAGAAAAAGCGCATCCTCGAGCGCCTGACTGCTGCTGAAACGCTGGAACGCTACCTGCACACCAAGTACGTTGGCCAGAAGCGCTTCTCGCTCGAAGGCGGAGAATCCCTCATCGTCTCCATGGACGAAGCCATCCGCAGCGGCGGCAAGCTGGGCGTTGACGAAGTTGTTGTGGGCATGGCTCACCGCGGCCGTCTGAATGTTCTGGTTAACACGCTGGGTAAAGCGCCGTCGATGCTCTTCGCCGAATTCGAAGGCAAGAAGAAGAGCGATTTGTCGGCAGGCGACGTCAAGTACCACATGGGCTTCTCGTCCGATGTGTCCACCCCGGGAGGCGCCTGCCACCTGACGTTGGCCTTCAATCCGTCGCACCTCGAAATCGTCAACCCGGTTGTTGCCGGATCCGTCTACGCCCGTCAGGTGCGTCGCGGCGAAGGCAGCAAGACCAAGGTTCTGCCGATCCTTGTGCATGGCGATGCGGCCGTGGCCGGTCAGGGCGTCAACCAGGAAATGGCAAACTTTGCGCAGACGCGCGGCTACGGTGTTGGCGGCACGCTGCACATCGTCGTCAACAACCAGGTCGGCTTCACCACCTCCGACCCGCGCGACTACCGCTCCGGTCATTACTGTACCGACATCTTCAAGATGATCGATGCGCCGATCTTCCACGTGAACGGGGATGATCCGGAAGCCGTTGCTCTGGTGACGCAGCTGGCCGTGGAATACCGCCAGCAGTTCCAGAAGGACGTCGTGGTCGACATCATCTGTTTCCGCAAGCTTGGTCACAACGAGCAGGACGAGCCGATGGTGACCCAGCCGCTGATGTACAAGATCATCAGCAAGCATCCGGGTACCCGCAAGCTCTATGGCGACAAGCTGATTGCCGAAGGCGTGTTGCCGGCCGATGGTCCGGACAACATGATCGCCGAGTACCGCGCGCACCTGGACAAGGGCGAGTTGCTCTACAACCCGGTCCTGGCTGGCTACAAGCATCCGAACACGATCGACTGGACGCCGTTCCTGACCAAGAACTACATCGAGAACTGCGACACCACCGTGCCGGCCAAGGAGCTTAAGCGCCTGGCCAAGCGCCTGACCACGTTGCCGGAAGGTTTCACGCTGCACTCCCGCGTCAAGAAGATTGTCGAGGATCGTGCCGCGATGGGCGAGGGCAAGATGCCGGTCGACTGGGGTATGGCCGAGAACCTGGCTTACGCTTCCTTGCTGGTGTCCGGCTACGGCGTCCGCATTTCCGGTGAAGACGTCGGTCGCGGTACCTTCTTCCACCGCCATGCCGCATTCCATGACCAGAACCGCGCCAGCTGGGATCAGGGTACCTATTACACCCTGAAGCACCTGCAGGAAAAGCAGGCTGGCTTCCAGTGTTTCGATTCCGTGCTGTCGGAAGAAGCCGTTCTGGCTTTCGACTATGGCTACGCTTCGGCCAATCCGTACGAACTCGTGATCTGGGAAGGTCAGTTCGGCGACTTCGCCAACGGTGCCCAGGTCGTCATCGACCAGTTCATCGCCTCCGGCGAAGCCAAGTGGGGCCGTGCCTGCGGTCTCGTCATGCTGCTGCCGCACGGTTATGAAGGTCAGGGTCCGGAGCACTCCTCCGCGCGCCTCGAGCGCTTCATGCAGCTTTGTGCCGAAATGAACATGGAAGTCTGCGTGCCGACCACGGCAGCCCAGGTCTTCCACATGCTGCGCCGGCAAGGTGTCCGCATGCAGCGCAAGCCGCTGATCGTGATGTCGCCGAAATCGCTGCTGCGTCACAAGGATGCCGCCTCTTCGCTGGACGAACTGGCCAAGGGTCAATTCCAGCCGGTCATCGGTGAAGTTGACGATATCGACGCCAAGAAGGTCAAGCGCGTCCTCCTCTGTTCCGGCAAGGTCTACTACGATCTGGTCAATGCCCGCCGGGAACGGAAGATCAACGACATCGCCATCGTTCGTGTGGAACAGCTGTATCCGTTCCCGAAGGAAGCGCTGGAAGCCGAGCTGGCGAAGTATCCGAAGGCGACCGAAATCGTCTGGACCCAGGAAGAGCCGCGCAATCAAGGCGCCTGGTACTGGATCGCCTCGCGCCACCATCTGGATACCCAACTGGGCACCAAGCAGAAGCTGTTGCTGGTTTCCCGTCCGGCCTCTTCTTCGCCGGCCGTCGGTTACCTGGCAAAGCACAACGAGCAAACCAAGGCACTGATCGAGTCCGCACTGGGCAAGATTGAGTACTAATAACTAGAGCAGAGTGGAGTCACTATGAGCATTATTGAAGTTCAAGTTCCCCAGCTTTCCGAGTCTGTTGCCGAAGGCACGCTCGCTTCCTGGAAAAAGAAAATTGGTGAGGCCGTCGCCCGCGACGAGATCCTGATCGACATCGAAACCGACAAGGTTGTTCTCGAAGTGCCGTCGCCGGGCGCCGGCGTACTGGTCGAAATCATCAAGGGTGATGGCGAAACCGTCGTCTCAGGCGAATTGATCGCCAGGATCGACACTGCCGCCAAGGCTGGTGCTGCTGCACCTGCTGCCGAGGCACCGAAGGCTGCTGCCGCTGCACCGGCTGCCGCACCGGCTCCGGCCGCTGCTGCGCCGGCCGGTACGGCCAGCCCGTCGGCTCGCAAGATTCTCGACGAGAAGGGCGTTGCTGCTGCCGACGTCGCCGGTACGGGTCGTGGCGGTCGCGTCACCAAGGAAGATGCCGTTGCTGCTGCACCGAAGGCCATCCCGGCTTCGCCGGCTGCTGCCCCGGCCGCTTCCATCGCTGCGCCGAGCACCGGCGTGGCCTTGGGTGACCGCACCGAACAGCGCGTGCCGATGACCCGCCTGCGTGCCCGTATCGCCGAGCGTCTGCTGCAGTCGCAACAGACCAACGCCATCCTGACCACGTTCAACGAAGTCAACATGGGTCCGATCATGGCGCTGCGCAAGCAGTATGGCGAGAAGTTCGAGAAGGCCCATGGCGTTCGCCTCGGCTTCATGGGCTTCTTCGTCAAGGCTGCCTGTGCCGCCCTGCAGAAGTTCCCGATCCTGAACGCCTCGGTGGATGGCAACGACATCGTCTATCACGGCTTCATCGACATCGGTATCGCCGTCGGTTCGCCGCGTGGCCTGGTTGTCCCGATCATCCGCAATGCCGACCAGATGAGCATTGCCGAGATCGAGAAGAAGATTGCCGAATTCGGCGTCAAGGCCAAGGATGGCAAAATCTCCATCGAAGACCTGACCGGTGGCACGTTCTCCATCTCCAACGGTGGCATCTTCGGTTCGATGATGTCTACCCCGATCATCAACCCGCCGCAGTCCGCGATCCTCGGCATCCATGCCACCAAGGACCGTGCAATGGTTGAGAACGGTCAAGTCGTGGTGCGTCCGATGAACTATCTGGCCATGTCCTACGATCACCGCATCATCGATGGCCGCGAAGCCGTCCTCGGTCTGGTGACCATGAAGGAAGCGCTGGAAGATCCGTCACGCCTGCTGCTCGGCGTCTAGTCTTCGCCCTCCGGCGCCAGTGCTCCGCAACGGGCGCTGGCGCTTTTGCACATCTGAATTCTGAAAGGTTGTCCCATGTCCAAGCAATTTGACGTTGTCGTCATCGGCGGTGGTCCCGGCGGTTATGTTGCTGCCATCCGCGCAGCCCAGCTCGGTTTCAACACGGCCTGTGCCGAATCCGCCGCCTACGCCGACCCGAAGGGTGAGCCGCGTCTCGGTGGTACCTGCCTGAACGTTGGCTGTATCCCGTCCAAGGCCCTGCTGCGTTCCTCCGAACTGTTCGAGGAAGCCAACCATTCCTTCGAAATGCACGGCATTTCGGCCAAGGGCGTCAGCATCGACGTGAAGACCATGGTCGGTCGCAAGAACACCATCGTCACCCAGCTGACCGGCGGTATCCGTGGCCTGTTCAAGAAGAACAAGGTCACCGGCCTGAACGGCCACGCCAGCTTCGTCGGCAAGGAAGGCGACCTGTGGAAGCTGAAGGTCGACAAGGAAGAAGTGCTGGCCAAGCACGTCATCATCGCCACCGGCTCCAAGCCGCGTCATCTGGATGGCATCCCGGTCGACAACAAGATCATCTGCGACAACGTCGGCGCGCTCGACTTTGAAGCTGCCCCGAAGCGTCTCGGCGTCATCGGCGCCGGCGTCATCGGCCTGGAAATGGGCTCGGTCTGGCGTCGCCTGGGCACGGATGTGACCGTGCTCGAAGCCGCCCCGGATTTCATGCCGTTTGCTGACCAGGACGTTGCCAAGGAAGCGCTCAAGCTGTTCACCAAGCAGGGCCTGAAGATCACCACCGGCATCAAGATCACCAAGGTCGCCGTCGCCAAGAAGGGCGTCACGGTTGACTACGAGGACAAGGATGGCGCCAAGAAGCTGGAATGCGACAAGCTGATCGTTTCCGTCGGCCGTATCCCGAACACCGATGGCCTGAATGCCGAAGCTGTCGGCCTCAAGATCAACGACCGCGGTCAGGTCGATGTCGACGGTCACTGCAAGACCAACCTGCCGAACGTCTGGGCGGTCGGTGACGTCGTGCGCGGCCCGATGCTGGCGCACAAGGCTTCCGAAGAAGGCGTCATGGTTGCCGAACTGATTGCCGGTCAGGCCGGTCACTGCAACTTCGACACCATCCCGGGCGTGGTCTACACCCATCCGGAAATCGCCTGGGTCGGCAAGAACGAGCAGCAGCTCAAGGCCGAAGGCATCGCCTACAAGCCGGGCAAGGTGCCTTTCCTGGCCAGCGGTCGTGCGCTCGGTCACGGCGATGCCAGCGGCTTCGTCAAGGTACTGGCCGATGCCAAGACCGACCGTATCCTCGGCGTACACATCATCGGCAACAATGCTTCCGAGCTGATCGCCGAAGCCGTCGTCACGATGGAGTTTGCTGGTGCGTCCGAAGACCTCGGCCGTATCTGCCACGCTCACCCGACCCTGTCGGAAATCGTGCACGAAGCGGCACTGGCCTGCGACAAGCGCTCGCTGCACTTCTAAGCCGGAACTTCTGTTCGCGAAAGGCGGTTGCGGTAACGCAACCGCCTTTTTTCATGGGCGCGAAAATTTCAATTTTGGCCATTTTTTCCGGTTGACCGTGAGATTCGCCATCTGCCCCGGGAATTTGCGAAAATAGGCACTTCCGGAAACACATAACGATTCATGATGCCCCACAGAAAACTCAACGTCGCTGCCCAGGGCATGCTCGACGCCTACCAGAACCTGCTCGATGCCCGTGGCTATATCGCCGATGCCGCGCAACTGACGGCCGCGACGGCGTTGCAGGCGCTCTACACCAATCTGCTGGCATTCAAGGTCCATCGCGGCAGCACGCTCAAGCGCCTGCTGGCGCCGCCGACGCCGCCGAAGGGCGTGTATTTCTGGGGTGGGGTGGGTCGTGGCAAGAGCTTCCTGATGGACTGTTTTTACGATTCCGTGCCATACCGGCGCAAGCGGCGGATTCACTTCCACGCCTTCATGCAGCAGATCCACCACGATCTAGAGAAATACAAGGGCGAGCAGGACCCGATGCTCAAGCTCGCCGAGCAGATCGCCAAGGATGTCCGCCTGCTGTGCTTCGACGAGTTCCACGTTTCCGACATCGCCGACGCGATGATTCTCGGTCGCCTCATGGATGGCCTGTTTTCGAAAGGCGTCATCGTGGTCATGACGTCGAACTATCCGCCCGACATGCTCTATCCGAACGGCCTGCATCGCGAAAGCTTCCTGCCGACCATCGCGCTGCTCAAGAAGCACCTCGATGTTTTCGAGGTCGATGCCGGCACCGATTACCGCCTGCGCGCGCTGGAACAGGTCGAGATCTACCACCATCCGGCTGATGCCACGGCCGAGAAGAAAATGCTCGACTACTTCCGCATGGTGGCCGGCGAGGAGGGCAAGAAGGGCGGTCATATCGAAGTGCTCGGTCGCAACATCGACACCGTGCGCCGTGGCCACGGCGTGATCTGGTTCGACTTCCGCACCCTGTGCGGCGGTCCGCGCTCGCAGAACGACTACCTCGAGATCGCCCGTGCCTATCACACGGTGCTGCTTTCCCACATCCCGAAGATGACCCAGCACCAAGCCTCGGAGGCGCGCCGCTTTACCTGGCTGGTCGACGTTTTCTACGATCACAAGGTCAAGTTGATCGCCACTGCCGACTGCGCGGCTGAAGGCCTTTATACTGAAGGCACCCAGGCCGGCGAATTTGCCCGTACGGTGAGCCGCCTGACCGAAATGAATTCCAGGGAATACCTGGCCTTGCCCCACAACGTGAGCTGAGCGCATGACTGAAACGATCGTCCCGGCTGAACTCGAAATTGACCTGCGGCAACTGGTCATGACCATTGCCAACACGGTCGATCTGGTCGGCGTCGATGACGTCCTGCACGGTCGGCGCGTTGGCATGCTGGCCCGCGAAATGGCGATCCGCATGGGATGGGGCGAAGCGGAACAACTGATCCTCTATGACGCGGGGCTGCTGCACGACTGCGGTGTTTCGTCGACGCGAGTGCACCACCGTTTGGTCGTCGATCTGGAATGGTCCGGCGCCGAGGAGCACTGCATCCGCGGCTACGAACTGCTCAAGGATTTCCAGCCGCTGGCCCATCTGGCGCTCATCATCCGCTACCACCACAGCGCCTGGTCCTGGCTCGAACAGCAATCCCTGCCGGGCAACACGGCGCTGCTCGCCAACCTGATCTACCTCGCCGACCGCATCGACGTGCTCGCCGCGCCGTATCACGCCGACCAGTCCGTGCTGTCGCATGCCGACGAAATCCGCGCCCGGCTGCTTGCGGCCAGTGGCCGCCTGTTCTCGCCGGAATTACTGGCGGCCTTCGATAAAGTGTCGCAGGAAGAGGCTTTCTGGCTCGGCATGCAGCCCGAGTGGGTTCAGCAATATCTCGTCGACATGGAAGAACACGGCGACTTGCGCCTGATCGGCTGGACCGAGTTCAAGCAGTGCGCCGGCATTTTTTCGCACATCATCGACGCCAAATCGCCCTACACCGAGCAGCATTCGCAGGGCGTGTCGCGCCTGGCGCGCCATTTGGCCGAGCGTTCCGGGCTCGATGCGATGACCTGCGAGAAGATCGAGGTCGCGGGCCTGCTCCACGACATCGGCAAGCTGCAGATTCCCGACGAGATCATCGAAGGCGAAAGCGCGCTGACGCCGCACGAATTCGACATCATGAAAAGCCACAGCTACGGCACGCTGCAGGTGCTCAAGCGCCTGCACGCCATCGCCGACATCGCGCGCTGGGCGTCGCTGCATCACGAAACGCCGGATGGCCACGGCTATCCCTTCCGCGTGGGCGGGGCGGATTTGCCCATCGAGGCGCGCATCATCAATGTCGCCGACATCTTCCAGGCGCTGGCCCAGAATCGGCCCTACCGCAAGTCGATGACCCCGGAACAGATTCTCTCCATCCTGCAGGAACGCGCCGCCCAGGGGCGCGCGGATGCCGGTGTGGTTGCCTTGGTCGCCGACGATTTGGACAACTGCCACCAAATTGCGATCTGTCACGAATAAACCCAACCCCGTCGGGAGCGCTGCCATGATGCGTCGTCTGTTTTGCCTGCTGGCTTTCCTGTTCTGCTCGTCGCTCTGGGCGCAGCAGCTCGAGGTCATCGAACTGCGCAGCAAGAGCGCCGACGAGGTCCTGCCGGTACTCCTGCCGCTGGTCGAGCCGGGCGGCACGCTGACCGGCATGAACAACCAGCTTTTCCTCAAGGTGTCGCCGCGCAACCGCGCCGACATCAAGCGGGCGCTGGCGGCGCTCGATACGCCGACGCGACGCCTGATCATCCGGGTCGCGCAGAATCGTCAGGCCGAAGAGGCCTCACGGGGCGCCGAGGCGAGCGGCCAGGTGGTGCTCGGCAGCACGCGGCGCAGCAACATCGACGCCCGCGTCTGGGATACCAAGAGCGTGCGTGGCGAGAGCGGCTCGCAGATGGTGCAGACCGTCGAAGGCGGTCAGGCCTTCATTCAGGTCGGCCGCTCGCTGCCGATTCCCATGCGCCAGGTCGCCATCGGGCCGGGCGGGGTCGTGGTCAATGAAAGCGTCGTCTATCAGGACGTCGGCCGCGGCTTCTATGCCGTGCCGCGCCTGAACGGCAACCGCGTGACGCTCGACATCAGCCAGCAGGCGGCCAGCCAGGGTGGCTACGGGAGCATCAACAGCCAGCGCCTGTCGACCACCGTGTCCGGACGCCTCGGCGAGTGGATCGAACTCGGTGGCAGCGGCCGTCAGGCCTCGGGCAGCCAGGGCGGCACCTTCAGCGCCTCGACGAGCGATGCCCGCGACAATCGCTCGATCTGGCTCATGGTCGAAGAGGTCGACTAGGCACCTAGCCAACCAGCCGGCTGATCAAGGACGCATCGGCCACGCCGGTGGCCGGCAGCTTGAGCTTGCCCTGCAGCTGTTTGAGCAGATTGGCGCTGGTCTGGCCGAAGATGCCGTCGGCCTTGATCGCAACGCCTTGTTCCGACATGCCCAACTGGACGAGACGGACATCCAGCCCGCGTGCCAGCGGACTTTGCAGCGCGATGCTGCGCGTGCCGGGCTGCGGGCCGTCGTAGCAGCCGGGTGGCGTGGCGCGCAGGGCATCGAGCGAAATTTCGGCGCCGCGAATGACGAGCGGCAACTCCAGCCCCCAATAGCCCTGGTCGATCAGGCGCTGGAAGGTTTCCATGCGGTAAGCCGTCTTGCGCAGATCGCTGCGCGGGTGGATGGTCAGCCAGGCGCGTCGCGTGCTCACGTAGGCAGCGATCCATTTCTTCTCGCCCATTGCGGCGAGGCTGCCGGCCTGGGCAATGGTCCTGTCGCGCATGGCTTTCCACGAGCCGTGCACGGTGCTGTCGTAAACGACGGCGGTACCCAGCGCCGAGGTGATGCCGAGATTGGCGGCGATACGGGCGGCGGTTTGCCAGTAAACCTCGTCGAAAAACTGGTCCTGCGTGTCGCGCATGATCGGATCGTCGGCCGTCGCCCGAAGCAGGTTGTGCAGACGTAGCTCGTTGTCCAGGCTCAGGTCGACGGCCTCGAAGCGGGGCAGCCAGTGGGCCAGCCGCTTGCCGAAGCGGGCGCCGTCATTGGCGCAGTAGCGTTGCAGGAGATCGAGCAGGTTGCCTGAGCTCAGCGTCGTTTGCGAGCGACCGAAGGTGAGGTGGCCGGTGTCGCCAGCAATGACGGTGACACTGCCGTAATCGCCCAGTACGGCGCCGGTTTCAAACAGGTTGACGATGGATTGGGCCGTTTGCTTCTGGGTTGAGGTCAGCATGGATCAACTCCTGGTCGTGGGCGGAAAGTCAGGCTCGAAATTCAGTCCAGCATAGCACGATGACATGCCGTTCCGCATGCATCAAGCCGGGAGCGGCGATTTGACGGTCAACCGGAAAAAATGCCCAAAATCGAAATTTTCGGGTGGCGCCAGAAACAAAAAACCCGGCCAGAAGCCGGGTTCGGGTGTCGGGTTGGCAGCGTGGTTTCAGGCGGCTGCCTTGACCAGTGGAGCCGGGACGACGGCCGGGCCCTTGCGGATGAGGCCGAGCGGGGCGCCCAGCGAAAGCACGGTACGGCCGAAGAAATTGTTGAGGAAGATGGCGCCCGTTGCATAGAAGCCGAGCAAAGCGATCCCGAGTTCTGAATAGGCAGCCAGCGTGCCGAACAGCGGCGGATTGACACCGAGCATCGACAGGGCGAGCGACGGCAGCAGGACGTTGATCAGCACGAGGATGGCGGCGAAAACCTTGTTGGCTTCAAAAGCCGCGACCATGATGAACAGCGAGAAGATGAAATAGCCGATGCAGGCAAAGGCGAACTGCTTCGGATCGGCCTTGTCGCCGATGGCGCCGAACCAGCCAAGGCTCATCGCCCAGTGCATAGCGACGGCGATCCAGAACAGGCCGTAGGCGCCGAGGACGATAGAGCCAAAGTAATTGTTCTTCTTGAAGTCGACCATCGAGGCCCAGATCTGCGCGATCGAACCGAGGAAGAGGGCCCACGGAATGATGTAGGTGACACCGCTGGTCCAACCCAACTTCGCCGAGGCGGCGACGAAGGTCACCATGGAAAGCCCGAAGACGCCCAGGGCGGTTGGGTCGGACATGACGATTTTGACTTCACTGACTGGCTGCTGCATGGCTGTATCCCCTTTTATGGCTTATGTAATTGTGTCGGTCGTTCGAATTCCTGAACGATCGTGTGGGGCATTCTCTGGTCATAAATCGGGACTGATCATGATCCAGGTCAACAGATTGATTGGTTTTTGGTGAATTACTTATGTGTTTTTGTACGCTGTTTTAAATGATTGAATTTATTGTTTAATGTTAAATTGATTGGCATTTTCCGGCCATAACAAACCCGGCGAATGGCCGGGTTGTTTAATCGTTGATGGATGCGTGTCAGCCGGCGTTCAGGGCGAACAAGCCGGCCGTGATTTCCAGCGAGCGCAGACGCAGCGCCGGGTCGAAAATGTCGCTGACCAGGATCATTTCATCTGCGCCGGTGGCCTGCAGCAAGGCATTCAAGCCGGCGCGCACGGTCTCCGGCCCGCCGATGACGGCGGCGCCCAGGAAATCGGCGATGCCCGAGCGTTCCTGCGGATGCAGGCCACTCAGGTAGTCGGCGACTGGTGGTGGCAGGCAGCGCCGGTCGCCGCGCAGAATACCGAGGACGCGCTGGTAGGTGCTGCTGGCCAGGAACTCGGCCTCGTCGTCGGTCGGTGCGGCAATGACGGGCACGCCGATCATCACGTAGGGTTTGGCTAGCTTGGCCGACGGGCGGAAATTGCGCCGGTAGATCTCGATGGCCGGCAACAGCATGGCCGGCGCGAAATGCGAGGCGAAGGAATAGGGCAGGCCGCGCTCGGCTGCCAGGCGGGCCGAGAACAGGCTGGAGCCAAGCAGCCAGATCGGCACTTCGGTGCCGTTGCCGGGCACGGCGACGACCTGCTGCTCTGGCAAACGCGGGCCGAGCAATTGCTGCAGTTCGCTGACGGCGCGGGGAAAATCGGCTTCCGTCTCGATGCGGTCGCGACGCAGCGCGCGCATGGTCATCTGGTCGGTGCCCGGGGCGCGGCCGAGGCCAAGATCGATCCGGCCGGGATAGAGCTCGGCCAGCGTGCCGAAGGCTTCGGCAACGACCAGCGGCGCATGGTTGGGCAGCATGATGCCGCCCGAACCGACGCGGATGCGGTTGGTCGCCCCGGCGATGTAGCCGACCAGCACGGTCGTCGCCGAACTGGCAATGCCCGGCATGTTGTGGTGTTCGGCCAGCCAGTAGCGGGTGAAGCCGAGCTGCTCGACATGGCGCGCCGTATCGCGGGCAATGGCCAGCGCCTCGGCCGTTGTGCCACCCTCGCGGATGGCTACGAGGTCGAGCATCGAGAGTTTGGTGTCGTGCAGGGTAGTCATGCTGCCTCCTGAATTTGTTTGGCCGGGTCGCGCCGGCTCGCGGCCCAGCCGAGCAGGGAAAGCAGGGCCAGGCCGCTGCCGATCAGCACGATGCCGGCGATTTCAGTGGTCTTGAAGGCCTCGCCGAAGATCAGTCGCGACGAAAGAATGGCCACCACCGGCGTGCCGAGAACCGACAGGCTCGCCTCCCAGGCTGGCACGCGGTCGAGAATGTAGATCCACAGCCACCAGCACATCGCCGTGCTGCCGATCGACATGAAAATGAGGATGCCGACGTAACTGCCGCTCCATTCGGTCGGATGCTCGGGTACGACGAGGGCGAGCAGGATGAGCGGTACGGCGCCGACGATCATCTGCCAAGTGGTCAGGGTCAACAGGTCGACCGGCGTTTTGCCGCGCAGGCGCTTGATCAGGATGGTGCCGGTCGCCCAGCACAGCGCCGCCATGAGGCCGAGGAATTTGCTGAACAGGCTGGCGTGCATGTCCCACGGCTCGATGATGAGGAGCAGGCCGCCCAAGGTGCTCGCTGCCGCCAGCCACTGCTTGCCGCGCACCCGTTCACCAAGGATCGGCCAGGCGAGCAGCAGCGTCCAGATCGGCATGGTGAAAATGAGCACCGCCGTCTTGCCCGGGCCACCTTCGACCAGCGCCCAAGTCTGGAAGATCATGAAGCCCGAGACTTGGGCGAGGCCGATGGCGATGGTCTGGCGCGGGGCGACCAACTTCAGCGAACGCCCGCTCAGCTTGACGGCGATGATCAACGCCAGGGCAGCGCCGACGCAGCGCTCGGCGGCAAAGGCGAAGGGAGGCGCGTAGGCCAGGCCCTGCTTGGCCAGCACCCAGGTGTAGCCCCAGGTTAGCGAGAGGACGATGAGCGCTAGCGCGGGTAGCCAGCGGCGGTATTCGGACATGGTGTTTCCGTCAAGAACGCTCCCGGCCGGCGGTGGGCCGGTCGGGACGCATGCGGTTGAAAATCAGGCAGCCAGCGTCGGGTAGTCGGTGTAACCCTCGGCGCCGCCGCCATACAGCTTGTCGGCCTGCAGTTCGTTGAGCGGCAGGTTGTCCTTCAGGCGGCGGACGAGGTCCGGCGTGCTGATGAACGGCCGGCCGAAGGCGATCAGGTCAGCCTTGCCGACAGCAAGGTTCTCGATGGCCAGCTCGCGCGAATAGCCGTTGTTGAGCATCCAGGCGCCCGGGAAAGTGCGATGCAGGGCTTCGTAATCGAAAGCCTTCCCTTCGGGCGTGCGCGTGCCGCCGGTTTCACCTTCGATCACGTGCAGATAGGCCAGGCCAAAGGGCGCCAGCTTCTCCACGACGTAGCCGTAGAGCGCCTGCGGATCGCTGTCGAGCGGTGCTGTGAAGGTCGTCATTGGGCTGAGGCGGACACCGGTGCGGCCAGCACCGATTTCTTTGGTAACGGCTTCGAGCACTTCAAGCAGCAGGCGGGCGCGGTTGGCGATGCTGCCGCCGTAGGGGCCGCTGCGATCGTTGACGCTGTCGCGCAGGAACTGCTCGATCAGGTAGGTATTGGCGCCATGAATCTCGACGCCGTCGAAACCAGCCTCGATGGCATTGCGTGCAGCGCGGCGGTAATCCTCGATGAGGCCCGGAATTTCATCGTCGCGCAGGGCGCGCGGAGTCGAGACGGGAACGAAGCCGTCCTTGGTAAAGGTCGAGGCATTCGCCACTTTGTCGGTCGAGGATACTGGCGCAGCGCCATCCGGCAGCAGCGAGGTATGCGAAATGCGCCCGACGTGCCACAGCTGCAGCACGATCTTGCCGCCGGCCGCATGCACGGCATTGGTCACCTGGCGCCAGCCGGCGATCTGTTCCGGGCTGTAGATGCCCGGGGTGTCGAGGTAGCCCTGGGCCATCGGGCTGATCTGGCTGGCCTCGGCGATGATCAGGCCGGCTGTGGCGCGCTGGCGGTAGTACTCCACGGTCAGCGGGCCGGCGACATTGCCGGCGATGGCGCGATTGCGCGTCAGCGGCGCCATGACGATGCGGTTGGAAAGGGCGATATCGCCAATCTGGATCGGGTCGAACAGGGTAGTCATCATGAATCTCCTGATAGGTGCTTGAAATTAGACCGGTCGTCTATGAGTTTGGGTTAAAAATGGGCCGCAACAGCATGCGGCCCGTTATCGGATGGTGAATGATTCAAGGTGTCAGCAACTGTCTGGTAAAGCGCATAGCATTGTCGAGGGACTGGCTGTTGCGGTGCAGCTTGCCGAGCAGGCTGGCGCCGAGCCAGAGTTGGTAAAGCATCTGCGCCGTCGGCCGGGCATCGAGCGCCGGCAACGAGCCATCGGCGACGCCGGCTTCAATGGCTCCGGCAATGCGATCCACAATGCGGTCGGTTCCATCGCGCAAGGTCAGGCGCATGGCATCAGACAGGTCGGAGACTTCGGCCGCCAGCTTGACGACCAGGCACTTCTGCTCGGCACATTCATCGCACTGCCGATCCACCCAACGCTGCCAATAACGCATCAGGCGCTCATGCCCCGACGCCGCCTCCGCCACAAACAGACTGTCGATATCCGCCAGATAACGCCCGAAGTAATCCTCCAGCAAAGCCTTGCCGTAGTCTTCCTTCGATTCGAAATAATGATAGAACGACCCCTTCGGCACCCCGGCAGCCTTCAGCAACTCGTTCAAACCCACGCTGGTAAAGCCCTTCCCGGCAAAAATGCCGAGGCCGGTATCGAGAATATGCTGGCGGGTATTGTCGTGACGGGTGTTCATGGGAAGGGAGTTTGCCAATAAATAGACCGGTCGTCTAGTAAAATTGTTTGCCGGCTTTCGCTTGCTTGCTTCTGGCTGATTGCCAGCAATCAGCCAGAACCAGTCGGTGCCGGTTTCCAGGCTACGGTTATTCGAGCGAGCGCACCAGCTTGAAAGCCGGCTGATGATCTACATCAGGGCGGAGGCCAATCTGCAGCCAACTTCAGCTAACGACTGACTTGCCTTTTTGATATCACGATCCTTCGAGAGCCCGTGAAAGTTCCAGTTGTGCTTCCTCGACACTGCTCAACAGAAGCTTGGCCCGCTGCTGATCAAATTGTTCCTGTCGCAGCAATGCGTTCAGATTACTTGCGGCTTCAAACAGTGCGATGAGGCCAAGACTGCCGGATGCGCCTTTGAGTGAGTGAACCAGGCGTTCTGCGGTAGATAGATCTCCGCTATTCAGGCAAGCCTTGATCGATCCAATACTTTCAATGTTTCTGCGGGCAAGCTCGTTCAACAGTTGTAGGTATTTATCTGTGTGATTGCACAGTATGCGCAACCCTAGTTGGATATCAATGCCGGGCGTCGCTGCCAAGCGTGTTAGAGCTTGTTCGTCGTTTTGCGTCTTGTTCGGCAGGTCGGCATGTTCTCGAGGAGTCTTCTGTTTGTCGCGAGTTTCCTCTGGAAGCCATTTCAAAATCGTTGAATAGAGCGCCTCTGGTTCAACGGGCTTGCTAATGAAATCGTTCATGCCTACTTCGATACAGGCCTTACGGTCATCGTCGAAGGCATTTGCTGTCATGGCGAGAATGGGAATTTCACGCAATTCAGGCAATGCACGAATGGCGCGGGTCGCTTGTAGACCGTCCATCTCGGGCATCTGCATGTCCATCAGGATGATTTGGTAATTGCCGACTTTTGCCTTTTCAAGAGCGATAAGGCCATTTTCCGCAACATCGACCCACAGATGAACGCCATGAAGCAATTGCAGGGCGACCTCGACATTGATCAGGTTGTCCTCGGCCAGCAAAACTCGAGTGCCTTCATGCCTGGCCCGAAGTTCATGCTCTGCAGAAAGAACTTTATTCTCGCTCGGCGGCATGATTCCCCGACCACGTTGCAACCAAGCGCTAAACCAGAACTTGCTGCCTTGACCTTGCGTGCTTTCGCAGCCGGCTTCACCGCCCATCATTTCCGCCAGTCGCCTCGTGATTGCCAGGCCAAGGCCTGTACCACCGTACTTACGCGTGGTACTGCTGTCCGCTTGTTCAAAATCATGAAATAGCTTGTCCAGATTTTCGTTGGCGATTCCTATACCGGTATCTTCGACGGAGAACCTGACTTTCACCTGATCAGGCTTGTCATCAATCAATTCAGCCCTGAGCGTAATGCTTCCGGAATCTGTGAATTTGACCGCATTGCCTGCAAAGTTGAGCAATGCCTGACGAATTCGCAGTGCATCGCCTCTTAGCCACACCGGGACATGGTCACTATCAACCGCAACGGTAAGTCCTTTGGCTTGAGCGGAATTGCCAATGATCGAGGCCGTGTGATCAAGAACTTGGCAGAGCGCAAAATCGGACTCCTCCAGCACCAATTTTCCTGCCTCAATCTTCGACAGGTCGAGGATGTCATTAATGATCGAGAGAAGATGCTTGCTGGATAGATCGATTTTACTCAAGCGGTCCATTTGCAGCGGCGTGAGCGCGTCTTTGCGCATCAGATGAACCAGCCCGGTAATGGCGTTCATTGGCGTTCGAATCTCATGGCTCATGTTGGCCAGGAAAGTACTCTTGGCCAGAGTGGCGGCCTCAGCTGCTTCTTTTGCTTCTGCAAGCGCAATTTCGATTCTTCGACGCAGAACAATGGACCAAAGATCGTTGCCGATGAGTTGCAACTGGCTTACATCGGATTCGTCGTAATCCTCATTCTTGTTTCCGACACCGATCAGAAGTTTCACTTTCCCGCCATCGATTACGGGAACACCGATGTGGCGGCTTAGCTTTACATGCCCCTGCGGGCAGCCTTTTCGATTTTCAAGATTAGGGTAATCGTTATGAATGACTGGCTTCAGATAACGGACTGAGTCGGCCCATACCCCTGCAGCCGAAACCGGGTAGTGGTCGTCATAGGCTGCCTGACACTCTTTGAGCGTTCCCGTCGACCATGTCTTGAGGGCAATGGTCTCCTGATCGTCATTGACAAAGTGAATGTATCCAATCTGGCTGTCTGTCAGCCTGACGCATTCGTCAATGCCCATGCGCAGAAGATCCATTTCCGGGAGTTCAGAAGCCCTCTGACTCATGGCAAACATTGCCGACAGGCGTTGATCGCTCTTGATCAGGTGCAGATTGGCAGCTTCAGCCCCCTCTTTTGCATGCAGCAGTGCCAACTCACTCTCTTTGCGGCGAGTGATGTCAGTCATGAAGGCGATCAATCGGGGACGCTCGCGATTTTCTCCCGGATGATAATAAACGGTCATTTCAGCAGGGATGACTTCCCCGTTCTTCTTGAGTTGGGTTGTTTCAAACTGGACGAAGCCCTTTTCGCGAATATGCTCAATTGTCTGACCGAGGACTTCTTGAGGGAAATTGGGGTCTATGTCCGAGATTCGAAGGGCCAGCATTTCCTCGCGTGAATATCCAAGCACCTTGGCGTGATATTCGTTTGAATAAAGAAAACGGCCTGTCTCGGTGTCTGCCCAAGTAATACCGATGCCGACCTTTTCCATTGCGAATTCGGTGTCGATCAGTTTCTGAAGGGCATCATTAAGTTCTGCAGTTCGCCCATCAACGAGTTGCTGAAGATTATTGCGATGGTGCTCCAGCTCTTCCTGGATGCGGTGTATGTCCGTTATTTCATGCCCAATTCCGAGGACGCCAGCCAGTGTGCTATCTGTTTTGTAAATTGGCGCTTTAGTTGTGACCAGAAGTGCACGATGCCCATTTGAGGCATATGTGATCCACTCCTCATTCGTGGTTGGCCTTCCTGCATCAATCGCAAGTTGGTCGTTTTGGCGAAATGCCTCGGCCAGCTCTTTGGGAACAAAATCGAAATCTGTTTTTCCGACAATTTCATTTTCCGGATGACCGAAGAATTTCTCAAATTCACGGTTGCAGGCAAGGTAATACCCTTCCGGGTCTTTGAGCCAGACCAGATCAGGTATGTTTTGAATCAGCGACTTGAGAAGGGCGCGTTCTTCGTCTCGGGTCTTGTCGTTTTGCGCTCTCAGTGATTCTTCCTGGGAGCGTGCTATCTGACGAACGCTAAGCCACAAGCCAACAAGACAAGCTGCCAATAGCGCGGCAACGACAGCGGATTGTCGCAACCATGCGGAAGTGACCTGAGACTTCGGGATGCCCACAAGTATGGTAAATCCATATTTGTCATCGCGTTGATAGGCCAGTACTCGGGCAACCCCATCTGGCGACGAAGCGTCACTGACGTAAGTTCCCATCCTTGGGTTGATGGATAAGGCGAGGTTCAATTCATTCGATACTTGATTGTCGCCAATCTTTATCTGCTCATCGTTGCCCAGGGTCTTTCTCGCAACAACTCTTAGCTGACGGTCGCGAAGACTGATGACACTCCCGGTTGGCAGATTGAATTCCGAGAAGTGCTTGACGATGTCGTCGATGAAGATGGATCCATATACCAAGCCAGCAAATGCGCCATCTTCGTGATTAACGCGCCTGGCCATCAACCAGATCCATTTTTGCGAAATTTTGCCGATGATCGGTTCGGCGATCACCATTCCCGAGAATGGGTTTTCCTTCAGTTGCTTGTAATACTCCCGCTCAGCGAGACTCGCGTTTTGTTTTGGATCGACGCCTCTTCCATAAACTGTTATCCCTGCCGCATTTGTCGCACGCAGCAGGTCGAGTTCTGGCAAACGATTTTGTTGCTGTTCAAGAAATGCCGTGACGTTTTCGTAGCTTGCCTTCTTGTCGCGGCGCAGATGTTCAATTTGATCAGCCGCTACCTGCAAGGTGTAGTCGATAGACTTTACGGTATTGCCGATCGTGCTTGCGATTGAATGAGCAAGATTCTGAGCGACGCGTGTCTGTTCTTGTTGCGTGGATTGATACAGATAGAAGACTGCAAGACCGGCGATCAAGGTAGCGATCAGGCTGATAAATACCGCGACCGCGTAAAGGGCTGGCTTGGATTTCAATTGGAGGAACTCACAGTTTCTGGCATCAGTCGATCTGCTTCCCCGAGGATAGTCGCAATGGCAGATTTGGTCGCGTAAAAAATTAGTGACTTTGATAAATATATCACATTGGATAGATTCGGCGTCACCCTGAACATGGTAGTTCCGTGAGGTTTTCCTCTTGTTCGAAGGATTGACTTGGAAAGCTCCCATTCCGTCTGCCGGGCAATGAGGAGCAGGATTGGTGGCGCACCAAAGAAAAAACCCGGCGCCAGGCCGGGTTTTTGTTGGGTGCCGATTTGATCAGGCGGCGTTCAGCGCCTGATCGAGATCGGCGATCAGATCGTCGACATGCTCGATACCGACCGACAGGCGGATCATGTCTTCCGAGACGCCGGCCTTGGCGAGTTCTTCCGGCGACAGCTGGCGGTGGGTGGTCGAGGCCGGGTGGCAGGCGAGGGTCTTGCAATCGCCGATGTTGACGAGGCGGGTGACGAGTTGCAGGGCATCCTGGAACTTGCCGCCGCCTTCGCGGCCGCCCTTGACGCCGAAGTTGAGGATGCCGGAGGCGCGGCCGCCCATGTATTTCTGGACGAGGGCGTGGTCCTTGTGGTCGGGCAGGCCGGCGTAGTTGACCCAGCTGCACTTCGGGTGGCTCTTCAGGAAATTGGCGATCTTGAGCGAATTTTCGCAGATGCGGTCCATGCGCAGGGCCAGGGTTTCGATGCCTTGGAGGATCAGGAAGGCGTTGAACGGGCTGATGGCGGCGCCCATGTTGCGCAGCGGCACGACGCGGGCGCGGCCGATGTAGGCGGCGGGGCCGAGGGCTTCGGTGTAGACGACGCCGTGGTAGGAGACGTCCGGCTCGTTGAGGCGCTTGAACTTTGCCTTGTGCTCGGCCCACGGGAACTTGCCGCTATCGACGATGATGCCGCCGATGGAGTTGCCGTGGCCGCCGAGGTACTTGGTCAGGGCGTGGACGACGATGTCGGCGCCGTGCTCGAAGGGGCGGCAGAGGTAGGGCGAGGGCACGGTGTTGTCGACGATGACCGGGACGCCGTGCTTGTGGGCGATTTCGGCGAGCTTTTCGAAGTCGGTGACATTGCCGAGCGGGTTGCCGACGGATTCGCAGAAGACGGCCTTGGTCTTGGCATCGATGAGCTTTTCGAAGGCATCCGGGTCGCGGTAGTCGGCGAAGCGGACTTCGATGCCGTACTGCGGCAGGGTGTGGGCGAACAGGTTGTAGGTGCCGCCGTACAGGGTGCTGGAGGTGACGATGTTGTCACCGGCTTCGGCAATGGTCTGGATCGAGGCGGTGATGGCGGCCATGCCGGAGGCCATGGCCAGGGCGGCGATGCCGCCTTCCATCGCGGCGACGCGCTTTTCGAGCACGTCCTGCGTCGGGTTCATGATGCGGGTGTAGATGTTGCCGGCGACCTTGAGGTCGAACAGGTCGGCACCGTGCTGGGTGCTGTCGAAGGCGTAGGAGGTCGTCTGGTAGATGGGGACGGCGACGGCCTTGGTGGTCGGGTCGGGGGAGTAACCACCGTGTACGGCGAGGGTTTCAATCTTCATGAGCTTGTCTCTCTTGCTGTTGTCATTGAACGGAAAAATCTGCAGCTGCCTAGCTTAGCGCGCTCATCGACGGGCGCCAATAACGATGTCTTCTATGCTTATGCCCAAGGCATCAATCGCCTGCGTTGTCCGCTTCTTCATCGCCCGGGAAGGTGTCGATGCTTTGGCGTGCTGCCTTGATCATGAAGCGGCCGGGGTCGAGGGCGTCGACGAGATCGCGCTCCAGCGGCAGCGGTTCGCCTTCGATGCGGCTGACCAGCAGGTCGGCCATGAGCGCCGACCACACGATGCCGCGCGCGCCGAAGCCCTGGACGCACCACAGGCCGGGCTGGCGCGGGATGTTGTGCAGGCGGGTGTTGGGCGTGGCGGCGGCGACGTCGGGCACCGGGCCGACGACGGGCAGGCGGTCGGGCGACATGGGGCGGAAGCCGACGCGGCCGTGCAGCGTGGCCGGGTCGAGGCCGGCGGCGAAGTCGGGCAGGGTGAGGCGCAGGCGGGCGAGGTTGTCGCGGTGGTCGGTTTCGCGTTCGGCGGTTTCGTCGTCCTCGTAGGACAGCGAGGCGCCGATCAGTTGGGTGCCGTCGACCTCGGGGATGGCGTAGCCGACCTGGAAGAGCACGGCCTTGAGCGGCGCTCCGGCCGCGGCCGGCAGGTGGCTGACCTGGCCCCGGCCCGAGCGTTGCGGCAACCAGGAAAATTGCTCGAAACGCGTTGCGGCGGCGCCGCTGGCCATGATCAGCACGGGCGCTTCGGCGAGGATATTGCCCGCGGAGTCGAGCGCCTGCCATTTCGAATTTGGCCGAAAAATCCGGTTGACCGTGGAATTGAAGTGCGTCGTGATTTGGCCGGGAAAAGCGGCCAGCGCGGCCTTGCAGACGGATGAAGGCTGCGCCCAGCCGCCGCCGGGAAACCACCAGCCGCCGATGGTGACGGGCTGGCCGAGCAGGCGACTAGCCTCGTCCTTGTCGACGAACTGCAGCAGTTCTGGCGGGAAGCCGAGCTGCTCGACGGCGCGCTTCTGTTGTGCCTCGTGCTCCGGTTCGCGCGCCAGATGCAGCACGCCGCAGGGCGACCAGCGGGCGTCGGGCAGGCTGGCGAGCAGTTGGCGCACGGCGAGGAAGCCGGCGCGGGTGATGCGGGAAAGGCGGTTGTCGTCGGCACTGGGCAGGGGGCGCAGCATGCCGGCGAGGTTGCTCGATGCGCCGGTGGCCGGGGCGGCGGCCTGTTCGAGCACGGTGACCTGCCAGCCGGCGGCGGCCAGCGCGTAGGCCGTAGCACTCCCGGCAATACCGGCGCCGATGACGATGGCCCGGCGATCGGTCGGCGCGAGGTGGCGATCCGGCCGTCGCGAACGGAAGCGGCCGACCAGCATCTGCCGCTTGCCAACCGGGCCGGGGCGCTTTTCGACATCGAACTCGGCGTCTTTCAAGGCCTGACGGACATGGCCGGCGACCGTCCACGTGGCGAGGGTGGCGCCCGGTGCGGTGAGTCGGGCGAGGCCCTTGCAGAAGTGGGGCGACCACAGCTCGGGGTTTTTCGCCGGCGAGAAGCCGTCGAGGTAGTAGGCGTCGACCGAGGCGTCGATGGTGCGCAGTTGCGTCGACGCATCGCCGAACAGCAGCGTCAAAATGACCTGTCCGCCATCAAGGCGCAGGCGGTGCATGCCGGGCACCAGTGGCGGCCAGTGTTTTTGCAGTTCCGCCGCCAGTTCGGCGAATTCCGGCCAGGCTTGCTGGCAGGTGGCGAGGTCTTCCACGGTCAACGGGAATTTTTCGCAAGAAATGAAATGCAGTCGCCGGCAGCGTTGCGGGTCGTCCCGCCAGGCCTGCCACGCCGCGAGGAAATTCAGCCCGGTGCCGAAGCCGGTTTCGAGGATGACGAAGCGCTCACGGCTCTGCCACCGCTGCGGCAGTTCGTTGCCGCCGAGAAAGACATGCCGCGCCTGCTTCGGGCCGCCGAGGGCGGAGTGATAGACGTCGTCAAACGCTGCGGAGTAGGGCGTGCCGTAGGCGACGAATTCGATCTGCGCGGGCTGCAGTTTTTCCACTAATGCAGGCGCGAGAGGTGGTCTTTGTGTGGCGTGACGCTGGCCGTTGCCGGCATGTCGTCGAGCACCAGATTCCACTGCGCGTGCTCGGCCCCGGCGCGCAGCATGGTGCACAGGGTTTGCAGCATGTCGGCGGTGAGCGGCAACTGGAAGCTGCGTTCGCGCGCTTCGCGGAAGGTCAGGTTGAAACTGCCGTCGCTCAGCGTATCAACCTTGACCTCGCTGCTCAGCAGCGGCGTCGAACCGAGCGGGTAGTTCGCCTGGTCGTCGGCAAAGGGTTGCTCGAAACTGAGCGCTTCCTCGGGAGAAAGCTCGCCGACCACCGGCGTGGCAACCGCTTCCTTGCCGGCCAGCCGGGCAAGGTGCGGCCAAAGCTCGCGCAGAAAACGGCGCGTCACCCAGACCCGGAATTCCTCGTTGTCCTGCGTCGCAACGCGCAGGAGCAGACGATCCTGAAGGAAGTCACAAGCGACTTGAAGCTGACGAATTTGCATCAAAAATTACCGGAAAACTCGATGATCGAGCGAGCGCAGGCGAGACCAGTCCGCAGGGCGCAGGACGCCACGCAGTGGCGGTTCTGAGCGTAGCGAAGAATTCGGCTTTGCCGAACACAAGGCGCACGGCATCTTGCATAGCAGCGCTATGCAAGATGCCGTGCAACGCCGTATCGCCAAGCGCAGCCGATCATCATTCGGGGCGCATGGAGGGGAATAGAATGACATCACGAATCGCAGCCGCATCCGTCAGCAGCATGATCAGACGGTCAATCCCGATCCCGCAACCACCGGTCGGCGGCAGCCCGTATTCCAGCGCGCGGATGAAATCGGCGTCGTAATACATGGCTTCCTCATCCCCTGCATCCTTGGCCTTCGCCTGTTCCTGGAAGCGTGCCGCCTGATCTTCGGCATCATTCAACTCCGAGAAGCCATTGGCAATTTCGCGGCCGACAATGAACAGCTCGAAACGCTCGGTGATCTCAGCATTGGTATCGGAAGCGCGGGCCAGCGGCGAGACCTCGACCGGGTAGTCGATGATGAAGGTCGGTTCCCAGCACTGGGCTTCGGCGCAGGCTTCGAACAGCTGCAACTGCAGGCTGCCCAGGCCGCCCGGCTTGACCGGCTCGCCGAAGGCCTTGATCTTGGTCTTGAGGAAGTCGGGGTCGGCCAGCTCGGCATCGGTGAATTCCGGATGTTCGCGCTGGATGGCCTGGTTGATGGTCAGACGGTGGAAAGGCTTGGACAGGTCGAGTTCGCGACCCTGATACGTGAAGACTTCCTTGCCCAGAGCTTCGCGGGCGGCGTGACGGAGCAGGCCTTCGGTGAAATCCATGAGCGTGTGGTAGTTCGCATACGCCTCGTAGAACTCCATCATCGTGAATTCAGGGTTGTGGCGCGGGCTCAGGCCTTCGTTGCGGAAGTTGCGGTTGATCTCGAAGACCTTCTCGAAACCGCCGACGACGAGGCGCTTGAGGTAGAGCTCGGGCGCGATGCGCAGGAACTGCTGCATGTCGAGCGCGTTGTGATGCGTGACGAAGGGCTTGGCCGAGGCGCCGCCGGGGATCGGGTGCATCATCGGCGTTTCGACTTCCATGAAGCCGTGGCCGGTCATGTAGTTGCGGATCGAGGCGACGATGGCTGAACGGGCGCGGAAGGTGAAACGCGTTTCCTCGTTCATGATCAGGTCGACGTAACGCTGGCGATACTTCATTTCCTGGTCGGCCAGGCCATGGAACTTGTCCGGCAGCGGGCGCAGCGACTTGGTCAGCAGGCGGATCTCGGCGGCCTGGACGGACAGTTCGCCCGTCTTGGTTTTCATCAGCACCCCGCGCACGCCGATGATGTCGCCCAGGTCCCAGGACTTGAAGTCGGCATAGACCTCTTCACCGACGCGGTCGCGCGTGATGTAGAGCTGGATGCGGCCCGACAGATCCTGAATGGTGGCGAACGAAGCCTTGCCCATGACCCGCTTGAGCATCATGCGGCCAGCCAGCTTGACCTCGACCGGCATGCCTTCAAGTTCCTCAGCCGACTTGTCGCCATAACCCTCGAGAACCTTGGCCGCGGTGTTTTCGCGCTGGAAGTCGTTCGGGAAAGCCTTCCCCGACTTGCGCCATTCCGCCAGTTTGGCGCGGCGCTCGGCGATGAGCTGGTTTTCGTCTTGCTGGACCGGGGCTTGCTGTTCGGCGTTGGACATGAAGAATCCTTGAAAATGGGGGTTGCTGCAGGCAAATGCCTATAACCCTGAATTTTCGCCGATTTTGGGTATTGGGGACAAGGTTGGAGTAGGGGCGGGTTGGGGTTTTTCTGAAACGTCGGGTTTTCGCCGCTGACCGGCGGGCGAGTGATTTTGCTGATGCGCTGGTTTCCGCGCCTGACGCGCGAGCGTACTTTCTTTTGGGCAAACAAAAGAAAGTAGGCTCGCCGGTCAACGGCGAAAACCAGCGGTTCAGAAACGCAACGCCGCGTGTCAGGTGCGAAACACAGCGCCTCAGAAACGCAATGCCGCGTCAGGCGCGAAAACCCTCCACGCCAATGCAATAATCCACCCCCATGGAAATCCTCATTGAAATCATCCTCAAAGCAGGCCGCTCAGCCGTCGAGCTGGCTTTCTTCGTCCTGCTCCCCGTCATGGTCGTCATGCTGTCGCTCATGCGCCTGCTCGAAGCGCGGGGCGTGCTGGATTGGGTGGTGGCACGCCTGGCGCCGCTGCTCAAGCCGGTCGGGCTGACCGGGTTGGGTGTCTTCGCGGCCTTGCAGATCAATTTCGTGAGTTTCGCGGCGCCGATGGCGACCTTGACGATGATGGAGCAGCGCGGGGCGTCGGATCGCCACATCGCGGCAACGCTGGCCATGGTCTTCGCCATGTCGCAGGCCAACGCGGCCTTGCCGATGATGACGATGGGCCTCGATTTCGGGCTGACCCTTTGCTATTCGCTGATCGGCGGCATGACGGCTGCAGCGGCGACCTATTACCTGTTTGGCCGGGCCTTGTCGGATCAGGAGAGCCGGCTCGACGAAACCTTGCGGCATCCGGTCGCCGAGAGCGCCAAGGGGGTGCTGGATGTGATCAACCGGGCGGGGGCGGAGGCGTTCAAGTTGTCGGTGGGGGCGATTCCCATGCTCGTGCTGTCGCTGGTCGTGGTGACGGCGCTGCGGGCCGGCGGCGCCATCGATGCGCTGACGAACTGGCTGGCGCCCGTGCTGTCGGCCGCGTCCATCGACCGTGCCCTGATTCTGCCGACGCTGACCAAATACATAGCCGGCGGCACGGCAATGATGGGGGTCATGGATGAAATGCGCCGGGCGGGGCAGGTCAGCGTCGAATTGCTCAATGCCAGCGCCGGTTTCCTGATTTCGCCCTTCGACCTGCCCGGCGTGGCCGTGCTGATCTCGGCCGGTCCGCGCATTGCCTCGGTGTGGAAACCGGCTGCCCTGGGTGCCTGCGTCGGTATCGCAGTCCGCACGGTCGGGCATATACTGGCCGTATGAATACCCGACAACTTGCCCGAATTCTCCTGTCGGCCAGCGCCAGCCTGATGTTCGGTGGCGCCGTGGCGGCGCCGACGAACCTGCTCGGTTTCGACGACATGTCCTGCACGGCGTGGGCGAAGTCGAAGGACGATCCCGATCAGCGGGCGGCCTATGTGGTCTGGGTGCGCGGCTTTCTGAGCGGCCACAACTACGCCTTGCCGAACCAGCAGGTTTCCAGCTTTTCCAGCAGCACGCTGGAATTGAAGCTGAATCAGTATTGCAGCCGGAATCCGACCGGCCAGATCAGCGACGCGGCCATGCGTCTGAGCGACGAACTTTCGGGGCGGAACCAGCCGATCAGGAAGTAAGACGCCCGCACCCCTGATCGGTGGCTGCGCGCAGCGCGCTTACTTCGCAAAAACCGCGTTGAATTTGCCCTGATCGACGTATTTCGTGAAGGTGGTAAAGGCCGCGTTGACGTTGGGATTGCTCATCAATTCCTGCATCGCGAGTTTGCCGATGATTTCGAACGAGTCCTTGAGCGCATTGCTGCCTTCCTTGTCGCGCGCCTGTTTGACTTGCTGCGTGCAATTTTCGGTCATCAGCTTGGTAAACATCGCGGCCATCTTCCGATCGAAGGCTTCGCGATCCGCCTGTGTCACGTTGGAAAGACTTTGTATTTCCGGGTGTGCCGACATGCCGATAAAGACCCAGCGCGCCATGTCCTTGCGCTCTTTGCCGGTCGTGTTGTCGGCCAGGCACGCGGTCAGGGCATCGGTGGCAGGGCCGGCGAACGACGGGGCGGCAGCAGCGGTCAAGATGCCCGCGGCAAGGATGGCGACGATTTTTTTCATGCGACTTTCTCCAGAGGTTTTTCCAAAATCACGGAATGACGCGACATGATGTATGCAATCGGCAAAATGGAAAAGCGCGACGAACAGGGCTGAGCGAATTGGCCCCGGAAGTTCGTTCCCGAAAAGTCGAACGGGTTGCTAGGTCGCGCTGTAATGAACGGCCAGCCAGACCGTCGGCTGGTCGGGGTCGGTCCATTCGACGCGGTGCCGGCGATGCGGGGCGATGTCGATGAAATCGCCGGGGCCCAGCGGCAAGGGTTCGGGCGTGTCTTCAAAGCGCAGCGCGGCGTGGCCCTGGAGGACGCAGACCCATTCGCCCTCGGGCTGGTCGTACCAGAAGTCCGGCGGGCTGCTCTGGCCGGTGGAAACGATGCGTTCGATGCGCAAGCCGGGGCGGTCGAGCAGATTTGAAAATTGCTCGTTTTTTCCGGTTGACCGTGGAATTGCCGTCAGCAGGTTGTCGATCATCTTTACTCCGGCTTGTAGAGCGCCATGGCGTCGAGACGGCGCTCGATTTCGGCGGTCAGCTGCCGATAGGCCGCGCTGCGGGTATCGCCGAACTGGCGCTGGAATTCGGCGGCGTGGAGGTATTCCGGCAGGTCGTTGATGGTCGGGATGATGTCGGCGTCGGTCAGGGGTCGCTTGAGCAGCGCATCGAGGCGTGAATCCTTGCGGCTCAGCATCTCGCCGAAGCGGGTGCCGGCCCGGTCGGCGGCGAGGTCGGCGAACGAGAAGCCGCTGCCGTGCTGGGCATCGGCCAGTTCCTTGTAGACGCCGATGGCGTCGGCGACGGGTTCGCCGGCCCAGGCGGCCAGGGTGGCGGAGACGATGAAATGCTGCGCGCTGTCGATGCGGCCGGCCAGGGTGGGGGCGACCGGGCGCAATTGCGGCCAGGTTTTGGCTTCGGGAATGAGTGAGGCGATATTTTTCTCGGCCAGGAAAACGCCGAGGACGAGCAGGGCGGCGCGGCGGTTTTCGTACTGGTCGGCGCCGTCGATGTCGAGCAGCGGGCGCAGGATGTCGATCAGCGCTATCCGGCGGCCTGCCGCGTGGTGGTCGAACAGCGCGGCCAGCGATGCCTGGGCCGAGCGGATGCGAACGAGGTCGTCCGGCTTGAAGGCGATGGAACGGGCGCGGTCGAGCAGGGCGGGTGCCCAGACGTAAGCAACGATAACGCGCTGGTGCTTTGGGTCGAAGATCAGTTCGCGCACGGCCTGGCGGGCCAGCGTCCATTCCGGCCCGTAGCCGGAGCCCTGGATGGCCGACGCGAGCAGGAATTCGAGCAGGCCCGGCGGGATCGGCAATTGGCCGATGGATGCCGCATCGATCTTTGGTTCACCGGGGCCCTCGCGGAGGATTGCACGGAAATTGAGATAGCGCTCGATCGGCAGCCAAGGGACGCGTCGGGTGAGGCGGATTTCGGCTGTTTCCTCGCCGAGCAGCAGCGCGCCCCGGCCGTGCAGGCTGCGGCTGGCCACTGCGTTGATGAGCTCGTCGATCAAGGCCGCCGGAACGCTTGTCCGGCGTGCCTCGCCATTGAGCAGCCGACGCGGGTCGTTGGTATGGAACAGCCAGCGCGCCTGATTGACGGCCTTCTGCGAGATGGTTTCGCTGCGCTCGACCAGCGGCTGGCTGTCGAGCGCCAGCAGGAAAAGGCCGCCGACGGCCAGCACGAGCAAAAGCAGCGTGCCGGCCAGCCAGGCGAGGAGGCGAGTCATGAATGACTCACCTCGGCCTAGACGCCCTGTTTCAGGCTGGCTTCGATGAACGGATCGAGGTCGCCGTCGAGCACGGCCTGGGTGTTGCCGGTCTCGTAGCTGGTGCGCAGGTCCTTGACGCGGCTCTGGTCGAGCACGTAGGAGCGGATCTGGTGGCCCCAGCCAATGTCGGACTTGGCGTCTTCGAGCTTCTGCTGTTCGGCCTGCTGCTTGCGCAGTTCGAACTCGTAGATGCGGGCGCGCAGCATCTGCCAGGCTTCGTCGCGGTTGCGGTGCTGCGAACGGTCGTTCTGGCACTGCACGACGATGCCGGTCGGCACGTGGGTCAGACGCACGGCGGAGTCGGTCTTGTTGATGTGCTGACCGCCGGCGCCGGAGGCACGGTAGGTGTCGGTCCGCACGTCGGCCGGGTTGATGTTGATCTCGATCGAGTCATCGACTTCCGGGAAGACGAAGACGCTGGTGAACGAGGTGTGGCGACGCGCGTTCGAGTCGAAGGGCGACTTGCGGACGAGGCGGTGGATGCCGGTCTCGGTGCGCAGCGTGCCGTAGGCGTAGTCGCCGGTAAATTTGACCGTGGCGCTCTTGATGCCGGCCACGTCGCCTTCGGATTCTTCCATGACCTCGACGCTGAAGCCCTTCTTTTCGCCGTACTTGAGGTACATGCGGAGCAGCATCGAGGCCCAGTCCTGGGCTTCCGTACCACCGGCACCAGCCTGGATTTCCAGGAAGCAGGGCATGGGGTCGGACGGGTTGTTGAACATGCGGCGGAATTCGAGGGCGGCGAGCTTCTTTTCCAGCTCGGCGTTGTCGGCCTCGACGGCGAGCAAGGTGTCGTCGTCGCCGTCTTCCTTGCCCATGTCGAACAGCTCGCGGCCGTCATTGACGCCACTGTCCACGGCTTCGAGGACGAGAACGATGTCTTCCAGCGATTTCTTTTCCTTGCCCAGTTCCTGGGCGCGTTTCGGATCGTCCCAGATCTTGGGATCTTCCATCTCCTTGGAAAGGAGGGTCAGGCGTTCGCGTTTCTGATCGTAGTCAAAGATACCTCCGCAGCTCGGCGGCGCGCTGCGCCAGATCGTCGAGCTTGTTGGAGATGCTGTTGATGTGTTCGGCTTCCATGTCGGTGCTTCCGGATACTTGAAAACCGGACATTATAAAGCTTTCGGCGCGGTCAATAGGCGCCGTTTTGGGCAGCAATTTTTTCGTTGCCAACGGCATGATTCCTTGCTGCGCGGGCGTAGAATGGCCTTGCTGCGACGCAACAATCAGAAGGAGCCGTCATCCTCGCCGGGCGCCGCGCATTTAAGGGTTGGACTGAACATGAACAAGATGCTGACCATCGACGGCAACGAAGCCGTCGCCAACGTGGCTTACCGCGTGTCCGAAGTGATCGCCATTTACCCGATCACCCCCTCGTCCGGCATGGGCGAACTGTCCGATGAGTGGGCTGCGCAAGGCAGGAAGAATGTCTGGGACTGCATCCCGCGCGTCGTCGAACTGCAGTCCGAAGGCGGCGCCGCCGGCACCGTCCATGGCGCGCTGCAGGCCGGCTCGCTGGCGACGACCTTCACGGCGTCGCAGGGCCTGCTGCTCATGATCCCGAACATGTACAAGATCGCCGGCGAACTGACGCCGACGGTCTTCCACGTCGCCGCCCGCGCCGTCGCCACGCACGCGCTGTCGATCTTCGGCGACCATTCCGACGTGATGGCGACGCGCGGCACGGGCTTCGCGCTGCTCGCGTCGAATTCGGTCCAGGAAGCGCAGGACATGGCGGCCATCGCCTCGGCGGCGACGCTGGCCGGGCGCCTGCCGGTGCTGCATTTCTTCGATGGCTTCCGCACCTCGCACGAGGTGGCCAAGATTACCGGTGTCGACGATGACGTCTTGCGCAAGCTGCTGCCGCCGGAACTGATCGCCGCCCATCGCCACCGTTCGCTGTCGCCGGAGCACCCGGTGCTGCGCGGCAGTTCGCAGAATCCGGATGTCTTTTTCCAGGCTCGCGAAGCGCAGAACCCGTGGTTTGACGCATTCCCGGGCATCGTCCAGCAGGCGATGGACGAGTTCGCCGAACTGACCGGGCGGCAATATCACCTGTTCGACTACGTCGGCGCGCCTGATGCCGAGCGCGTCATCGTCATGATGGGTTCGGGGGCGGAGACGGCGCAGGAAACGGTCGAACACCTCAACCGCCAGGGCGAGAAGGTCGGCCTGCTCAAGGTCCGGCTCTACCGGCCGTGGGCGCCCGAGGCCTTGCTGGCGGCGCTGCCGGCAACAACCAGGGCCATCGCCGTGCTCGACCGTTGCAAGGAGCCGGGCGCCGATGGTGAGCCGCTGTTCAAGGATGTGCTCGTCGCGCTGGCTGAAGATGCGGCCGGCGAGTCGCCGCGCTTCGCTCGCCTGCCGATGGTGATTGGCGGGCGCTACGGGCTGGCCTCCAAGGAGTTCACGCCGGATTTCGTTTTTGCCGTTTTTTTCCGGTTGACCGTCAAATCGGGCAACAAGCGCTTCACGGTCGGCATTCACGACGATGTGACGCACCTGTCGCTGCCCGGCGATCCGACCTTCCGTACCGATGCCGTGCGCGAGACCTTCGGTGCCGTGTTCTACGGCCTCGGCTCGGACGGCACGGTCTCGGCCAACAAGAATTCGATCAAGATCATCGGCGACGAAACCGATCTCTACGCCCAGGGCTATTTCGTCTACGACTCGAAGAAATCCGGCGCGATGACCGTCTCGCACCTGCGCTTCGGGCCGCAGCCGATCCGCTCGACCTACCTGACCGGCGAGGGCGACGCCCGGTTCGTCGCCTGCCACCAGCCGCTCTTCCTCGAAACGCATGACCTGCTGACCCACGCCGCGCCGGGCGCCGTCTTCCTGCTCAACACGCCGGTTCCGGCCGACAAGGTGTGGGCGACGCTGCCGGCTGCCATGCAGCAGCAGATGATCGCGAAACGCATTCGCTTCCATGTCATCGACGCCTACGGTGTTGCGCTTGAAGCCGACATGGGCCGGCGCATCAATACGGTCATGCAGACCTGCTTCTTCGCCATTTCCGGAATCCTGCCGCAGGATGAGGCCATTGCCGCGATCAAGCACGCTGTCGAAAAAACTTACGGTCGCAAGGGCCGGCGCATCGCCGAACTGAATTACCGGGCCATCGACAAGACGCTGGCCTGCCTGCACGAAGTCGCGGTGCCGAACGCGTTCGCCGCTGCCGACATCGCCATCCCGGCACGCCTCGCGCAGGAAGCCTCGGCCTTCGTCCGTCAGGTCACCCTGCCGATGATCGCCGGCCGGGGCAACGCCTTGCCCGTCTCGGTATTCCCGGTCGATGGTACCTTCCCGACCGGCACGGCGAAGTACGAAAAGCGCAATCTCGCGCTGCAGATTCCCGTGCTCGAAACCGATCTGTGCACGCAGTGCGGCAAGTGCGTGTTCGTCTGCCCGCATTCCGCCATCCGCGCCAAGGCCTACCCGGCCGAACTCGCCGATGGCGCGCCGGCGACCTTCAAGACCATGGCCATCCGCAGCAAGGATTACCCGGCCGGTTGGAAGATGAGCTACCAGGTGGCGCCCGAGGATTGCACGGGCTGCACGCTGTGCGTCGAGGTCTGCCCGATCCGCGACAAATCCAACGTCTCGCGCAAGGCGCTGAACATGGCCGAGCAGGCCCCGCTGCGCGCGCCGGAGGCCGAGAACTGGGACTTCTTCCTCAAGCTGCCCGATTACGACCGCACGGTGGCCAAGCGCAACACCATTCCCGGTTCGATGCTGCTGCCGTCGCTCTTCGAGTTTTCCGGCGCCTGCGTCGGCTGCGGCGAAACGCCGTACATCAAGCTGGCCACGCAACTCTTCGGCGACCGCATGCTGGTCGCCAACGCCACCGGCTGCTCGTCGATCTACGGCGGCAACCTGCCGACCACGCCCTACACCACCGACGCGCACGGCCGCGGTCCGGCCTGGAGCAATTCGCTGTTCGAGGACAACGCCGAATTCGGCCTCGGCATGCGCCTCGCCACCAACCAGCTGGCCGAGGCGGCGCGCGTGCAACTGCGGGCCATGGCCCTCGAAATCGGCGACGCGCAGGTCAAGGCCTTGCTGAACGCCGACCAGAGCACCGAAGCCGGCATTCAGGAACAACGGGATCGCGTTGCCCAACTGCAGGCGAAACTGTCGGCGATCGGCTCGCCGGCTGCCGACCAGCTGGCCGCCGTGGCCGAATACCTGATCCGCCGCAGCGTGTGGATTATCGGCGGTGACGGCTGGGCCTACGACATCGGCTTCGGCGGCCTCGACCACGTGCTGTCGTCGGGCGAGGACGTCAATATCCTCGTCCTCGATACCGAGGTCTATTCCAACACCGGCGGCCAGAATTCCAAGGCCACGCCGCGCGGCGCCGTCGCCAAGTTCGCCGCTGGCGGTCAGCCAAACCGCAAGAAGGATCTGGCACGCATCGCCATGGACTACGAGAACGTCTATGTCGCCCAGGTGGCCTACGGCGCCAAGGACGTCCATACGCTCAAGGCTTTCCTCGAGGCCGAGAGCTATCCCGGCGTCTCGATCATCATCGCCTACAGCCCGTGCATCGCCCATGGCGTCGATCTTTCGCACAACCTGAGCCAGCAGGATCTAGCCGTCAAGGCCGGTCACTGGCCGCTGCTCCGCTACGACCCGCGCCTGCGCGGGCAGGGCAGGAACCCGCTTTCCGTCGACAGCGCGGCACCGAGCATTCCGTTCAGCGACTTTGCCGGCAACGAGGCACGGTTTACCATCCTCGAACGCCTGAAGCCGGATGCGTCGGTGCGTTTCATGGCGCAAGCCGGCAAGGACGCCCGTCTGCGCCATCAGGAATATGTCGAACTGTCGGAAATGCTGCTGCCCGAGGCGGCCATCGACGAAAAAGTCAAAGAGGCCCAGGCGGCCGCCGAACAAAAGGAAGAACCGAATGCCTGATCTGTCCACGACCTATCTTGGCCTGCACCTCAAGAACCCGCTGGTGCCCTCGTCGAGTCCGCTCAGTCGCGACCTCGACGCCGTGCTCCACCTTGAAGATGCGGGCGCCGCCGCCATCGTCATGCATTCACTGTTCGAAGAGGATGTGCGCCACGACGAGCGGATGATCGATCGTTTTCTGGTTCACCCTGAAACCTTCGGAGAAGCTGCCGGGCACCTGCCATTCGGCCACGATTACCAGAGCCGGCTCGACAGTTATCTCGAAAAGATCCAGCGCCTCAAGTCGCGCCTCTCCATTCCCGTCGTCGCCAGCCTCAACGGCTCGACGCTCAGCGGCTGGGTCGAACTCGGCAAGGAGCTCGAGTCGGCGGGAGCAGATGCGCTCGAACTCAACGCCTGGTACATGCCGAGCGACCCCAAGGTCTCCGGCGCCGCCATCGAAGACCACCACATCTCCTTGCTGCAGGAGCTCAAGACCGCCGTCAGCATCCCGGTCGGCATGAAGTTGTCGCCCTTCTTCTCCTCGCTACCGCACTTCGTCCACCAGGCCGAAGCGGCCGGAGCTGCCGGCATATCGCTCTTTAACCGCTTCTTCCAGCCTGACATCGACCTGGAAACGCTGAGCGTCGTCGATCAGGTGCAGCTGTCGACCTCGGCCGACATCCTGCTCGCCATGCGCTGGATCGCCATCCTGCGCGGCAGCACCAATCTCTCGCTGGCCGCCACCGGCGGCGTTCATACGCCAGCCGACGCCCTCAAACTCCTGCTCGCCGGTGCCGACGTCATCCACATGGCCAGCGCCCTGCTCAAACGCGGCCCCCATGCACTCAGCGATGTGCTTCAGGGAATCGAAGAATGGCTGACCGAGCGCGAATACGCCTCGGTCGCGCAAATGAAAGGCTCAATGAGCCAGCAGAACTCCCCCAACCCGAGCACTTTCGCGCGGGCGGCTTATCTGCACGTGCTGAACTCGTTCGTGCCGCCGGAAGGGGTTCGGTACTAACGACTCTCCCCGCTGGATGGTGCTTTCCAGTCTTGTCGTGTCGGAAAACTTTACAGGGGCTGGTTTTCGAGTTATGAAAATGCGATTTTGGCTGTCTGGAAGGGCTTGTGGGTTGGTTGTCTATTCCATGTGATTTCAAAGTGGCATGGCTTGTGCTGATTGGTAACTGGAGCCGTTAAATTCGATACGGCCTTAAGCACAAGGTGTCCAAAATGAAATCTGCAAAATCCAAATCCCTCGTTGTACTTTCAGCCGTTTTGCTCACCAATTTGTTTTTGGCGAATGTAGCGCTTGCGGCTACGTGTTCGCTGGATAGCGTCACGATTTCGAGCATTGAGAAGAGTCCATTAGATGGTGCTGGGGTGATTTACTCTGGTTCTCAAACTGCAACAGGTTGCCTTGGGACGTATAAGATCAATGGGGTCAATGGAGATGGCGTTCTCGCGCCCGATGAGAATATCGGGCGGCTTGGAGATGGTCTCCTGAATGGCGAAAAGAAGGGTTCGACTACGGTCCTCTCGGGCAGTGAGTTCCTCACAACCCCGGCAGACCAGATGCTTGATCTTGATGGCAACGGAACTGCTACGGATCCGGGTTGGATCAAATTGGCTAAGGGTGACTATGCGAATGGAGCATGGACAACTGTAGAGTATCCCTCGAAACCCTTGGATGCGGATGGCCTTTCTTTGATAGCGCAGGTATTGAAGGTTGAGTTCGTTTGCACCAACGGTGATTGCACCAAGGGCGAGTGGAAGTTAATAACCACAACGGACATCATTTCGAAAGTTCAGGCTGTTCTAGGGCGCAACGCATTTGATCACCTAGCCTTTGTCTTGCATTCTGGAAAGGATGGTTTTGGTGTCTACGATTTCAATTTCAATATTCTTGGACAGGGTCTGACTGGGTTTGATTTTGTCACCCCCTATTCTTTCACTGGAACCTGGAATACTGACGATTTCACGAATGATGGAGGAAAGGCCCAAACCATTTCGTACATCTCTGTTTGGGCTCGAGATCCTCAGCCGTCGAACGATATTCCTGAACCGGAAACACTTGCCCTGCTCGGTTTCGGACTTCTTGGTCTTGTTATGATTCAGCGTAGGAAAAACTGAGCTTTCGTCAGGATTAATTTAGAGGTGCCTTAAGGCACCTCTTTTATTTTCTGGGGGCGCAAAATCGATTGTTATTCTAGGTGTTCCACCATCAACTGTGGGCTTTCGACGCCCATGTATTCGTTGATGGCCAGTCGGTAGGCGAGGCGGGTGCGGTTGCCGGGCTGGGTGGTGAAGTTGAACTGGATGGCGTCGATGCGGGTGTCGCCTTTGCGCAGGCGGAGCTTGAGGTGTTTTTCCTTGAGCACGCGTTGCTGTTCGACGTCGAATTCGTCCATGAACAGCGGCGCCGGGAAGCCCTGGCCCCAGATTTCGTTTTCGAGCAGGCGGGCGGTTTCGAGGGAGATGTAGCCGCCTTCGAGGTTGCCGTCGGTTTCCAGCGTGCGGGTCAGGTCGGCCGGGGCGAGTAGTTCGCCGGCGACTTCGGCGAACAGGGATTTGAATTTTTCGAAGTTTTCTGCGTTGACCGTAGCGCCGGCCGCCATGGCGTGGCCGCCGAAGCGGATGAGCAGGCCAGGGGCGCGTTTGGCGACAAGGTCGAGGGCGTCGCGCAGGTGCAGGCCGGGAATCGAGCGGCCGGAGCCTTTGACGATGCCGCCTTCGCCGGGCGCAAAGGCGAAAACGGGGCGATGCAGTTTGTCCTTGATGCGCGAGGCGAGGATGCCGACGACGCCTTCGTGCCAGCTTTCGTCAAAGAGCGCGATGCCCGGGGAGGCCTCATTGGCGTCGAGCGAGTCGAGCAGGACGAGCGCCTGTTCCTGCATGCCGGATTCGATTTCGCGGCGTTCGCGGTTGAGGGTGTCGAGTTCCTGGGCGATTTGCAGGGCGCGGCTGGCGTCATCGGTGAGCAGGCATTCGACGCCGAGGCGCATGTCGGCGAGGCGGCCGGCGGCGTTGAGGCGGGGGCCTAGGATGAAGCCGAGATCCATCGCCGTCGCCTTTTTCGGGTCGCGCCCGGCGGCCTTGAACAGGGCGGCGATGCCGGGCTGCATCTGGCCGGCGCGCATGCGTTTGAGGCCCTGGCTGACGAGGATACGGTTGTTGCGGTCGAGCTTGACGACGTCGGCGACGGTGCCCAGCGCGACGAGGTCGAGCAGGTTGGCGAAATTGGGTTCCGGGCGTTCTGCAAAATAGCCCCGTTCGCGCAGCTCGGCACGCAGGGCGAGCATGACGTAGAACATGACGCCGACGCCGGCGATGCACTTCGACGGGAAGTCGCAGCCGGGCTGGTTGGGATTGACGATGCAGTCGGCCTCGGGAAGCGTTTCGGCAGGCAGGTGGTGGTCGGTGATCAGCGTCGCGATGCCGTGCTGCTGGGCGCGGGCGACGCCTTCGAGCGAGGCGATGCCGTTGTCGACGGTAATGATGAGGTCGGGCGATTGCTGGGCGGCCACATCGACAATGCCCGGCGACAGGCCGTAGCCCAGCTTGAAGCGGTCGGGCAGCAGGAAGTCGACATCGGCGCCGAGCGCCCTTAGTGCGCGCATGCCGACGGCCGTGGCGGTGGCGCCGTCGCAGTCGTAGTCGCCGATGATCAGCATCTTCGCCTCGGCCTCGATGGCGTCGGCCAGCAGTTGGGCGGCATCCGTGGCATGGGTCAGTGCCGTGGGCGGGATCAGCGACTTGAGTTCGTAGTCGAGCTCGGATTTGTCGGTGATGCCGCGAGCGGCGTAGAGCCGGGCGAGCAGCGGGTGCAGGCCCTGTTGTTCAAGCTGCCAGACGGTGCGGGGTGGTGCGCTGCGGGTGGTGACCTTGGTCATGGCGCTGTTCCTTCGGCCAGTCCCTTGGCGATGGATGGCAATGCGGCACCCTTGCGCCAGAATTTCCAGCGGTCCTTGCCGTGCAGCCTCCAGGTGAGCTGGCCGTAGATGGTCGGGGCGATGAGGGTCAGCGTGTCGATCTTGCGGCCAAGCGCGTCACCGAGCGGGACGAACCAGTCGCGATCCAGCGCCGCAAAGGCGTTACGCCAGTCGTCGCCGTTTTCATAAAGCACCGGCGGCAGCAGGCTGTCGAGGACGACGAGTGGATGATCGTCCGGTGCGGCGTCGGCGAGCAGTGTGGCGAGGCTGGCCGGGCAGGGCGGGGCTTCGATACCGGCGGCCAGCGCCAGGCCGATGGCCAGCGGATTGTCGCTGCACAGGGCGGTGAAGGGCGGTTCCGGAATCTCCGGAAGATTTCCGCCACCCCACAGCCACAGGCTGTTTACGGCCGGTTTTCCCTCGGCCTGACGGCGGGCATTGACCGGGTGGCCGTGCAGGAACATCTGGACCTCGTTGAGCCAGCGGGTCAACGGGCCGTTCTTGTCGGTCAGTTCATCGTCGAGGCGCCGCCCGGCAACGGTGGACATGGGCTCGGCATGGTGGGGCTGCGCCGCATTCAGGCGCAGGTACCAGCGGCGCGCGGCGGCGACATGGAACTGACCGATGTCGCCGAATTCGGCGTTCAATGCGCCCGCGATGGCATGGGCTTCATCGAGTTCAATCTCGAAGGCCCCGGCATCGGCGAGGACAATGCGTTCGTGGTGAAAGCGCAGGTGGACGGGGTCGGCACACAGCCAATGGCCGTCGCTGGTCGGGTTCTTCCCGGCTTCGCCGTGCAGGCGCAAGGCACCGAAAGGCGCGTCAGTAAGCCCGAATTGCATGGCCAGCACATCTTCGAAGGCTCGGCGCGGCAGGCGGGAGAATGCGGCGCGGGCAGCCAGCCATTCGAAGCCGGGCGCCGCCATTTTTCTGAGGGTCAGTTGGTCGTTCGGTTCTGGCCAGATCAGTTCGGGGACAAGCAGGGTGAGGCGCACGGGCAGCAGACAAGGGATAAGCGACCAAAAAGTGTACCATAGCGACTTTCGTCGCCCGGTTGTTATACGAATGGCATTGCCTTACGAGCTGTTGATCGGCCTGCGCTACACGCGCGCCAAGAAACGCAATCACTTCATTTCATTCATTTCGCTCATTTCGATGCTCGGTATCGGGCTCGGCGTGGCCGCCCTGATCGTGGTGCTGTCGGTCATGAACGGCTTCCAGAAGGAACTGCGCACGCGCATCCTCGGCGTTGCATCGCACATCCAGATTACTGGCGTGAATGGCGAGTTGCCGAACTGGGCCCTTGTTGCCGAGCAGGCGAGCAAGCATCCGGAAGTCCGGGCCAGCGCGCCGTTTGTCCAGTCGCAAGGCATGTTCAGCGTCGATGGCACGGTCAAGGGCACGCTGGTACGGGGCATCCTGCCCGATCAGGAAGACCGCGTCGCCGATTTTCGCAAGACGATCCAGAGCGGCAGTCTTGACGACCTGCGGCCGGGTGAGTTCGGTGTCGTGCTGGGCTCCGACCTGGCCCGTTCGCTGCGGGTGTTTACCGGCGACAAGCTGACGCTGATCGCGCCGCAGGGCACCGTGACGCCGGCCGGCGTGATGCCGCGCCTCAAATCATTCAAGGTCGTCGGCATCTTTGAAGTCGGCATGTATGAGTACGACTCGGGGCTGGCCCTGATCAATCTCGAAGACGCGCAGAAGCTCTACCAGATGGACGACCGGGTGACCGGCGTGCGGCTCAAGGTCGACGATCTCTTCCAGGCGCCGCGCATTGCCCGCGAACTGGTCCGTTACATCGACGCCGACGCCTACCTGAGCGACTGGACGCGCAGCCACGCCAATTTCTTCCGCGCCGTGCAGATCGAGAAGAACATGATGTTCATCATCCTCTCGCTGATCGTCGCCGTCGCCGCCTTCAACCTCGTGTCGACGCTGGTCATGGCGGTCACCGACAAGCAGGCCGACATCGCCATCCTGCGCACACTCGGGGCGCGGCCGCTGTCGATCATGGCGGTCTTCGTCGTGCAGGGGGCGCTGGTCGGCTTCATCGGACTCGGTCTCGGCATCGTTGGTGGCGTGCTGCTGGCGCTCAACATCGACGTCGTTGTCCCCTTCATCGAACAGTTGCTCGGCGTGCATTTCCTTTCGAAGGAGGTCTATTACATCTCCGACCTGCCTTCCGAGTTGCAGTGGGGCGATGTCTGGGGCGTCACGCTGATTGCCTTCGTGCTCGCCCTGTTGGCGACGCTTTACCCCAGTTGGCGGGCTTCCCGCGTCAATCCGGCGGAGGCCCTGCGCTATGAGTGAGCCGATTCTGATCGCCCGCGGGCTGTCCAAGGTATTTCGGGGCGGCGGGCTGGACGTGCCTGTGCTGTCCGGTATCGACCTCCAGGTCAATCCCGGGGAAACGCTGGCCATTGTCGGTGCCTCCGGTTCCGGCAAGAGTACCTTGCTGCATTTGCTGGGCGGCCTGGATACGCCGACGGCAGGCAACGTCATGCTGATGGGGCGCGACTTCTCGTCGCTCGGCGAAGTTGAACGTGGCGACTGGCGCAACCGGCATCTCGGCTTCGTCTATCAGTTCCATCATCTGCTGGCGGAGTTCTCAGCGCTGGAAAATGTGGCCATGCCTTTGCTGATTCGTCGGGTGGAACGCGGCGAAGCCTTGCGGAAAGCCGGCGAGATTCTCACCGCCGTTGGCCTCGGCCACCGGGTGGAGCATCGTCCCGGCGAACTGTCCGGTGGCGAGCGTCAGCGCGCCGCCATCGCCCGCGCGCTGGTCAGCGATCCGTCGTGTCTGTTGGCCGACGAACCGACCGGTAACCTCGACAGCCATACGGCTTCGATTGTTTTCGGTTTGCTCATCGAGCGCGTGCGCGAGCAGCAGGCTAGTCTGATCGTCGTGACGCACGATCAGCGCCTGGCAGCGAGGGCGGATCGGGTGCTAAATTTGAATGACGGTGTTCTTTGCTAATAGTTTGATAAGTGTCATACAATAAAAATATGATTAAACTAACATAGCGATTATTGCTATCGGCGAGACGCTGAGGAGATTCGAAATGCAAGCTCTTTTTTCCCCGGCAGTCGCCCTGATGAACCGGCTTCGCTACAACAGCAAGTTCTTGCTGCTCGGTTCGGCAGTGCTGGTTGTGATGCTGGTTCTGCTCTATTCTGTTTTTTCCTTCCTGAGTCGGGATATCGCAACGGCCGAGCAGGAAATGGCCGGGCTGCAGATGATCAAGCCGATCAATCGCCTGGCACAGGCAATGCAGCAGCATCGCGGATTGTCGTCTGGCGTGCTCAACGGCAACGAGGGAATGAAGGAGAAGCGGGCTGCCAAGGAAAAAGAGGTGGCTGCAGCCATCGTGGCTACCGATACGGCGCTCTCGCCCCTGTTGCGCGAAACGGCTGACTGGAAGGCGATTCGTCGTGACTGGGACGCCATTGCCGGGCAAGGGCTGACGTGGACGCCGCCCGAGAATATCAAGCGCCATACGCAAATGATCGGCAACGTCCTGCAATTCATGGTGACGGTGGCCGACGAGACGCAAATGACCCTCGATCCGGTCATGGATACCTACTATTTCATGGATACGCTGGTCACCAAGATGCCGGCGATGCTTGAACAAATGGGGATTACTCGGGCGCGTGGCACCGGCCTGCTGACCAAGAAGGAATTGTCGCAGCAGCAGCGGGTCGAGTTTTCGTCGATCCTGGCGCAGATGGAAGGTACGCTGCGCGCACAGAACATCAATCTGGAAAAGGTGATGCGCTATTCGTCGGCGATGCAGCCGGCCCTTTCGGGTCCGACCAGGGAATTTTCAGCGGGGGCTGAGAAGATTTTTGTCCTGGTTCGTGACGATATTTTGGGGGAAAAGTACGCGACAGCGCCGCAGGATTATTTTGCGATGACGACGCAGGTTATCGACCTCGGCTACAAGGTCATGTTCGATACGCTGATTCCGCAATTCGAGCATCAATTGCAGGGGCGGATCGATCGGTTGCGCAAGGTTCTGTTGCTGGAAATCGGCATGGCTGTCGGCATTTCCCTGCTCGTCATGTATCTTGGCATTGGTACCTATTATTCGGTCATCAACAGCGTCGGGGACTTCTCGCGCGGCGCCAGCCGTTTGGCCGATGGTGACCTGACGACCGAGTTCGATACGCAGGGTGTCGATGAACTTCATGGCGCCGGCCAGAATTTCAATGGTATGGCAGCGGCCTTCCGAAAATTGCTCGGGGGCATTCAGGAAGACGTTCGTCAACTCAATGAAGCGGCTGAACAACTGGCGTCGTCGAGTCAGCAGATTTCTTCGGGCACTGCCTCACAGAGCGATTCTGCCTCAAGCATGGCGGCCGCCGTCGAGCAAATGACCGTTGGCATCGATCATATTTCCCGCAATGCGCAGGATGCGCAGATGTTCTCGCGAGAATCGGATGAGGTTGCGACACGTGGTGGCCAGATCGTGCAGGGGGTGGTCAGTGAAATTCAGGGCATTGCGCTGACTGTCAATGAATCGGCTGCTGCGGTCGAGGCTCTCGGTCAACAATCCGGACAGATCTCGGCCATCGTCGGCACGATCAAGGATATTGCCGACCAGACCAACCTGCTGGCGCTCAATGCTGCCATCGAGGCGGCGCGGGCCGGCGAGTCGGGGCGTGGCTTTGCCGTGGTGGCCGATGAGGTTAGAAAGCTGGCCGAACGGACGACCAAATCGACGCAGGAAATTTCGGACATGATTTCGGCCGTTCAGTCAGGTACGGCGACGGCGGTATCGAGCATGAAGGAGGGCGTTGCGCGGGTGTCGTCTGGCGTCGAGCAGGCACGCCTCGCCGGTGAAGCGATTGGTCTGGTTCAGGCCCAGTCGCGTCAGGTTCTCAATGCCGTTTCCGAGATTTCCGTAGCCTTGCGCGAACAGGCAGTGGCCAGCACCGAGATCGCGCAGAACGTCGAGCGCATCGCCCAGATGGCTGAGGAAAACAGCACAGCGGCGAGTGGCAATGCCGCTACGTCAGATACGCTGCGCAAGCTGGCGCACGCGCTGACGACAGCTATCGCCCGCTTCCGGACCTGAGTTTTTTGCGGCGCCGCCACGCGTTGATCAGGTAGATCCGCCAGGCCGTTTTCGTCGCGAAATAGCCGACGACAGCGAGGCCGCCAGCGAGCAGGACGAGGCCGATGCCGAGCGGTTGGGCGACGGAGAGCATCCAGCTTTGCATGGCGTTGGTCCAGCCGATGAAGTCGGTGGCGCTGAAGGACGGTGGTGTGATGAAGCCGTTGCTCTGGCCGATTGTCAGCCGCCCGATCTGGTAGGCCAGCAGGTAGAGCGGCACGATGGTGAACGGGTTGGTGTAGAAGGTCACGAACATCGCGAGCGGCAGATTGACGCGGAAGATCAACGCGCAGACCGCTGCGCCGAGCATCTGCAGCGGACCGGGGATCAGGCCGCAGAACAGCCCGGCCGCGACCGCGCCCGCTGCCGAATGGCGGTTCAGGTGCCACAGCCGCGGGTGCAGCAGCGATGAGGCAAACGGCCGCAGCCAGGGGTTGTCGCGGATCGTTTGCGGATCGGGCAGGTATTTTTTCAGGGTCCGGCGCATGCCTGCAATATTAACCCGGCGCCCGAATTTGTCGTCCCCGCGCTGGCGGTAAACGAAATCCTGCCCTTGCACGCCGAGGGTACTTTCTGCACGGGGAACGACGTCTCGCTTGCGTCGTCGTTCGTCAGTTTATTATGACGGCATGCGCCTGAATATTCTCGCTTTCGCGGCCGGCATCCTGTGCCTGCAGATGCAGCCGGAACTGCCCGGCTGGGCGCCGTGGGCGCTGGCCGGCGGGTTGCTGGTGGTGCCCCGGTTGCGCTGGTCGGGATGGCCTGTTCGACTGCTGGCCATTTTCGGCTGCTTCGCGCTGGGCGTGGCCTGGGCCGATTGGCGGGCTGAAACCAGACTGGCCGACGAACTGGGTGCCGAATGGGAGGGGCGCGATGTCGAGGTGGTCGGCGTCGTCGCCGGCCTGCCGCAAGATTTCAGCAACGGAACACGTTTCGAATTTGACGTAAATTTCCGGTTGACCGTGGGATCCGTCGTGCCTGGGCGCATCATGCTCTCCTGGTACCAGGGGCGGCGCGACGACGAGCAATTCGTCCGCTTGCCGGTGCGTCCCGGCGAACGCTGGCGCTTTACCGTGCGTCTCAAGCGCCCGCACGGCAACGCCAATCCTGGCGGCTTCGATTACGAGGCCTGGCTGCTCGAACGCGATATCCGGGCGAGCGGCTACATCCGCCCCAATTCGCCGCAGCGCCTCGACGAGATGGTCTGGCAACCGGGCTACATCATCGAACGGACGCGTTTCGCCATCCGCGAATCGTTTTTCAGCATCCTGCCGGAAGAGGCCTATCCCTGGGCCGGTGTGCTGGTCGCCCTCGTCGTCGGCGATCAGAAGGCCATTCAGGGCGATTTGTGGACGACCTTCAACCGGACAGGGACGACCCATCTCATGAGCATTTCGGGGCTCCACGTCACGATGGTCGCGGCGCTCTTCGGCTGGCTGGTGGGCTTGGGCTGGCGACGCGTTCCCCGTCTGGCGCTGCGCCTGCCGGCGCAGAAGGCCGGGTTGCTGGCAGCCTGCGCGGCGGCTTTTGCCTATGCGCTGCTTGCCGGCTTTGCCGTGCCCGCCCAGCGCACGCTCTACATGTTGCTGGTGGCCGCAGCTGCGATGCTCTCGGGGCGCATCGTTGCGCCGAGCCGGATATTGAGCCTGGCCTTGCTGGTCGTCGTGCTGTTCGATCCGTGGGCGGTGCTGGCGGCGGGCTTCTGGCTGTCGTTCTGCGCCGTGGGTGCCTTGCTCTACATCGGCTCGGCAACGGTTGGCGAGGCGCGCGGGCGCTGGGCGAAAGTCCGGGCCTGGGGCGTCGTGCAATGGGCGGCGACACTGGCCTCGCTGCCCATCCTGCTTCTCGTTTTCCAGCAGTTTTCGCTGGTCTCGCCGTTGGCCAATGCGCTGGCCATCCCCGTGATCAGCTTCATCGTTACCCCGCTGGCCTTGCTCGGCGCGCTGGTGCCATGGTGGCCCATCCTCGCGCTGGCGCATTGGGTCATGGACTGGCTCATGCTCTTCCTCAACTGGTGTGCGACCTGGCCGGTCTGGCTGGCGCCGGCGCCGCCGCTGTGGGCAGCGCTGGCGGCGGGTATCGGCGTGGCCGTCTGCCTCTTGCCACGCGGCATGCCCGGCCGCGGCCTGGGGGCCGTGTTGATGATTCCGGCCCTGTTCTGGCCCGTCGACAAGCCGCCCGAGGGTGAGGCCCGGGTGACCGTCCTTGATGTCGGACAGGGCCTGGCCACCGTTGTCCGGACGCGCGAGCACACACTGATCTACGATCCCGGTCCGCTCTACAGCGCCGAATCGGATGCCGGTCAGCGTGTCGTCGTCCCATACCTGCGCGCGCAGGGCATCGGTCGGGTCGACAAACTCATGGTGACGCATCGCGACGCCGACCATGCCGGCGGCACGGCGTCGGTTCGTGCAGCCCTGGAGGTTGAGGAGGTGCTGTCGTCGGTCGCCGGTATCGGCGGGCAGCCCTGCATCGCCGGCCAGCAGTGGGATTGGGATGGTGTCCGCTTCACTGTGCTGCACCCGGCGGCGGACGCGTACGAGGGCGACAGCAAGTCGAACCATCTATCCTGCGTGCTGCGCATCGAAGCCGGCGGTCGGCGGATGCTGCTCACCTCGGACATCGAGGCGCCTGATGAGGCGGCTCTCCTCCAGCGCTATCCGGATGGCCTGGCGGCCGACATCATGCTCATGCCCCACCATGGGTCGAAAACATCATCGACGCCGGCTTTCCTGCAGGCGGTGGGGGCAAAGGAGGTGGTGATTCCGGTCGGCTATCGCAATCGCTTCGGACACCCCAAGCCCGAGGTGCTGGCGCGCTACGCGGCGATGGGGGCGAGGATTGCGCGCACCGACCGCGACGGCGCCATCCGTATCAGAATGGGCAGCGATGGCGTGGCTGTGTCAGGATGGCGGGATGAACATCGCCGGTACTGGCATGGCCAGTGATACATTGGCGGTAGAGGAGAGAGACCATGCAATTCAAACAACAAACCGTGCAATGCCTCAGTCCTTCCGGCCTGCACCGGATGGCCTATACAGAGTGGGGAGCGCGCGACAATCCGCGCGTGCTCGTCTGCGTCCATGGCCTGACGCGAAACGGCCGCGATTTTGACGCACTGGCCGAGGCCATGTCCGGACACTACCGCGTCGTTTGTCCGGACGTTGTCGGGCGCGGCCGGAGCGCCCATCTGCGCGACCCGGCCGCCTATGGCATTCCGCAATACGTGGGCGACATGGTCACGCTGATCGCCCGCCTGAATGTTGAAACCGTGCATTGGGTCGGTACCTCGATGGGCGGGCTGATCGGCATGGCGCTGGCGGCGCAGGAGAATTCGCCGATCCGCAAGCTTGTGCTCAACGATGTCGGGCCGGTCATCACCGCCGAATCGCTGCAGCGCATTGGCACCTATGTCGGCACCGATCCCGACTGGGCCACCTTCGACGAGGCGCTGGCCTTCGTCAAGCTGGTCAGTGAGCCGTTCGGCGCGCTGACCGAGGCCCAGTGGTATCACCTCACCGAAACCAGCGTGGCGCAGGGCAGCGACGGTCGCTGGCGCTTCCGCTACGATCCGCGCATAGCCGAGCCATTCCGCGCGGCCTTCGCCGACAAGGATGTCGATCTCTGGCCGCTCTACGGGCAGGTCAAATGTCCGACCCTGGCCATTCGCGGCGCGGTTTCCGATTTGCTGACCCGTGACACGTGGCAAAAAATGGGCAGTTGCGGGCCGATGGCCAAACTGGCCGAAATCGACGGTGTCGGTCATGCGCCGATGTTCCAGTCGGCAGATCAGATCGCCGTCGTCCGGGACTTTCTGTTGAGCGCATGAGACACATCGTTGTTCAGGGGCTGAAGCTCGAATATCGTGATTTTCCGGCAACGGCTGAGGGCCGTCCGACGCTTTTGCTGCTGCATGAAGGCCTGGGCTGCGTCAGCATGTGGCGCCACTTTCCGGAAAAGCTGGCGGCGGCAACCGGTTGTCGGCTGATCGTCTGGTCGCGGGCCGGCTATGGCGGCTCCGAGGCCTACGCCGAGCCACGAACCCCGCGCTACATGCACCGTGAGGGCGAGGAAATGCTGCCGGCGCTCTTGGCTGCACTCCATATCGAGCGGCCACTGCTGATCGGGCACAGCGACGGCGGCAGCATCGCCCTGATTTTTGCCGGTGCCTTTCCCGAGGCGCCGCTGGGCGTGGCCGTCATGGCGCCGCACGAGTTCGTCGAGGACATCACGCTGGCCGGTATTCGCGACGCCCGCACGGCCTGGCAGACCACCGACCTGCCGAAGAAACTGGCGCGTTACCATCACGAGCAGACCGAACGCGTTTTCAGCGACTGGAACGATACCTGGCTATCGCCGGCGTTCCGTGACTGGAACATCGAGGAATACCTGCCGAAGATCCGCCGCCCGGTGTTGGCCATTCAGGGCGAGGATGATGAATACGCCACGATGCGCCAGATCGAGGTGATTGCCGAGAAAGTGCCCGGCACGACCTTGCTCAAATTGCCTGAATGCGGCCATTCACCGCATCGCGATCAGGAACTGGCCGTGCTGGAAGGGTTGTGCGCGTTCGTCAGCCGCGCCATCGGGTCCTGACGGTAGTAGCGGCAAAGCAGGCCATAGATGGCCGGATAGTCCTGGATGACGAGATCCGGAGCGTCAAAGAAGCATTCGCTGAGGACCGCGAAGAACTCGGCCGGGTCGGTGCTGGCGTAGGGGTCGATGGCCGTCTCTTCGCACTGGTCGACACGCTCGCAGAAGTCGTCGTAGGCCGCCGAGAACTTTGCTTCCCATTCCGTTTCGGTGATGCCCGAATGCAGCGCCGGCATGCCGTCCGCCTCGCCGTTGAGCATGTCCAGCTTGTGGGCGAACTCATGGATTACGACGTTGTAGCCATCGCCGGCGAGTTGCACGTCGCTCCATGAAATGATGAGCGGCCCGCCTTCCCAGGCTTCGCCGGAGAGCACGTCGTCGTATTCATGCACGACGCCAGATTCGTCCTCGATCCGTCGCGGGACGACGAATTCGTCGGGATAGACGACGATGCCAACCCAGTCGCGATAGGCGCCGAGGCCCAGCTTGAGAATGGGCAGGCAGCCCTGGATGGCGATGGACAGACAGATTTCGTCGGTCAGTTCGAGCGCGCCGGCGGTGCTGAATTCCTTCTCGGCGAGGAAGGTTTCGGCGAGCGACTTGAGTTGTTGCTGTTCGTCCGCATCGAGCGTGCCGACGAAGGGCAGTGCAGCCGTGACGGTTTTCCAGAGATGGTTGGGAATGGCCTTGGGGCTTTTGCCACGCAGGCGCTCGATCAGGCTTCTCATCGCTTCATGGTCAGCCAGATACCGGTGAAAATCAGCGCGATGCCGAAATAGTGGTACCAGAACGGGACTTCACCGAGAAACAGGAAGGAGAGCAGGGTGCCGAAGACCGGCATGAGGTGGATGAACAGGCTGGCCTTGTTGGCGCCGACCTCGGCGACGCCCTTGTTGTAGAAGATGTAGCCGATGAAGCTGGGGAAAATGCCGACATAGGCCAGGGCGGTCAGCGAGCCGAGGCGCAGGTTGAGGTGCTTGCCCTGCGCCAGTTCCCAGGCGTAGGCCGGGCCGAGGGCGCAAAGGCCGATGGCCGTCGTCGCGCCGAGCATGAGCATGGGATGGACGCCCGCCGGGCGCCAGGCCAGCGCGACGGTGTAGATGGCCCAGTCGAGCACGGCGACGAGCATCCAGACGTCGCCGATGTTGAGGTTGAGGTGGGCGAGCACAGCCAGATCGCCGCGCGAGACGATGGTTACTGCGCCACAGAGCGAAATGAGGACGCCAAAGGCTTCGATTCGCCGCAGGTGTTTGCCGAGGAAGGCCCAGGAAATGGCGATGGTGGCGATAGGCACGAAGGAATTGAGCAGGGCGGCGTTGGTTGCGCTGGTGTTCTGCAGGGCGATGTAGGCGAAGGTGTTGTAGCCGCCAACGCCGAGCAGGCCGAGAACGAGCAGCGGCTTCCAGCCCTGCTTGAGCAGCGGCCACTGGGTCTTGAGGTGTGGCAGGGCCAGCGGCAGGATGAGCACGAAGGCGATCATCCAGCGCCAGAAGGCGAAGGTCAGTGGCGGAATGTCGCCGCGGACGCCGCGTCCGACGACCATGTTGCCCGACCAGAAGAGTACCGTCAGGGTCAGGAGGAGGTAGGGGTTGGCGAAGTAGCGAGTGAATATTGCAGACATGGGGCGATTATGCCTGAGCCGGAGAAGGCCTCTCAGACGGTATAATCCCTAATATGGTTTCCGTTGTTCACTCTGTCGCTTCACTGAGCGACTTCGATCAGTTCCTGGCCACGCTGGCCGAGGGGCTGCCACCGGCCGAGGCTGAGCGTCTCAAGGCGGCGGTCGAGTATGCGTGGACCGCCTATGGCGAGCGCGCGTTGGGGAGCGGCGAACGGATCTGGTCGCATGCTTTGGGCATGGCGGTCATCATTGCCGGCCTCAAGCTGGATGTCGAATCGCGGATTGCGGCGTTGCTCTTTGCCATTCCGGCGCAGGATGAGCATGGCGTCGCGACGATCGAGGCGCGTTTCGGCAAGCCGGCTGCGCACCTCGTGCATGGCATCTCGCGGCTCAACAAGCTGCGTCCGATCACCAAGGGTTTCGTCGCCACCAACATCGAGGCGGGCGAGGTCAATCCAGCCGAGATGAAGGCGCAGATCGAAGTGCTGCGCAAGATGCTGCTGGCCATGGTCGAAGACATCCGCGTCGTGCTGCTGCGCCTGGCCAGTCGGACGCAGACCCTGCGCTTCTATGCGGCCAATCCGGACGATCTGCGCGTGCAGGTGGCGCGCGAAACGCTGGAACTCTATTCGCCGCTGGCCAACCGGCTCGGGGTCTGGGAATTGAAATGGGAGCTGGAGGACCTGTCCTTCCGCTTCATCCATCCGGAGACCTACAAGAAACTGGCCAAGCTGCTCGATGAAAAACGTAGCGAACGCGAGCAGTTCATCGTCGATGCCGTGGCCAGGGTGCGTAGCGAACTCGAGGCGGTGGGCGTGCATAACGCCGAAATCTATGGCCGCCCGAAGCACATCTACAGCATCTGGAACAAGATGCGAAAAAAGGGCGTCGAGTTCTCTGAGGTCTATGACGTGCGCGCCCTGCGCATCATCGTTGATGACCTGCGCGAGTGCTACACGGCGCTCGGCATCGTGCACAACCTGTGGTTGCCGATCCCCAAGGAGTTTGACGATTACATCTCGAATCCCAAGGGCAACAACTATCGCTCGCTGCATACCGCCGTGCGTTGTCCGGACGGGCGCAGCCTGGAAATCCAGATTCGTACGTGGGAAATGCACAAGCACGCCGAACTCGGCGTTGCGGCGCACTGGCGCTACAAGGAAGGCAGCAAGCGGACGACCGAGGACGATTACGATGAAAAGATCGCCTGGCTGCGCCAGCTGCTGACCTGGAAGGACGAAGTCGCCGACAGTTCGGACTGGGTCAAGCATTACAAGCAGGCAGCGCTCGACGAGACCATCTACGTCATCACGCCGCAGGGCAAGGTGGTTGACCTGCCAGCCGGCTCGACGCCGGTCGATTTCGCCTACCGCGTGCATACCGATCTCGGTCATCGTTGCCGGGGCGCCAAGATTGGCGGCCAGCTGGTGCCGTTGAACACCTCGCTCGAAACGGGGCAGGAGGTCGAGATCGTGACCGCGAAGGTGGGCGGGCCGTCGCGCGACTGGCTGAATCCGCTGCTCGGCTACATCCATACCAAGAGCGCGCGGGTCAAGGTGCGCGCCTGGTTCTCGAATCTGGCGCTCGAAGAAACCTTGAGCGAAGGCCGCAATCTGATCGGCAAGGAATTGCAGCGGGCAGGGCAGACCGGGGCGAATATCGAAGAACTTTCGCGCAAGCTCGGTTTTGCCAAGGCTGACGATCTGTACATTGCCGCGGCGCGCGGTGATCTGAATCAGCGGCAGTTCCAGGCCGTGGCCAAGGGCGGCGACCTGCTGGCCGAGACGCAGCTGCCGGACGAGGTGGTGGCCAAGCCGAGCAAGCCGGTACAGGGCAATCAGGGTATCCTCATCGTCGGTGTCGACAAGCTGCTGACGCAACTGGCCCGTTGCTGCAAACCGGCGCCGCCGGATGAAATCCAGGGGTTCATCACGCGTGGCAAGGGCATTTCGATCCATCGCATGGATTGCCCGAATTTCTCGAATCTTGCTGCCCTGCATCCGGAACGCGTGATCGAGACGGATTGGGGGCAGTCCACGACGGGCGTCTTCGCGACCGACATCGTGGTCGATGCGCACGACCGTCAGGGCCTGCTGCGCGATATTTCCGAAATTTTCACGCGCGAAAAGCTCAACGTGATTGGCGTCAATACGCAATCCAAGCAGGGCAAGGCGCACATGAGCTTCACCGTCGAGATTACCAACCTGCAGCAAATGCAGCGCACGCTGACACTGATCCACGACGTCGAAGGCGTCGTCGGTGTCCGTCGCGCCTGATCGTCAAGGAGTTCGCATGAAAGGCAATTTTGCAGCCATCGCCCTGGTCGTCATTGGCGCCGTGGCGCTGGGCGTCAATCTGGATTGGTTCGAGCTCGATCTCGTCGCGCTGATCAAGAAGTGGTGGCCGCTGGTGTTGATTGCGCTGGGCGTCGCCCTGTTCGCCACGCCCGACGATACGGGCAAAAAGGCCTGATCGTTCGCCACCAATGAAAATGCGGCCCGCGGGCCGCATTTTCATTTTGGGCTTTTTTTCCGGTTGACCGTGAGATTCGCTTTCAGACGGTGCCCAGTGTCGCCATCAGCTCGCCCTGGCCGTTGTGCGGCTTGCTGCGCGATGAACGGCGGCGCTGGTAGTTGCCCTGGCTGTTCATTTCCCAGCCTTGCTGGTTGTCGGCGAGATAGAACTTCAGACCTTCGGTAATCACCCGCTTTTTCAGTTTCGGGTCGAGGATGGGGAAGGCGAGTTCGATGCGCTTGAAGAAATTGCGCTCCATCCAGTCGGCGCTCGACAGGTAAACCGATTCCTCGCCGCCGGCCAGGAAGTAGAAGATGCGGTGGTGTTCGAGGAAGCGGCCGATGATCGAGCGCACGCGGATATTGTCGGACAGGCCGGGTACGCCGGGCCGCAGGGCGCAGACGCCGCGGACGATGAGGTCGATTTCGACGCCGGCTTGCGAGGCCTTGTAGAGGGTATCGATGACTTCCGGTTCGAGCAGGGCGTTCATCTTGGCGACGATGCGCGCCTTGCCACCCGCCTTGGCGATTTCGGCTTCGGCCTGGATGGCGGTAACGATGTTCGGCTGCAGCGTGAACGGGGCCTGCCAGAGGTGCTTCAGTGTGCGCGCCTTGCCGAGCCCGGTGAGTTGCTTGAAGACTTCGCTGACGTCGTTGGTGACTTCCTCGTTGGCCGTCATCAGGCCGAAGTCGGTGTACAGGCGGGCGGTGCGCGGGTGGTAGTTGCCGGTGCCGAGGTGGGCGTAACGCTTGAGGCCGCCTTCTTCGCGACGGACGATGAGCAGCGCCTTGGCGTGCACCTTGTAGCCGACGACGCCATAGACGACGTGGGCGCCGACCTGTTCGAGCTTGGTCGCCCAGCCGATGTTGGCCTCCTCGTCGAAACGGGCCATGAGCTCGACGACGACGGTGACTTCCTTGCCGTTCTGGGCGGCGCGGATCAGCGATTCCATGAGGACCGAGTCGGTGCCGGTGCGATAGACCGTCATCTTGATGGCCACCACGGCCGGGTCGGTCGCCGCCTGGCTGAGAAACTCGATGACCGGGGCGAAGGACTGGTAGGGATGGTGAAGCAGGACGTCGGTCTTGCGTATCGTGTCGAAGATGTTGACACCCTTGCCGACGACTTTGGGCAATCCGGGGACGAAGGGGCGGAATTTCATGTCCGGGCGATCGACCCAGTCCGGCACCTGCATCAGGCGGACGAGATTGACCGGGCCGTTGACGCGGTAAAGATCGGCCGGCTGCAGATTGAACTGGGAAAGCAGGAATTCCGTCATCGGCTCCGAGCAGTTGTTCGCGACTTCGAGGCGAACGGCGTTGCCGAAATGGCGCTGCGGGAGTTCGCCCTGCAACTTGGTGCGCAGGTTGGTGACCTCTTCCTCGTCGACGAAGAGGTCGGAGTTGCGCGTGGCGCGGAATTGGTAGCAGCCGAGTACGGTCATGCCGGTGAACAGCTCGCCGACGAATTCGTGCAGGATCGACGACAGGAAGACGAAACCGTATTCGCAGCCAGCCAGTTCCTCGGGCAACTGGATGACGCGCGGCAGCACGCGCGGCGCTTGGACGATGGCGGCATTCGAACTACGTCCAAAGGCGTCCTTGCCCTCGAGTTCGATGGCGAAATTCAGGCTCTTGTTGAGTACCTTGGGGAAGGGGTGCGAGGGGTCGAGCCCGATGGGCGTGAGGACCGGGACCATTTCTCGGATGAAATAGTTGCGGATCCATTCCCGCTGCGCCTCGTTCCAGGACGACCGGCGCAGGAAGCTGATGCCTTGCTCGGAAAGTGCCGGCAGGATCACGTCATTGAGGTGCTGATACTGCTCATTGACGATGGCGTGGGCTTCGGCCGACACCAGCCGGAAGGCTTCCAGGGCCGTCTTGCCATCGGTCGTGGTGACCGCCGCGCGCGCCTTGACCTGTTCCTTGAGGCCGGCCATGCGGATTTCGAAGAATTCGTCGAGGTTGCTTGAGACGATGCAGAGAAAGCGCAGGCGCTCGAGCAATGGCACGCGCTCATCCTGGGCTTGCGCCAGCACGCGCCGGTTGAAGGCGAGGAGCCCGAGTTCGCGGTTGAGATAATTTTCCGGTGGAAAGCGTGGTTTGGCGGGCGGATGGGGCATCGCTAGATCTCCATGTGATACCTGAAGTATAGGCTTCAAGATCATCATTTTGTTGCACTAATGTTTCAGTGCGATGACCGTCTGTGGTGTTTCCGACGGTCAACCGGAAAAAATGGCCAAATTTGAAATCGAGCGCACAGGCGAGTCGGGGAAAACACGCGCTGCCGCGACAGAGGCGGGAGGGCGAATGGCCCCACAAACCGGGTTTCCTGACCCGGTCAGGGGCCAGCTATCAGTAGGTGTAGAACACAAACACGCCGCCACCAACGTCTGGACTGGCGTTGGAATAGCCGGACACGAGATAGCCCTGGAGCTTCCAGTGCGGGTCGAGCTTGTGGGTCACGAATCCGGTGAGTTCGCGGATCGGCGAACCGCTTTCCTGGACTTTCTGGCGATAGTCGTAGCTCAAGCCCAGCGCACTGGATGGCGTTGCACGAAACGACCAGCCCAGCGAGGCATAAAACGGATCTTTCAGGTCGGTGCCATCGGGATCGCCCATTTTCTTGTAGCCCAGCGTCCCGAAAAGCGTATGGCTCGCCAGCGTCCGATAAACCTCGGTTTGCACCGAGAAATCGTTTTCCCCGGTGCTCAGGCCCTTGTTCTTGTCGGCGGTGGCGAGCTTGACCTTGGCTGCCAGCTCGACAAGCCACGGGCCTTGTTGCAACGCACTCCAGCTACCGGACAGGACGATATCCCCGAGGCCGGCTTCCTTCCTGCGCGTGGATTGGCCGTTGTTCAGCGTGATCCGGTCGGCACCCGAACCGGAAACGGTTGAGGGGCCCGTGGATTCGACGTAGGGGATCGTCGCGCGAAACGTCCAGTCGTCCGTTTCATACTTGATGCCGAATGGCATGTACAGCGTATCGGTCGATTCGGTGGCGCCGTATTTGCCGGTCGAAAAATCGAGGCCGGTACTGAAACTGAGACTGTTGTCAGCATGGCTGGGCAAAGCAATGGCTAGCCAGACAACGGGGAGAATTCGCATTTCCAATCGAGATTCCTATGCGTTTTGGATAAAACCGTGATTTTATCGTGGTCTTTGCGTCGGTGATGGAAAAAGAGGCATCAGTGGCGTTCAGCCCGCTCAATCTTTTCCATCTTTCCAAGCTTCTCGACCTTCTCAGCCTTCTCGACCTTCTCAGCCTTCTCGACCTTCTCAGCCTTCTCGACCTTCTCAGCCTTCTCGACCTTCTCAGCCTTCTCGACCTTCTCGACCTTCTCGACCTTCTCGACCTTCTCGACCTTCTCAGCCTTCTCAGCCTTCTCAGTCTTCTCGACCTTCTCAGCCTTTTCGACCTTCTCGGCCTTCTCGGCCTTCTCGGCCTTCTCGGCCTTCTCGGCCTTCTCGGACTTCTCGGCCTTCTCGGACTTCTCGGCCTTCTCGGCCTTCTCGGCCTTCTCGGACTTCTCGGCCTTCTCGGCCTTCTCGGCCTTCTCGGCCTTCTCGGCCTTCTCGGCCTTCTCGGCCTTCTCGGACTTCTCGGACTTCTCGGCCTTCTCGGACTTCTCCGCACTTTCGGCTTTTTCGGCCGCCCTGGCCGACTCGATACCTTCGGTTTTGACTGACGAACCGAACCTGTGCAACTCCGATTTACGAGGCAGTTGCGGGCCACGACTCTCGGCGGCGCCCAGTTCGATGTGATTCACAATGAGCTGGCCCGCGCGCCCAACTTGCGCGTCGACAAAGACCCTCCGGTTTGGCTGGAGCGCTTTCAACTGGGTGGCAGTTGCGTTCGGCAGTGACATGTCGACACCGCCTGCCGTAATCTTTCCGCGACCATCGGACGCCTGAACGAGGCCTTCGATCAGTATCCGGCTGGCGTTGTCCTTGAAACGATAGGTGGGATCGACCTTGACGCTGCTCGGAACGATTTCTGAACCGGTCCATTGACCTTTGACCATCGCTGCCGGCACATCGATGGTGCCGGCAATGGCAATCCCGTTGATTCTGGCTTGCTTGCCCGAGTTGACGACTTTGCCCAGCGCGCTGGCCTGCTTGAGACCAGGGCTGGGCTGGACACGCGTCGCGACCAGCATGCCATTGGCACCGGATAGTCCGCTGACCTTCACCAGTTGGCCAAGCGCGAGTCCATTGCCCGGTCCGCGGGTGTTGGGGCTGATGGCGATATTCTGTCCGAGAACCTGAATGACCTTGCCGCCATGCGGAAGTTTGGTGATCGGTCCCTCGAGGGCATTCAGAATGGCGATGTTTCGGGCGTGTAAGCCCTTCGTCGAATTGGTGGCATCAATCGAAACGACCTGACCGACGGCGAGGTTGTCGATGGAGGCGGGTTCGCCATTCTCATTGACGGCGACTCCCCGGTCGAAATGAACCTCGACCCCATTGACGCAAACCGAAGCAAAGCCGCTGACCACGCCGACGATACCAACCGATTCACCGTCCGCCAGGGGCGCGCCGGTGCCACCGATGCCGCCGCCGACAGCGGGTGACCCGGTGCCGCCGATGCCGCCGCTACCCGATTCTTCGTTTCCGCCCGCTTTGATCCGGGTCGCCGGACTTCCCGTGCCGCCGATACCGCCGCGCGCCTGATGGCTCTTTCCCGGATGCTCCGGGTCGACGCAAACGGGGGCCGACCAGGCGACCAGAGGAAACGCAGCGACGAGCAGCGAGAGCAGGCAGCGTTTCATTTCTTGGCTGCAGTTTCTGTCGCGTCGGTGCTGTAGAAATACACGCCGCAAGTAAAGCGCTTCTTGGGTGCGCTGTCCGAGGCTGCTGACTCATCGGCGGGTTGCGATGCCATGGTATGCAACTGGGTCAGCGTCTGCATGCCGAGCTTTGCAGCGCGCATACGCAATTTTTCGACCTGAGCTTCGGTCAGCAGATCATGGTGCACGCTACGTTCGAACCAGGGGCTGGTCGTTGCCAGAACATTGTCCGCCGCTGCTGCGGCGTGATCGCCGAGATTGTGACCGTAGTACGCCAGTTTTTCTTCAAGGCCTTCTCTCGGGACGAAAGCGTGGCTGAGCAGCACGACTTCATCGGCTTCGTTGATGCTGACGACACCGAGGCGCAGCCATTCGTCGAGCACGGAGCGGGGTCGAATATCCTGGCTGATGCTGCTGACCAGCGTTTCGAACGAAGCCTCTTCCGCCTTGCGGGCCAAACGCGGGAGTGGGCGGGGTTGACCGTTTTCATCCAGCCATTGCGGGCTGGTAATCCAGGTGGCGACGACTTGCGCACTGAGTGAAATCTTGGGTGGCAGATTGGCTTCGACGTCGGGCAATTCGCGCAGGCGCTTGACATCCTTGCGGTGCACGCCCGTCAGCAGGCTGATCCGGCTGTCGGTGGATGGTTTGTTGTCCAGCCGGAAGTCGCGTTCGGCCACTTCGACGAAGACCCGTTTCAGAAGCTCGATGGCCATCGGCAGGGTGATTTCGTGCGCCAGCATGACGCGAACGATGGGCGAAAGGACGCGGTGAATTGCTGAAAGAAGAACGGATCGCAGAGGGGAGTCTGACATCAACTGTTGCCGGAAGGGAAACGGATAGAAAATGCGCGCATCTGACCTCAGCCCCGGCTGGGCGTGATCGACTTGGTCTGGTCGAGCGCCATGCGGCGGTCGTGCCGTGAGCGGCGGTCAACCAGAATCAGTCCATCACCCGTGCTGTAGGGAGGCAACAGGTCAGGCGACATTCTACGTCCGCGCCGTCGTTTGGCGAACAGTGTTTGCAACCAATCGTCAGATTCTTCTCGAATGTTCAGCGCAGGCCAGCCTGGCGCAGCAAACAGGGCGCTGGGGGCGGAAGGATCTGTTTTGGGTTTCATTTGCGGAATATTTTCCCACTTGATATGGGTGCCGTAAAGCAGAGATTTTCCTCAACCGTGACCGATGTCACATTTTCACAATCTCCGGTTTTCCCTATTCACCGTGGCGGGTATCGACCTGGATGCCCATTTTTTTCAGCATCGGCGTTGGCAGTTCGCCACCTGCGCAAACAATGACGGCATCGTTCGGCCGCGTGATGATGTCGTCGCCATGCTTGAGCGACACATCGGCAATGCCGATTTCGCTGACCGTGCTTTCCAGTATCTGCTCGATTTTGCCTTCGGCAATGGCATCGGCCAGGCGGGTCCGGTTTTTCGGCTTGACCCGGTCGAAGGCCTTGCCGCGATAACTCAGGATGACCGTCGTGCCCGGTTCGTTGGCGACATCGAGCGCGGCTTCGAGGGCGCTGTCGCCACCGCCCACTACCAGCACGTGTTTGCCTTGGTATTGGTCGGCTTCAATCAGCCGATAGACGACCTTGGCCTGTTCTTCGCCCTTGGCGCCAAGTTTTCGCGGTGTGCCGCGACGTCCGATGGCGAGCAGGACATTGGCTGCCGTATAGGTGGCCTTGTTGCTGCGGATGGAGTAAATGCCGTCGACGGGTTTGATTTCTTCCATGCGCTCGCTGAACTGGATGTTCGGCGTTGCCTTGTCGAGGATGCCTTGCCAGATCTCCATGAGCTCTTCCTTGCTGATTTCGCGAACCTTGATTTCGCCGATCAGCGGCAGTTTCATGGGGGCCGTCATGACCAGCTTGTTGCGCGGGTAGTGGTAGGTCGTGCCGCCCAGAGAGTCTTCCTGTTCGATGGTGACGTACTTGAGGCCTGCTTCCTTGGCGGCCAGCGAGGCGGCGATGCCGGCCGGGCCGGCGCCGATGATGACGAGATCGAGTTCCGCCGTGCCGCGCGGGCGGGCGGCAATGGATTTGACGGCGTGCGTGCCCTGGCGGATCGCGTTGCGGATCAGGCCCATGCCGCCGAGTTCGCCGGCGATGTAAATGCCCGGAATATTGGTCTGGAAATCCGGATCGACCTGGGGAATATCCATGCCCCGCTTTTCGGTGCCGAACACGAGCTTGATGGCGCCGACGGGGCAGGCCGGGGCGCAGGCGCCGTGGCCGATGCAGTGCGTCGGGTTGATGAGGACGCCCTTGCCCTTGATGACGCCAAGTGCTTTTTCCGGACAGTTCCTGACGCAGGCGCCGGAACCCATGCAGATCGACAGGTCGACGACAGGGTGCAACGATGGCGGTTCGGTCAGGCCGGCTTCCTGCGCTTCCTTGAGCACGGCATGGCAGGTTTCGGAGACCTTTTTCTTGGAACGCAGGTGAAAGATTGCTGGAATGAGGATCAGCAGGAGGGGCGGAAGGTAATAGATCAGATCGGACATTGTGTTTCTGAATTTGCGAGCTTGTTTTCGAGGGTGCTGACGGTGCTCATCGGATCCTCGCCAGGCTCATGCTGGACTGCGGCAATTGTGACGGTCAACCGGAAATTTTGCCCAAAATTGAAATGTTCGAAGGACTCCCTGATCTCACGGGCAAGCTTGCCCGCCATGTCCCCCGGCGTGTTGGGCAACAAAATCACGAAGGTGTTCCTGTCCCATTGGCAGCTGGTATCCGATGACCGGGTTCGGTCGGCAATCAGATTGGCGCACTGGCACAAGTGCTCGTCGAGTATGGGGGACGAACCGTCCGGCGCGACGCGGCAGCCGATGAGCGAAAGCGGCAGACGGTAGCGGTCGGAGATGGCCGAGACGTGCGCCAGCTCGGCTTCCAGACATTCGGGCGAGGCCAGGCCGGTCAGTGAATCGCGCAAGGGCATGCAAGTTTCGGCGCTCGGCGGGTCGGCATGAAGCGCATAGCGCACGAACAAGGCAATGAACAATGAAAGAATCAGGTGCTCATCAAGGCGTTCGTGGACGCTTGCGAATTGCCAGGTTAGCATGACAAAAAACGCGCCCAGCAGCAGCCACAGACGCAGCGGCAAATTTTGATAGCGCCAGGCCCACCACGCAGAGACGAGCGGTGCCCAGAAGAGGAGCGTCGATGCCAGCTCGGAGCTCGTCTGGCCGCTCCGCAAGCGAATGCCGATGCTGGCAATGACCAGAACGTAGATCGAAATATCGACGGCCAGCCCGGCAATGCGCTCGGGAACCTTCCAGCCCGACTGATGGGCAATCCAGAGCAATAGCAGCGGCAGCGCGACGACGAGATAGATCGCACTCGTTCCGGTCGGCCACAGGCGCTGAAACTCGACGCTGGCAACGACAAACAGCCCGAGAAGGGCGCCCATCGCGCCCTTGCTCTGGATGGTTTTGGTGCTGCCTGAGCCCGTTCGATTTTCTGTCATGTCAATGTTCTCCCGTCAGGCGTGCACCTTGCCAAGTGAATTTTTGGTATTCTTCGTGTCGTGTGAAATTTTACCTCGCGTTGCCGCAGACCGATACCCCGTTGGGATTTTGGGGCTTGGCGCGGGGAATGGCCCAAGGCCGATAATCCGATTCGAATTCATGAATACATCAGCGCTTGGCCCCATGACGGTGATTTCTCTGGATGGAGAAGCAAAGAACTCCACGGAGAAAGTATTTCGCGGTGTCTGGCGGATATCCATCGCCGTCCTTGTCATATTGCTTCTTTTCCTGGCCTGGCTTGTCCGGGCGGGCGACCTGTACGATTCCAACTCCGATTTCGCCTACAACATCGGCCTGATCGGCGGATTGCTGATGCTCAGCCTGCTGTTCTATCCGCTGAGAAAGCGGATTCATGCACTGGGGCGCCTGGGGACGATGGAGTCCTGGTTCAAGTTCCACATGATCGCCGGTATTACCGGGCCGCTTCTGGTGCTTTTCCATTCGACCTTCAAAACCGGTTCGCTGAATGGTGCGATGGCGCTCTATGCGATGCTGCTGGTTGCATCCAGTGGCGTGATCGGGCGCTTCATCTATCGCCATGTCCACCAGGGGCTCTATGGCAAGCACCTGACGCTGGCCGAGGTAACCGCAGAACTGGGCGAATGTGCGGAGCATGTCAAATCCGTTTTTGCCTTGCGTCCGGATATCGAGCCCAGACTGAAGGCATTTCAGGAAATGGCGTTTGACCAGTCTGGATCCTGGTTGTCGCGGACTTGGCGCTTCATGACCTTGCGCTGGCGCAGCCAACGCCTGGCCAAGGCTGTTCGGTATGACGCCAAAAAAGCCTTGAGCAAGCTGTTCCGCAAGCAAGGCGGGCGGCGTCGGGAGGTCATCGTCAATTACCGATTGGCGCGGCAACAAATTGACCAATACCTCGATGCGGTGGTCAAGGCCTCCCAATTGGAGGTGTGGGAAAAGCTATTTTCGTATTGGCACCTGATCCACGTGCCTTTCCTTTATTTGCTGGTCTTCAGTGGAGTCGTCCATGTCGTTGCGGTCCACATGTATTGACCGGCTGTTCTCCCTCCTGGCGATTGTTGCTGCCCTCACGGTTAGTGAAGGGGTGTTCGCGCAATCGATCGAAAAGGTGCTCATGCCTGGCGAAGTCATCGCCGGACATGCCAAGTACGAGAACGACTGCGAGCAGTGCCATCAGCGGTTCGACAAGAAGGCCCAGGCCAAGCTCTGTATCGACTGCCACAAGGATATCGGGGTCGATATCCGAAACAAGACCCGCTTGCACGGACATCTTGAGGACAACAATTGCCGCAACTGCCATACCGACCATAAGGGGCGAACGGCCAATATCGCACCGATCGACAAAAAGAAATTCGATCATGCGAAGACCGATTTCAAGCTGCTTGGTGCCCACAAGGACACCAAATGCGAAAGCTGCCATTTGCCAAAGCGCAAATACCGGGAAGCGCCGAAGCTCTGCAACGATTGCCACAAGAAAATCGATGACGAGAAAGGGCACAAGGGCCATCTCGGTACCAAGTGCGAGAACTGCCACAACGAGAAGAAGTGGACCGAAACCAAGTTCGATCACGAAAAAACCAAGTTCTCGCTGGTTGGCGGCAAGCATGCCGATGTCAAGTGCAAGGAATGTCACGAAGACAAGACCTACCAGAAAACGCCGTTAACCTGTAATGGCTGCCACAAGAAGATCGATCAGGAAAAGGGGCACAAGGGGCGCTACGGCATCAAGTGCGAGTCCTGCCACAACGACAAGGGGTGGAAGGAGATCGACTTCGATCATGACAAGGACACCAAATACGCCCTGAAGGGCAAGCACCGCCAGGCCAAGTGCAATACCTGCCACCTGCCGGAAAAGGGAAACATCTACCAGTCAAAGCTGCCGACCAAGTGCTTTGCCTGTCACAAGAAGGATGACCAGGAAAAAGGCCATCGGGGCGAACTGGGCGAAAAGTGCGAGAGCTGCCATAACGAACGCGACTGGAAAAAATCCGAGTTCGATCACGACGACACCGATTTTCCCCTGCGCGACAAGCACAAGGACGCCAAATGCGACACTTGCCACAAGGGCGGCGTCAGCGGCCCCAAAGCCACGAAATTGAAGGTGGAAACCGCCTGTATTGCCTGTCACCGCAAAAATGACGACGAGAAGGGGCACAAGGGGCGCTACGGCGAGAAGTGTGGCACCTGCCATACCGCCAAGGAGTGGAAGACCAGTACCTTCAATCATGACAAGGAAACCAAGTACCTGCTCAAGGGCAAGCACCGGGAAACCAAATGCGATGCCTGCCATTTGCCGGAGAAAGGCAATATCTACAAAACCAGGCTGGAGGAAACCTGTATTGCTTGTCACAAGAAGGACGACAAGCATAAGGGCCAGCTCGGCAACAAGTGCGAGAACTGCCATGACGAAAAGAAATGGAAGGATGCGCCCTTCGATCACAACAAGTCGCGCTTTGCGCTGACCGGCAGCCACGCCAAGGTTGAATGCAAAAAGTGCCACCTGACGCCAGCCTTCAAGGATGCACCGCTGACCTGCAACGGCTGTCATGAAAAGGACGACAAGCACAAGGGCGGCTACGGCAAGAAATGCGAAACCTGCCACACCACCGGTACCTGGAAGACTTGGGATTTCGATCATGCGGCTACGCGCTTTGTGCTGACTGGCAAGCACACCAAAATTGAATGCAAGGATTGCCACAAGGAGACAAAGACCAAAGCGATCAAGCCTTCACGATCCTGTTTTTCTTGTCATGCCCAAGACGATATTCACAACGGCGGATTTGGCGTCCAGTGCGAGATTTGCCACATTTCATCGAACTGGAAGTATGTCAAACGATAGGTGAATTTTTGTTTGTGTGATATTTTCCCGCCTAATTGATTTTCGAATTTTGAAGTCCGTTGTCATCTCGTGCGGTTATTGATGTCTTTTTTGCATTTCTTGCGTCTGGCTCGAGGTTTGGGTTTCGGCGGTTGATTGATGGTTGGGGTATTCCGATGAAACTATTGCGTCGCCTGTCGCTGGTTCTAATTCCTGTGGCCGTGCTCCTGTTTGGGGCGTGGGGGCAGGCAATTGGCCAATCAGAGACAAGCGGCGCAGTGCCGGGGCTGGCCTTCGATCATGCACAGACTGGATTCCTGCTGGATAGCGCGCACAAAGCTGTGGCCTGTGAATCCTGTCATACCTCTGCGACCTTCCGTGGGACCCCGAAAACCTGTGCAACCTGTCACGGTGGGCCGGGGACGCGTGCCCCGGGCAAGTCGCCGAACCATATTCAGACTGGAAGCATCGCTTGCGACACATGCCACGTGACGACCAATTGGCAATCGGCCAGGATGAATCACAATGCAGTTTCTACGGTTGCCTGTAGCGTCTGTCACGATGGCAAGCATGCTGATTCAAATGCCTTGGGCAAGTCGGTTAGCCACGTACCCACCATTGCGGCCTGTAGCACCTGTCACCTGAATTCAACAGCTTTTTCACCGGCAACGATGAGTCACGCCGGAACTGCTGGTCAATGTAATTCCTGCCACAGCGGGGCTTTTGTTTCGGTCAATGCCCAAGCCAAGGGGGCAAATCACGTTACGACCACGGCGCAATGTGATCAATGCCATCCGACGACTGTATCCTGGTATGCCAATGCTTTTGATCACGTAGCAACGCCGCCGGTAGATGGTCGTTGCGCTGATTGTCACAACGGTACGCGGGCGTTGGGTAAATCGGTTCGTCATCTTCCAACAACCGTGCAGTGTGATACCTGCCATAAAAACACCACCACATTTACTGGTGCGCAAATGAATCATGCGGGTACCACCGGTACCTGTTCAACTTGTCACAGCGGGAGCTTTACCGGTATCAATGCGCTGACCAAGCCGTTGACACACGTTTCTACCACGGCGCAGTGCGATAGCTGCCACACGAATACTGCCAGTTGGCAGGGGGCAAAGTTCGACCACGCCACGGTTACCCCGTCCGTAGCTGGCCGTTGCGCTACCTGTCACAACGGTAGCACGGCATTAGGCATGCCGTCTTTGGCCACACATATTCCGACGACGGCGTCGTGCGACGTTTGTCACACTGGATTTACGGCTTTTGCTCCAACCCGAATGAATCACGCCGGCACCACCGGGCCGGCGTCTGCAGGCAATTGTTCAACTTGCCATAGCGGCACTTATGTATCGAGCAATGCACAGAAACAGTCGGCGACCCACATTGTTGATGGCCGCCAATGCGATACCTGCCATACGTCCACGATTACATGGGCAACTGCTACCTGGGCTCACGATCCAGCAAATACCAACTGTTCGACTTGCCACAACAATAGCCCGACCATTGGTATGCCGACGACGCATATTCCGACAACAGCGTCGTGTTCAAATTGCCACAAGAATTTTGTTTCTTTCCGCCCGGCAGCAATGGATCACACCGGGCTGACGAACTGCACGACCTGCCACGGTGGTGGTTACAAATATGTGAATGCAAAAGCCAAGTCGGCGAGCCATATTCCGACGACGGCTGAGTGCAGTACTTGTCACTCCGGATTTTCGGTTTTCGCTCCGGCAACGATGAATCATGCTGCGACTGCGGGGCCGGTAGCAGCAGGAAACTGCCTGACCTGCCATAACGGCACTTTCGCCGCAGCCAACGCGGCCGCGAAGCCGGTATCTCACATTCCTACAGGGGCGCAATCCTGTGACTCTTGTCACAGCACATCTGCCTGGAAGCCAACGAGCTATTCCCATAGTGGCGTGGTGGTCGGCAGTTGTGGAACCTGTCACAACGGCACCGGCGCTCTTGGCAAGTCGGCCAAACACTTGCCGACCTCGGTTGCCTGCGATGTATGTCACACCAACTTCAATTCGTTTTCTCCTGCGCGGATGAATCACGCTGGCACCGCCAATCCTTCTGCAACGATTGGTTCGAGTTCCTGTTCAACTTGTCACGGCGGTGCATATATTTCGATTAATGCGCAGGTCAAACCGTCGACCCACGTTGCAACTAACGCGCAGTGCGACACCTGTCATACATCGAACACCAGTTGGGCAACAGCCACATTCGTACATGATCCGGCTAAAGTTACGGGACTTTGTTCTACTTGCCACAACGGTACACCGGTCCTTGGCAAGCCGACGACGCATATTCCGACGACTGCTCAGTGTGATACTTGTCACAGCAACAGCAACTTTACTGCCTTCCGTTCCAACGTAACGATGAGCCATTCGGGAACGACGGGTCCGATAGCTCCGGGTAACTGTTCGAGTTGTCATGGCGGCAATTTCATTTATGCCAATGCACTCGGCAAAACCTCAAACCATGTTGCCACGAATGCCCAGTGCGATACATGCCATACCGGTGGTTATGTTTCGTGGCTCGGGGCGACATTTGTTCATGCTGCCAGTGCGACAGGTGCTTGTTCGACTTGCCACAACGGCTCAATCCCTAAGGCATACGCCAAGCCCAATACGCACATTCCGACAACGGCGCAGTGCGACACTTGTCATGGCAATTACACTTCATTCAAGCCTGCGGCAATGAATCATAGTGGAACTTCGGCACAGTGCTCGGCTTGTCACAGCGGTGGTTTTACGTCGGTGAATGCCATGGCCAAGCCGGTAACGCACATTCCGACCGGGGCACAGTGCGACACTTGCCATAACAACGGATTCGTCTCCTTCATGCCAAGTCCGATGAATCATTCGGCGACCCATACGCCTGTTGCCGCTGGGAATTGCTCAACCTGTCACGGTGATACAGCGCCTTATCTGATTTATAACGCACAGCACAAATCGGCCAATCACGTTAACGATAGCCGTCAGTGCGACTCATGTCATACATCGACGACTACTTGGGCAACAGCTAGATATACCCACCTCGCCTCGGCCGTCGGGACCTGCGACACTTGCCACAAGCCGACAGGATCTGGTCTCCCGAAGTCGGGTACGCATATTCCGACTACTGCACAGTGCGACACTTGCCACAATTCATACGTGGCCTTTTCACCGGCAACGATGAGCCATACGGGTACGGCGAACAACTGTCTGAACTGTCATAACGGCGCCTACGCCACAGTGAATGCTCAGGCTCGCTCCGCAAAACATATCCCAACCGGGACCCAATCCTGCGACACCTGCCATGGAACGGTAGCGTGGAAACCGACAACCTATACCCACACAGGGGTGGTACCGGGTTCTTGCGGCTCCTGCCACAACGGGACCAACGCCCTGACGAAGTCGGCCTCTCACCTGCCGACGACAGGCAATGCCTGTGATGACTGCCACAAGAACTATGCGGCATTTACGCCGGCCAAGATGAACCATTCGACGGGTAGTGTGGCTGTTACAGGGAATTGTTCAACCTGTCACGGTGGTGCCTATCTGTCGATTAATGCCCAGATCAAATCGCCGACGCACATTGCCGATAACCGTCAATGTGATACATGTCATACCTCGACCACAACTTGGGCAACTGCTACGTTTGCGCATGATTCGAGTGCGGCGGGCAAATGCTCAAACTGCCACAACGGCACGAATGCCCTCGGCAAACCGACGACACATATCCCGACGACCGCGCAGTGTGACAGCTGCCACAAAAATTATAGTTCCTTCCGCCCGGCCACGATGAGCCATACCGGTACGACCGGGCCTTTGGCTGTCGGAAATTGTTCAACCTGTCACGCTGGTGCCTTTGTGTCTGTCAATGCACTGGCCAAACCGACGACGCACATTCCGGTGACCGGGCAGTGCGACACCTGTCACACCAAGGGGTATTCGACCTGGTCGCCAGCCGTCATGAGTCATACTGGCCTGAGCAGTTGTACGACCTGCCATAGCGGGGTTTATTTGCTGCAGAATGCCCAGATCAAGCCGGCAACACATGTGCCAACCACTGCGCAATGCAGTACCTGCCACAGTTCGACGACCTCATGGGCGACAGTTACCTTCAACCACACCGGAAATACAGCTGCTTGCTCAACTTGCCACAATGGTACCCAGGCCCTTGGCAAACCGACTAACCACATTCCGACGACGGCGAGCTGCGACACTTGCCACAAGAATTTCACTGCGTTCAACCCGGCTGCGATGAGTCATGTTTCAACCGTCGGTCCGATTGCTGCGGGGAATTGTTCGACTTGCCATAGTGGCTCGTATATTTTTGCCAACGCCCAGGCCAAGTCGGCCAACCACGTGGTTACGTCGGCTCAGTGCGATACTTGCCACAACTCGACGGTAAGTTGGGTTGGTGCTTCTTATGCCCACAATGCCAGTGCGACAGGCACATGTTCGAACTGCCACAATGGGACAACGGCGCTTGGTAAACCTTCCGGCACTCATATCCCGACGTCGGCTCAATGTGATACATGTCACACGAACTTTACCGCCTTCAAGCCGGCAAAGATGAATCACGCAGGGACAGCAGCGCAATGTACGACCTGTCACTCAGGTGGATATGTGACTTCCAATGCACAGGCCAAGCCGCTTGGCCATATTCCAACCGGTGGGCAGTGCGATACCTGCCACAACAACGGCTTTGTCTCGTTTATGCCGAGCCCGATGAATCACTCAGCGACCAACGCACCCGTTGCCGCAGGGAATTGTTCGACCTGTCACGGTGACAGCGCGCCATATCTAATCTATAACGCGCAGCACAAATCGGCCAACCACGTAAACGATAGTCGTCAGTGCGATACCTGCCATACGTCAACGACCACCTGGGCGACGGCTAAATATTCCCACCTGGCTACGGCTGTGGGGACCTGCGATACATGCCACAAGCCGACCGGTTCCGGGCTGCCGAAACCGAGCACTCACGTTCCGACAACTGCCCAGTGCGACACCTGTCATAACTCCTACGTGGCATTTTCACCCGCGACGATGAATCACGGAGGAACGAGCGGCAATTGCCTTAGCTGTCACAACGGAGGCTACACCACAGTGAATGCCCAGGTACGGTCAGGCAATCACATCCCGACAGGAACGCGTTCGTGCGATGAGTGTCATGGTACGGTAGCCTGGAAACCTGCGACCTACAACCATAGTGGTGTGGCGGCGGGCTCCTGCGTCACTTGTCACAACGGTACCCTTGCGCTGAACAAGCCGGCTTCCCATTTGCCGACCAATGCGGCCTGCGATACCTGCCATACGAATTTCGTCGCCTTCGCTCCGGCCAAGATGAACCACGCCGGAACCAATACGCCGGCTGCGGCAAATAACTGTTCGACCTGCCACAGCGGTGGCTATCTTTCGATCAATGCACAGGTCAAGTCGGCGACTCACGTCACGACTTCAGCGCAGTGCGATACCTGCCACAAGTCAACGGTTTCCTGGGCCACAGCGACCTTCGTCCATGATGCGACTACGGTCGGCAAATGTTCAACATGCCATAACGGCACGACTGCGCTGGCCAAGCCGTCGACGCATATACCGACGACGGCTCAGTGCGATACATGTCACAAGAATACGACTTCGTTCCGTCCGGCCTCAATGAGCCATGCAGCGACGACTGGACCGGTGGCGATTGGCAACTGTTCTACCTGCCACGGTGGGGCGTACGTAACCGTTAATGCTCTGGCCAAGCCGACCTCCCATATTCCTGTGACCGGTCAGTGTGATACGTGTCACAACAAGGGTTATGTCTCCTGGGCACCGGCTACCATGAGCCATACAGGGCTGACCAGTTGTACAACCTGCCATAGCGGTGCCTATGTTGCGCAGAACGCACAAATCAAAACGGCGACGCATATTGTGACGACGGCGCAGTGCAGCACCTGTCACAACTCGACGACGACTTGGGCAACCGGTACGTTCAACCATTCGGGGGTAGTTGCTGGCAGTTGCTCAACCTGCCATAACGGAACCAATGCGTTGGGAAAACCAACTTTGCATATCCCGACAACAGCAACCTGTGACACTTGCCACAAGAACTACACGACCTTCAACCCGGCAACGATGACCCATAACGGTGTCACGACGCCAAACGGTGCTTGTGCGACCTGTCACAATGGTGCATACACTGCCGCAGGTGCCTTGGCCAAAAATGTGGCGCATATACCAACCACCCAATCCTGCAATATCTGCCACTCGACGACAGCCTGGAAACCGACTACTTTCTCGCATACAGGCATTACTGCCGCTTGCTCAAGTTGTCACAACGGTACCGCTGCGCAGGGCAAGCCGACAGTACATATTCCGAGCGGGGCCAAGGAATGCAACCTATGTCACCGTACCGGGCTCGCATGGTTGCCCTTGCTCAACTATTCGCATACCGAGACGACAAACTGCACCAGTTGCCACCTAGCTTCGTATCCGGGGATGGACGTAAAGCAGGCGAACCACGTGCCGACCACTTCTGGTTGTGAAATTTGCCATACCACGACCGCTTGGTCTCCGATGAAGAAACCCTATGCGCATACCGGGGTTGTCAGTGGAACGTGTGCGACTTGCCATACCGGGAATTACACGGGAGTGCTTGGCAAGCCTAGCAATCACATTCCGACAACCTTGCCAGCTGGCATGCCAGGTAACGAATGTTCGCTGTGCCATAGCAGCAAGACAACCTTCTCGACGGAGCGGATGAATCACGGAACGATGCAGACGTCCTGCGTCACCTGTCACGACAGCACTTCATCGTACCTAGGGTCGATGGATAAAGTCACTCGCGGTTCCCGGCATCATAACTCGACCGGGAAGGACTGTTCCTCCTCGGGTTGTCATAGGCCACTGGGCTCCAAGGGTACTGCCTACACCAAATGGGATTGATGTTGAAAATCGATATTTACAGCTCACGCTTGGTCGCACATCGTTGTCGTCGCTTTATTTGTAAGCTTTCAGCAATGTTCCTTTTGGGGCTAGGCCTCCTGGGAGGTGCTAGTGCAAACGTTATTCAGGGAATTGATATTTCCCGGGTGGATGACAACGCTCAGATCGTGATTCGGTTCGAAACTGAAATTCAGTATTTAAGGCATGCACCCGAGCGAGAGGCTAAAGACCTTCGCGTTTTCTTCAAGGTTACGCAGCCGGGTTTTTCCGAGGGAGCGTTGATGCAGGAGGTGTTGCGGTCGCCGGCCAGCGACCTTGTTCCGCGCTTCAAGGTAATTTACCCGGAACTGGTTAATGGCATGCTGATTGCGTTTGAAAAATCAATTCGCTTTACCCTTAAGGCAGGTGGCGACGCGCAAAGTATTGTGCTTTTGATTCCCTTGCCCGCAGACAAGAAAAGGGCTGCTCCTGCAGAGAAAAAGACCTTGGGTGCGCCAGAAAAGGCTACGGCGCCGGTGCCGGTTGTTGTCCCAGAAGATCAAGTTCCGAAACAAACCCCAGATGCTGAAAAGCCATCTGATACACCGGCGCCGTTTAGTCACGAGCAGATTGAAAGTCTGGCGACCGGCTTCATTGGCGAAGCTAGGGATGCGCTTATTCTAGGCGATGCCCCGAAGGCCGTGAATCGGCTGAATCGCCTGCTTGGCTTGCCAAACAATAGCCAGACGGAAAATGCTCAGGCACTGATCGGCGAGGCACGCGAGAAAAATGGCGAGATAGCAAAAGCTCGAGCTGAATATGAACTTTATTTAAAGCTATTCCCGAATGGCGCTGCTGCTCCCAAGGTCAAGGAACGCCTTGCCGGGTTACCCAAGACAGATCCTGTACGTCGTACTGAGAGTCGTGTCAGACGTGATGACCGTCCTGCAGAATGGACAACTTTTGCAAGCCTCTCGACATACTGGTTCAATGGACAATCCAAGCAGGATTCAGGACCGATGACACGGGATCAGAATACCCTGATTTCTTCATTGAGCGTAAATGCGCGTCTGCGTGATTCGGTAACCGATACGAGATTCGTGTTCAGGGATACGGATAGCCGTAACTTCCTCCGTCAAGATCGTGACTACAACCGGATTTATTCGGCTTACGTCGAAAGGACTGATCGCGAGGTCGGCTACTTTGTTCGGGCAGGGCGTCAAAATCCAAATGGTGCCGGGGTGCTCGAACGCTTTGATGGGGTCACTGGAAATTATAACCTTGCCACTGACTGGAAGATTGGTGCCGTTGCCGGTTCCGTGGTGAGCTTCCCGACAAAAGGCTTTGGCGGATTCGATCTGACGGTTAATAAGAGGTTTTACGGTGCCAACTTTGAATACCTTCCACAGCTTGGTCGACCTGGTGCCAGCCTTTATGCCATCGAGCAGACGCTCGAAGGCTATGTCGACCGGCGCGCACTAGGTACTGAGATTCGCTATTTCGATGGGCACTTCAGCGCGTTCGGTACTCTCGATTACGACATCCTTTACAAGGGGGTCAATATCGGTATGGCTCAGGCCAACTATACCGATCCGTGGGGTAACAGCTATTTTGTCAATTACGACTATCGTAAAAGTCCTACGTACAGCCTGAATAACGCTTTGCAAAGTACCAGTCTTTTGGGTATCACTCAGGTTGGTGCTCTGGTTGATACTTATGGCATCGGTCAGGCCCGCAAGATTGTTGTCGATTCAACGCCGACCATGAGCATGTTCGGGACGGGCGTGACGGTTCCGGTTGGTGAAAAATGGCAGTTCGGTTTTGATTTTCGAGGCTCCAAGGTATCAGGTCAAAACGTTGTCCTTGCCCTGAGGCAGATTTGTAAAGGCGGACTTGATTCTTCAGCGATTGGCGCCAGTGCTACAGATCCGATGTGTATTGGCGGCCCCTTGGGCGATGTTCTTGTTTCCCAAATGTGTAGCGGGTCTTACGATCCGTTTACCGAAACATGTAATGCGGGACAAAATATTCAGGGCACGACAAATACCTATACGATGCAAGCAATTGGTACAAACTTGTTCGTGCCTGGTGGTGTCGGCGTTGCAATGGCCAGTTTCAACAAGGGCGATACTTCTTCAGGGCGGAATTACGGGCTAACCTATGTTTTCCCGTTTGCTGAGGCTTGGCGTCTGGAAGGCAGCATGCGCTATTTCTCATCAAAGAGCGATGCTGGCTCGGGACAGACCAATTTTTCTCCCAGCCTGAAATTGGGTTATCAGTGGCGTAGCGCAGTATTTCTTGAGACCGAAATTGGTACTTCGGATCAGAGGACAACCGGCACCAATCCTGGGACCAACAAGCGCGAATACCTTTATCTTGGTATGCGCTGGGACTATCGATAATAGTCGTTTGATAGCTTATAAATTGTTTTCGATTTCTTGCAACCCTGAGGTTGTAGTAGCTTTGTTGCGCTTCAATTTACAGAATGATTTGGTGAGCCCTTTATGACTTTTGTTTATATCGTTTTGGCCAGTATTTCTCTATCTCTCCTCGTGTTGTGGGGCTTGGGGAAGTATGCCGCCAAAAAATCGAATGCAGGCGAAAAGGTTGATATCGCCACGGCACTGCGTGATCTGCTGATTGCCAAGGCTGAGGGGCGTATTGATCAAGCGGAGTTCGAGCGCCAGCAGGCGATGTTGCACGCAACGGTTCTGCAGTCCGATTCAGGATCGTCGACGCGTGACTGGACTGTCATCTTGCGTTGGGCTGCTCCCGCGATTTTGATTGTGCTGGTTGCCGGCGGGCTGTATTGGGGGGCGCCATCGCCGAGTGGCGTGCCGGCCAGCGGCAACGAGGAAATTGCCAAGCTGCCTGAAGCAAAACAGAACGCGCAGGCGGGTAGCGGTGGCGATCTGAATACCGTTGCAAAGAAGCTCGCCGACAAGATGGCCAAGGACCCGAATAATGGTGAGGGATGGTTGCTGCTGGCCAAGACCTATATCGAACTGCGGCGCCATGCGGAAGCGGATGCAGCTTATGAGAAGGCGTCGGCGCTCGTTACCCTTGATGCGTCGGCATTGGCGGACTGGGCTGACGCTCGCGTCATGACCAAGGATCGGAAATGGGATGACGAGTCACGGAAAATCGTCAAGCGGGCTGTGGCTGCCGATCCCAAGCACGTCAAGGCGTTGGCGCTGGCTGGCAGCGAAGCTTTTGATCGGGCTGACTACAAGGCAGCTATCGATTTCTGGAAGCGCATGAAGGCGGCAGCCGCGCCCGATTCGATGGATGCCAAGTTGGCGGATGCCAATATTGCTGAGGCCAATGCCATGATGTCGGGCAAGAAGCCTGTTGCCGGCGCCGCGCCGGCTGCCGCGATTGACGCTGTAGCCGGTACGGTGACGCTGAGTTCGAAGCTGAAGGGCAAGGTTGGCGCCGAGGATACGGTTTTCGTCACGGCGAAAGCGCCGGACGGCAGTGGCGCACCGCTGGCCGTGGGGCGTTTCAAGGGCAAGGATTTTCCGATCGAGTTTCGTCTCGATGACAGCGCTGCCATCATGCCGGGGCGGACCATTTCGCAGTTTTCTGAAGTGCTCGTGACCGCTAAGGTCTCCAAGAGCGGTACTGCCGACGCGAGCAAGGGCGACATCCTGGCTGCACCAGTCAAGGCCAAGCTGGGTACGACGAATCTGGTTGTGGAATTGAACGCCGAGCGCTGAGCCCGGCGTAACGCCTATGCCGGCAAGTGTGCCGGGAACAAGGGGGCGCGGCCCGTGGCAAGATAGTTCTTGCAGCGCTCAATATATTCCTTCGTGCTTTTTGGCATTGCCGTTCTGGCGCGGGAAATATAGAAAATCAGGTCGCGGCCCTGGCGGATGAGCTGTTGCCCATCTGACAGGTTGTAGGTGAACGGGGCGCTGTAGACGCTTTGGTCATTCCTGACGGTCAGATCGGCGAGGCGCTCTCCTGCCGTGACCATGCGGGCCCAGACGTCGAAGATGTCGCTGTCAGTACGCAGGGTTTCGGTCTTGATCTTGGCGGCAATCGCGAGATCGCGCACCGGACCCTCGATGTCGGAAAATGCCGGAATGCCGCTGAAATTATCGATCATCGCGTTGGAGATCAGGTCAATGTCGCGCAGCACCTGGCCAATCTTGATGTAGCGGCTCTCGTAGAAGTCCTCGAGGGGAATCGAAAAGGCGCGGAAAGGTTCGCCCCACAGTTCGTCGATGCCTTCTTCGCCGCTGCGGTGCATGACGCAACGACCCAGTTCCATGGCGTCGAGCAGGCATTTGCCGCACTCGCGCATGAGCGGGTTGTCACTCAGGATTTCGATGCCGCAAGCCTGCAGTTCGACGAGTTTGCGGAAAATGTCGGCGGCGCGGTTGAACAGCGCACCAGCCAGCATGGCCCCCTTGACGCGTTTGCGGGCAGGGTCGGTTTCTGCTTCGTAAGTCGTACGTGCCTCATGGAGGCGGGTGCCGGGGATGTTCAGGCCGTGTTCGGTGTGGTTGAACAGGCGTCGGGTCAGGGCGTCGATGAGCCGTTTCTTGGCTTCCAGCGTGTCGGCAGGAACGGGATAGGTCTTGATCCAGTATCCGTCGTAGAAGACGCGCTCCAGCCCGTCGATGACACGGCGGGTGCCTTCCGGTGGATTGTCAGCGTGGCTCGGTACGTGAGCCAGTTGGTGCGCATTGGTCATGGTCGTCAACAGGAATGCTTCGGCATGGATTGGTTTCGGGCCAATTAAACATCATATGCCGTGAATCAGCGAGCCGGGAATTGTACCTTGACCGCTAAGCCTTTTGGCGTATTCGTTGCGCCGAGTTTCAGTGTCGCGGAATGCAGTTCGGCGATGCGGGCGACGATGGCCAACCCGAGGCCGCTGCCCGGTTGGCTGCCCTGATTGAGGCGGTGAAAGCGACGGAGCACCGATTCCCTTTCCTCGGCAGGAATTCCCGGGCCGTTATCGGAAACGGTCAGCGTGACAGACGACGCGTCACGTTCGGCCTCGACGCGAACCTGACCCCCTTCCGGCGTATAGCGTACGGCGTTGTCGACCAGGTTGCGGATGAGTACGCGCAGCCATTCAGCCTGTCCGGTGACCATGGCGTTGCCGGTGGCGGTGAGGTCGAAATCGATGTTTTTCGCGAGAATTTGCGGACCGAGGTCGGCGCAGACCTCTTCGGCCAGCTTTGCCAGATCGACTGCCTGGGGATCGGGCAGACCGGATTCCGGGTCAAGGCGGGCGAGGTGCAGCATCTGATCGACCAGGTGGGCGGCGCGGGTCAGGCCGCTTTGCAACTGGTTAAGCGAACGATCGCGTTCTTCGTTGTCGCGCGCACGCTGGGCAACCTGAAGCTGGGCCTGAAGCGCTGCCAGCGGGGTGCGCAGTTCGTGGGCGGCGTCGGCCGTGAAGCGGCGTTCGGCCTCCAGCGTGTGTTCGACGCGCTGAAAGAGGCCATTGAGGGCTTCAAGCAGGGTGCGGATTTCTTCCGGGGCGGTGGCCGGCTGGACCGGCTGTAATTGCTGCGGGTCGCGGCTGGCGATCTGGCGGGCGATACCGTCCAGCGGGGCGAAGCCGCGCCGGGTGGCAAGCCAGACCCAGAGTCCGATCAAGGGCAGGCCAAAAAGGGCGGGAAAGAGCAGGCGCCAGGCGATGTGGCCGATCAGTTCGTCTCGGATGTGATGGTTTTCGCTGACCTGGACCTGCAGGGTATGGTCTTCGTTCCACTGGCTGAAATGGCGCCAGTGGCCGTCCTGGTTGGTCTGCGTTTCGGAAAAGCCGGTTTCCACGGTCAACGGGAAATTTGGCGCATTTTTGGAACGCATGAGCAGCGTGCCGTCGGTGCGCCAGATCTGGAAGCGCAGTCGGCGCTGGTATTTATGTGTGGCGTCGCCGAGATCCTCGATGTCCTCGCCTTCGTCGTGGCTGGCCAGGGCGAGCAGGGTCTGGGCGGCCTGGGCGAGCTGGGCGTCGAACAGTTCGTCCACTTCGTGGTGGGCGTCGATGTAGCTGAAGGCCATGGTGACCAGCCAGGCGGCGGATACGCCGCCAAGCAGCAGGCCGAGCAGGCGGCGGCGCAGCGAGAACCAGACGGTGGTCATTTGGGAATGGTGTAGCCGACCCCGCGCAGGGTGCGGATGAGGTCGCTGCCCAGTTTCTTGCGCAGATGATGGATATGCACTTCCAGGGCGTTGCTGTCCGGTTCGTCGCGCCAGCCGTAAACCGACTGTTCGAGCTGGGTGCGGGTCAGCACGCGGCCGGCATTTTCGAGCAGCATCTGGAGCAGGGAATATTCCCTGCTGGAGAGTTCGACCTCCTGGCCGGCCAGCGTGACGCGGTGGGCGGCGAGATCGACAGCCAGGTCCCCGTGCGTGAGCATCGGCGCGGCACGACCGGCGCTGCGCCGGGTCAGGGCGCGGATCCGGGCGCTCAGCTCGTCGAGATCGATCGGTTTGACGAGGTAGTCGTCGGCGCCGGCATCGAGCCCGGATACCTTGTCGCCGGTCGCATCGCGGGCGGTGAGGATGAGGATGGGAACGGTCACCCCCCGACTGCGCGCGCGATTCAGGACATCCATGCCGGAAAGCCTGGGCAGGCCGAGGTCGAGGACGACCAGATCGAAGCTTTCGCTTTGCAGCGCCTGATCGGCGGAATGGCCGTCGCGCAGCCAGTCGACCGCGAAGCCGGACTGGCGCAGACCGATGGTCAGGCCGTCGCCGAGTTCCGGATCGTCTTCAACAAGGAGGATACGCATGGGCGGATTTTAGTGGTCTGCTTCGTGAATGGCGAGCCAAGATGAAAGCACTGGATTTGTGTTCCTGGCTAGGCGCGAACCGCAGCAATAGCCGAAGCTATTGCGAGGATGAGCAACAACGCCAGGGGCGCAAAGACTAGCTTTCATGGATCGAGCAATTGCGAAGTAGATCACTTAGCTTGCCAGCCACCAGCTGGCAGCAGCGATCCAGACCAGCAGGAAGATGGCAGCCAGCGGTCGTGCGGAGGGAATGGCTTGTTCCGGCGAACCTTGCTTGTGGCCGGTCACCATGGCGCGAACCAGGTTTTCACCGTGCAAGAGGCTTCCGGAAATGACGCCGGCAACGTGTACGAAGACGACGGTGAGCATCGTCGCGGCCAGACCTTCGTGCAGTTCTTCCAGCCATTCGCCGCCCAGCTCGTTGTACATCGCCCAGCCAACGAGACCGGTGGCGATGCCCAAGGCGAGCAGCAGGACGATGGCCCAGCCGCCGGCCGGGTTATGGCCGGTGTGATGGTCCGGTTCTAGGCGCAGCAGACTGCGCAGGTAGTCGACTACCGAAGTCGGGCCGCGGACGAAATCGACGAAACGCGCGTAACGCGAACCGATGAAGCCCCAGGGCAGACGGAACAGCGCCACGGCGACAACAACGCCGCCGGCAAAGGCGTGGACGAGGCGGAAGGTTTCACTTTCCGAGGTCAGCCAGGCGAGGATGAAACCACCGACCATGAGCCAGTGGCCAAGCCGTACCGGCCAGTCCCAGACGAGGATTTTTTGCATGATCTACTCCCGAAGTTCGCGAATGCTGATGTCGTGTTCGCTGTAACTGCCCTTGGCGGCGCCGGGGTGGCAGCCTTCGCAATTGGCTGCCGATTTGACGCGCGGGTCGCGCCAGAAACGGGCCGGAATTTCGCGATGCTTGCGCACGAAGCGCTGGGTTTGCGTGATGCGCGGCGGATTGCCGGCGTCGCCCAAGCGGCTCGCGCTGCCGGCATTGCGCTCGAAGAAGGATTTCAATTTTGCGGCATTTTCCCGGTCGACCGTGGCATCGGTCCCGAAGTGGTCGTTCAGCCCGGCCATCAGTTTGCGCCAGTCGTCAGCGGCGAGCAGCGCCGGTTGGTAGGCGATGTGGCAGCTGCTGCATTCGCTGATGAAAGCGGCTGGCGCATCGGCCGGCATGGGCAGGCGGTCGGCATGGGCGTGAAAGGCCACGCCGAAGAGGGTCATCAGAAGTATCTTTTTCATGTCAGCGCACCTCGCTCAGGTAGCTCAGGAAATCCGCCTTCTCGGCTGGCGAGCAGGCGCGGCCGACGACTTCCTTGCAGTTGCGGCCGAACCATTTTTCGACCTTGGCCGGGTCGCTCAGGCGTTCCGGATTGGCGGCAACGGCCAGTGGTTTGATCGCCTTGCCGGTGACGGCGTGCTGGCCTGCATGCATCGGGTTGTCGGTGTGGCAGCTGGTGCAGGCCGGCATTTTGTCGTTATTGGTGAAGCGCTGGCGGAACAAGGTTTCGCCGCGTTTGGCCGAGGGCGCGAAGCCGGGTTGTTGGGCGGCGGCTTCGGCGACGTAGGTCTGGCGAATCTGTTGCGGGGTTTCGGCGTGGCAGGCCAGGCTGGCCAGCAGCATGACGAGGGGAATGGCTCGCATCGTTGTTCTCCTTGAGGTGTTCATGGGAAAGGAGTGTAGAAATCGAGCCTTAATGGCGTCTTAGCTGAAACTTAAGGGAGGATTAAAGCTAAGATTCCCGCTTAAGGGGGCATTGCACCCCGGTCATCCACCAGGAAAGCCTTAGCGGAAAGCATTCATGAAACTTCAGCATCTGCCCATTGGCGCCCGTTTCGAATATGAGGGCATGGTTCATGTGAAGACCGGGCCACTGACCGCTGCGGCGGAAAACGGTGGGCAGCGCATCATTCCCCGCCATGCCGTGCTGCGGCCGCTCGATTTGCCCGCCACGGAGGGCAAGGGCAAGCTGGAGGCACCGGTGGTGCGCAAGGCGTTCAATACCTTTTTCGAGACTTGCGAGCGACTGGTGGGAGAGGGCGGGCGCGCCGAACTGGCACAGGCGCGCCAGCGTTTCCTAAAGGCGATCGACTAAGGCGTTCTGCCTGACCAGAAACGCGTTTATTGGGGCAAAAAAATGGAAGGCGTCTGCCTTCCATTTTTGTTGCGGGCGATTCGGACGATCAGAAGTTGATGCCGACCTTGGCCAGAATGGCCCAGTTTTCGAAGCTGACGCCGCTTGTTTCACCGGTGTTCAGGTAACGGACATCGATGCCGGAGTAATACATGCCCTTGCGGTAGTTGGCACCGGCGACAGCGCCATAGCCGAACAGGGTTTCGTTGTTGCGGCCGTTGTCGGCCATGACGGCGGCCAGGACGGGGCCGGCGCCGACCGAGAAACCACCGCCCAGCGGCAGCGTGTAACGCGGCGACAGCTCGAAGGACGTCGCCTTGATGCCGGATTCGTCGGTATGGTTGATCTGGACGTGGGTGCGGATACGGTTGTCCGGGGTCTGGATCAGGCCGCAGTTCATGTTGAAATCGAGTCCATAGACGAACAGGGTGTCATCGTTGCTGGACGGTGCGCCCATGACGCCGGCGCTGATTGCCAGGGTCGGTTCGAACTTGAAGCCGGATTGCAGGCCAGGGAAGAATTTCAGGCCATCGGCGTGGCTCGCCGTGGCGCCCAGGGCGAGGCCGGCGACGAGGAGGGTGGAAGCGATGCGATTGAGTTTCATGGTCTCTCCGGTGGTAAGTTGTTCTCGACTGCATCGGCGCGACGGCCGAGCGTCAAGTCCCGCCACTCTATCCGGACGCACGCCCCCGGTATGTGACCCAGGTCGCATAGCCGCTTATTTTTTCAGCAGCGCAGCCTGTACGGCATCGAGATCGGTGGCTTTGATCAAGCCCATCTTGTTCTGGATCACCTTGCCGTCACGGTCGATGAACAGCGTGTAGGGCAGCCCGCCCTTGCTGTTGCCGAGCGCCTGCATGAGCGGAATGCCCTTTTCCTTGGCCACGAAGACCGGGTAATCGATCTGGTATTTCCTGGCAAATTGCTTGGCCGGCGGGGCATCGTCCTCAATGCCAATGCCCAGCACCTCGATCTTGCCCTTGTTGGCGGCGCGGAACTTGTTGAGTTCGGGAATTTCGGCGCGGCAGGGGGCGCACCAGCGGGCCCAGAAATTGACCACTAGTGGTTTTCCCTTGTAACGCTCCAGGGCCACCGGTTTGTCGTCCAGATCGTTCAGGGTGGCAGCGAAGAGCGGCGCCGAGGAGGTTTGCTCGTTGGCTGCGGCCAGGCCTGAAAAAAAGCTAAAAATGAGAATGGAGAGTTGTTTGTTCAAGATGGGTCACCGTGCTCCAAAAGGCATTGCCCGATGTTAGCACCGAGCGCCTTGGCGACCATTAAAAGGTTTCAAATTGCGACCAACCGGTTGCGGGAAGAGCTTGATCCAGATTAAGAAAAGCGTAGTGCTCACGTCGGAATGCATATGCTAATTGTCATTTTCCCGGGAAAATCACCTGGAATGTTAAATAATTCCGTTCTGCTAATTGTCCTTTGGAATGCCCTCTGTTATTGTTTTCGCGAATCTACAAAAACCTGAAAAATATGAAAATCAATCAGCCGGCAATCGATAGTGAATTTGTGATCCATCCCGACTGCAGCATCATCAGCCGCACCGATGAAAAGGGCGTCATCACCTACGTCAATGACGACTTTGTCGAGGCTTCGGGGTTTTCCCGCGAAGAGCTGATCGGCCAGCCGCACAACATCGTTCGCCACCCGGATCTTCCGCCCGAGGCTTTCCGCGACATGTGGGCGACCCTCAGGCGAGGCAAACCCTGGGGGGGCATCGTCAAGAACCGGCGCAAGGACGGTTCCTTCTATTGGGTCCGGGCCATGGCGACGCCCATGGCGGCGGGCGGTTACATGTCGGTGCGGACGAAGGCGACGGCGGCCGAAATTCGTGCAGCCAGCGCGCTGTATGCGCAAATGCGCCAGGATCCTGGGATACAGCTCGAGCAGGGTGAGTTGCGTGGCGGTTTGCTGACCCGCTTTTTCCGCCGCATCAACGATATCGATCTGAGCAAGCGTCTATGGGCGTCTACGCTGGCATCGATTGTCATTGTCTGCATCAGCCTGATGCTTGGCCTGCAGGTGGTGGACGCCGTGCCGAAAGCCAGCCTGACGCCGGAAATCGCGGCCCGTGTGGCCGGGCTGCACGACTGGATGTTGATTATCGGTGGTTTGACCCTGCTGGCCTGGCCGCCGGTGGCCTGGCTGATCATCCGCGAGTTCAATCGACCGGTCCGCTCGGCGATCCGGGTGGCGCAGCAGATGGCCGCCATGGACCTGAGCCAGCCCATGCCGCCGCAAAGTGACGATGAAATCGGCGTGTTGCTGGCCCAGCTGGCCATCATGCGCAATCATTTCCAGGAAATGGCGGCCATGCTGCGTCAGAGCACCAGCAAGCTCGACGTGATGGCGAAGCGCCTGGCCGAATCCAGTCACGCCTCGGCCACGGCGGCTGCCGATCAGGCCGAAGTGGCGACCAACATGGCAGCCTCGGTCGAGGAGTTGTCGGTTTCGATCGATCATGTCACCGAGTTTTCCACCGAGGCGGATGCGCTTTCCCGCGAATCGGGCAAGGCTTCCCGCGAGGGCGGCGGCGTGATTCAAAAGGCGGCCCACGAAATGTCGTCCATTGCGGAAACGGTCAATACCTCCGCCGCGACCATTCGCGAGCTGGAATCCTATTCCGTCGAGATTTCGACCATCGTTGCCGTGATCAAGGAAATCGCCGACCAGACCAATTTGCTGGCGCTCAACGCAGCCATCGAGGCGGCCCGTGCCGGCGAGCAGGGCCGTGGTTTTGCCGTGGTGGCCGACGAGGTGCGCAAGCTGGCCGAGCGTACGGCGTCGTCGACGACGCAGATCACCGGCATGATCGAGAAGGTCCAGGCCAGTTCCCGCCACGCCGTGGCGGAAATGGAAAACAGCGTGCAGCAGGTCGAGGCCGGGGTCGATTTGGCACGCCAGGCCGAGCAGTCGATTTCGGCGATTCAGGGCAGTTCGACCCAGGTGGCCGATGCGGTTAACGAAATTTCGCTGGCGATCAAGGAGCAGAGCGTGGCTGCCCGGGAAATCGCCCAGAACGTCGAGCGGGTCGCCCAGATGACCGAGCAGGGCTCGTATGCCAGCCAGGCGGCGGCGGAGCTGGCAGCCGATGTCAACGCGCTCGCCGGCGAACTGCGCGAACTGGCTGCGACGTTCAAGATCTGATTTCACGGTCTACCGGAAAAAACGGCCAAAATCGAAATCCGCCGTAGCCGGCGGGGCGGTACATGGGGTGTGACAATTTGTCGCACCCCATACTTTTGGCAGACTATGAAACAATGCGCTTCTGCCCATTCTCCATATCGCCCGACACCCACTTGTGAACAAGAAGATACTGATCGACGTCATTGGTCTTGAATTGATCGCGCTGGTCGTGGTGGTGGGTTACAAGTTATCCCCGATGTTGTTGCCGAAGGCGGATGTGACGGTTCTGCCCGACCCCGTTTGCAACCTGCAGCGCGAGGCCTGCGGGGTGACCCTGCCGTCCGGCGGCAGCGTGCGCTTGTCGATGGGGACGCGGCCCATCCCGCTGGTCAAACCCTTCGAGGTCGAAGTCAGCACGGCGGGTTTTACGCCGACGCGCGTCGAGGTCGATTTTTCCGGCATCGACATGAACATGGGTTTCAATCGCAGCGAACTGGCGCCGGGCAAAGCCGGCAGCCATACGGCGCAGGTCACCCTGCCGGTCTGCGTGACAGGCCGCATGGACTGGCAGGCAACCGTGCTGGTTGAGACCGGCAGCGAGCGCGTGGCCATTCCCTACCGCTTTACCTCCGGGGAGCCTCAGTAAATGATCGAGCGCATCCTGATCCTGGTCGCCATCCTGCTGGCTGGCGTGATCGCCGGCGTCGGCCTGCTCTGGCATCCGGAGACGCCCGAGCGGCCGCTGCCCAAGGCGCAGGCGCCGGCCGGCGGTGATTTCACGCTGCAGTCGGCCAGGGGCGCGGTGTCGCTGAAGGATTTTCGCGGCAAGCTCGTGCTGCTCTATTTCGGCTACACCTATTGCCCCGATATCTGCCCGACCTCGCTGGCCGCAACGGTCACCGGCCTGAAGCAGCTGACACCGGAAGAGGCGGCCAAGGTCGCCATGATCTTCATCTCGGTCGATCCCCAGCGCGACACGCCGGCCCGTCTGGCCGAATATGTCGAATTCTTCGATCCATCCCTGGTCGGCGTCACGGGCGAGCCAGCCGTCATCGCCGACATCGCGCGCCGCTACGGCGTCTTCTATTCGGCGCAGAAGGTCGATTCGGCCGGCGGCTACGTGGTGGATCACTCGGCCGATACGTTGATCGTTGCCCCGGATGGCCGGCTGGTCGCCAGGATCGCCCATGCCACGCCGCCCGCCGAGGTCGCTGTCGCCATTCGCAAGCATTTGAACCTACCCTGAAGGAGTAAAAGCATGAAGCAATTGTCCCTGCTCGCTGTTGGCCTGATGTTCTCGGCGGGCGTGCTGGCTGCCGCAGCCGATGCCGTGTCCGTGCAGGATCCCGTCGTGCGCCTGGCGCCCCCCAATGCGCCGGCGACGGCTGCCTTCATGGTCATCAAGAACGGCGGCGACAAGGATATCAAGGTCGTCAAGGCGGCCAACCCGGCCTCGCGCGTGACCGAACTGCACACCCATCTGAACGAGGGCGGCGTCATGAAAATGCGTCCGGTGCCAAGCATCGACATCAAGGCCAAGGGCGAGGCCGTGCTCAAGCCGGGCGGGCTGCATGTCATGATGATCGATCTCAAGGCGCCGATGAAGGAAGGCGATGTCGTGCCGATCACCCTGAGCTTCGACGACGGCAGCAGCAAGCAGGTCGATGCCAAGGTGGTTCGTCCGACCCCGGCGCCGATGCCGGCTGCCATGGAGCACCAGCACAAGCATTGAGCTCCTCCGCAGCGCGAAAAAAAGCCCTGAATGACACGCTCGTTCAGGGCTTTTTGCTTTTGCGGGCCTTCTCACGGTCTACCGGAAAAAAGGCCCAAAATCGAAATCAGGTTTTGACCGGCCGTTTCGACAGCTTGCGCTGCAAGGTGCGTCGGTGCATCTTCAGGGCGCGGGCCGTGGCCGAGACGTTGCCGTCGTTTTCGTTGAGCACGCGCTGGATGTGCTCCCATTCCAGGCGGTCGACCGACAGGGGTTCGTCGGACGGCGGCAGGTCGACGTCCGGGCTGTCGTCATCGTCGAAGGCCGAGAGGATGGCTTCGATTTCGACGGGTTTGGCGAGGTACTGGATGGCGCCGAGCTTGACCGCATCGACAGCTGTCGCGATGCTGGCGTAGCCGGTCAGGACGACGATGCGGCAGGCCGGGTTGATCTCCAGCAGTTGCGGGATCAGGGCCAGGCCGGAGCTGCCATTCAGGTTGAGGTCGAGCACGACGCGGCCGAGCTTCCGATCGCGCGCCGCGGCCAGGGCCGACGGGACGTCGAGGGCGCCCAGCGCGGGGTGGCCGCGCCGTTCCAGCGTGCGAACGAGGATGGCATTGAAGCTGGGATCGTCGTCGATGACCAGGGTCGATTTACTCATGGTTTTGTCCGTGGCAGTTCGATGCGGGCAAGGGCGCCCCCTTCTTCGGGATTGGCAAGCGTCAGGGTGCCGCCCAGTTGTTCGATGGCGGCGCGCGTCAACATCAGGCCGACACCGCTGCCCCGCTCGTGCGGCGGGAAGGCTTCCTGGCCGCCGAGTTCGAGGACGCGCTCGGGAAAGCCCGGGCCGTGGTCGCGAATGTCGATGCAGACCGTGTCGGTACACCAGCTCAGCCGAATCTCCAGCGGGAAGGCGGTGACGTTGGCCGCGTTGTTGAGCAGGTTGAGGACGGCCTGCTCCAGACGGGGATCGGCGACGATGTCGGGGGCTGCCCCGTCGCTGGCGATGATCAGCCGGCTGCTGGCCTGCGGCCGGGCGGCGTGCCAATGCTGGCGCAGGTGGTCGAGCCAGCGGTTGGCCGGCTGCAGCGGTGCGCCTTCCAGGCGTTCGGCCCCGGCCCGGCGCGACAGGCCGGTGATGATCTCCTTGCACACGCCGATCTGCTGGAGCAGCAGGCGAACGTCGTCACGCGTCGTCTCGGCGAGCTTCGGGTCGTTGGCCAGCTCGCCGGCGAGCAGCGCCATGGTGCCGAGCGGTGTGCCCAGTTCGTGCGCGGCACCGGCGGCCAGCGTCCCCATGGCCATGATGCGTTCGTCGCGCAGCGCCTGTTCGCGGGCAGTGGCCAGTTCGGCATCGCGCTGGCGGATGACGCGGGTGGTATGGACGATGATCCAGCCGATCATGATCACCGAGATGACGAAGATCAGCCACATGCCGCCCAGATGGAGCCGGGTGGCACGCGTTGCGTCGGGCATGGCGAGCGGCAGGTAATAGAGCATCAGCAGCGAATAGGCGGTGATGGCGACGGCCGTGACGATGGAGACGAAGCGCGCCGGCAGCGTCAGTGCGGCGACCGCGACGGGCGGCAGGAGCAGGGAAACGAGCGGATTGGCTGCGCCGCCGCTGAGAAAGACCACGGCGCTGAGCATGCCGATGTCGAAAATCAGCTGGCTGAACAACTCGGCGGCGCTGGCCATGTGCGAGCGGGCCAGGCGCCACTGGGCGAAGGCGTTGAAGACGATGCCGATGGCGACGATGCCGAGCAGCGGCACCTGCGGCACCGGAATGTCGAGCAGGCCCGGGGCGACCATGATGAGCTGGGCGAGCACGGCGAGCACCACCCAGCGACCCATGACCAGACGGCGCAGGTTGGCCAGGTAGTCGAAATTCGCAGTCGTTCGCGGGATGATCGCCATGGGGCGAATTATGCGTTATTTGGCGAGGTTTTCCGTGGCCGGCGAGGTGCGACCATTTGCCGCACCCGTTGCCGGTTGCTTCTCACGGTCAACCGGAAAAAATGCCCAAAATCAGAATCTTTCCGGCGGGCCGGGGCAAGCGGCATCAGAGCAGGTAGGGGACGAAACGCCGGGTGCGCTGCATGTATTCGGCGTATTGGGCACCGAAATAAGCCAGGCATTCGCGCTCGTCGGCATGCGCCGTCAGCCACAGCGAAAGCGTGGCAATCCCCCCCAGGGCCGCGCCCGCCAGGCTCGGGTCCTGGAAGAAGGCGCCCCAGGCCAGGGCCAGCAGCGATGAATACATTGGATGGCGGATGTAGGCGAAGATGCCATGCGTCACCAGTTGGGTGGTCTTCTCGAATTCGTAGAAGGAATCCTCGTTGCGTTGCGCATCCGGCGCGCCTTCCCGCTTGAGCGTGCGGGCGCCGGCGATGACGAGGGCGATGCTGAGCAGCATGAGCAGCCACGAGGTGAACTGGTGTGGCGAGTACGGATCGTCGCCCCAGACATGGTGGTTGAGGACGATCAGGCCGAGGATCGCTTCCCAGGCGAAGAAGCGCCAGAAACCGTGGCTGCCCGGCTGGCGCAGGGGCTTGCGCGACCACCAGACGACGATGGCGGAGCCGGCGAGAAAGAGGAGCAGGTCGTTCATGTCAGTGGGCAAAGGCCGTGGTCATGGCGGCGATCATGTAGCCGTGGTCGAGCACACCGGCACTTTCGCGGATGCTGTGCATGGCCCACATCGGCGAACCGACATCGACGCTGGGAATGCCCAGGCGCGAGGCGACGATGGGGCCGATGGTGCTGCCGCAACCGAGGTCGGTGCGGTGCGCGTACTGCTGGCAGGGCACGCCGGCCTGCTCGCAGATGGCCATGAAGCGGGCGGCCGTCTCGGCACTCGTGCTGTAGCGCTGGTTGGCGTTGCTCTTGATGACCGGGCCGCCATTGACCAGCGCGCGGTGGCAGGGCTCGTAGGCGGCCGGAAAGTTCGGGTGCCAGCCGTGCGCCATGTCGGCGCTGATGAAGAAACTGCGCGCCAGCATGCGCCGCTGGTCTTCGCCATCGAGGCCTGCACAGGCCGCCAGCCGGGTGACGACATCGGTCACGAAACTGCCGCCGGCGCCCGTGGCGCTCTCGCTGCCGACTTCCTCGTGATCGAAGAAGGCGCACAGGCAGGTGGCTGCGGGGGCTTGCGTGGCGAGCAGGGCGCTCAGCGCGGCGTGGCAGGAAGCGAGGTTGTCGAGCTGGCTGTTGGCGACGAACTCGCGGTCCACGCCCCAGAGGGCGCCTTTCTGCGTGTCGTAGGCGTTGAGTTCCCAGGTCAGCAGGTCGCCCGGTTCGACGCCGAGCTTGGCGGCGATGGGTTCGCGGAAGCGCGCTTCGGCTTTGACACCATCCTCGGAAACGCCGAGCAGCAGCGGCAGTTCGGTCTGCTTGTTGAATTTGAGACCGCTTTCATTGACCTCGCGGTTCATGTGGATGGCCAGGTTGGGCAGGCGCAGTAGCGGTTCGTCGAAGCGGATAAGGCGCGACTCGAAACCGCCCGGAACGCGCACATTGACGCGGCCGGCCAGCGACAGGTCGCGGTCGGCGAAGGTGGCGAGGATGGGGCCGCCATAAACCTCGACGCCAAGGCGGACCATGCCGGCGTTGTCTTCGGCCGGTTTCGGCTTGAGGCGCAGCCCGGGCGAATCGGTGTGGGCGCCGATCAGCCGCAGGCCGGTCGTCGCGGCTGGCTGGCTGCCGACGATGAAGGCGATGATCGACGAGCCGCCGCGCACGACATAGCGCCGGTCGCCGGCCTTCAGTGACCAGCGCTCGGCTTCGTCGAGGCGGGTGTAGCCGGCCGCAGTCAGGCGGGCTTCGCAGGTATCGACGGCGTGCCAGGGACTCGGGCTGGCGTCGATGAAAGCGAGCAGGTCCTGCGCCTGGGCGCGGGTGGCGTCGGGAATGTTCATGGTCTTTTGAGTTTCAGCAATTCGAGCAACTGGCTGGCAACGCGCTCATCATAAAGCATCGCGATGTGACCGACCGGCGGCAGTTCGACATCGCGGGCGCCGGGCAGACGCTGGTTGTCCTGCGGCATGACGTAATTGTCGTAGGCATTGCGCAGGCTGACGGCGGGAATCTTGATCGTTTCGGTCGCCATGTCGCGCAGCCACAGCGAACCGGGCGTCATCTCGCGGGAATTCTGGCCAAAACCGAGGCGGGCGAGGACGCTGCCGGCGTGCGGCGTGGCCAGGGTGTAAAGGCGATCGACGCGCAGGATGCCGTGGCGGGCCAGGTAGGAGCGGCAAATCAGGCCGCCCATGCTGTGCCCGACCAGCGTGACCTGCTGGCTGCCGGTTTCGGCGCAGACTTCCTCGATGCGCTGGTTGAGCTGCGGCACGAGCTTGCCCATGCTGGTGTAGGGCGGCGCCAGGCTGACCGTGGCGACCGAATGGCCGGCAGCTTCAAGGCGGCGGCGCAACAGCCACCAGACGCCGCGGCTGCAACCGAAACCATGCACGAGCAGGATGGGCTTTTTGCCCGCCGGCAGCCGATCGGCCGGCATCCACAGCCGTTCAAACGGAATGACGAGCAGGAAGGTGAGCAGGAAAGCCAGGTATTCGCCGACCATGATGCGCAGCCGCCGGGCAAAGCCCAGCGCCGGTGCCGGCGTGGCGTACTTCATGCCGAAATACCAGGTCGTGGCGTTCATCCAGAAGCGCAGGCCGAGCAGGCAGTTGATCGCGCCGACGATGGCCAGCGGCCAGTCGAGCTGCATGAAATGGCGGCCGATGTAGAGATAGCCGCTGACTTCCAGCGCAATCCAGATGAACAGCGAAATGGGTACCATGCCGGTCAGGTCGCGCTTTCTGCCGGTTTGGCCAGCCACAGGCAGGCGCCTTTGGATTCCTTGTCGATGGCGGCCAGCGCGTGTTCGTGTTCGGCCAGTTCCTCGGACGTGGCGCGGCGCACGGTCAGCGGCTTGCGCTGCCGGACCTGGCCATCGGCACCGATGTTCGGGCGCGGGGCGGCATCGGGTTCGATCATCAGCGTGTTCTGGCCGCGCGTCATGGCCAGGAAAACGTCGGCCAGCAGCTCGGTATCGAGTAGTGCGCCGTGCAGGGTGCGGCTCGAATTGTCGATCTCGTAGCGTTCGCACAGCGCATCGAGGCTGTTGCGCTTGCCCGGGTGCAGTTCCTTGGCCATCTTCAGCGTGTCGATGACGCCGTTGCAGATGGTGCCGACCGGCACGCGGCCGAGGCGGTCGAGTTCGGCATTGAGGAAGCCGATGTCGAAGGGCGCGTTATGGATGATTAGCTCGGCGCCGTTGATGAATTCCAGGAATTCGTCGGCGATGTCGGCGAATTTCGGCTTGTCGGCGAGGAATTCAAGCGTGATGCCGTGGACGGCCTGGGCGCCTTCGTCGATCTCGCGTTCCGGGTTGATGTATTTGTGCAGGTGATGACCGGTGAAACGACGGTTCACCATCTCGATGCAGGCCACTTCGATGATGCGGTGGCCCGAGCGCGGGTCGAGGCCGGTGGTTTCAGTGTCGAGGACGATCTGTCTCATTTTTTAGTCGCTAGTTGTTAGCAGGGGAGTTGTTAGCTGATTTTGCGCTGGAAACCAATGGCTAGCGACCAGCAACCAGCTCATCAATGCCGCGGTTGGCCAGGGCGTCGGCGCGTTCGTTTTCCGGGTGGCCGGCGTGGCCCTTGACCCACACCCATTCCAGCTTGTGCTGCTTGACCTGGGCGTCGAGCAGTTGCCAGAGGTCGGCGTTCTTCACTGGCTTCTTGTCGGATGTTTTCCAGCCGTTGCGTTTCCAGCCGTGTATCCACTCGTTGATGCCCTTCAGGACGTACTGCGAATCGGTGTAGATCTTGCCGCCGACCGGGCGCTTGAGGGCCTCGATGGCGCGGATCGCGGCGGTCAGCTCCATGCGGTTGTTGGTCGTTTCCTTCTCGCCGCCCCACAGTTCCTTTTCGTGCGGGCCGACGCGCAGGATCGCACCCCAGCCGCCGGGGCCGGGATTGCCCTTGCAGGCGCCATCGGTAAATATTTCTACGAGTTCTTCAGCGGCCATGGCCTTCCTTTTGTGCTATCGGGCGCAGCGCCTTGGCGCGCACCGACTTGTTTCGCCAGTTGGGGGTGATCAGGTGCATGCCGTGCACCCGCTTGATGGCGCGCAGGATATAGACCCCACCCGAGAAATTCCACCAGCGGTCGCCGGCGCTCTCGATGAATTGCCAGCGCTGCACCCATTTGAGTTGTTCGACCGGGGGCACGTAGCAGCCGAGCTTGCTGCGATCGAGTTCGAAGCCGAGCAGTTTGAGCCAGTCCTTGAGCCGGGGCAGGGACAGATAGCTGCCGTTCCACGGGAATTCGCCACTGCGGTCGAACTTGCGCTTGATGCCCCACAAGGACATCGGGTTGAAGCCGATGACGATGAGTTGTCCTTCGGGAATCAGGATGCGTTCGACCTCGCGCAAAATCTGGTGCGGTTCGTCGCTGAATTCGAGGACGTGGGGGAGCACGACGAGATCGGCGCTCACCGACGCAAAGGGGAGGGCAGCGCAGTCGCAGATCGTGTCGACTGCCCCGAACTCGCCGGCCTTGAGGCGCAGTGGAACGCGGTTGGCGCGCAGGAAATCGGCTTGCGGCAGGCCGAGCTGCAGGGCGTGGAATCCGAAGATGTCGGCCACGGCCGCGTCGATCTGGCGCTGCTCCCAATCCAGCACGTAGCGGCCGGGGGCCGTGGCCAGCCAGGCATCGAGCCCGGGAATTGACATCCGGGGCGCTGCGCTCGATAGTTCCGGTATGTTTGAAGTCTCGTTCATTCCCGCGTTCAAGGACAATTACATCTGGTTGCTGACCCGTGGCAAGCGCGCCGTCGTGGTCGATCCTGGTGACGCCGCGCCGGTCATCGCCCGTCTGGAAGCCGACGGGCTGACGCTCGAAGGCATCCTGATCACGCACCACCACGCCGATCATCAGGGCGGCATCGCCGAACTGACAGCGCGTTGGCAAGCCGAGATCTATGCACCGGTCGTCGAGTCTATCACAGGCTGCACCCGTCCTCTTTCCGGTGGCGAACTGATCGAGGTGCTGGGTGAAACGGTCGCTGTCCTGGCCGTTCCCGGCCATACGCGGGGCCATCTCGCCTACTCGGTGCCGGGGGCGCTTTTCTGCGGCGATACGCTGTTCGGCGCGGGTTGTGGTCGCCTGTTCGAGGGGACGCCGGAGCAGATGTCGGCCTCGCTCGACCAGATCGCCGCCTTGCCGGACGACACGCTGATCTATTGCGCCCACGAATACACTGGGATGAATTTGCGCTTCGCGCTGGCCATCGAGCCGGACAACGCCGCCCTGCAGGCGCGGGTGGCGAAGGTCGCAGCGCTGCGGGCAGCGGGTCGGCCGAGCGTGCCCCTGACGCTGGCCGAGGAGAAGGCGACCAACCCCTTCCTGCGTTGCGAGGTGCCGGCCGTGGTCGATGCGGGACTGCGACATGCCGCCCAGACCGGTGAAGACCCCGATTTGACGGTCAACCGGAAAAAAGCCTCAATTTTCAAATTTATCCGCAGCTGGCGGAATACGTTCTAAGTCCGATTGGCCAGCGCTAGGCTTTGCCCTGGCGCATGCGGCTGCTGATCTTGTGCAGCGTGTCGAGCACGCGGGCGGCGTTGAACGGTTTGATGATGAAGCCGCTGGCCCCGTTCTGGATCGATTCCTGAACCGTTTCCGGGTCGGAGTTGCTGGTCACCATGACCACCTCGACCGCCGGATTGGCGACCTTGATTTCGCACAGGGCTTCGATCCCGCTCTTCTCGGGCATCATGACGTCCATGCAGACGATGTCCGGCTTGAGCCGATCGACGACGTCGATGGCGGCCTGGCCGTTGCGCGCCTCACCCACGACGTCGTACTCCTCGCCGCGCAGCATGGCGCGCAGGATGCTGCGCATCATGTCATTGTCGTCGGCGATGACGATGGTTGTGCGTCTTCTGGCCATGTATCAGGTCGCATCCGCCCGGCAGACGCGATCCCTGCCTTCTTCCTTGGCCCGGAGAAGCGCCTTTTCCGCCGCCTCGACGAGGTCATCCGGCGGATTGTCGAAGCCCGGGGCCGCCGAGGCGACGCCGATGCTCAAGCTCACCTGGCCGCCGGGGACGGCGGCGTGCGGAATGTGCAGTTCGCGAATCGCCGTACGGATTTTTTCGGCCACCATGAGGGCGCCGCTGATCGTCGTTTCCGGCAGCACCACGGCGAATTCCTCGGGGCCAAAACGCGCCACGATATCCGAGGGTCGCTCGGCATGCCGGCGCAAGGCGGTGGCGACGGCGCGCAGGCAGTCGTCGCCAGCCAGATGGCCGTAGCGCTCGTTGAACAACCTGAATTGGTCGATATCGCACATCAACATCGCGATGCTGTTCGAGTGCCGGCGCGCCCGGCGCCACTCGATGGACATGGCGTCGTTGAAATAGCGCCGATTGGAAACGCCCGTCAGCCCGTCGCAGGAAGCGATCCGCACCAGTTCCTGATTGGCGGCATCGAGCTTGCGGGTCAGCGCGATCATGGACGAACGCATGAGGACGATATGTTGCAGGGCGCGGATCTTGGCGCCGAGGGCGATTTCGCTCACCGGTTTGAGCAGGTAATCATCGCCGCCGGCGGCGACGCAAGCAGCGATGCTCGGATCGTCAACGCCGGAAAGCAGAAAAATGATCGGTGTCCATTCGCCCGGTTTCTCGTTGGCCCGGATCGCCTGGGCGATACGGCTTCCTTCACCATCCGGCAGCGCTGCGTCAAGGAAGACCAAGTCGGGCTGAACCGTGGTCATGCTTTCCAATGCTTCGTCGGTGCTACAGGCCGAAAACATGGTCGCGCCGAACTTGTCGACCTGCTGGGTCGGCAAGCGGATTTCGCAGCGACTATCTTCGACAACGAGAATTTTCATGGCGTCTAGCGGAACGCGATCAGCTCAGTCTAGCGGCAATATCGATTGAAGAAAACCAGTGCCGCCACGGCGATGCTGACGGCGACAACGCCCCAGCCAATTCCCCAGTACAAGGCGCGGCTGGCCTGGTAATGCGCGGCGCGCTGCTTGAACTGAAAATGGCGCTGCAGTTCGCCCAGGGTGAGCACTGCGAAGAAAACGAAAAAGATCATCCCGCAGAACATGAAGATAATGATTTCATTGGTCATTTGACGACAGGCGCCTGCCGTGCGGTGGAGGTAGAGCAGCAGTCCATCGGTGCGGAAGGCGAATGTGACGACGAGGTAGGCCAGGCCGGCAAAGAGACCAATCAGTCCGATACCCAGCCAGGTACGTCCGCGCTTGAGTTCTGCGAGCAAGCTGGAAATTTCTTCAATGAACCATTTCATATGCGTTTTGCCGATATTGCCTTCGTGGCGGTATGCTAAATTTCGTCGATATAAAACTATAAAGGCAGAATATCATGGCCGAGCCGACCGCAAACCACTCTGCAAGCGTGTCCCGCCTTGTCGAAGCAGTGAAATCGCCGCGCAGCCGGAAAATCGGGAAGTGGCTGGCCGCAATTTTCGTGGCGATCGGTGTGCTGGGGTTCTTCGCCGCACCGCCCCTGCTCAAGTCGATATTGCAGAAACAGCTTTCCCAGGAGCTGCATCGCGATGTCAGTGTGGAAAATATCGACATCAACCCGTACGGCCTGTCGGCGAAGATCAGCGGATTTTCGGTCAAGGCCGAAGGCGGCAAGGAAGTGGCTGGATTTGACGAACTGTTCGTCAATCTCTCGTCGTCATCCATATTCCGGCTGGCCGCCGTCGTCGATGAAATCCGCCTGCAGGGCCTGAGGATCAATGTCGCCCGTGTTGCCGAAGGCCGCTACGACATTTCCGACCTGCTCGACGAGTGGATGAAACCAAAGGACGAGCCGGATACGGGGACGCCCCGTTTTTCCCTGAACAATATCCAGTTGATCAAGGGCAGCATCGTTTTCGATGACCAGCCCAAGGGCAAGGTGCATACGATCAGCGACATCAATCTGGCGCTGCCCTTCGTTTCCAGCCTGCCTTACCACACCGACATTCTGGTCAATCCGTCGTTTTCAGCCAGTATCGATGGGTCTGCGCTGGTCTTGACCGGCGATGCCAAGCCGTTTTCGGAAACCCACGAAAGCAAGCTCAACCTCGATCTGGACCGCTTCGACCTGGCTGTGCTCCAGCCCTATTTGCCCGACTCCCTGCCCTTCAAATTGTCCTCCGGAACGCTGGATTCCGAATTGAAGGCGATGTTCCAGGAAGTGTCGAAGGACGTCTATTCGGTCTCCATCGTCGGCGCAGTCCATGTTTCCGGGCTGGCGGTGGCTGAAAGCAATGGCCAGGCACTGATTGGCTGGAAGCGTCTGGATGTCGAACTCGACAACGTGGATCTCATCAACAGCAAGGCAAGCGTCAAACAGGTGGCGCTCGATGGGCTGGACCTGACGCTGGGAGTGAACAAGCAGGGTGAATTCAATGTCCTGAGGATCGCCGACAAACTGGCTGCACCCGCTGCTGCGGCGCCGGAAGCGAAGCCGAAGCCGGCCGGCAAGCCCTTCGAATGGTCGCTGGGTGGCTTTGATTTGAGCAATGGCCTGATACGCTGGCATGACGACTCCAACCTGTCGCCGGTGAGCGGCGAAATTCGGAATCTCACGGTCAAGGTCGGCAAGGTCGATGGCAAACTCGTCGAGCCCATCGAAGTGGTCGAGGCCAGCTATCAACTCGATCTCGGCGAGCGTTTCCGGGTTGAAAAAATGGGCGTCAAGGGCGTCACGGTCGATTTGCCGGGGCACCGCCTCGATATCGCGGAATTGACCAACACCGGCACCCGCGCCCGCATGCTGCGCAACAAGGAGGGCAAGGTCGAGTGGGTCAGTTCGCCCATCCTCAAGACCATTCGTGCCACCGATGCCAAGGTCAAGGACGAAAAGCCCTGGATCGGCAAGGTTGGCAAACTGGCCATTGAAGACCTCGGCTTCCGTTTCGAGGATCGCGCGCTGCAGCCGACCGCCGTCCAGGAGATCGACGGCTTCAGCCTGCATGGCGAAGGGCTGACCAATGAGCACAACAAGAAGGGCTCGATTTCCCTGAAAGGCAAAATCAACCGGAAGGGTAGCCTGAATGTCGATGGCAGCCTGCAGATCTTCCCGCTCGATGTGGCGGTGAAGGTCGATACCGTGGCGATTCCGCTCGTGCCGCTGGAGCCCTATTTTGGCCAGTTCCTCAATATCTCCCTGACCCGCGGGCAGATTTCCAACAAGGGGGAAGCGACGGCGAGGATCGAGGCCGACAAATTGAAGGCCGGCTACAAGGGATCCCTCACGCTGGGTGATTTCGTGGCGGTGGACAAGCTGAACAGCGCCGATTTCCTGAAGTGGAAATCGCTGTACTTCGGTGGCATTGATTTCCGTCTCGAACCGATGGCCATCAATATCGGCGAAATCGCGCTGACCGACTACTTTTCGCGTCTCATCCTGAACAAGGAGGGCAAGCTCAACGTTGCCGACATTGTCAGGAAGCCCGAGGCCGAGGCGGCGAAAAAGGATGAGGCCGCACCGGCAGACCCGAAGCTGGCCAGCAAGGACGCGGCACCCGCCAAGCCGCCGGTTCCCATCAAGATCGGCAAGATCACGCTGCAGAACGGGACGGTCAATTTCTCCGACCTGTTCGTCAAACCGAATTACAACGTCAATCTGAACAAGCTGGGTGGGCGGGTGACCAATTTGTCGTCCGCAGCCGATACGGTGGCCGACATGGAGTTGCGCGGCCGCTATGCCAATTCCGCGCCGGTACAGATTCTGGGCAAGCTCAATCCGCTGGCCGCCAAATCCTATCTCGACATCAAGGCCGATATCACGGGGGTCGATCTGGTCGGCTTCTCGCCGTATTCGGGCAAGTATGCCGGCTACGCCATCGAAAAGGGCAAGCTGTCGCTCAATGTCGCCTACAAACTGGAAAACAATCAGCTGTCCGCAGAAAATCGGCTGTTCATCGACCAGTTCACCTTTGGCGAAAAAGTCGAGAGTCCAGACGCGACGAAGCTGCCGGTCAACCTGGCCATTTCGCTGCTCAAGAACAATCGTGGCGAGATCGATCTCAACCTGCCCATTTCCGGCTCGCTGGACGATCCGCAATTCTCGATCGGCGGCCTGATCGTCAAGGTCATCGTCAACCTGTTCGTCAAGGCTGTCACTTCCCCGTTTGCGCTGCTGGGATCGATGTTCGGGGGCGGTGACGAGTTGTCCAACATCGAGTTCGCAGCGGGGCGGGCCACGCTGAACGACGCGGCAGGCGAGAAGCTCGCCGCGCTGGCCAAGGCCTTGACCGAGCGCAATGCGCTTAAGCTGGAAATCACCGGCCGTGCCGACCCGGTTGCCGACCGTGAAGGCGCCAAGCGCGCGGCGCTGGAACGCGCCATGCAGGCGGAAAAGCTCAAGGATCTCAAGAAGGCCGGAGAAGGGAAGTCGCTGGAGGAAATCGAGATTGCACCGGAAGAGCGTAATGGCTACCTGTTGCGAGCCTACAAGGAGGCCAAGTTCCCGAAACCGCGCAACATGATCGGCCTGCAAAAGGAATTGCCAACCGAGGAAATGGAAAAGCTGATGCTCACCAACCTGCCGGTCAGCGACGACGACGTCAAGGCGCTGGCCACGCGTCGGGCCGAAGCGGTCCAGGGCTGGCTGGTCGACCAGGGCAAGGTGCCGCCGGAGCGCGTGTTCCTGCTGCCGCCCAAGGTCGAGGCAGATGAAAAGGGCAGTGCCAGCCGTGTTGATTTTTCGCTGAAGTGAGCCGTTGATGAGTGAAACGATGGGGCTGGCGTTGATCGCCGGCGTGGTGGTGGTCATCCTGTTGCAGGTGGCCGTTTTGCTGCGCAGTAACCGTGGGCAGGATGAAGCGCGTTTCCGCGCGCAGCAGGAGGCGCAGGAAAAGGGACTGATGCGACTGGAGCGCGAACTCCGCGAGGAGTTGGCGCGAGGCCGGCGCGAAGGGGCCGAAGAGGCTTTCCGCGATCGCGAGGAGCGGGCGCAGTCGTCCAACCTGCTCGGCCAGGCGCTGAGTACGCAAGTCGCCCAGTTCGGTACCCTGCAGGCAGAGAGGCTGGAGGCCTTCGCCCGGGAACTGAACCGTTTTTCGCTGGGGCTCGACGAACGCTTCGAGCGTTTGAAAATTGCCGTGGAATCCCGGTTGACCGCAATACAGGCCGACAACGCCAACAAGCTCGAAGAAATGCGCCGCACGGTTGATGAAAAGCTGCATGCGACGCTGGAGCAGCGCCTTGGCGAATCGTTCAAGCTGGTCAGCGACCGCCTGGAGCAGGTCCATCGTGGCCTGGGCGAAATGCAGACGCTGGCGGCCGGGGTCGGCGACCTGAAACGGGTGCTGACCAACGTCAAGACACGCGGTACCTGGGGCGAAGTCCAGTTGTCGGCGCTGCTCGAACAGTTGCTGACGGCCGAGCAGTTCGGCTGCAATGTGGCGACCAAGCCGGGCAGCAACGAACGTGTCGATTTTGCCATCCGTCTGCCCGGCAAGGATGATGGGGCCGTGGTCTGGCTGCCGATCGACGCCAAGTATCCGATCGAGGATTATCAGCGCCTGCTCGATGCGCAGGATCGGGCGGACCCGGCGGGTGTCGAGGAGGCATCGCGAGCCATCGAAACCCGCTTGAAGAACGAGGCACGCAGCATCCACGAAAAATACGTCTCGCCACCGAATACAACGGATTTCGCCTTGCTCTACCTGCCGCTTGAAGGCCTCTACGCCGAAGCCTTGCGTCGGCCCGGCCTGGCGGAAGCCTTGCAGCGTGACTGGCGGGTCAGTCTGACCGGGCCGACGACGCTGGCGGCCATGCTCAACAGCCTGCAGATGGGCTTCCGTACCCTGGCCATCGAGCAGCGCTCGGCCGAAGTGTGGGCCGTGCTGGGTGCCGTGAAGACCGAGTTCGGCAAGTTCGGCGAGGCGCTGGCGCATACCAAGAAAAAGCTGGATGAGGCGAGCAACAGCATCAGCAAGGCGGAGACCCGGACCCGGCAACTGTCGCGACGTCTCAAGGAAGTCGAGGCCTTGCCGGTGGCAGAGGCCGAACAATTGATCGGTGTGGCGGATTTCGATGGCGAAGACGAGTGAACTGGAGGTCGCCTACATGGCGACCACTTATCGGGTATTCCTGCCCAGCGGGGTGTGTGAATTGCGTCTCGGGCAGGCCAGCGATACCTTGCGTTGCTGGCTCGAAACAGCCGGTGAGAACACGTTTGCGCTGATCTCGGCGCAAAATCCTGACGGCCAGCAACTCGACGAAAGCGCCAATGCCGAGCGCCAATCGCAACTGGAGTGCGATTTGCTGGAGGGGAACTACGAACCCTATGCGGCCCAGCACGAAGCCGACGATGGTCAGTGGCCGATGGAGGAAAGCTGCTTCGTGCCTGGCATTTCCTGCGAAGATGCTTGTGCCCTGGCGGCTGACTTTGGGCAGAATGCCGTGGTGTATGGTGGTGCAGATGCCGTTCCGCAGCTTGTATGGATAGAAGACCAGGATCAATGAGCAAAAAAATAGGCCGTTTCGAAGTACGTGGCGAGTTGGGGCGCGGCGCCCAAAGCGTGGTCCATCTTGGTTTCGATCCGCAATTGCAGCGTGAGATTGCCATCAAGACCCTCTATTTCGCCAGACCGGACCCGGAACACCAGGAGGCCTTGCTGGCCGAAGCGCGAACGGTCAGCAAAATGCGCCATCCCAGCATCGTGCCGATTTTCGAAGCCGGGGAGCAGGATGGCGATCTCTACCTCGTATTCGAATACGTTCCGGGCAAGAGCCTGGGAGAATTTCTGCGGCAGAGCGGTGCCTTGCCGCCGGTCAAGGCCATTTCGATCCTGAGGCCCATCCTCGACGCCATCGCCTACGCGCATTCGCAGGGGATCATCCATCGCGACCTCAAGCCGTCGAACATCATGCTGGACGACAACGGGCGGCCGCGGGTCATGGATTTCGGCATTGCTGCGCGGGTGGATGCGTCCAACGACCCGGCCGACCGGATCACCGGTACGCCGGCCTACATGGCGCCGGAATACATCCTGCGACGCGAGATCAGTGCGCGTTCGGACATTTTTGCAGCCGGCTTGATCCTGTTTGAAATGCTGACCGGACAGCGGGCCGTGGTCGCCGACAGTGTCGGTGAAATCATGAAACGTCTAGCCAGGGAAGACATCAAGTTGCCGCAGGATGTCGCCATCGACGAACCACTGAGCGCCATCGTTCACAAGGCACTGGCTCGCGATCCCGGATTGCGTTTCCAGACGGCGGAGCAGTTTGGCGAGGCGCTGGACAATTACCTGGATCCTGAGGACGTGGTATCGGGTGGTCCCGGTGGTCGGCAGGCGACGCTGGATTTCCTGCTCCGGCGCATGCGCCACAAGAGCGATTTCCCGGCGCTGTCGGAATCGGTGAGCGCCATCAACCGGATCGCCAACAGCGAGACGGAAAGCATCGACAAGCTGTCCAACACCATCCTCAAGGATTTCGCGCTGACCAACAAGCTGCTGCGTCTGGTCAATTCGGCCTACTTCAGACAGGCTGGGGGCGGCAGCATCAGTACGGTGTCGCGCGCCGTGGTCGTGCTCGGTTTCGAGGCCGTGCGCAATATCGCCATCACCGTGTTGCTGTTCGATCACTTGCAGAACAAGGTCAACGCCAACCAGTTGAAAGAGGATTTCCTCCGCGCCAACATGGCCGGGGTGCTGGCGAAAGATATTGGTGCCGCAGCGAAAATGCGTGACCTAGAGCAGTCGTTCATCTGCTCGCTTTTCCACAGTCTGGGACGGCTGCTGTCGCAATACTATTTCCCGGAAGATGCCGAAGAGATTCGCCGTGTCGTCTCGCAGAAAAACTGCAGCGAGGAACTGGCCGCCAAGCAGGTGCTCGGCATTTCATTCGAGGAAATCGGTATCGCCATCGCCCAGCTCTGGGGCTTCCCGCCGCTGATCGTGGCGACGATGCGTCGGCTGCCTGCCGGTTCCGTCAAGAAGTCGGTCAGTCAGGAAGACCGCTTGCGCATGCTGTCCGGTTTTTCCAACGAGCTGTGCGACGTGATTGCCCTCGCAACCCCGGAGTTGCGGGACCGCGAACTGAAGAAAACCATGTCGCGTTTTGCCGATGCCGTGTCGCTCGGCCACAGCGACCTGATGCAAACGGTGCAGCGGGCCGTCGAGGAGGTTGCGGATTTCGCCCGCATCATTCACCTCAACCTGCCGCAGACGACGTTCGGCAAGCAGATGCGCCAGTTTACCGAGTCGGGCGAAAAGCCGCGTGCCGAGGAGGCCAATGGCAGCGACTTTGCCGATGGCACGGTGATTGGCGACAGCGGGCCGCTGGCCGATCTTGAGGGCGGCGCCGATCTTCAGGCAGTGGACGCCCAGACGATCCTGACGGCCGGCATCCAGGACATCAGCAACACGCTGATCGATGGCTTCCAGCTCAACGACATCCTGCGCATCATTCTGGAAACGATGTATCGGGCGATGGGCTTCAAGCGCGTCGTGCTGTGCATTCGCGATGTCAAGGCGGGCGTCATGCAGGGCCGTTTCGGGTTTGGTCCGGAAGCCAATGAACTGGCCAAGGCGTTTCGCTTTCCCTTGAGTTTCACGCCGGACATCTTCCATGTCGCGACCTCGAAGGGCGCCGATCTCTTGATCAACGACATCAACGATCCCAAGATCGCCAGCCGGATTCCCGAGTGGTATCGCAAGGCCGTGCCGGCCAACTCCTTCGTGCTGTTTCCGCTGAATATCAAGGGTAATCCGGTGGCGCTGATCTATGCCGACCGTGATGAGCCGGGCGGCATTTCCATCCCGGAAAAGGAATTGCAGTTGCTGCGCACCCTGCGCAACCAGGCCATCCTGGCTATCAAACAGGGCTCCTGAAAACAGAAAAGCCCGCATTTGCGGGCTTTCTTGATGGCTGATCGAGGGTTCTTACCAGAGGTGCCACCAGGCTGACTTGCGCTTCAGGCCGTCCTTGTAGAAGCGGCTGGTCGGGAAGTTCTTGCGCATCACGCGGTCGGCGTCGTCACGCAAGTCGTTCATGCCGAGCTTGTCGTAGGCGGTTATGAGGATGAACATGGCTTCCTCGATGGCCGGGGCCTGCGGGTAGGTCTTGATCGCGTACTGGGCGCGATTCGCCGCCGCGATGTAGGCACCGCGATTGACGTAGTAGCGCGCGACGTGAACCTCAAGCGAGGCCATCGCGTTGATCAGGTAGTTCATGCGCAACGCGGCATCGGGGGTGTATTTGCTGTTCGGGAAGCGGGTGACCAGTTCCTTGAAGGCATCGAATGCTTCGCGCGCTGCCTTGGGGTCGCGTTCGGTCGGGTCCTGCGTGCTGACGTAGGCGGTCAGGCCGAGGTCTTCATTGAAATTGACCAGGCCCTTCAGGTAATAAACGTAATCGACCGCCGGATGACTCGGGTGGAGCTTGATGAAGCGGTCACAGGCGGCCAGCGCCGCGCCCGGCTCGTTGTTCTTCCAGTAGGCGTAGCCCAGTTCCAGTTGGGCCTGCTGGGCATAGCGGCCGTAGGGGAAGCGTGCTTCCAGCTTCTCCAGCATTTTTGCTGCCTTGTCCCAGTTGCCGTCGGCTTGCGCATCCTTGGCTTCGCCGTAAAGCTTGCCAGCCGACCAGCCTGCAGTTTCGTCGATTTTGTCGGGCATCGAGCTGCAGCCGGCGATGAAGGCGACGACAAAAGCAGCCATCAGCGCGCGGAAGAGGGCGGGGAATGACCGGAATGCGGGTAAACTTCGCATCATGAATGATGATCCTGTTGAAGACTCCGGCGATTATAGCCGAACTGAACCGCTCCGCCTGACCGTTCCTGACGCCTCCTGCGGTCGCCGCCTCGATCAGGTGCTGGCTGAACTGCTGCCGCAACATTCCCGCAACCGTTTGCAGGGATGGGTGCGGGATGCCTGCGTACTGGTCGATGGCAAGCCCGAGACCGAACCCAAGCGCAAGGTGATGGGCGGCGAGACGCTGCTTGTCAGCGAACCCGACGATATCCGCAACCAGCCCGAGCTGCCGGAAGACATACCGCTCGACGTGGTTTTCGAGGACGAGACGCTGCTCGTCATCAACAAGCCGGCCGGGCTGGTCGTACATCCGGGCAGCGGCAACTGGAGCGGCACGCTGATGAATGCGCTGCTCCACCACGTGCCGGGTATCGAGGCGGTGCCACGTGCCGGCATCGTGCATCGGCTGGACAAGGACACCAGCGGCCTGCTGGTCGTGGCCAAGACGCTCGAAGCGCAGACGGATCTGGTCCGCCAGCTGCAGGCGCGCACCGTGCGGCGCATTTACCTGGCGCTCGCGGCGGGGGCGATGAAGCACGAGGGGACGGTCAATGAGCCCATCGGCCGTCATCCATCGCAGCGCATCAAGATGGCCATCGTGCCGGAAAACCGGGGCGGCAAGCCGGCCATCACCAATATCCGCATTCTTGAACTTTTCCCCTACACGACCTTCGTCGAGTGTTCGCTCGAAACCGGCAGGACGCACCAGATTCGCGTGCACATGGCGGCTATCCATCATCCGCTCGTCGGCGACCAGGTTTATGGCAAACACAACCCGAAGCTGCCGGTGTTCCATCGCCAGGCGCTGCATGCGACGCGCCTCGGCCTCGTCCATCCGTTGACCGGCCTCAAGATGCAATGGGAAGTACCGATGCCGGAGGATATGCGTGAGCTTCTCGATACCCTGCGCTATGGCTAATCTGCTGGTGCCGGACTGGCCGGCGCCAGCTCGGGTGCGCAGCCTGCAGACGCTGCGTGGTGGCGGTTGCAGTCTGGCGCCATGGGGCAGTTTCAACCTGGGGGACCACGTCGGGGACGATCCGGCCCATGTCGCGGCCAATCGGGCAGCCCTGCGCGAGCATTTGCCGGGCGAACCGGCCTGGCTGACGCAGGTGCACGGCATTTTGACGGTCAACCCGAAAAAAAGCCCAAATTTGAAATCCGCCGACGCCGCTTACACCGATGAAGCCGGCGTCGTTTGCGTGGTCATGACGGCCGATTGCCTGCCGGTGCTGTTCTGCGAGCGTGCCGGTACGGTCGTGGCGGCGGCGCACGCTGGCTGGCGCGGCCTGGCTGCCGGTGTGCTTGAGGAAACGATGGCTGGGATGGCGGTGCCGGCCAGCGAGTTGCTGGTTTGGCTGGGGCCGGCCATTGGCCCGACGGCCTTCGAGGTGGGCGACGAGGTCCGTGCCGCCTTTGTCGCGCACGATGCGCAGGCAGCAAGTGCGTTCGCCCCGAAATCGCCAGGCAAGTGGCTGGCCGATATCTACGCCCTGGCGCGCCAACGCCTGCTGGCGGCAGGAGTCCGGTCGATCAGCGGTGGTGACCGATGCACGTACAGCGAATCAGCCGACTTCTTTTCCTATCGCCGCGATGGTGTGACGGGTCGCATGGCGACGCTGATCTGGCTGGCCGAAGCAGATTAGCCGCTGCCGGATGTCGCAGGTATCCGTCTAAAAGACGGTGCCGCCGAAGACATCCTTGAAATAGGACTCGACATTGCCGTCCGGGACGTGGCGCCCAGGCTGAGCCATCGCCGCGGCGGGGCAGGACACGCCCTTCACGCTCCCTTTGAAAATGGCGTCATAACTCATGCGCTCGCCTTTCTTGGGTTTGATCCAGGACACAATTTTGCGGATGGACATGATGAACTCCTTGGACGATTTGATGGGGTCATCCTCACTATAGAGAGCTTGTTGCGTTGCAACAAATCAGGAATTCTTTCGTCGCGGGTAAGTTTCACTAACCCGTAGGCGCAAAAAAGGCAGCGAAGCGATTCGCTGCCTGATGGGCCTCCGCGTCTGACGCTGGCTTATTTGCGCCAGGCGTCGGCCTGGACCAAAGAATCCTCGCGCCATGCTTCGCGGGCGGCCTGGTTGGCCACCCAGTTGGGCAGGAAGGTAAAGGCTTCGTCGAGCAGATGCGGCGTGTGCCGGCCCGGCGAATAGCGTTGCGAACGATCGTAATATTCGCGCAGTGCCGGCTTGAAGTTCGGGTGGGCGCAGTTCTCGATGATGACCTTGGCTCGCAGTTTGGGCGACAGACCGCGCAGATCGGCCAGCCCCTGCTCGGTGACGATGACCTGCACGTCATGTTCGGTGTGATCGACGTGCGACACCATCGGGACGATGCACGAAATGCTGCCGCCCTTGGCGCTCGACGGCGTCATGAAGATCGAGACGAAGGCATTGCGGGCGAAGTCCCCGGAGCCGCCGATGCCGTTCATGATCGACGTGCCCATGATGTGGGTCGAATTCACGTTGCCGTAAATGTCGGCCTCGATCAGGCCGTTCATGGCGATGACGCCGAGGCGGCGGATGACCTCAGGATGATTGGAGATTTCCTGCGGGCGCAGGATGATCGAATCCTTGAAGCGTGGCAGGTCGGCGTTCAGTTCCGCCAGTGCCTGCGGGCTCAGCGAGAACGAGGTGGCCGACGCGCAGGTCAGCTTGCCCGACTTGATGAGATCGAGCATGCCGTCCTGCAGCACTTCGGTGTAGGCCGTGAGGTTCTCGAAGGGCCCATCCTGCAGGCCGGCCATCACGGCGTTGGCCACATTGCCGACACCGGACTGCAAGGGCAGCAGGTTGGCCGGCAGGCGGCCTTTCTTGACTTCGTGCTGGAGGAATTCGAGGATGTGCCCGGCGATCAACTGTGAGTTCTTGTCGGGCGGCGAAAACGGAGAATTTCGGTCGGCCTTGTTCGTCTCGATGACGGCTATGACCTTGTCCGGATTGATCCGGTAGTACGGATCGCCGATGCGATCTTCCGTCCGGACGAGCGGGATGGGCTGACGATGCGGCGGCAGCGCCGTGCCGTAGTAGATGTCGTGCATGCCTTCCAGCGCTGGGTTCTGCCAGGAGTTCACCTCAAGGATCACCTTGTCGGCCTGGTCCAGCCAGGTCTTGTTGTTGCCGACGGAAGAAGACGGAATCAGGCGGCCGTCTTCCAGAATGCCCGCCACTTCGACCACGGCGACGTCGAGTTTGCCGAGGAAGCCGGACCAGACGAACTGGGCGACGTGCGACAGGTGGATGTCGATGTATTCCATCTCGCCGGCGTTGATGCGTTTGCGGCAGGTCGGGTCGGATTGGTAGGGCAGGCGCATCTCGATGCCATCCACCATGGCCAGAGCGCCGTCGAGTTCCGGTGCCGTCGAGGCACCGGTCCACACGCCGATCTTGAACTTCTGTCCGTGCAGGTTGGCATCCATGATGCGCTTGGCCAGCGCGGTTGGTACCAGCTTGGGATAGCCCGCGCCGGTAAAGCCGCTCATCCCGACATTGACGCCGGATTGAATCAGATTGGCAGCCTCGTCGGCCGACATGATCTTGCCGCGCAGCGCGGCGTTCAGGATACGTGAACCTCCAACCATCTTTTTTCGATGCTCCAGGGTGGGTTTGCAATAGTTGAACGACAAAATCCGAGTCAAAAAAAGAGCCCGCATAAAGCGGGCTCAATCCAGTTCCCAAGCGCATGAATAGGACTGGAGGAGACTTTTCAAATTTAACAAAGTCCCCGTTCGCGAACGAACGAGATTTTTTTGATCGACAAGTTAGTCAAACTTAATCGTTGGGTTCGGGTATCAGCGGGCGCCGGCGCCGGCGTTGTCGGTGGCGGGCGTTGCCGGCGTCGCAATCGCGGGCGCTGCAGCCGCCTTGGTCTCTTCGGTGACAGCCGCATTGGGCAGCACGGGCGCTGTCGCCGGCGGGGGCAGGGACGGCGCGGCAACTGCCGGCGGCAACGTCGCGACGGACTCTTCCTTCTTGTTGCAGGCGGTGAGTGCGACGGTGAGCATTGCGGCGACAAGCAGTGACTTCTTCATGGAGCTTCCTTTCTGGGATGGTAGGCAGTGCGACCTGATCGTGGTCGGCAACGAAACATTAGTCAGCGCCTTGCTCCGCGGCAAACGACAAATTATGATTCCATGCCTTAGAAAAACTTAATCATCAGCCGTGACCTATCGTCTTCCTCCGCTGTCTGCCATGCGCGCTTTTGAATCAGCGGCGCGCCATTTGAGTTTCAAGAAAGCGGCCGAGGAATTGCACGTCACGCCGGCGGCGATCAGCCAGCAGATCAAGGCACTGGAGGCTTATCTCGGCGTGCAGCTCTTCCGGCGTCTGACGCGAGCGCTGGAGATCACCGCCCAAGGGCGGGCCATGCTGCCCAAGATCCGTGAAGGATTTGATTGCTTTGCCGCCGCCATCGACAGCACGCGCAGTGAAGTCGACGGGGTGTTGACCGTAACGGCGCCACCGTCTTTCGCCACGCGTTGGCTGGTTCCTCGCTTGCCACGTTTTTCCCTGGCTCACCCGGAAGTCGAACTGCGCCTGTCCAGTCGGGGGGATAGTGTCGATCGCCGGGGTGAAACATTGTTGCTCGACAACGACCGTTTCGACCTGCGCGAGGCCGACAGCCTGCTCGCCATTCGCTACGGTACCGGCAACTACCCCGGATTCCAGGTCGAGCAGATCTTCGCACCGGATTGGGTGCCGGTCTGCAGCCCGAAACTGCTCAGCCCCGAACGCCCGCTCTCGGTGCCGCAGGACCTGGCGCGCCACGTCCTGATCCACGACGAAACCATTCATGACGAAGAGCGCCAGCCCGGCTGGCGTGAGTGGCTGGCCAGTGCCGGCATCCGTAACGTCGACGCCGAACGCGGACCGCGTTTCTCGAATGCCGTAATGGCCGTCGAGGCAGCCCTCGATGGCCAGGGCGTTGCGTTGGCCCTGAAGCCGTTGGTCGAGGCCGATGTGGCAGCCGGTCGCCTGATCGTGCCCTTTGAAATCGCCGTGCCGTCGCCCTTCGCTTACTTTCTGGTCATGCGCAAGGCGGTCGCACAGCGCCATTCCGTTGCCGCGTTTCGCAGCTGGTTGCTCGACGAGGCGCTATCGGTGCAGCCGAACTGGCTGGCCGGCGTATAATCCGCGCCTTTCCCCCTGAGCCGATTTTTGTGAGCACTCTTTCCTGGATCATTGCCGTCTCGCTGGCCGGTGGCGCTTTGAGCGTGCTTGCTGCGGCCGTGCTGAGCATCGCGATGGGCACCCAGCGCATCAGCATGCTGATCTCCTACGCCATCGGTGCCTTGCTGGGGGCGGCCTTCCTGGAAATCCTGCCGCATGCGCTGGAACATGGCGACATGCATCGAACCACGGCTACCGTCCTGTTCGGCATTCTGGCCTTCTTCGTCCTCGAGAAACTGGTCCTCTGGCGGCACTGTCACCACGACCACTGCGAGGCGCACGATGCCCATGCCCCGGCCCACGACCATGGGCGCTCGGGTTTGCTCATCCTGGTCGGCGATACCTTCCACAATTTTGTCGACGGCATCCTGATTGCGGCCGCGTTCCTGCAGAGTACGGAGCTTGGCATCGTGACCGCGCTGGCCATCATCGCCCACGAAATTCCGCAGGAGGTGGGCGACTACCTGATCCTGCTCCACTCCGGCTACACCAAGTTGCGCGCCCTGGCGTTCAATCTGCTGTCCAGCCTGGCCACGATGGTCGGCGCGATGCTGGCCTACTTTGCCCTGGCCGATCTGACGGAATGGATTCCGCTGCTGCTCTCGCTCGGTGCCGCGAGCATGATCTATGTCGCGGTGGCCGACCTGATTCCCGGGCTGCACAAACGCTCGGAGCTGAAGGAATCAGTCCTGCAAATCCTACTGATCGGTTCCGGTATCGGCTCGATCGCCCTCGTTCAGGCGCTGGTTGGCGAGTAGTTCGCGGTGTGCGCGAAGCTGGCGGCGGATCTTGCTGGTGGCGAAGTAGAGAATCAGGCCGCAGGGCAAGGCGCCGTAGAACAGGAAGGAAATGATGCCGGCGGTGATGCTCGGTTCATTGGCGGCGATCAGAACGGTGACGTATAGCCAGCCGATGACGATGATGATGGCGAAGGACATGGCGGCTATTGTATCGGTCATACGGGAAAACTGAAGCCTGGCAGCGGGAAGTGCAAGGTTCGCTGCTCGCTGAATTCGATTGCTCAAACCCCATCAGGCTGCTTGCTCTCCGGCGGGGAACTGGCCGACGGTAACAATGTACAAATCACGCGCCTTGATCAGGGCCCAATTTGGCATGCAAATTCATTGACAGCGCCGAATCGGGTATGGAGAATCCAAAGGCTTAAGCCCCGACAACAATATAGAGACGAGACTTCCCATGGCGCAGGGATCGAGCAATAACGATGCATTCGCGGGTTCTGCCGCCCAGTTCATGCAGAACGGGCAGCAGATGATGCAGCAGTTCATGGATTATCTGGGCAAGGCCGGTGCTCCGGCGGGGGTTGCGACACCGCCACCCGTTGATCCGCAGGCCCTGACGGCGCTGCAAAAGCAGTTCATGGATCAGCAGATGTCGCTCTGGCAGGCCATGCTCAACAAAAAGCCGGGGCAGGAGCCCGCCTTCAAGGTGGCGCCGGAGCCGGGCGACCGTCGTTTCTCGGCGGCAGAGTGGAAAGACAGCCCGATCTACGATTACCTGCACCAGGCCTATCTGCTCAATACCCAGTATCTGAAGCAGATGGTCGAAGTGATTCCGGCGCAGGACAACAAGGCCAAGGATCGCATGCGCTTCCTGGCGCGCCAGATTGCCGATGCCATGGCGCCGTCCAATTTTGCCGCGACCAATCCGGAATTCATCAAGCTGGCGCTGGAAACCAAGGGCCAGAGCATTACCGACGGCATCAACAATCTGCTCAAGGATTTCGAGAAGGGCCGCATTTCGATGACCGACGAATCGGTCTTCGAGGTGGGCAAGAATATCGCGACCACCGAAGGCGCCGTCGTCTACGAAAACGACGTGATGCAGCTGATCCAGTATTCGCCGCTGACGCCCAAGGTCGGCACGCGGCCGTTGCTGGTCGTGCCGCCCTGCATCAACAAGTTCTACATCATGGACCTGCAGCCGGACAACTCGCTGATCCGCTTCATGATCGAGCAGGGCAATACCGTTTTCCTCGTTTCGTGGCGTAATCCCAAAGAGGCAGAAGGGCATCTGGGTTGGGACGATTATGTCGAGCGTGGCCCGATTGCGGCCTTGAACGTCGTTCGCGAAATCACCAAGGTCAAGCAACTCAATGTCCTCGGCTTCTGTGTCGGCGGCACCATTGTGACCTCCGCTCTGGCGGTGCTCAAGGCGCGCGGCGAAGAACCGGCAGCTTCCCTGACGCTGCTGACGACCCTGCTCGATTTTACCGATACCGGTGAAATCGGCCTTTTCATTGACGAGCAGGGCATCAAGGCGCGTGAAGGTACGATCGGCAAGGGTGGCCTGCTGCCTGCCCGCGATCTGCAGAATACCTTCTCGTTCCTGCGCGCCAACGATCTGGTCTGGAATTACGTGACGGGCAACTACCTGAAAGGCCAGAAGCCGCAGGCCTTCGACCTGTTGTACTGGAACTCGGATTCGACCAACCTGCCGGGGCCGTTCGCCTGCTGGTACATGCGCAACATGTATCTCGAGAACAATCTGCGGGTGCCCGGCAAGCTGGCCATGTGCGGAACAACGGTCGACCTCGGCAAGCTCGACATGCCGGTCTATTTGCTGGCGACGCGCGAGGATCATATCGTGCCCTGGCAATCCGCCTACCTGAGCACGGGCATCCTCGGCGGCAAGGTGCGTTTCGTCCTTGGTGCATCCGGCCATATTGCCGGTGTGATCAACCCGGTCAGCAAGAACAAGCGCAGCTACTGGGTGAATGAGGATGTGAAGGTCGACGCCGACAGCTGGCTGGCGGCGGCAGAAGAAAAGAAGGGAAGCTGGTGGGCCGATTGGGCCGCCTGGCTCAAACCGTTGTCCGGAGAACAGCGGGCACCGCGCAAACCTGGAAACGCCAAATACAAGCCGATCGAACCGGCACCAGGCAGATACGTCAGGGAACGTGCGGTATAAAAACTTCTCGATGAGGGTATAACAATGTCGCGAGTTGCATTGGTTACGGGCGGAATGGGCGGTCTCGGCGAGGCCGTCTGCATCAAGTTGGCAGCGCTTGGTTACAAGGTGGTGACCACCTATTCACCGGGCAATGCGAAGGTTCAGGATTGGCTCAAGGCCATGAACAACATGGGTTACGGCTTCAAGGCCTACCCGTGCGATGTGACCGATTTCGATTCGGCCCATCAATGCGTGGAGACGGTGAGCAAGGAGGTCGGTCCGGTCGATGTGCTGGTCAATAACGCCGGCATCACACGCGACATGACCTTCAAGAAAATGACGAAATCGGACTGGGATGCGGTCATGCACACCAACCTCGACTCCGTGTTCAACATGACCAAGCAGGTCATGGATGGCATGATCGAGCGCAAGTGGGGCCGCGTCATCAATGTCTCGTCGGTGAATGGCCAGAAAGGCGCTTTCGGCCAGACCAACTACTCGGCGGCCAAGGCCGGCATGCATGGTTTTACCAAGGCGCTGGCGCTGGAAGTAGCCAAGCAGGGCGTGACCGTCAATACGATTTCCCCGGGCTACATCGGCACCAAGATGGTGACGGCGATTCCGCAGGAAATCCTCGATTCGAAAATTCTGCCGCAGATCCCGGTCAATCGCCTGGGCAAGCCGGAAGAAATCGCCGGCCTGGTGGCTTACCTCGCTTCCGACGAAGCGGCGTTCGTGACCGGCGCCAATATTTCCATCAACGGTGGTCAGCACATGTTCTGACCGACGTAATTTTTTACCCCGCTCTAATTTAATCAAGGAAGGAAAAACTATGACACAACGTGTTGCTCTCGTTACCGGCGCTATGGGTGGTCTTGGAACCGCAATCTGCCAGGAACTGGCCAAGGCAGGTCACAAGGTCGTTGCCGCCTATCATCCGGAATTCGACAACAAGGACGCTTGGCTGGGTGAAATGTCTGCTGCCGGTTTCAGCGATTTCGTCTGCGTCGCCGGCGACGTCTCCAAACTGGAAGACTGCCAGAAGATGGTTGCCGAAGCTGAAGCCGCTTGCGGTCAGGTCGACATCCTGATCAACAACGCCGGTATCACCCGTGACCGCATGTTCGCCAAGATGGAACGCGACGGCTGGGATGCCGTGATCGCGACCAACCTGACCTCGCTGTTCAACATGACCAAGCAAGTCTCCGCCAAGATGGCCGAGCGTGGCTGGGGCCGTATCGTCAACATCTCCTCCGTCAACGGCGTCAAGGGTCAGGCTGGCCAGACCAACTACTCCGCTGCCAAGGCTGGCGTGATCGGCTTCACCAAGGCACTGGCTGCCGAACTGGCCGCCAAGGGCGTGACTGTCAACGCCATCGCCCCGGGCTATGTCGCGACCAAGATGGTCATGGCCATCAAGCCGGAAGTTCTGCAGACCATCGTTGACTCCGTCCCGATGAAGCGCCTGGCCAAGCCGGAAGAAATCGGCTACGCCTGTGCCTACCTGTCGAACGACCTGTCTGGCTTCACCACCGGCGCCACGATCAACATCAATGGCGGTCTGTACTACCAGTAAAACAGTGTTGCGGCATTCAGCATGAAATATTGCTGAATTTCTGCGATGCAACAGGAACGGGCGCCCTAAAGCGCCCGTTTTTTTTGCTATAATGTTGCGCTGCACACAAACTCGTCCTGAAGGATCAAAGCATGTCGGAACCGGTACGCCTGATCAAGAAATACCCCAATCGTCGTCTTTACGATACCAAGACGAGTGCGTACATCACGCTGGGCGATGTGAAGGAACTGGTTCTCAAGTTCGAGGCCTTCAAGGTCGTCGACGCCAAGACCAATGAGGATCTGACGCGCAGCATCCTGCTTCAGATCATTCTCGAGGAAGAATCCGGCGGCATGCCGATGTTCTCGAGCGAACTGCTCTCCGGGTTCATTCGCTTCTACGGCAGCACGATGCAGGGCATGCTCGGCAAGTACCTCGAGAACAACATGCGGACCTTCGTCGATTTCCAGGGCAAGCTGCAGGAGCAGTCGCGTACCCTGTACGGTCCGAACGGTGGCGACACCACGCACATGCAGACGGATTTCTGGAACCAGTTCCTGAATTTCCAGCAGCCGGCCATGCAGAACATGATGACGGCCTACATGGACCAGTCGAAGAAAATGTTCCAGTCGATGCAGGACCAGATGAAGAACCAGACGCGGACGATGTTCACCGGCTTCCAGTACAACCCGGGCGACAAGACCGAGTAGTTTCGCCAGGGCCGTGATCGGCCCGGCAAAATTTCAATTTTGGCTGTTTTTTCCGGTTGACCGTCAGATCGTGTTTTACAGCACGATCTGCGCCCCCAACTCGACCACGCGATTCGACGGAATCCGGAAGTAGGCTGTCGCGCTGCCGGCGTTGCGGAACAGGGCGACGAAGAGCAGTTCGCGCCAGTAGGCCATGTCCGATTTGAGTTTCGGAATCAGCGTTTCGCGTCCGAGGAAAAACGAGGCGTCCATCATGTCGATGTGCAGCCCCGCGTCGGCGCAGAGCGCAAGGGCGGCCGGGATGTCCGGTTCATCCTTGTAGCCGTATTGCACGACGACTTGCGCGAAGTTGCCGTCCAGCTTGCTGACTTCGATGCGGTCGATATCCGGCACGTAGGGCACGTCGAAGACCGACACGCTGAGAACGACCACCTGCTCGTGCAGTGTCTTGAAATGCTTGAGGCTGTGCAGCAGCGCATGCGGCACGGCTTCCGGATTGGGCGTCATGAAGATCGCCGTGCCGGGTACCCGCTCGATGCCGCTGCCGGCGATGTCCTGGATGAAGGGCTTGAGTTCCAGGGCTTCGGCCGCCATGCGTTCGTGCAGCAACTCGCGGCCCCGTTTCCAGGTGGTCAGCAGGATGAAGACGCCCAAGCCGAAGACGAGCGGGAACCAGCCGCCATCGGGAATCTTGACCGAATTGGCGAGGAAGAATCCAAGGTCGATGATGATGAAAGGCAGGGCGCCGAGCACGGCGCGCACGGGGCTCCATTGCCACAGGCGGATGGCGACGGCGATGGCCAGCAGGTTGGTGATCAGCATCGTGCCGGTCACCGCGATGCCATAGGCCGCCGCCAGATTGGACGAGGTCTGGAAGCCGATGACCAGGCCAATGATGGCGACCAGCAACAGCCAGTTGATCGCTGGCAGGTAGATCTGGCCGATCTCGCGGTCTGACGTATGCTGGATTTCCAGACGCGGCGTGTAGCCGAGCTGGATGGCCTGCTGGGTGATAGAGAAGGCGCCGGAAATCACCGCCTGCGAGGCGATGATGGTTGCCACCGTAGACAGGATGACGAGCGGCGACAGCGCCCATTCCGGAGCGAGCCGGTAGAACGGATTCTCGACGGCGCCGGGATTGTCGAGCAGCAAGGCTCCCTGGCCGAAGTAGTTGATGATCAGTGCCGGCAGCACGTAGCCCAGCCAGGCGTACTGGATCGGCTTGGCGCCAAAGTGCCCCATGTCGGCATACAGCGCCTCGGCGCCGGTGATGCAGAGGACGACGGCGCCCAGCGCGAAGAAGCCGAGCACCGAATTGCCGAACAGGAAATTGATGCCATAAACCGGGTTGACCGCAGCCAGGACCGCCGGGTGCTCAATGATCGCGACGCCGCCGAGCAGGGCCAGCACGGCGAACCAGATCAGCATGATGGGCCCGAACAGCGCGCCGACGCTGGCCGTACCCCGGCGCTGGATAAAAAAGAGCCCGACCAGAATGACCAGCGTGATCGGCTGGATGTACGGTTTGAAAGCGGGCGTGATCAGTTCCAGACCTTCGACCGCCGAGAGCACCGAAATGGCCGGCGTGATGACGCCGTCGCCGTAGAACAGCGCAGCCCCGAACAGCCCGAGCGCGATGAGCAGCTTGTGCCGGCGCGAGGCCGGGTCGCCGTTGTGCAGGGCCAGCGTCATCAGCGCAATGATGCCGCCTTCACCCTTGTTGTTGGCGCGCATGATGAAAGACACGTACTTGAGCGTGACGACGATGATCAGCGACCAGAGGAACAGCGACAGGATGCCGAGCACGTTCTCTGGCGTGATCGGCACCGGATGGTGGGCGCCGCCGAAGACTTCCTTGATCGAATAGAGCGGGCTGGTGCCGATGTCGCCATAAACAATGCCGAGCGCGGCCAGGGTCAGCGTCGCCAGACGCTTGTTGTCAGAGGTTTGCATGGAGATTCCTTACGGCTGGAAGCGGTAGCCGACGCCGGTTTCGGTCAGGAAGTGGCGGGGCTGGGTGGGATCGTTTTCAAGTTTCTGGCGCAGGTGGCCGACGTAGACCCGCAGGTAATGGCTGCTCTCGACGTAGGACGGCCCCCAGATTTCGCGCAGCAGGTTGCGCTGGGTCAGCACCTTGCCGGGATGGCCGAGCAGGGTGGAGAGCAGGCGGTATTCAATGGGCGTCAAATGCACCGCCTGGCCGCCGCGCAAAACCAGACGGCGGGACAAATCGACTACGACGTCGCCGAATTCGACGACGGGCGTTGCAGCTTCGCCTCTGCGCAGGCGGCGTCGCAACAGGGCACGGACGCGGGCGCGCAGTTCGCCGACGCTGAACGGCTTGGTCAGGTAGTCGTCGGCGCCGGCGTCGAGGGCGTCGATCTTGTCGTTTTCCTGCGTGCGCGCCGAGAGGATGAGGACCGGGACTTCCGACCAGCCGCGCAGGTCGCGGATCAGGTCGATGCCGTTGCCGTCGGGCAGGCCGAGGTCGAGGATGAGCAGATCGGGCTTCTGGACGCCGGCCTCGATCAGGCCACCGGCCATCGTTTCGGCTTCGATTACCGAACAGCCTTCCTCCTCGACGGCGGCCCGGACGAAGCGGCGGATAGTCTTTTCATCCTCGATGAGCAGCACCTTGGGTTTCGGCGTGTTCATACGCTTTCCTCCTCGAGGATCGGCGGCGTGCCGCGCGGCAGGGTGAAGCTGATGCTGGCGCCGCCTTCCGGCCGGTTGGTGGCGCGGATCGTGCCGCCATGGGCTTCGACAATCGCCCGGCAGATGGCCAGCCCGAGGCCGGTGCCCGGTTTGCCGGCAACGCTGTCGCCGCGCACGAACATGTCGAACATCCTGTCGTTGTCAGTATCCGCCAGGCCGGGGCCGCGGTCGCTGATGCTCACTTCGATGAATTCCCCGGCCGGCTGCGCCGCGATGTCGATGTTGCTGCCCGGTGGTGCGTATTTGGCGGCGTTCTCGAGCAAATTGCAGAAGACGCGTTCGAGCAGCACGGCATCGAATTCGAGCAGTGGCAGGTCTGCCGGCAGTCTGACCTTGACCGGATGGGCGACGAGCGCGCTTTCGATGAGCTTGATGCTGGCCCCGATGACTTCTTCGAGCGGCTGCCATTCCCGGCGCAGCGTGATTTCGCCGGCATTGAGGCGCGCCATGTCGAGCAGGTTGCCGACCAGATTGGCCAGGCGTGCGGCCTGTTCGTGCATAGCCTGGGCGGTTTCCAGCGCCGTGTCGGGCAGCGTCGGCTTGATCAGGAACAGCGAATCGGCTAGCCCCACCAGCGCCGTCAGCGGCGTCCGCAAGTCGTGCGAAAGGGCCGACAGGATGGAGCTGCGCAGGCGCTCGGACACCATCTTGAGCTGCGTCGACTGCGCGACATCGACATAGTGGAGCCGTTCGAGCGCGATGCCGATGAGTGAGGCCAGTGCTTCGAGCAGGGCGACCTGTTCGTCGGGCAGGCTGACAACTTCCGTCGGAAAGGCGATGGCAAGGACGCCACGGGTTCGCATCGAGGCGCGCAGGGGCAGGTACAGCGAGGCATATCCGTTGGACAGTTCCTGATTGCGCACGGTCTTGCCGCTGTCCTCGGCAATGTTGGCGAGCAGCGGATCAATCTTGCAGTTTGGAGACGATCCCATTGCGACGGTCGGATGGCCCTGGTCGTCGGGCAACAGGATGAGCGATTCGGCAGCCAGTTGACCTTGCGTAAATGCGTGGCAAATTTCGACAACCTGCGCCTGGCTCAAGGCGCCGGCCAGTTGCCGGGCAACGTCGTACAGCGCTTGCGTGCGTAGTTCGCGGGTCAGGGCTTCGTGGGCCTTCTGTTTCAGGCCGGCGGCGAGGTGGCCGGTGATCAGGCCGGTGATGAGCATGACGGCAAAGGTCACCAGATACTGGATGTTTTCGACAGCCAGCGAAAAGCGTGGCGGGACGAAAAAGATGTCGAACAGCAGGACGCCGAGAACTGAGGCAAGCACCGCACTGCCGCGCCCGAAAGTGATGGCGACGAGCAATACCGTGAGCAGGAAGAGCATGACGATATTGGCGAGATCGAGATAACCGAGCAGCGGAGTAGCCACCAGCGTGGTGGTGGCGCAGGCCAGAACGGTGAGCAGCATGCGCTGCCAGGGCGTGAAGCGCTCGGGTAAAGACGGTGATCGGGATGTTTCGCTGTTCATGATTTTCTTTCTGAAAACCGACAATGCCAGCGTACGTCGACTGGTCTAAAAACGATGCATATTCTCACCATCCCGGCGTAAAAATGTCGTAAAGATTGGGCGCGGAAAGTCGGGGTTGTATCGGCCGCGACGTTGTCGCCGGGGCTGGATTTTGTCGGCGCCCGGAGCTATGGTGAATTCATATGCTGCTCGTGCGTTTGAACCTTCCGCGTGTCAGAATGTCTGTCTAGCTTCACCTCGGATTCGAAAAGTGAAAGAACGTCGCCGCTCCCCTCGTGTGTATCTCAAAGGCCATGTCCAGCTCAGCCTCGGTGGAAATCATCTGGATTTGCCGGCGGCCGACATTTCGGTGTCGGGTATCGGCGTCCTGGTGGATGCCAGCGTGCTGGGCGCCAAGCCGAGTGGTGAAGTGGGCGTCTGCCGGATCGAGTCGCCCGATCTGGGCGGACGCGTCGAAGCCTACGTCAGCATCATGCGCATTCGTCGCGTCGGCGAGCGCCGGCTGGTCGGCCTGCGCTTCGAATCGATCAGCGATGACGAGCTCGAACTGATCCGCGAATACAAACGGAAGTGCCGGGAAACCCCGGCAGTTTCGTGATCGCTTTCGGTTACGGCCGGAAAAAGCTTTCCAGATCCTGGAAAACCGCATGGTCGGCGTTGTGCCGGCGGATCGCGATGACATCCTCCAGCTTTTCGACCTGCTTCATCATCTGCGCCAGCCGCTGGTCTTCGTTGACCAAGAGCCAGATGCGGCTCTGTCGTCCGTCGCCAACCGGCAGGCAGAGGATGCCTTCGACGTTGTAGGCGCGGCGCGAAAACAGGCCGACGACGTGCGACATGACGCCGGCGTGATTATTGACGTCGATTTCCAGCACGGCGCGGGCCAGGGCGTTTTGTTCGTTACGGTTGATGGCGTTCATCTCAGGCTCCAATCATGTCGCGGTTGGCGGCGCCCGGCGGCACCATGGGATAGACCTTCTGTTCGGCGTCGATGCTGGCGTGGATCAGGCAGGGGCCGGGGCGGGAAATCGCCTCCATGAGCGTCGCACAGGGATTGGCCGAGGCGTCGAGGTCGACGGCGGCAATGCCGAAACCCTGGGCGATCTTGACGAAATCCGGCGACGAGCGGAATTGCGAGGCGAACAGGCGCTCGCCGTAGAACAGCGTCTGCTGCTGATGGACGAGGCCGAGTGTGGCGTTGTCCATGAGCACGATCTTGATGTTCACGTTTTCCTCGGCGGCGGTGACCAGTTCCTGAATGTTCATCATGATCGAGCCGTCACCGGTAAAGCAGACCACGGTGCGCTCACGTTCGGCCAGCGCCGCGCCGATGGCGGCCGGCACACCGAAGCCCATGGTGCCCAGCCCGCCCGAGGTTAGCCACTGGCGCGGGCGGCGCAGCGGGTAGGCCTGGGCGACCCACATCTGGTGCTGGCCGACGTCGGTGGCGATGATGGCATCGTCGTCGAGGCAGGCGGCGACGCTCTGGATCAGCCCGAAATGCGAGCGCGGGTTGTCGAGATCGCTCATGGCCAGCGGAAATTCGGCTTTCAGGGCGTTTACACGGTCAACCCATTTTTTTCGCGAATTTTGAAATGTCGCCGGCAGCAACTGGCCGAGCGCTTCGCCGATATCGGCCGTGATACCGATGTGCGCAGTCTTGATCTTGTCGAGTTCGGCCGGGTCGATGTCGATGTGAATGATCTTGGCCTGCGGACAGAAGGCCGCCACCTTGCCCGTGGCGCGGTCGTCGAAGCGGGCGCCGACGGCGATGAGCAGGTCGCATTCGTCGAGTGCCAGATTGGTGTAGCGGGCGGCGTGCATGCCGAGCATGCCCAGTGCCAGCGGATGATCGACCGGCATGGCGCCGAGCGCCATGAGCGTCATCACGGTTGGCAGGCCAGCTTTTTCGGCGAGTTCGATGGCAGCAGCCGAGGCACCGGAATGGATGACGCCGCCACCGAGGTAAAGAATGGGCCTTTCGGCCGCGTTGATCATGGCAGCGGCCTGTTCGATCAATGCCGCATCGGCGGCGGGAGCGTGCTCAGCACGAGCGGGTTCCGGCCAGGCGCTGATTTCGATGGCCTGGGTCTGCACATCCTTCGGGATATCGACGAGCACCGGGCCGGGGCGGCCGGAGGCGGCGATCCGGAAGGCGCGCGGGATGACCTCGAGCAGTTCCTCGGCCGACGAGACGAGGAAGTTGTGCTTGGTGATCGGGATGCCCAGGCCGTAGGTGTCGACTTCCTGGAAGGCGTCGGTGCCGATCATCGCCTTCGGCACCTGACCGGTGATGGCGACGAGCGGAATCGAATCGAGCTTGGCGTCGGCGATGGCGGTCAGCAGATTGGTCGCGCCGGGGCCGGAGGAGGCGAGGCAGACGGCCGGCTGGCCGGTGGCGCGGGCCATGCCCTGGGCCATGAAGCCGGCGCCCTGTTCGTGGCGGGCGAGGACGTGGTGGATGGCGGTCGACTGGCCGAGCGCGTCGTAGATCGGCAGGATGGCGCCGCCCGGTATGCCGGCGACGGTGCGGATGCCCTGGCGTTCGAGCAGGCGCACGGTGATCTGGGCGCCGGTGAGAGTTTCTGTCATGGAGGTTTCCTTTCTGTTGTTGGCACAACCGCCGGGCTCCAAAAACAAAACCCCGCCGGTTTGCGCCGGCGGGGTTTGGGGTTCTGTGCTGCTTCTGCTTACCCGATCCGCGACGGCGCGTGCATAACGACGCCTACTACGACCACGCGTACGACGACCGGTTCCACTGCAAAGGCAGCGGCAGAGCGGAAGGTCGGGCGAGTGTTCATGCGGATTTCGGGAGGGTTGGCTAAATTCAGTCTGCGAACTATGAAGGAGCCAGCAAACAAAATCAAGTCTCTCGGGTCGTTCTCCGCCGGCACCGGCAACATTTTTTTACACGCGTCGATATTGACTGGTAGGGTGCTGGGTCGATTACACTCCGCAAGCAGAGCTTGAAAATACAAGCTTCTGAAATTATTGGTGAATTTGGAGAGTTGATGACGAGTAAGCGCAAGGTTCTGGTTGTCGATGCATCGAAAGTCGTCAGGGCATCGCTGGCCAAGCTGCTGTCGGGTCGATTCGACGTGCGTGACGAGGCAACCGATGACTCTGCCTGGCAGACGATGGTCCTCGACAGCGCCATTGTGGCCGTCGTGTCCGGATTGCGCCTGCCCGGACCGGATAGTGTCGGCTTGCTCGAACACCTTCGTGCGAGCAAATTGTCGCGGCTGAACGGCGTCCCGTTTTTCCTGATCGTGTCGAGCGCCTTTTCCGAGAGCGAGCGTGAGGAAGCACTCCGCAGCGGCGTCACGGGATTTATCGAGAAGGATGCGATCGATTCGGTCGAAAGTATCGTTTCCGCCCATATGCAGTGGCGGGAAGATTCGGCGGAAGGCCGTGCCCCGGCACCACCGCCGGCCTTGCCCGACGAACCGTTCGAGCAGTTTGGCGCGGAGTCGGATATCGGCATCAGCAACATCATGGGGCATATCGCCGGGCTTGAACGGACAGACCGCGAGCCGCCGTCCGAGGACGCCTTCAGCAACACGGATACCGTGCTCGCCGAGGAAATGCTTGAGGAGTATCTGGCGAATAACATGCCGGGCCCGCTTGACGGCATGGGGGTTGGTGTCCTGGCTTTCGGCCTGGATGGCTACGACCAGCTCGTGGCCCGTTACGGGTCCGAACTGCCTTTCCTTGCTGCGCAGAAATTCTGTTTCCTCTTGTCCCGGAAGGTCCGTCCGGAGGACTACATCGGACAACTCGCCAACGGGCGGGTGGTGATCGTGACGCCATCCTCGTCGGCGCAGATCTGCGCCGGCTTTGCCAATCGGATCTGCAAGGCGATGGCCAGTTCGCAGGTATCGGTCAATGGCCAGCGAATTCATCTGACGGTCAGCGTCGGTGTTGCGGTCATGCCTGACGACGGGGCCACCCTGACGGAAACGGGGCTGTTGCAACTGGCCTATGAGCGCCTCGATACGGCCATGCGCGCCGGGGGCAACCGCGTGGTATCCAGTTCGAACGTGCAGGGAACGGGTTGCGTCAGTTGCGAGGCTTTCCTGCCGCAATTGAAGGAACTGATGGCATCGACCGATCCGGCCGTGCTGAACCATTGCATGGGTTCGATCGGGATGCAGTTGATGCCGCTGCTCAGGGAGCTCGACAAGCATTTCCGCCTGGGTTTGCCGATCGAGGAAATGAACAAGCGTTTCTGGGATCGGGAGCGGGCTGAACGGCTGGTGTCGTAGGCCCCGGGTCGATACCTGGTAGCCTGGCAGAAAAATGGAATGATTCATCCAGCGGGGAAATTCGCATGACCGAAGTGCCTGTCGATCCGGAGAACGGTCGCGTTCGGCTGTTTCACGCCAGCCTGGTCTGGCCTCTGCAGCTCGAGCCGCTGGCAACGTCCGGAAGCGACGGTCGCCACTGGGAGGTATTCGAGGCGCTCCGCGAGGGCAATCCGTGGCGCCGGATCGACGACGAGTTCATGGAGGATGCCGCCCAGTTCAAGGAACGTCATTACCGCGAATTCGTGTCCTTTTTGCCGTATGTCCAACGCTTCCTCTATGGCGAGGGACGCTCGCGCCATTCGTCGCCTGACGACCCGCCCGGCGGTTCGCCGCTGCATGTGTTTCGGCGCAAGGATATTGCCAGTCTGCGCCTGACCTTGCGCAAGGGCGAGCAACCGGTCGAACTGGAGGTCGTACATCTCGACCTGTATTTTTTTCATGATCTCGATGTCGTGCTGCTCAATCCAGAGGTGCGCGCCCGGGACCTGTCGCTCGATGTGGTGCGCGACATCCTGTTCCGTTTCGGGCGGGCCTATCCGTCGGGGTGGGAGGAGGGTGGCGAAGGCCTGCACAACGTTTACCTGGCCGAGTGGATTGGTGTCGACGGCCAGGTGGTCGCCCGTTCGGATGCGGAAAAGCGCGAAAAATACCTGAGTTACGTCTGCCAGCATCGCAGCCCCTGCGTCTCGGAACATTGGGCCAGCCTGTTGCGACCCATCGTCCTCTCGCATTCGGATGAAACGGGCGATTTGCGTTACCGCTTGATCGAATATCAGCGCATGCCCGTCATGGCCTTCCTCGCGGTAGACCAGCCACGGACCCTGAGTCGCGAGGATTGGGTGCGCATCGGCTTCGCCAGCACGCTGCATCCGGGCGAGACCCTGCCGATCAACGAGCCGGGCGTCATCGAATTCGAAAGCCGTTTCTGTCAGGACCGCTTCTGGACGAACAGCGAAGCCGGGCCGAACACGCGTTTCATCTGTACCGGGAATACGTTCACCGTGGTCGGCGATGCGGCCTCTTCGTTCTTCGTCGATGGCGAGCGCGGCGTGCTGGCGCAAGTTCGCCACCAGTATTTCCTGGTTTTCCTGATTGCCCACCTGCATCGCGCTTCCTTGCTGGCATTTTCGGAAGTGCTGGTCGATGCGGTCAACGATCTCGACATTCGCGACGACGTTTCGGTGCGACGCTTCAAGCGGCGGATCCGGGCCAATTTCGAGACCTTCCTGCGCTTCACGCATCGCTACTGGTTCCACGAACTCTCCGAGCGGCCGCATATCCAGACCATTTACCGGCTGTGTTCGAACCATCTGCACAATGACGCGATGTACGACGACGTGCGCGACGAAATCCGCGAGATGAGCCACTACCTGGACAGCGACTCTCAGCGCCGGCAATCGAATACCGTCGTCCGCCTGACCGTGATCACCATCCTCGGCCTCATCGCTACCGTGACCACCGGCTACTTCGGCATGAACATCATTTCCTTCGGCGAGGGCAGCGTCCTCGAACGCAGCCTGCACGGCCTGCTGGCGACATCCGTGTTCATTTCGCTGGTGCTCTTTGCCGTGGCCAAGTCGAAACGGCTATCCGACTTCCTTGAAGCCCTGTCCGACGAAAAACTCACCCTGGCCGGCAAATTCCGGGCGCTGTGGGGGGTTGTCAGGAAGACCGAACGCTAGCGCATCGCCGGAAACGGATTTCAATTTTGGCCTTTTTTTCCGGTTGACCGTCGAAGACCGATTTCCTCGGCGGTTTCCCGCCCGATCAGCGTATCCGCGAGGCTGGCGGGGATTTCCGCCGTGCGTTCGTCAATCGGCGTGCGTCCTCCCATGATCTCGGCCATCGTTTGCGGAAAACGCGGATTGCGCTCCGGTTCGGCGTAACCCTGCGGGTAGATCGGTTGGCTGGTCGCCAGGTCATATTTGTCCGTGGCGCCGAAGGTATGCAGCATTTCGTGGGCGATGACCACGGCGTTCTGCCGGCGCTGCTGGCGCGTCGCGAAGGCATGGATAATGCCGATCTGCCCCTTGCTCAGCCCGGTCGAATGGGGAAGGCTCGCTGATACGGCCGGATCGTGGAACAGCACGAACAAGCGGATATGCGGCTTGGGCGCGTCGATCCGGTCATGTTGCGCGGCCCACCAGCGCAGCTTCAGGCTCCACAGGATCGCTTCCAGCGCGCTCGCTTGACGGGGAGGCAAGGGCGGCGTTTCGGCGAGGGGCGGCGCAACGTGAAGTGCAATCGGCTGCAGGATGCCGAGGCCTTGCTGGGCAGTCTGTTGCTGCATCCATTCCGCGATGTCGGCAAAGCTGTCCCGGCTCAAGCTCCGCAGGTAATCTGCCGTAACAGGGGATGGGTCGCCCGCAATCGGATAAATGGCAACGTGGATGGTGTGTTCCCAGGCTGTCAGTCGGGTGTTGGCTCGCCAGGCGCTCAGACCGACCGAGGCGAGGGCGAGGAGCAGGATCAGGATGCGGAAACGACGAAACATGCGGTGTAAGGGATTGGAGTGGCAAATTGGATAGGTGCAGCGCGGACGGCGCATTATCGAGCAAAAAAGCGGAAATAATTAATGAATGCCTGTTCATTAATGCGAGCGCCATTGAATTGGATGGATTAAACTACTTCTTTGGTCGTATATTTTTCTATAGCGAGTCGAGCTGGTTGTGCACGGAATAAATATGACGAAGTTGCAGAAGGTGCTGGTGGTCGATGCTTCCCGGCTGGTCCGGGCATCGTTGAGCAAACTTCTGCGCGGGTATTTCGATGTTTGCGAGGAGCGTGATGCCGATTCGGCATGGCAAACGCTCGTCCTCGACTCATCGGTCATTGCGGTTTTCTCCGGTCTGGACATCTCGAGCATCGAGGGGGCCGGCCTCGTCGAGCGGCTTCGCGCCAGCAAGCTGCCCCGTCTCAACGGTTTGCCTTATTTCCTGCTGATCTCCGACAGCTTTACAGGCGCTGCCCGCGAGCGTGCCCTTGAAATCGGCGTTTCCGAGTTCATTCCGAAACGGACGGCCGGCCAGGAGTTCCGCAACCTGTTGCTGCACCTGATCAACCCGGACCTGTTGCCGCTCGAAGAGCAGACGGTCATGGGCGAGGTCGGGGAATTGAGCGATGTCGGTGTGCAAAGCGAGGTAGGGGTGACCGACCTCATGCTTCGCGTCGACAGCCTTCCCGATCTGAGTTGCGACGCTTCCCCGACCGACGGCGAAGACAGTGGACAAGTTGCCGAGAGCGCGGGCGAACCCGGCCGGATTGAGTCGCCGTCTGCCGAGGAAGCGAAGCAGGCACGTGGCGTCCTCGTCTTCGGCCTCGACGGCTACGAGGAATTCCGCTTGCGTTACGGCTGGGACCTGACCGACAAGATCGTTCAGAAAATACTCGGCTTGCTGTCGAGCAAGATTCATTCGGAAGAGCAAATGCTGCCCTTGGTCGGCGGGCGAATTGCCATCATTTCATCGGTGGCCGGGCGCGAACAGGCCGAGAAATTTGCCCGCAGTGTCTGTCTGGCGATGCAGGCCGCCGATATTTCGGTTCGCGGTACCCGCGTGCCGGTCACGGTGAGCGCCGGCATTGCGGCAATGCCCGATGATTTCGCGGCGACGACGACCGACGAACTCATGCATCTGGCCATCAGTCGCTACGATGCCGCGGTGCTGTCAGGCGGCAACCGGGTGGTCTGCGTGACCGGTTGCGGTGGCGACAGCATCGACCGCGAAGAATTCTTCGCCCGCCTCAAGGTCATGCTGGCCGACGAGCCGACATCGTCCATGATGTCCTGCAAGGGCTGGCTCGGCATCGTCTGCAAGCGCTGCCGGAAGTCCCGGGCAGCGGGGGAAGCGCCGCTTTGCCCACCGAGTGCGATGACGGAAAACTGCTGACCTTGCGTCAAATGGCGATCATGAAAAAACCCGGCCAAGGCCGGGTTTTTTGTGGGTTCGATCCGATCAGGCGCTGAGCGGAATCTTGCCGATCTTGACCTGCCATTCCTTCGGGCCGGTCTTGTGCACGCTGCTACCCGAAGAGTCGACGGCCACGGTGACCGGCATGTTCTCGACGTCGAACTCGTAGATCGCTTCCATGCCCAGATCGGCAAAGCCGACGACCTTGGCCGACTTGATCGCCTTGGCGACGAGGTAGGCGGCGCCACCGACGGCCATGAGGTAGGCCGACTTGTTGTCCTTGATCGCCTGAATGGCAACGTCGCCGCGCTCGGACTTGCCGACCATCGAAATAAGGCCGGTCTTTTCGAGCATCATGCGGGTGAACTTGTCCATGCGGGTGGCCGTGGTCGGGCCGGCCGGTCCAACGACTTCGTCACGCACCGGGTCGACCGGGCCAACGTAGTAGATGACGCGATTGGTGAAATCGACCGGCAGCTTTTCGCCCTTGGCCAGCATGTCGGAGATGCGCTTGTGGGCGGCATCGCGGCCGGTCAGCATCTTGCCGTTCAGCAGCAATTTCTGGCCCGGCTTCCAGGAAGCGACTTCTTCCTTGGTCAGGGTGTTGAGGTTGACCTGCGTGGCGGACTTGAGGTCTGGCGTCCAGGTGACGGCTGGCCAGTCTTCGAGCTTCGGCGGCTCAAGCTTGGCCGGGCCGGAGCCGTCGAGGTGGAAATGGCAGTGACGGGTCGCGGCACAGTTCGGCACCAGCGCGACCGGCAGGTTGGCGGCGTGGCAGGGGTAATCGAGCACCTTGACGTCGAGCACGGTGGTCAGGCCGCCCAGACCCTGCGCACCAACACCCAGGGCGTTGATCTTTTCGTGCAGTTCGAGGCGCAGTTCCTCAGCGCGGGTGAGCTTGGCGCCGGTGGCAGCCTTGGCTTTCAGTTCGTGGATATCGACCGGGGCCATGATCGATTCCTTGGCCAGCAGCATGGCCTTCTCCGGCGTGCCGCCGATACCGATGCCGATGATGCCGGGCGGGCACCAGCCGGCACCCATTTCCGGAATCTTGTGCAGCACCCAGTCGACGAGGTCGTCGGACGGGTTGAGCATGGCGAACTTCGACTTGGCTTCCGAGCCACCACCCTTGGCGGCGCAGATGACCTCGACGTGATGGCCTTCGACGATTTCGAAGTGCACGACGGCCGGGGTGTTGTCCTTGGTGTTCTTGCGGGCACCGGCCGGGTCGGCCAGCACCGAGGCGCGCAGCGGGTTGTCCGGGTTGGCGTAGGCACGGCGGACACCCTCGTTGATCATTTCCTGGATGCTCATGGTGGCATCCGGCCAGGTGACCTGCATGCCGACCTTGATGAAGACCATGCCGATACCGGTGTCCTGACAGATCGGGCGATGGCCTTCGGCAGCCATGCGCGAGTTGGTCAGGATCTGGGCGATGGCGTCCTTGGCGGCGGGGGCTTCCTCGCGTTCGTAGGCTTCACCCAGCGCCTTGATGTAATCGAGCGGATGGTAGTAGCTGATGTACTGGAAAGCGTCGGCGACGGACTGGATCAGGTCTTCCTGTTTGATGGCGGTCATGCGGACTCCGGGTCAGTGGTTTTTCTGGTGTTGAAGGGCGAGGGTCTGGGTCATGGTCTTGTCGACCAAGGCCATGGCCAGGGCGGAGAAAAGGAATACGACGTGAATGATGACCTGCCACATCAGGGTGTGCTCGGACAGGTTGTTGGCATTGATGAAGCTCTTCAGCAGATGAATCGACGAGATGCCGATGATGGCGGTCGACAGCTTGATCTTGAGAACGCCGGCATTGACGTGCGACAGCCATTCCGGCTGGTCCGGGTGGTCTTCGAGGTCGAGGCGGGAAACGAAGGTTTCGTAGCCGCCGACGATGACCATGACCAGCAGGTTGGCGATCATGACGACATCGATCAGGCCGAGCACGGCCAGCATGATTTCCGCTTCGCTGATATGGGCGGCGTCGATGGCGTTATGAACGAGGTGGCTCAATTCGACCATGAACAGCCAGCAATACACGACCTGGGCAATGATCAGGCCGAGGTAGAGCGGTGCCTGTATCCAGCGGCTGGCGAAGATGAAGGACTCGAGGAATTTGATGGGCTTGGCGTTGGCGCTCATTTTTGGGAATGCTAAGTTGGGGAGGCGAAGTTTATCACGCGCTCCGTCCGCTTCCAGAAACACTGAAATGCTGCGCCGCAGCGTGATTTCGTAAGGCCATTGTAAGAATATCAAAGTCTAATGCCGCATCAACGCTGGCGGGGGAGTGGGTTGATCTCCAGCTTGCGCGGCTTTACACGGTCCGGGGAAATCCTGTGATCCAATCGGTTGTTTCAACATAATTGCGAAGTACCGCAGAGGAGAAGAATATGTCGAATGAGTCCGTGCAGCTTATTTATCCGTCTGACGAAATCGTCAAGAACGCGGCGGTTTCCGGGATGGACGCCTACAGGGCGCTGTGCGCGGAAGCGGAAGCCGACTACCCGGGATTCTGGGCCAAGCGCGCCCGTGAATTCATCACGTGGAAGCAGCCTTTTACCCAGGTGCTTGACGAGTCTAATGCCCCCTTCTTCAAATGGTTTGCCGACGGCAAGCTGAACGTTTCCTACAACTGTCTCGACCGTAACGTTGAGGCCGGTCTGGGCGACAAGGTTGCCCTGATTTTCGAAGCCGACAACGGTGAAGTAACCAAGGTTACTTACAAGGAACTGTTGTCCAAGGTTGCCAAGTTTGCCAACGCCCTGCGCAGCATGGGCGTCAAGAAGGGCGACCGCGTCGTTATTTACATGCCGATGACCGTTGAAGGCATCTGCGCGATGCAGGCCTGTGCCCGTATCGGTGCCATCCACTCCATCGTTTTCGGCGGCTTCTCGGCCCAGTCCCTGCGCGATCGTATCAACGACGCCGGCGCTGTTGCCCTGATCACCTCCGACGGCCAGTTCCGCGGCGGCAAGGCCATCCCGCTCAAGCCGATCGCTGATGAAGCTTTCGCCATGGGTGGTTGCGAGTCGGTCAAGAACGTCATCGTCTTCAAGCGCACCGGCGCCGAAGTCAATATGGTTGCCGGCCGTGACACCTGGTTGCACGATGCTGTTGCCAACCAGTCCGATGTCTGCGAACCGGAATGGGTCGAAGCCGAACACCCGCTGTTCCTGCTCTACACCTCGGGTTCCACCGGCAAGCCGAAGGGTGTCCAGCACTCCACCGGCGGCTACCTGCTGCACGCCATCATGACCATGAAGTGGACCTTCGACATCAAGCCGACGGACGTCTTCTGGTGTACGGCCGACATCGGCTGGGTGACCGGTCACACCTACATCACCTACGGCCCGCTGGCCTGCGGCGCGACCGAAATCGTTTTCGAAGGCGTCCCGACCTACCCGGATGCCGGCCGTTTCTGGAAGATGATCCAGGATCACAAGGCCACGATCTTCTACACCGCACCGACCGCCATCCGCTCGCTGATCAAGGCGTCCGACACGACCCCGGCCGTGCATCCGAAGAGCTTCAACCTGTCTTCGCTGCGCATCCTCGGTTCCGTCGGCGAGCCGATCAACCCGGCTGCCTGGACGTGGTACTACGAGAATGTCGGTGGCGGCCGTTGCCCGATCGTCGATACCTTCTGGCAGACCGAAACCGGTGGTCACATGATCACCCCGTTGCCGGGCGCAACCCCGCTGGTTCCGGGTTCCTGCACCCTGCCGTTCCCGGGCATCCAGTTCGCCGTGGTCGATGAGACCGGTGCCGATCTGCCGTGGGGTCAGGGCGGTATCCTGGTCTGCAAGAAGCCGTGGCCGTCGATGATCCGCACGATCTGGAACGACGACGAGCGCTTCGTCAAGTCGTACTACCCGCAAGACTTCCAGGGCAAGTACTACCTGGCTGGCGACGGCGCGATCCGCGACAAGGACACCGGTTACTTCACCATCACCGGCCGTATCGACGACGTGCTGAACGTTTCCGGTCACCGCATGGGCACGATGGAAATCGAATCCGCGCTGGTTGCCAATCCGCTGGTTGCCGAGGCTGCCGTGGTCGGCCGTCCGGACGACCTGACCGGTGAAGCCATCGTGGCCTTCGTTGTGCTGAAGGGTCAGCGCCCGACGGGTGACGACGCCAAGCGCATCATCAAGGAACTGTCTGACTGGGTTGGCAAGGAAATCGGTCCGATTGCCAAGCCGAAGGACATCCGTTTCGGTGACAACCTGCCGAAGACCCGTTCGGGCAAGATCATGCGTCGTCTGCTGCGTGGTCTGGCCAAGGGCGAGGAACTGACGCAAGACACCTCGACGTTGGAGAACCCGGCTATCCTGGAACAACTGAAGGGCTAAAAAAGCCTCGTTCCAGCATGAGCCAGGAGGCGGCGAACTTGCCACGCTGCCTCCAAAGACTAAAAGGCAAGGAGGAGACAATGGTCGCCCATAAGGTGGCCTCCCGTGTAGTCGCATCAGACTATATGCCAACAACGGCTGGCACGCTTGGCGTGCCGGCCGTTTCCTTTTCCGGGACAGGATGGTGAAAAGAGCGAATCCGACGCGTCAGCGACTGGCGGCACTCGGGCTGCTGGGCGTGCCCTTGCTGACCTATCCGTTGCTCAGCTTGCCGGGCGGCGAGGTGGCGGGCATTCCTGCGACCTACCTGTACCTGTTCGGCATCTGGGCCGGACTCATCGCACTGGCGGCCTGGGTGGCCGAACGGCGGGGTTCCTAGATGCTTTCCGGCTGGTTCATCGCGATCGTCGCGACAGCCTATCTCGGCCTGTTGTTTGCCGTGGCGCGCTTTGGCGACGCCCGGGCAGACGCCGGCAAGTCGATCATTTCGGCCAATGTTTACGCCCTCTCGCTGGCGGTCTATTGCACTTCCTGGACTTTTTACGGCAGCGTTGGCCGGGCGACGTCCGGCGGGCTGTCCTTCCTGACCATCTACCTCGGCCCGACGCTGATGCTGCTCTGCGTTGGCGTCATCATCAAGATGATCCGCATCAGCAAGGCGCAGCGCATCACCTCGATTGCCGACTTCATCGCCTCGCGCTACGGCAAGAGCCAGTTGCTGGCCGGCATGGTGACGGTCATCGCGGTGATCGGCGTCGTGCCGTACATCGCCCTGCAATTGAAGGCGATGGCGGCGAGCGTCGATGTGCTGCTTGATCATTCCGGCAGCAGCGTCGAGGTCTGGGGGCTCGATTCCACCTTCCTGATGGCCGTCGTGCTCGCCTTCTTCTCCATCCTGTTCGGGACGCGCCATCTCGATGCGACCGAGCGCCATGAGGGCATGGTGGCGGCGGTGGCTTTCGAGTCGGTGGTCAAGATCGTCGCCTTCATGGCGGTCGGCCTGTTCGTGACCTACGGCATGTATGGCGGGTTGGGCGATCTTTTCCTGCGCGCGGCCGAGAGCCCGGAATTGGGCCGGCTATTGCAACTCGATTCCAGCCGGGCGGGGACGTGGACCGCGCTGATCGTGCTCTCCGGACTGGCCATCATTTTCCTGCCGCGCCAGTTCCAGATCATCGTCGTCGAGAATGTCGACGAGTCGCACCTCAAGCGTGCGGTCTGGCTGTTTCCGCTCTATCTGCTGCTCATCAACATTTTTGTCTTGCCGCTGGCCCTGGGCGGTTTGCTGCATTTCGGCGGGCAGGGGGTGAATCCGGATACCTTCGTGCTGACCCTGCCGCTCGCCCGCGGTGCCGAGGCGCTGGCGCTGCTGGCCTTCATCGGCGGCCTGTCGGCGGCGACCGGCATGGTCATCGTCGAAACCATCGCCTTGTCGACCATGGTCTGCAACGACCTCGTCATGCCCATCCTCTTACGGTCAACCGGAAAATTCGTCGAAAAACGAAATGACCTGTCCGGACTGCTGATCGGTATCCGGCGCGCCGCCATCGCGCTCATCCTGCTCCTCGGCTACATCTATTTCCGGGCAGCGGGCGAAGCCTACGCGCTGGTCGGCATCGGGCTGATTTCCTTCGCCGCGGTCGCCCAGTTCGCCCCCGCCATGTTCGGCGGCATGTACTGGAAGCAGGGCACGCGGGCCGGGGCCGTGGCCGGTTTGCTGTCCGGTTTCGTGGTCTGGCTCTACACCTTGCTGCTGCCGTCCTTCGCCAAATCGGGCTGGATGCCGAGCGGTTTTGTCGAAAACGGCCTGTTCGGCATCGGCTGGCTCAAGGCGCAGGCGCTGTTCGGTTTGTCCGGGCTGGACGAGATTTCGCATTGCCTGTGGTGGAGCATGCTGGCCAATATCGGTGCCTACGTTGCGGTGTCGCTCAATTCCCGGCCGGACGCGGTGGAGGCCAGCCAGGCCGAGCGCTTCGTCGATGTGTTCCGCTTCGATGCGCGCAATACCGAAGCGCGCCTGTGGCGCGGCAAGGCCTCGCCGGATGCGCTCGTTCAGCTGCTCGAACGCTTTCTCGGCGCCGCCCGTGCCCGGCAGCAACTGGCGACCTATGCCAGTTCCCGGCGCGCGACCGACTGGCGAAGCCTGCCGGCCGATGCCGATTTCGTGCAGTTTGCCGAAGCTGAGCTGGCGGGGGCCATCGGTTCGGCCAGCGCCCGCGTTATGGTCGCCTCGGTGGCGCAGGAAGAGGATCTCGGGCTCGAAGAGGTGCTCGACATTCTCGACGAGGCGACGCAGGTGCGGGCGCATAGCCGCGAGCTGGAAGCCAAGCAGCAGGAGCTGGAAGCGGCGACGGCCGAGTTGCGCGAGGCCAACGAACGACTGCGCGAGCTTGACCGCATGAAGGACGATTTCATTTCGACCGTGACGCACGAGCTGCGTACACCGCTGACTTCCATCCGGGCGCTGTCGGAGATGCTGCACGAAGACCCGCGTCTCGAACTGGCGGCCCGCACGCGTTTCCTTAGCATCATCGTCAATGAAGCCGAGCGGCTGACGCGGCTTATCAACCAGATTCTCGACATGGCCAAGCTGGAATCCGGCCGGGCCGAATGGACGACCGGCGAGGTCGACCTCGGCGAGGTGGCGCGCGAATCGATGGCCTCCGTCGAGCAGCTGTTCCGCGAAAAGGATGTCGCGCTCTCGGGCGACATTCCGGAATCCGGACCGGTTGTGCTGGCCGACCGCGACCGCCTGACCCAGGTCATGATCAACCTGCTGTCGAACGCCGTGAAGTTCGTGCCGGGCGGCGAGGGCAAGGTCCATGTCAAGCTTGGCACGGCGGCTGGCCTCGTGCGCGTCGAGGTGCGCGACAACGGGCCGGGGCTGACGGCCGAGGAGTCGAGCGTGATTTTTGAAAAATTCCGCCAGGGCGGCAACACGATGACGGACAAGCCGCAAGGAACCGGACTGGGCCTGCCGATCAGCCGTCAGATTGTCGAATACTTTGGTGGTAATCTCTGGGTTGAAAGTGCGCCCGGAGCCGGAGCAAACTTCATTTTCACGGTGCCCTTGCCGGCACCAGAGGAATAACAACGGAGACCCTTAGATGAGCAAAAAAATCCTGATCGTCGACGATGAACCCAACATCGTCATTTCCCTCGAATTCCTGATGAAAAAGGAAGGTTTCGAGATTGCCGTGGCCTGCGATGGCGAGGAGGCGCTGGCCAAGGAAGCGAGCTTCCGGCCGGACCTCATCCTGCTCGACGTCATGATGCCGAAGAAGTCGGGTTTCGAAGTCTGCGAGGCACTGCGCGCCGACCCGGCCAAGGCCGGACTATTGATCGTCATGCTGACCGCCAAGGGGCGCGACACCGAAGTGGCCAAGGGGTTGGCCATCGGCGCCGATGCCTACGTGACCAAGCCTTTTTCGACCAAGGATCTCGTCGCCCGCGTGAAAACCATGCTCGGCGTCGCCTGAGCGAGCATCTCACGGTCAACCGGAAAAAACGGCCAAAATCAAAATAACAATTTGTCGGAATGTCTGCCATGAAGGCTAAACATCGTTTCATCCTGGCGGTGATCGTCCTCGGTCTGCTCATGACCGGGCCCTTCGTCGTGACCTCGCTGCTCGTCTGGCTGGACATGAAGGAAGCCGAGCGCACGATGCTCACCGAGCTGTTGCTGTCGCGCCTGCCGGTGGGCACGATGATGACCGTGTTCGGCTTCGTGATCGGCGTGCTGGTGCTGCACAAGCTGTTCAAGCAGTACGTCGAAGGCCTGCTGCGCATGGCCGAAACGCTGCGCCTCATGCTCGGCGCCAACCGCAATTTCCGCGTGACCATCGAAGGGCCGCCGGAAGTCCAGCAACTCGCCCAGGCCGCCAACGACCTCGCCCAGCAGCGCGACGCGCTCATGGACGACGTCGATTCGCAAATCGCCACGGCCAAGGCCTCGGTCGAGGAAGAAAAGAACCGGCTCGCCGCGCTGATGTCCGAACTGGCCCAGGCCGTGGTCGTGTGTAACCTCGATGGCCGCATCCTGCTCTACAACAACCGCGCCCGCCTGCAGTTCAAGGCCCTGTCGCAGGGACCGACGTCGGTCGCCGGCGGGGCACTGATCGGCCTCGGACGTTCGATCTTTTCCATTCTTGAAAAGAGCCAGGTCGAACACGCCGAAGAGGTCATTCGCCAGCGCCTCTCTGCCGGCAAGAACGCCATCGCCAATTTCATCACCACCACCCGCGGCGGCCAGCTCCTCCGCGTCCAGATGGTGCCGGTGCTGATCCATGCCGACAGCCACGCCGAGATGAGCGGCTACGTGCTGACCGTCGAGAACATCACGCGCAGCATCGAGGAAGAAGAAAGGCGCGACCAGGCCCTGCACGCGCTGACCCAGGGCAGTCGTTCAGCCATCGGCAACATCCGCGCGGCGGTCGCCAACCTGCTCGACTACCCCGACATGGAAGCCGAGCTGCGCGAACGCTTCCTGCGCGTCATCGACGACGAAGTCTCCAAGCGCAGCGTGGTCATCGACCAGACCATGAGCCAGTTCTCGGACGCCATCAAGACCCGCTGGCCGCTCGAAGACGTCCTGGGCATCGACATCGTGGCCGCCGCCCAGCGCCGCATCGACGACAAGCTCAAGCTGCCGACCAAGACCGAAGAACTCGACGACGCCCTGTGGATCAAGGCAGACAGCTTCTCGCTCGTCTTTGCCATCGTATCGCTGGCCTCCAAGCTGCAGGATCACTACGAGCCGCGCGAACTCCGCTTCCGCCTGACCTCCGCCGGCCGACTGGCCTACCTCGACCTCATCTGGGCTGGCCCGGCGATGTCGTCGGAGACTTTCTACACCTGGGAAATGGAGTCGATGCAGATCGGCAGCGAAACCTCGCCGCTCAGCCTGCGCGACGTCATCGACCGCCATGGCGGCGAGATCTGGTACGAGCGCGAAAAGGCCGCGCACCGCGCTTTCTTCCGTTTCGTCCTGCCGGTCGCCATTCCGGAAATCGAGCACGAGCAGGAAGAACGTTCGCGCGGCAATGGTCGCCCGGAGTATTACGACTTCGACCTCTTCAAGTTCGAGGACAAGACGATCGACCTCGACCGCAAGCTTTCCGATCTGACCTACACCGTGTTCGATACGGAGACGACCGGCCTTGAGCCCTCGAACGGCGACGAGATCATCCAGATCGGCGCTGCGCGGATCGTCAATGGCCGCCTGTTGCGGCAGGAAACCTTCAACCAGATCCTCGATCCGGAAATCCCGCTCAAGCCCGAATCGATCCCCATTCACGGCATCACCGAAGACATGGTGCGCGGCCAGCCGACCATTGATGTCGTCCTGCCGGCCTTCCACGAGTTCTGCGAAGATACCGTACTGATCGCCCACAACGCGGCCTTCGACATGCGCTTCCTGCAACTCAAGGAAGAGCGTACCGGCATCCGTTTCACCCAGCCGGTACTCGATACCTTGCTGCTGTCGTCCGTCGTTCACCCCAATCAGGAATCCCACAAACTCGACGTCATTCTCGAGCGCCTCGGCATCACCATCGGTACGCGGCACAACGCCCTGGAAGACGCGTTGGCGACCGGCGAGGTTTTCCTCAAGCTCGTCAAGCTGCTCGAGGACATGGGTATTGTCACTGTCCGCCAAGCCCTGGAAGCGGCGGAGAAAACCTATTTCGCCCGGGTGAAATATTGAGGCTGCCGTGAATTCCGAATTTACGCTGCCCTGCCGGCAGCAACTTGATCTGGTTGCGGCGCTCGAAGCGCTGAAATCCCTGGAGGCGGCGCCATCCCTGGCCATTCGTCTGCGCGAACACCTGCTCAAGGCGGTGGCCGGCGGACTCGACGGGCTTGTCGCCACGCGCCTGATTTCGGTCTTCAATGATCGCCTGACCGCCAAGGTCATCGCGCTGACGGCCAGCCGCCATCGCCTGCCGCCGGTCGCCTGGTGCTGGCTGGCCCTCGGTTCCGAAGGGCGTCACGAACAGACCTTCGTCACCGATCAGGACAACGGCCTCATCTTCAACGCGACCAGCGGCCAGGAAGCAGCCGCCCTGCGCCAGATTTTCCAGCCGTTCGCGCAGGACGTGAATCAGCATTTGGCCGACTGCGGCTTTGCCCTGTGTTCCGGCAAGATCATGGCCGGCAACCCGGCCTGGTGTTTGTCGCTCGAGGAGTGGCGCGAGAAGTTCATCGACTGGGTGCGCCGCCCGGAGCCAGAGGCGCTGCTCAATGCCAGCATTTTCTTCGATCTGCGCCCCTTGTTCGGCGAGTTCATCCTCGGTGAAAAGCTGCGCAAGCTGCTGCTGTCGATGACCGTCGCCACGCCATCCTTCCAGCATCTCATGGCCGGCAATGCGTTGCAGGTCGATGTCCCGCTGAACTTCCGCGGCGAGGTCGCCGTAGACGAAGGCGAGAGCGTCGATCTCAAAAAGTACGGCAGCCGGATCTTTGTCGATGCCGCCCGCATCTTTGCGCTGTCGACGGGCGCCGAATCGGTCAGTACCGCCGAACGCCTGCGTCAGGCCGGTGCCGCGGTCGGTTTGCCGGTGACGGAGATTGCCTCGATTGAAGCTGCATTCTCACAAATCCTGCGTCTGCGGCTGGCGCAGCAAATTGAAGCAGTTGCCAGAGGTGAGGCGGGGGGGTATGGCCTGAAGCCCGCCGCATTGAATGACGTCGATCGGGCCATCCTGCGCGAGACATTGAAACAGGCCAAACGCCTGCAACAGCGTCTCAAGTTAAACTATTCACTTTGAGAAAAACGAGGTTGTCGTGACTACGCAACAGCAATCGGGGCAAGAACAACAGCAGGCCGTCGGTCATGTCGAAATGTCATTGCGCCAGGACGGGCGAGCCCGCATGGCGAGCAATACCCAGGCCTTCCTGCGCAACCACGCACCGTTCAACAAGATGCAGCCGGACGCACTGCAGCGTTTTGCCGAAAAGGCGCAAATCGTTTTCTACGCGGCAGGCAGCGAGATCGTCGGCCCCGATTCCGGCAAGGTCCGTTACTTTTACCTCATCGAATCCGGCAAGGTGCAGGCGCGCCAAGCCGGCGAAGTGACCGTCACCGAATATTCCATCCTCAGCCTGGGGGCAGGGGAGAGTTTCCCGATCGGCGCCGTGACGGCGGGACGTCCATCGACCAACGTCTATACGGCAGTGGAAGATACCTTCTGCTACCAGTTGCCAGCCGAGGATTTTCTCGCGCTGCTGACGTCCAGCCCCGAATTCAACCTGTTCTGCACGCGTTACATCGCCAGCTTGCTCGACCAGTCGCGTCGCCAGTTGCAGTTGCAGTTTTCGCAGCGTGCCAGTGAGCAGCAGACCCTCAATTCGCCGCTGGCCGGCATCGGTTCCCGCTCGCCGGTGACCGTCTCTCCCGAGACGCCGTTGCGGGCAGCACTGGAAACCATGTCGAAGGCGGGGGTCGGGTCGCTCGTCGTCGCCGGCGACGACCGCAAGGCGGTCGGTGTTTTCACCCGCTCCGACTTGCTGGATCGTGTCGTTCTCGCCGATCTGCCGCTGACTGCCCCGGTCAGTCAGGCCATGTCGCCGAGCCCGTTCATGCTGGAAGAACATGCTACCGCCTACGATGCGATGTTCGCCATGGCCACTCATGGCATCCGCCACGTTCTGGTCACCGATGCCGAGGGCAAGCTGACCGGAGTCGTTTCCGAGCGCGATCTCTTCTCGCTGCAGCGCGTCGGCCTGCGTCAGATTCGCCAGGCCATCGATGGCGCCAGTGATGTGGCGGCCTTGCAGCAGGCGGCAGCCGATGTGCGCCAGCTCTCGTTCAACATGCTGGCGCAAGGCGTCGGTGCCGAGCAGCTTACCCAGTTCATTTCCGCGCTGAATGATGCGCTGACCCGCCGTGTCATCCAACTCAATCTCGAAAACCACAACTTCGACGGCATTGAGTGGGCCTGGCTGGCCTTTGGCTCGGAGGGCCGCGACGAGCAGACCTTCAGTACGGACCAGGATAACGGAATCGTCTTCCAGGTGCCGGAAGGCGCGTCGGTTGAAGACCTGAAAAAGCGCTTCCTGGCCTACGCGTTGGACGTCAACAACGACCTCGACCGTTGCGGCTTCCCGCTGTGCAAGGGCAACATCATGGCGAGCAACCCGCAGTGGTGCCTGACGCTTGAGGAGTGGAAGGATCAGTTCAGCAACTGGATTCGCATGCCGCAACCCGACGCGTTGCTTAACGCGACCATCTTCTTCGACTTCCGCGCGCTCTACGGCAAGTCGGAACTGGCCGATGCGATGCGTCGCCACCTGCTGGCCCAGACAGCTTCCAATCCGATGTTCCTGCGGGCCATGGCCAAGAATGCACTCGATGTCGAGCCGCCGCTGGGCAAGATCCGCGATTTCCTAACCGATCTCGAACCGGGTCATCCCGGCAAGATCGATCTCAAGAAGTACGGCTCGCGCATTTTCGTCGACGTCGCCCGCATCTACGCCATGGCCAGCGGCGTGCACAACACCAATTCCATTCAGCGCCTGCGCTTGGCGGCACAGCGCCTGTCGATCCGCAGCGATGAAATCAATGCCGTTCTCGAAGGCCTGAATTTCATCCAGTTGCTTCGCCTGCAACACCAGTACCTTGAAGGCGAACCGGGTACGCAGGGCGACAACCTGATCGATCCCGATACGCTCAACGAACTGGATCGCCGCATCCTGAAGGAATCCTTCCGTCAGGCCCGCAAGATCCAGACGCGCCTCAAACTCGATTACCAGGTGCAATGACCATGCTCGGGCTCAAGAAATTTCTGTTCCGGGGCAGCGCACCCGCCAGCCTTCCCGGCGATGTGCGTGCTTCGCTGGACGTTTGGCGCGACAGTACCAGTCCGTCGCTGACTGACCTTCACTTCCACACGCGCTACGTGGTCGTTGATATCGTGAGCAGTGGCCCCAACCCGGACAGCGACCAACTGTTAGGCATTGCCGCCAGCTCGGTGTGGAAAGGGGCGATTCAGCCCGACGACACTTTCTACGTCGATTTCTCGACGCTCGATGGCGAGGGAGCTGCAGTCGACCGGCAATTGACCGCATTTTTGCTCTTTGCCGCCAAGGCGCCTTTGGTGACCTATCACATTCCTTATGTAGGCGGCTTCTTGCAGCGCGCACTCAAGGAGCGGCTGGGGGTCGATTTCCAGCCGCAATGGGTCGATCTGGCGTGGCTGCTTCCCTCCATGTTTGAAGACAAGGGCGATTCCGTTATGCCGCTCGACCACTGGATCGATGTGTTCGGGCTCGATGCCGGTACCGGCCGGCGCGATGCAATGGCCAATACGCTCTTGCTGGCGCGCATCTTTCAAATGCTGATGGTTCGTGCAGTGGGCAAGCAGATCGATACAGCAGCGCAGCTCATCGACGAGTCGCGGGCGAGCAGCTTCCTGCGGCGGACGCACTAGAGTCGGCGGATGTTTGCATCTTTGTCCAGACTGCAGCGCTATTACCTGTATTACACCGGTTGTTTCCTTGCTTTCATCGGAGTGCTGGCCGTTCTGGAGCAGCATGGCATGCCGCCTCGCTGGATCGGCTACGCCTTCCTCTGCTTCACCATTTCGATGTACGCCTTGATCGGGATTGTTTGTCGTACGTCCGATGTGTCCGAGTACTACGTCGCCGGACGTCGCGTACCTGCCTTCTTCAATGGCATGGCAACGGGTGCCGACTGGATGAGTGCGGCCTCCTTCATCGGTCTGGCCGGAACGCTCTACCTTTCGGGGTTTCAGGGCCTGGCCTACGTGATCGGCTGGACTGGGGGGTTCGTCCTGGTTGCCTTGCTACTGGCACCCTATCTGAGACGCTTTGGCCAATATACGATCCCGGACTTCCTCGGCGCCCGTTATGGCGGTAACGCCATTCGGCTGGTCGCGGTCGCCGCGGCCATTCTGGCTTCGTTCGTTTACGTAGTTGCGCAGATCTACGGGGTCGGCGTGATTACCAGCCGCTTCGTCAGCCTGCAGTTTGAAATTGGCGTTTTCGTCGGCCTGGCCGGTATTCTTGTCTGCTCATTTCTCGGCGGCATGCGGGCGGTTACCTGGACCCAAGTGGCCCAATATCTCATCCTGATTGTCGCCTACATCACGCCGGTGGCCATCCTGTCCTATAACCAGACTGGAAATCCCGTTCCGCAACTGGTCTATGGTCAGGTGCTGCAGCAGGTGACCCAGCTGGAGGATCGCCTTTTCCAGAACAAGGATGAGCTGGATGTGCGCCAGCTCTATCGCGAACGGGCGGATCTGTATGCGCAAAAGATCATGCAGTTGCCGCAGTCCTTGAGTTTTGAACGGGACCAGCTCTCGGCACAGATCAACCAGTTGAAGGCCAGTGATGCCCAGATGAAGGATATTGTCGCGCTGGAACGGCAATATCGGGATCTTCCACATGATCCGGAGCAGGCGAGGGCGCGTTGGGAAAGTGCCATGTTCTCGGCGGCTGAGCGCAGCAAACCGCCAATTCATCATGCGGAGGCGTTTCCAGGTGACACGCCCGAAGAACAGAACATCATGCGCATCAATTTCCTGGCGTTGATTTTCTGCCTGACCGTCGGAACGGCAGCCTTGCCCCACGTCCTGATTCGCTACTACACCACGCCCACCGTGCGGCAGGCCCGCGAGTCGGTGTTCTGGTCGCTTTTGTTCATCCTGCTGCTCTACATAACCGCGCCAGCCTATGCTGTGTTTGCCAAGTACGAGGTTCTTTCCCATCTGGCCGAAATTCCCATTGCCAAGCTACCGGGATGGGTCGCCGCGTGGGCCAAGGTTGGCTTGGTCAGCATTGAAGACATTAACGCTGACGGCATCCTTCAATTGGCCGAACTTTCGTTGAACCCTGACGTCATTGTGCTGGCGACACCTGAAATTGCGGGCATGCCCTACGTGGTTTCCGGATTGGTTGCTGCGGGGGGGCTGGCGGCTGCGCTATCAACGGCAGATGGATTGCTGCTGACCATCACCAGCTCCTTGTCGCACGATGTCTATTACCGGATTTTCCGTCCAGATGCATCGACCCAGTTTCGCTTGGTAATTTCAAAATCCATGCTACTGGTCGTTGCCATTCTTGCTGCGACGGTCGCCGCTCAGAAACCGGGAACCATTCTTTCCATGGTCTCATGGGCGTTTTCCATCGCCGGTTCGGCGTTTTTCCCTGCTCTGGTGCTGGGTATTTTCTGGGAAAGAGCGACCAGAGAGGGGGCGCTGGCGGGAATGTTAGTGGGAATCTGCCTATCGATTTATTACATTATCCGGGTCGAATTCGACAGTGTGCCTCTTCTTGGAATCAGTGGCTTTGGCATGGAACCCTGGTTCCATATTCAATCCACTTCGGCCGGCGTATTCGGGGTCGTGGCCGGTTTCGTCACCATCATTCTGGTAAGTCTGATGACCAGATCGGATCCACGGTCAGCCAACTTCCTGAGGGCAATTCGGTTCCGTAGCGGGGAGGAACTGTGACGACGACCGGCGATATTTACTGGCGCAGATCTCGGCGGCTCACGTTCATCCTGATCGTCTTCTGGTTGATCGTGACCTTTGGCTTCACCTGGTTTGCACGAAATATCAACGAGATCATCATCTTTGGATTCCCGCTTGGTTTCTACATGGCAGCCCAGGGAGCCTTGGTCATCTATCTGATGATCATCTGGTGGTACAACCGACAGATGAAGAAACTCGACGCCGAGTTTGGTGTCGAGGAAGACTAAACCGATGAGCATTTTCGTTATCAGTGCGCTTCGAGCCATCGCTGAAATGCTGGGACTTTGCCTGCTGGGCCAGGGGGCGCTCTATGTGCTGGCAGGGGCGCGAAGGCAGGATAACTACATGTATCGCCTGTTTTCGCTAATCACCTCTCCTCCGCGAAAAGTGATCGCCTGCTTGTTGCCAGAGGCTGTTGGTTCGGTTTTGATTGGTGTTTTGACTTTTGTGTTGGTGCTTGTGCTCTGGCTCGGACTCGCCTTTGTCCGAAAGTTTGTTTGACCGATTGGCCGCTTCTGATACAATGGCGGGCTTCCGGAGGGGTGGATGAGTGGTTTAAGTCGCACGCCTGGAAAGCGTGTGTAGGTTAATAGCCTACCGCGGGTTCGAATCCCGCCTCCTCCGCCAGAAAACAAAAAAGCGCCTTCAAGGCGCTTTTTGTTTTTCTGTGAAGTGAATTCAGCCGCGTACCGAACTGGGTAGCTGATCTTCAATCAGCTTGAGCAGTGGTGCGAATACTTTTGGCGTGCCAGCTACAAGGTTGCCGGTTTCCAGATAACTGGCATCGCCGCGCAGATCGCTGACCAGTCCGCCGGCTTCAGAAATCAGAAGCGCACCTGCCGCCATGTCCCAAGGCGAAAGGCCGAATTCCCAAAAGCCGTCATATCGACCACAAGCGACATAAGCCAGATCCAGGGATGCAGCGCCTGGGCGCCGTTGTCCCGCAGTCTTCTGGGCCAATTCTTTGAAGATGGCAAGGTAGGTGTCGATGTGATCAAACATTCGATACGGGAAACCAGTACCAATCAGCGAGTCCTGGAGCTTGGCGCGTTTGGAAACGCGAATGCGGCGTTCGTTGAGGAACGCGCCTGCGCCTTTGCTGGCGGTGAAAAGTTCATTGCGATTGGGGTCGAAGACAACGGCTTGTTCAACAATCCCGCCCTTGGCCAGTGCGATGGAAACCGCGTATTGCGGCATGCCGTGAATGAAATTGGTGGTGCCGTCCAGTGGGTCAATGATCCATTGGTAATCGGCATCATTCCCACCCTTGCCAGCAGACAGGCCGGACTCCTCTGCTAGAATGCCGTAGCCCGGATAGGCCTCGGTCAGGACTTCGATGATTGCCGCTTCAGCCGCTTTGTCGACTTCGGTGACAAAGTCGTTTGGTTGCTTGGCGGTAACTTTGAGCAGGTCAAGGTCATTGGAGGCGCGGTTGATGATCTGGCCAGCGCGACGAGCTGCCTTGATGGCGATATTCAGGGTTGGATGCATGAGCTTAAAGAGCTGACAAGCAGCTTGCGCCACTCGATCAATGTTTGAAAGAACCGATTTTACACCATGAACCCCGAAGTCCTGCTTTCACGTATCCGCGTTGTGCTCTGTCGCACGAGTCACCCGGGCAATATTGGCGCGGCCGCGCGAGCCATGAAGACAATGGGGCTGAGCAATTTGTATCTGGTAGAGCCCAAGCAATTTCCAGATCCTGAAGCCGACGCCCGAGCGACATCTGCAGTCGATATCCTGCAAAGAGCAACAGTCACTTCTTCCCTGAAGGAGGCGTTGGTCGGTACATCGTTTGTTGTGGCACTCTCGGCCCGTCAGCGCGATATTGGGCCGCCGATCAGTGCTCCTCGCGAGACTGTGGCACGCCTGATTGCCGAGGCAGGGCAGGGGGAGGTCGCGCTGGTGTTTGGGAATGAAACGGTTGGACTGAGTAATGAGGAAATCCTGAACTGCCATGCTGCTGTAACCATTCCGACCAATCCCGATTTCAGTTCGTTGAATCTCGGTTCAGCGGTACAGGTGTTGTGCTACGAATGCCGCATGGGAGCTTACGCAGAGCTTCCGCCATTGCTTGAACAAGGGGTGACCCCCTTTTCATCGCCGCCCGCAACGCACGACGAGGTTGAGGGCTTGTATTCCCATCTGGAAGCAGTGATGACCAATACCGGTTTTTATAACCCGGAACAGCCGGGCAGATTGCTGCCCAAATTACGCCGTTTGTTCGCTCGGGCTCGCCTCGAGCGCGACGAGGTCAATATCTTGCGCGGAATCCTGGCCTCGACTCAGGTTCGAACGGGGCACGGACGCAAGGGGTGATACGCAGTCTCAGGCGAAGCTGCTTCGCATCTCCTGAGTCAAGGCTTCAATCTCCGGGCGCAGATGCCCGTATTTTTCCTCGATCTGGCTGAGTTCTGCAGGGCTTTCGGGTTTGTCCTGCATCAGCCATTCAAAGTGCCCGCCGCTCAGCATGTTGGCAATATAGATGATGTCTGACAGATTACGGGCCGGGTTGGGCGTTGGCCGAATATGATCGTGATCGACGGTCGCTTCGACGATTTCCTCCGGGAGACCAAGCGCATTGAGCAATGACACGCCAATGCTTTCATGCCACTGGACAATCAGGTACTTGATGCTTTCCGGACGATGACGCAGTTCTTCATACTGCGTAGCCCGATACAGCATGTAAAACGCACCAAGGTCGTGAATCAGGCCGGCCAGCATGGCCTCATCCGGGTTTTGGCGCGGGACTTGCCGAGCGATGATGCTCGCAGCGGCAGCGCTCTGGATGGAGTGCTCCCACAGGGATTGGGTAATCTCCGAGAACTCGGCCATTCCTTTGGCGCGCATCAGCTGCGCCATGACGATGGAGAGCGCCGAAGTTCGTACGACGTTGAGCCCCAGCCGGGTTATGGCCGATTTAAGATCGACCACTTTCCTGTCCCCCGCGTTGAATGCGACCGAGTTGGCCAGATGGAGAAGCTTGGCGGAAATCAGGGGTTCGACCGAAACTGCGTGAACAATATTTCCAATGCTCTGCTCCGGGTCCTGGAGTACCTTGCGAAGACGCAGGACTGCATCGAAGTAGGTGGGAAAAACGACTTCGCCGGACAGTTCCTTGGCGATGTCGGCGAGCATCTGAAAGCGTTGCGACTTGAGTGCTTCGCCTTTTTTGTCCTGATCGTTGTCTGAGCTGGCGGTAGTCATGGCCATATTATTCAACAAAAACCCCGCCTTGTGGGCGGGGTTTTTGATTGAAGCATCTGGTGGGTGCTGAGGGGCTCGAACCCCCGACATTCGCCTTGTAAGGGCGACGCTCTACCAACTGAGCTAAGCACCCGATTCACCTGAGCAATACTACGATGATTTGGCTATTTCCAACAGAGTGCCACTGTATCGGCTAGTACTGCAGGGCAGGAATCAGTTGCAGGCGTCCTTGAGGCCCTTGCCAGCGCGGAACTTCGGCGACTTGGCAGCCTTGATCTGAAGGGTCTTGCCGGTGCGCGGGTTGCGGCCGGTGCGGGCGGCACGCTCGCCAACGTAGAAAGTACCGAAACCGATCAGATTGACGGTGTCGCCGGCCTTGAGTGCACCCTTGATGGCTTCAACGGCAGCATCCAGCGCGCGGCCTGCAGCAGCCTTGGAAATGTCAGCCGAAGCGGCGATGGAGTCAATCAGGTCAGTCTTGTTCATATTAGTCCCCTAATGGATGGATTGGAGTGGTGAAAATCTTGCGAGGACGGATTTATATATCTGGCGAAATCCTTGTGTCAAGCGGATTTTCGCGGGGTGGCGGGGCGCTCGTGGCGCAAAAAAGGCTGTGGAGGCAATCGCCTCCACAGCCTTTCCTTGCAAATCAATGGGTAAGCACTGTACTCGCTGTGGTCCCATCAGCCGCTGCCTGGACTGCAGAATCGGCGACAGCTGGCTCTGGAAGCGCCTCAGGCATGCGCTCAAGGGCGCGTTCAAGCACCTGGTCGATCCATTTGACCGGAACGATTTCGATCTTGTTTTTGATGTTGTCAGGGATCTCGGTGAGGTCCTTGACGTTCTCTTCGGGGATCAGCGCTGTCTTCAATCCACCACGCACGGCAGCCAGCAACTTTTCCTTTAGGCCGCCAATTGCCAGTACTTCACCACGCAGGGTAATTTCGCCGGTCATGCAAACGTCGCAACGAACCGGGATGCCTGTGTAGGACGAAACCAGAGCAGTAGTCATGGCGCTGCCGGCAGATGGGCCGTCCTTTGGCGTAGCGCCTTCGGGAACGTGAATGTGGATATCTGTCTTCTCGAAGGCCTCGTCCTTGATGCCAAGGCGACGAGCACGGGCCCGCACGACCGAGCGTGCAGCCTCAACCGACTCCTTCATGACATCGCCCAGTGAGCCGGTGCGCAGAATGTTGCCCTTGCCTGGCATATTGGCGCACTCAATCGTCAGCAATTCACCGCCAACCTCTGTCCACGCCAGACCAGTGACCTGACCGACCTGGTTTTCCTTCTCCGCCATGCCGAAGCTGTAACGGCGCACACCAAGGAACTTGTCCAGGTTGCGGGCATTGACGGCGATCTTGTTATCGCGCTTCTTCAGTACGAGCGTCTTGACCACCTTGCGGCAGATCTTCGAAATCTCGCGCTCAAGCGCACGGACGCCGGCTTCACGGGTGTAGTAACGCACGATGTCGCGAATGGCGCTGTCGGCAACGGCGATTTCGGTTTTCTTGAGGCCGTTGTTCTTGATCTGCTTGGGCAGCAGGTAGCGCATGGCGATATTGACCTTTTCGTCCTCCGTGTAGCCCGACAGACGAATGACTTCCATCCGGTCGAGCAGCGGTGCCGGGATGTTCAGCGTATTGGCCGTGGCAACGAACATGACGTCGGAGAGGTCGAAGTCGACTTCAACGTAGTGGTCCTGGAAGGTGTGGTTCTGCTCCGGATCGAGCACCTCAAGCAGGGCCGATGATGGGTCACCACGGAAGTCCTGGCCGAGCTTGTCGACTTCGTCGAGCAGGAACAACGGGTTGCGCACGCCAACCTTGGTCAGGCTGCTCAGGATCTTGCCCGGCATCGAGCCGATGTAGGTGCGGCGATGGCCGCGAATTTCGGCTTCATCACGCACGCCACCGAGCGCCATGCGCACGAACTTGCGGTTGGTTGCCTTGGCGATGGACTGGCCGAGCGAGGTCTTGCCGACACCGGGAGGCCCGACCAGGCAGAGAATCGGTGCCTTGACCTTGTCGACGCGTTGCTGAACGGCAAGGTATTCGACGATGCGTTCCTTGACCTTATCCAGACCGTAGTGGTCGCTGTCGAGAATCTTCTCGGCTTCACGCAGATCCTTGCTGATCCGCGTCTTCTTGCGCCACGGCAGGCCAATGAGCGTCTCGATGAAGTTACGGACAACGGTGGCTTCGGCCGACATCGGCGACATCAGGCGCAGCTTCTTGAGCTCGCTTTGGGCCTTGGCCAAGCCTTCCTTGCTCATGCCGGCGGCGTTGATCTTCTTGTCCAGTTCCTCGAGGTCGGCACCTTCTTCGCCTTCGCCGAGTTCCTTCTGGATGGCCTTGACCTGTTCGTTGAGGTAATACTCGCGCTGGCTCTTTTCCATCTGGCGCTTGACGCGACCACGGATGCGCTTTTCGACCTGAAGGATGTCGATTTCCGCTTCCAGTTGGGACAGCAGGCGATCGATACGGTCGCGGATGCTTTCCATCTCGAGCACTTCCTGCTTCTGCTCAAGTTTGAGCGGCAGGTGGGCGGCGATGGTGTCGGCCAGGCGACCGGCATCTTCGATGCCGGCGATTGAGGAGAGCACCTCCGGCGGAATCTTCTTGTTGAGTTTGACGAACTGGTCAAATTGCGCGACTACGGCGCGACGCATGGCTTCGATCTCGTGATCTTCGACGCCCGGTTGCACCAACGGAAGGGCGGTCGCCATGAACACGGAGGACTGGACTTCGACCGCTTCGACGCGGGCACGCTGGGTTCCCTCGACCAGCACCTTGACGGTGCCGTCCGGCAGCTTGAGCATCTGCAGGATGTTGGCCATGCAACCGATGCGATAGAGGTCTTCCGGTTCCGGTTCGTCCTTGGCGGCTGACTTCTGGGCGACCAGCAGGATATTCTTGCCGGCTTCCATGGCCATTTCGAGCGCCTTGATCGATTTCGGACGCCCGACGAAGAGCGGGATGACCATGTGCGGGAAGACGACGACATCGCGCAGCGGGAGCAGCGGCAGTTCGACGGTTTCCGGGAGCGTGTTGGGGTTCGACATTACGATGCCTTTGAAATAGGTATGTGCCCCCTACGTGGGGGCGGGGAACCGCAATTCAAGACCCGGCTCAGTTGGAGCCGGAAACCTTTGGCTGATCGGCGTAAATGAGCAGGGGCGGGGTGTCGCCGTTGATCATGTTCTCATCGATCACGACCTTTTCGACATTCTCCATGCCCGGGAGTTCGTACATCGTATCGAGAAGCGCATGTTCCATGATCGAACGCAGGCCACGCGCACCGGTCTTGCGTTCCAGAGCCTTTCTGGCGATGGCGGAGAGGGCGCCTGGGCGAATCTCCAATTCCACATCTTCCATGTTGAACAGCTTCTGGTATTGCTTGACGAGTGCATTCTTCGGTTCGGTCAGAATCTGGACCAGTGCGTCTTCTTCCAGCTCCTGCAGCGTGGCGACGACTGGCAGGCGGCCGATCAGTTCGGGAATCAGGCCGAACTTGATGAGATCTTCGGGTTCGGTTTCAAGCAGGATCTTGCCGACAGCCTTGCCGTCATCCTTGCTCTTCACTTCGGCACCGAAGCCGATACCGCCCCGCTCTGAGCGCTTCTGGATGACCTTTTCGAGGCCGGCGAAGGCACCGCCGCAGATGAAGAGGATATTGGTGGTGTCGACCTGGACGAAATCCTGGTTCGGATGCTTGCGGCCGCCTTGTGGCGGAATCGAGGCAGTGGTGCCCTCGATCAGCTTGAGCAGCGCCTGCTGCACGCCTTCGCCCGATACGTCGCGGGTGATCGACGGGTTGTCCGACTTGCGCGAGATCTTGTCGATTTCGTCGATGTAGACGATGCCCTGTTGGGCCTTCTCGACATCGTAGTCGCACTTTTGCAGCAGTTTCTGAATGATGTTTTCGACGTCTTCGCCGACGTAGCCGGCTTCGGTCAGGGTGGTGGCATCGGCCATCACGAAAGGAACATTGAGCAGGCGGGCCAGCGTCTGGGCGAGCAGGGTCTTGCCCGAACCGGTCGGGCCGATGAGCAGGATGTTGCTCTTGGAAAGCTCGACTTCACCGGCGTTCTTGGCGGTATGGCGAAGACGCTTGTAGTGGTTGTAGACCGCGACAGCGAGGATGCGCTTGGCGACTTCCTGGCCAATCACATACTGGTCGAGGATGGAGCTGATTTCGCGCGGCGTCGGCAGGTCGGAGCGACCGGCCTTGGCAGCCTCTTCCGGCAACTCGTCGCGGATGATGTCGTTGCAGAGCGCGATGCACTCGTCGCAGATGAACACCGACGGGCCGGCGATGAGCTTTTTGACTTCATGCTGGCTCTTGCCGCAGAAAGAGCAGTAGAGCAGTTTTTCCTGGCCGCCTTTAGTCATCTGAAGCTCTCCGTTTAAGCCGCATCGCGGCGGGTCAATACCTTGTCGATCAAACCATATTCTGCCGCTTCGCTGGCCGAAAGGAAATTGTCGCGGTCGGTGTCCTTTTCGATGCGCTCGAGCGGCTGGCCGCTGTGTTCGGCCATGATCCGGTTGAGGCGGTCGCGAATGGACAGGATTTCCTTGGCGTGGATGGCGATATCCGAGGCCTGGCCCTGGAAGCCGCCTAGCGGCTGGTGAATCATGACGCGGGAATTGGGCAGGGCGAAACGCTTGCCCTTGGCGCCGGCGTTGAGCAGGAAGGCGCCCATGGAGGCAGCCTGGCCGATGCAAAGGGTGGACACGTCGGGCTTGATGAACTGCATGGTGTCGTAGATCGACATGCCGGCAGTGACCGAGCCGCCCGGAGAGTTGATGTAGAAGTAGATGTCCTTGTCCGGATTTTCTGCTTCGAGGAAGAGCAACTGGGCAACGACCAGATTGGCGCTGGCGTCGTTCACAGGGCCGACAAGAAAAATCACCCGCTCCTTCAGCAGGCGCGAATAGATGTCGTACGCACGTTCGCCGCGTCCGCTCTGTTCAACCACCATGGGGACGAGGCCCAGTGCCTGCGGATCCCAGTTGCTTGCGTTGTCGATATTCATGTCAGCCCTTGTGTGTTGCCGTTTCGTTACATTCAAGACGATTGTCGTTTTCGCGACAAGGTCCGGATTACTGCTTTTGACCCATCAGTTCATCAAAAACTGCGGCCTTGTCGGCGACCTTGGCTTTGCCCAGGACCCACGCAACCACGTTGTTCTCGATGGCGACGCCTTCAACTTCCTGCAGGCGCTGCGGTTGAGCGTAATACCAGCGGATGACTTCTTCCGGGTTCTCGTAGCTCTGGGCGTTTTCCTCGACCATCGTACGAACTTGTTCCGGCGTTGCTTGAAGCTTTTCCGTTTTCACTACCTCAGCAAGGATCAGGCCAAGTGTCACGCGGCGCTTTGCCTGGTCGGCAAACCACTCGGGCTGGATCGGCATGTCCTTGACCTTCATGCCGCGCTGTTCCATGTCCTGGCGGGCAGCCTGCATCAGGCGCTGGATTTCCATGTCGACGAGGGAGGTCGGTACGTTGATCGGGTTGGACTTGATCAGGGCTTCCATGACCTGGTCCTTGATCTTGGCTTCGATGCGGCGCTTCACTTCGCGCTTCAGGTTGGCTTCGATCTCGCTGCGCATCTTGGCGACGTCGCCGTCGGCGATGCCCATGCTGGTGGCGAACTCGGCGTTGATTTCCGGCAGGACGGCGGCTTGCACCTGCTTGACGGTGATTTCGAACTGGACTTTCTGGCCAGCCAGATCCTTGGCGTGGTATTCGGCCGGGAAGGTCAGGTCGAAGGTCTTGGATTCGCCCGCCTTGGCGCCTTCAACAGCGTTTTCGAAGTCAGGCAGCATCATGCCCTGGCCGAGGACGAAGGGGTAATCGCTGGCCTGGCCGCCCTGGAAGGCGACGCCGTCCTTCTTGCCGAGGAAGTCGATGACAACGCGGTCTTCCTTGGCGGCGGCACGGTCAACGGTCTCGTAGCTGACGCGTTGCTTGCGCAGGATGTCGAGGGTCTTGTCGACTTCGGCGGCGGAAACTTCGAGCGTCGGACGCTCGATTTCGGCGGCAGACAGGTCGCCCGGGGTGAATTCCGGATAAACCTCGAAAATGGCGGAGAATTCGATGTGCGTGGTGCTTTCGGTGGTCTTCGGCTCGATGCGCGGGTAGCCGGCAACGCGCAGCTTCTGGGCGGTCACGGTTTCGCCGAACACGCGGTCGAGTTCTTCGGAGAGCACTTCATGGCGCGCCTGGTCGCCGTGTTGTTGCTTGATGATGCTGTAAGGAACCTTGCCCGGACGGAAGCCAGGGGCTTTCATGTTCTTGCCCATGCGCTTCAGGCGCTGTTCCATTTCTTTCTCGACATCGGCAATAGCGATGGAGAGATCGACGCGGCGTTCGAGTTCGTTAGCTTGTGCGGTGGTTGCTTCCATGAGAGTTCCTTGTGACTGCAGAGCCGAAAAATAAAGCTGACAATAATATCACGGGCGGCGCAATGCCGAATGCTTCCGGGCGCCGGCGGCCGTCTTCATCGGGTTTTCGGCATTTTGTGTAGACAGACCCGATGGAAGTTCGTACAATGCGCGCCTTCTTCAGCGGCGGCTGTAGCTCAGTTGGTAGAGTCCCGGATTGTGATTCCGGTTGTCGTGGGTTCGAGCCCCATCAGTCGCCCCAGAATTTAACCCCCGCACACCGCAAGGTTTGCGGGGGTTTTCACTTTGGAGCCTGCCTGACGTGACCCATTCTGAGATTTCCGGTTTGCAGCCAGCGATTGTCTGGTCTCATTTTGCCCGGCTCTGCGCCATTCCGCGCGCCTCGAAGGCGGAGGGCGCGTTGCGCGATTCGCTGCAGCAGTGGGCCGTGGCGCGCGGGCTGGCGGCCGTTGTCGATGGCGCCGGCAACCTGATTCTGCGCAAGGCGGCGAGCGCCGGTTGTGAAGATCGGCCGGGTGTTGTGTTGCAGGCGCATCTCGACATGGTTTGCCAGAAGAATGACGATAGCCGCCACGATTTTGCGCGCGATCCGATCGTTCCCGAGCTGCGCGATGGCTGGCTGGTGGCGGAAAAAACGACGCTGGGCGCCGATAACGGGATCGGCGTGGCGCTGATTCTGGCGGCATTGGAAGATGACAGCCTGGTTCATGGGCCGCTCGAAGCCTTGCTGACCGTGGATGAAGAGGCGGGCATGGGCGGTGCGCGCGGGCTGGCGCCTGACGTTCTGCAGGGCCGGGTCATGCTCAATCTCGATACCGAAGCGTGGGGCGAGTTCTATCTGGGCTGCGCCGGCGGGCTGGATGTCAATGTCGAGCGCCATGGTTCGCCGGAGGCCATTCCCGATGGTTTTCAGGCCGTGCAGATTGCCTTGCGCGGTTTGCGGGGCGGGCATTCGGGCGTCGATATTCACGAGGAGCGGGGCAACGCGATCAAGTTGCTGGTGCGTGTCCTGCGCGAAATCGAGGCGGCGATGCCCTTGCGGCTGGCCGGATTGCAGGGCGGTTCGGCCCGCAATGCGTTGCCCCGCGAGGCGGTGGCGACGGTGGCCGTGCCGGCGGAATCGGTGGCTCGGCTGAGCGCCTTGGTGGCCAATATCGCAGGCGTTTTGCAGGCGGAATTGCGCGGGGTGGATGAGGGCTTTTCGTTGTCTGTTGCCCATGCCGAGGCCGCTGCAGTGTTGGCGGCGGGCGAGCAGGCCGTGTGGCTGGCCTCGCTCCATGCGGCACCCCATGGCGTTCGCCGGATGAGCAGGCAGGTGCCTGGCGTGGTCGAGACCTCGAACAATCTGGGTATGGTCGATCTGCACCCGAATGGGGGCTCGTGCAACTTTATGGTGCGTTCCCTGATCGGCAGCGGCGCACTGGCGCTGGCCGATGAAATTGTCAGCTTGTGGGGGCTGAGCGGGACGACGGCGGAAAAATCGGGTTTCTATCCCGGTTGGGCGCCGAACCCGGATTCGGATCTGCTCAAGCTTTGTCAGGCCGTGTATCGGCGCGATTTCGGCGCGGACTCGAAGGTCCAGGTCATCCATGCCGGGCTGGAGTGCGGGCTCATTGGCGACAAATATCCGGGCATGGACATCGTCTCATTCGGGCCGACCATTCACGGGGCGCACGCGCCCGGGGAGCGGGTCGAGGTCGCTTCGGTGGAACGTTGCTGGCGTTTGCTGCGGGCGATTTTGAGCGAGATTCGCTGATTTTCGCCTGCCCGAAAATTTCAATTTTGGGCATTTTTTCCGGTTGACCGTCAAAGGCACGATTTCAACCGGAAATGGGCGATCAGCGCCGCCGAATGGCTTCCCGCCGGGCCAGGCCGAGCTTGGTCGAGCGTTCCATCTTCTGAACGAAGGCCGGGAAATCGAGGCCGAACTTGGCGCGCAATTCCTTGGCGTAGTTGTACAGCCAGCGCCAGCGCGGCTCGAAGTAGCGTTCCTTGAAGGCGTAGAGCACGTGGTTGCCGTCGTCCGGCACCGAAATCACGATGACCTGGTCGTCGAAAACGTGCATGGCCTCGCCAATCAGCCCGGCGTAGGTTTCCTTTTCACCGGCCAGATTGATGACCAGCACGCCGTTGCCGGCGAGTTTGGCGTAGGCGTTTTCGAAGAATTCGCGGTTGGCCAGGCTGGGCGCAAAGCCGGTCTTGTCGAAGGCGTCGACGAGCAGGACGTCGATGCCTTTGTCGGCTTTTTCGAGGTATTCGGCGCCGTCGGCTTCGAGCACCTGCAGGCGTTCATCGTCCGGCGGCAGCAGGAAGGTGTCGCGGAAGGCGATCACGTTGGGGTCGAGTTCGATGGCCGTCAGCTGCGTGCCGGGTAGGCGGTAGTAGCAGAACTTGATCAGCGAGCCGCCGCCGAGGCCGATTAGCACGAGGCGCTTCGGCCGGGGCTGGAAGAGCAGGAAGGCCATCATCTTCTGCGTGTAGCGGATGGCCAGGTCGTGCGGCGCCTTGAGCGACATTTCACTCTGCATCAGGCGCACGTTGAAATAGAGGAAACGCGATTTGCCGTCGTCGATGACGAAGGGCTTGGGGTAGCTTTCGTCGAGCAACTGCGCGCGCAGTTCGCCTTCGCGTGCCCATGACGGCTCATGCATGAGGACGGTGCCCGTTTCGACTTCGAACGGGCTGGGCATTTCAAAAAGCTGGGTCAATCGAGGGGCTTAGTCCGGCAGGTCCGAGGCGTGGAGCAGGAAGACGAAGTCGTCGCCAGCGGCGGTGTCGAGCCAGGTGAAGGGCAGCGTCGGGTAGGCGGCTTCGAGTTCGTCGCGGTTGTGGCCAATCTCGACGACGAGGATGCCGTTTTTGCTCAGGTGCTTCTTCGCTTCGCGCAGGATGATGCGCGTGAAATCGAGGCCGTCTTCGCCCGAGCCGAGCGCCAGTTCGGGCTCGTGCAGGTATTCCGGCGGCAGCGCGGCGACCGACTCGGCGTTGACGTAGGGCGGATTGGAAATGATCAGGTCGAACTTGCGGCCGGCTAGTTTGGTGAAGGCGTCGGACTGGATCAGTTCGACGCGCTCGCTCAGGTGGTAATCGGCGACATTGCGCTCGGCGACGGCCAACGCATCGTCGGAAAGATCGACGGCGGCGACTTCGGCATTCGGGAAGGCGAGGGCGGTCAGGATGGCCAGGCAGCCGGAGCCAGTGCACAGGTCGAGGGCCGATTCGATGGCCCACGGATCGTCGATCCACGGCGTGAGCTGTTCGTCAAGCAGTTCGGCGATGAAGGAGCGCGGCACGATGACGCGGTCGTCAACGTAAAAGCGATGCTCGCCAAGCCAGGCTTCGTTGGTCAGGTAGGCAGCCGGCAGGCGGTCCTGGCAACGGCGGGTGTAGATGTCGAGCAGCAGTTCGCGCTCATGCGGCAATAGGCGGGCGTCGAGAAAGGGATCGAGGCGGTCGAGCGGCAGGTTGAGCGTGTGCAGCGTCAGATAGACGGCTTCGTCCCAGGCGTTGTCGCTGCCGTGGCCGAAGAAGAGCTGCGCGGCGTTGAAGCGGCTGACGGCGTAGCGGATGTAGTCGCGAACGGTGAACAGCTCGGTTTTGGCGGCAGTGGTCATTGTTAGTTGCTAGTCATTTGTTATTTGAGTTGTCAGCAGGACGGTTTTGCTAATAGCTCTAGCCACTAGTAACTAACAACTGCGCAAGGATGCGGCCATAAATGGCCGACAGCTTGGCGAAGGAATCGACGGCGATGCATTCGTCGATCTTGTGGCTGGTCGCGTTGACCGGGCCGATTTCGAGCATCTGCTTGCAGATGTCGGCGATGAAGCGGCCGTCGGAGGTGCCGCCCGTGGTCGATAGCTCAGTCTCGATGCCACAGACCTCGCGGATGGCTGCCGTGGCCGCATCGGCCAGCGGGCCGCGGCCGGTCAGGAAGGGGCGGGCGCCGAGCGTCCACTGGATGTTGTAGTCCAGTTTGTGCTGGTCGAGCACGGCGCGCAGGCGTTGCTGCAGGCCTTCCGGCGTGCTGGCCGTCGAGAAACGGAAGTTGAACTTGACTTCGAGGCTGCCGGGCACGACGTTGGTCGCGCCGGTACCGGCGTGGATGTTCGAGATCTGCCAGGTTGTCGGCGGGAAATATTCGTTGCCTTCGTCCCAGCGCGTCGCGGCCAGCTCGGCCAGGGCCGGGGCAGCTTCATGGATCGGGTTGCGGCCCTTTTCCGGGTAGGCGATGTGGCACTGGATGCCCTTGACCGTGAGCGTGCCGGACAAGGAGCCGCGACGGCCGTTCTTGATCATGTCGCCCAGTGTGCTGACCGAGGTCGGTTCGCCGATGATGCAGAAATCCAGCGTTTCGCCGCGGGCCTTGAGGGCCTCAACGACGGCGACGGTGCCATCGACCGCATCGCCTTCTTCATCGGACGTGAGCAGGAAGGCAAGCGAGCCGGCGAAATCCGGGTGGGCGGCGAGGAAGGCTTCAACCGCCGTGACCGAGGCGGCGACCGAGGATTTCATGTCGGCCGCGCCGCGCCCGTAAAGCATGCCATCGCGGATTTCCGGGGCAAACGGCGGCGAGGTCCATTGGTCGAGCGGGCCGGTCGGCACGACATCGGTATGGCCGGCAAAGACGAACAGCGGGGCGGCTGTGCCACGACGCGCCCAGAGGTTGGTGACGCCGTTGCGGTTGATGAATTCGATGGTGAAGCCCAGGGGCTCGAGGCGGGCGGCGATGATCTCCATGCAGCCGCCATCTTCGGGCGTGACCGAGTGGCAGGAGATGATCTGCCGGGCCAGTTGCAGCGTCGGATCGGACATCAGTTGGTTTCTTCGTCGGTGTCGGCCAGGCTCAGCGTGAACTCCTTGAACGAGGCGCCGCCTTCGCTGGTGCTGTCGAAATCGAGCGCGACATCGGTCTTGCGTTCGTCCTTGCCGTTGCCGCTGCCGAATTCGGAGTTGTTGATGAGCCACGACAGGTTGGTCGGCGAGTCGGCATTGGCCAGCGCCTCGTCGATGGTGATCGTGTTGCTGCTATAGAGCCTGAACAGATCCTGCTCGAAGGTCTGCGATCCCGGGGCCAGCGTCTGTTCCATGGCGTCCTTGATGCCCTGGACCTCACCGCGCTCGATCAGTTCGCTGATGTGGCGGGTGTTGAGCATGATTTCAGCCGTCGGAATGCGCTTGCCATCCGGCTTCTTGACCAGGCGCTGCGAGATGATCGCGCGCAGTGCGACGGAGAGGTCGAGGAAGAGCGCCGGCCGGTTTTCCGGCGGGAAGAAGCTGATGATGCGGTTCAGCGCGTGATACGAGTTGTTGGCGTGCAGCGTCGCCATGCACAGGTGGCCGGTCTGCGAGTAGGCGATGGCCGCCTGCATGGTTTCCTTGTCGCGGATCTCGCCGATCAGGATGCAGTCCGGCGCCTGGCGCATGGCGTTCTTGAGGGCCGCCTGCCAGTCCATCGTGTCCATGCCGATTTCGCGCTGGTTGACGATGGATTTCTTGTGCTTGAACAGGAATTCGATCGGGTCCTCGACCGTCAGGATGTGGCCCGAACGGTTGGCGTTGCGGTGGTCGAGCATCGAGGCGATGGTCGTCGACTTGCCGGAACCGGTGGCGCCGACGATCAGGATCAGGCCGCGCTTTTCCATGATCAGCTCGCCGAGGATCATGGGCAGGCCGAGTTCATCGAGCGGCGGGATGTTGCCGAGGATGAAACGGATGACGATGCTGGTCGAACCGCGCTGGCGGAAGATATTGACGCGGAAGTTGCCGACATTCGGCACGCCGAAGGAGAGGTTCATCTCCCAGGTCGATTCGAAGGCCTTGATCTGATCCGGCGACATCAGTTCGTAGGCGATCTTTTCGATCATGTCCGGCAGCATGACCTGCTGGTTGACCGGCAGGGTGTTGCCCTGGATCTTGATGTGGATCGGCGCGCCTGCGGATATGAAAATATCCGAGGCCTGCTTTTCGGCCATCAACTGGAACAGTTTGTCGAGAATCATGCCAAGACCTTCGAGGGGTAGTGAAGCTTACGGGCGCAGCAGTTCGTTGATGCTGGTCTTCGAGCGGGTTTGCGCGTCGACCTTCTTGACGATGATAGCAGCATAGAGGCTGTATGCGCCGTTGGCTTTCGGCAATGTGCCGCTGATCACGACGGAGCCCGGCGGCACGCGGCCGTAGGTGACTTCACCGGTTTCGCGGTCGTAGATCGGGGTGCTCTGGCCGATATAGACGCCCATGGACAGGACGGAGTTCTCGCCGATGATGACGCCTTCGACGACTTCCGAACGGGCGCCGATGAAGCAATTGTCTTCGATGATGGTCGGGTTGGCCTGCAGCGGTTCAAGGACGCCACCGATGCCGACACCGCCGGAGAGGTGCACGTTCTTGCCGATCTGTGCGCAGGAACCGACGGTCACCCAGGTGTCGACCATCGTTGCCTCATCGACGTAGGCGCCGATGTTCACGAAGGACGGCATGAGCACGGCGTTCTTGGCGACGTAGGAACCCTTGCGGACGATGGTGCCCGGCACGACGCGGAAGCCGCCTTCACGGAATTGGGCTTCGCTCCAGCCTTCGAACTTGGTATCGACCTTGTCGAAGAAACGGATGTCGCCGGCTTCCTGGACGCGATTGTCGCGGACGCGGAAGGACAGCAACACGGCCTTCTTGGCCCACTGGTGGGTGACCCAGTCGCCGTTGATTTTCTCGGCGACGCGCAGGGCGCCGGAGTCGAGCATGCCGACCACCTGGTTGATGGCAGCGATGGTGTCGGGCGGCGATTGCGGGGACAGCTCGGTGCGGCGTTCCCAGAGTTCTTCGATGATGGCTTGCAGGGGATGGCTCATGGATGTTCTCTCTGTTTACAGTTGTTGTGCGAATTGGCGAATGCGCTGCGTCGCTTCCAGGCATTCCTGGAGGCCGGCGACCAGTGCAATACGAATGAAGTTGGCACCCGGATTGACGCCGCGAACCTCGCGCGCCAGGAAGCTGCCGGGCAGGACCACGACATTATAGTGTTCGAGCAGGCCGCGGGCGAATTCGGTGTCGGCGATGGGTGTCTTCGCCCACAGGTAGAAGCTGGCGTCCGGCATGCCGGTGCCAAGCACCTCGGCGATCAGCGGCGTGCAGGCGGCGAACTTCTCGCGATACTGGTTGCGGTTGTCGAGGACGTGCGCCTCGTCGTTCCAGGCGGCGATGGAGGCAGTCTGCACCGGCGGCGACATGGCGCAGCCCTGGTAGGTGCGGAAGAGCAGGTATTTCTTGAGGATGGCCGCGTCGCCGGCGACGAAGCCGGAGCGCATGCCCGGCACGTTGGAGCGCTTGGACAGGCTGGAGAACATGACCAGCCGTTCGTTCGAGCGGCCGAGCAGCTTGGCCGCCTGCAGGCCGCCGATCGGCGGGTTGGCTTCGTCGAAATAGATTTCCGAATAGCACTCGTCGGAGGCGATGACGAAACCGTACTTGTCGGAGAGGGCGAATAGCGTTTTCCAGTCGTCGAGCGACAGCACCTTGCCGGTCGGATTGCCCGGCGAGCAGACGTAGAAGAGCTGGACGCGCGACCATTCTTCTTCGCTCAGGCTGGCGTAGTCGAAGGCGAAATCGTTTTCCGGCAGGTTGTTGAGGAAGCGTGGCTCGGCGCCGGACAGGTAGGCGGCGCCTTCGTAGATCTGGTAGAACGGGTTCGGGCTGACGACGAGCGGGACGTGGCCACGGCTGGTGTCGATGACGGTTTGCGCGAAGGAGAACAGCGCTTCGCGAGAGCCGTTGACCGGCAGGATCTCGGTTTCAGGGTTCAGCGTCAGGTCGTAGCGACGCTGGCACCAGACAGCGATGGCCTGGCGCAGGGCCGGGATGCCCTGCGTCGTCGGGTAATTGGCCAAACCTTTGAGGCCGTTGGCCAGCGCGTCCATGATGAAGGCCGGTGTCGGGTGCTGCGGCTCGCCGATGGAGAGCTTGATTTCCTTGTATTGCGGATTCGGGGTGACGCCGGCGAACAGGGCGCGCAGTTTTTCGAAGGGGTAGGGCTGGAGTTGGGCGAGATGCGAATTCACGTCGGGCGTCGAATGGGTGTAAAAATGGCAATTATCCTCGAAAACGCTTTCGCTGCCTTGTGAACAAATTCGGAACCTCACTGATGCTCGTTGTGCCGCTGCTGCTGGGCGCTTGCGCCTTCGGCTACCAGGCGCGCGGCAGCCTGAGCGACGTGCCGGGCGAGTTGCGTGGCAAGGGCTATCCCGGCAACACGGCGGGCGGCGGGCGCTTTGTGCTGGCCGACCGCGAGGGGCGATTGCAGTGCGACGGCCAGTTGTCGCCGCCTGATGTGTCGCCCGTGCCGGGCAGTTGCGACGGCGAACGCGGCAGCGGTACGGTGCGTTGCAGCGACGGCCGGGAAGTGCCGGTGCGCTGGCAGGCCATGACCTGCCGTTCCTTCGAAGGGAGCGGCGAGGACAAATTTGGAAATCGGCTGATTTTTCGGGTTGACCGTCGAAATTGATATCGGGGCCAATACGGCGCTCAGTGACTTGTCGGAATTCCTTACAGGTCTAGATTGTATAATTCATAACTTGTTGAATAATTGGAAATGTGTTTTTGGCATGTCTATTGCTACCGTTTGAGTCAAGAAGGTAGTTCGTTCAACCATTTAGTGGAGGAGATCGACATGCACAAGCGACTTATTTCTTTTGTTACAGGCCTGGTTGCTGCCCAGGCCGCGAATGCGGCACTTATTGTCGACCCGAACGATGCACGGAATTGGCAAGGTGCAACGGTTGGGACTTTTGCCCAGCTCTACTACGGATCGGATACCCTGGCAAATCGGCAATTGGTGGTGACCAACAAGTTGCTTGACGATAGTTACTTCAATGCTAGCGGGTATTCCGCCGCAACCATGGTCAAATACAACGGAGGTAACCCGAATACCACCGGAAGTTACGGAACTTCGTTCTATGCTCCGAATTCCTACGGTTACACTTGTTGTAGCGGCAATGCAGCGACTGGCGGCAACGCAATCGACAATCTGTGGATTCAAGTCAATAACGTTATTGGCGCTTCGGTCTGGGATCTAGGCTTCCAGGCCACCAAGGCAGCCATCTTCAATACCATCGATCATGGACCATTGCCCCAGGAGGCGATCGAGTCGACAGTCTATCTGTCCAATGACATGATCAATTGGACGCAGGCAGTCACCGAGCGTGTTTGGCTGGAAGGTTTCGACAGCGATACTTCTCTGGTCTGGGACGGGTTTACCTACGCGGTTGGTACTGGAAGCAATACTACATTCCGCTATGCATCTATCATCTGGGGTGGGCCGGGGTCGTTGATTCAGGACGGTGACAATGAAATCAACGGAGTCATGGGTTTGCGGGCTAATTTCGATCCTGGTCCGGGCAATGGGGTGCCTGAGCCTGGGACGTTGGCACTACTTGGTTTGGGGGTCGCTGGACTCGGTTATATTCGCCGTCGTCGTCAAAATTGACGGGGCGCGTCTTTAGACGGCTTTCCTGATCAGTCCAAATGCCGTTCAGTGACGACTGAACGGCATTTTTATTTTCTGGATTGACGAAGCCTAAGCAGCTATTTCTGAATTGTGAAAATTTGCTTATCTTCGGGGCAAACAATGTGTTTTGAGGGCGAGCTGAGACGGCGACGCCGTAATGCCGTTGGCCCGCCTGGGCTCTAACGCCAGCATTGGCGAGATGGAGAGGCGTTTCATGCCGGGAATTTTCATCAGTTACCGTCGCGATGATCAGGCCGGGTTTGCCGGGCGGCTGGCCGATGCGCTGGAGGCGACATTCGGCGCGGACAATGTGTTCCGCGATATCGAGGACATTCATCCCGGCGAGGATTTCGTCGTCGCCATCGAGAAGAACCTTGCGGCGGTCGATGTCATGCTGGCGCTGATCGGGCCAGCGTGGCTGAGCTTGAGCCGGCAGGGCGTGCGGCGACTCGATGAGCCGGACGATTTCGTGCGCCGGGAGATCGAGGCCGGCCTGACTGCCGGCAAGGTCGTTCTGCCGGTTCTCGTCGGCGGCGCCGCGATGCCGGCGGAAAGCGAACTGCCGTCGTCGATTCGGACCCTGGCCCGGCGTCAGGCGCTGGTGTTGACCGATGCGGGCTGGTCGGCAGATCTGGCACGGCTGATCGCTGTCGTTGCGACTAAGGTGCCGGTTGTGCGCCCAACCACCGGGCGCCCGGTGGCGATCTGGGGTGGCGTGGCCTTGCTGGCGGCGGCGCTTCTGGCAGTGGGTCTGAACGGCTTTGGCACGAAGCAAACGGGCGATGCGGCTCAGCCGGTCGCGGTTGCGCCGGCACAGAACGTTTCCGGGCGCTGGCAGGCGACGATCAAATACGATTGGGGTGCCGAGCACCTTGAGAAATTCGAGCTGCAGGTGGACAAGGACAAGCTGCATGGCACGGCCGGCTATCTCGGGGTGGCGCGAATGATCGAGCAGGGCACGGTCAGCGGCGAGCAACTGGGTTTCGTGACGCATAGCCAGGAGGTGGCGGGCGATGGTCCGGCCCGCGAGGTAACGCATCGCTACCGCGGTACGCTCAAGGCGGGCGAACTGCATCTGGTGCTCGAAAGCGGCGGTGGCTTCAGCGCGCATACGCCGGTCAGCTTCGTCGCCCGGCGGGCTGACGGGGGCTGAATCCGGGCGGGTCAGGCCGTTTTTTCGCCGGACTCGGTGAGTTTCTGGACGATCAGGCTGCCGACCATGTCGCCCTCGACGTTCACGGCGGTGCGCACGGTGTCGAGAATCCGGTCGATGGGCAGCAGGATGGCGATGGCCGCGGTGGGCAGGCCGACCGATTCAAGGACGAGGACCATGCTCAGCATGCCGACGCTGGGAATGCCCGGGGCGCCGATGGCGCCGAGCATCGCGACGAAAAAGATGATGAGCTGGTGGGCGAGATCGAGTTCGATGCCGGCCAGGCGTGCGACGAAGAGGGCGGCGGCGGCCTCGTAGAGCGCCGTGCCATCCATGTTGACGGTGGCGCCGAGCGGCACGACGAAGTTGGCGATGTCCTTCTTGACGTGCAGGTGCTGTTCGGTACAGCGCAGGGTGATGGGCAGCGTGGCAGCGCTCGAACTCGTGACGAAGGCCGTGATCAGCGCTTCCTTGGCGCCCTTCCAGAAACGCAGCGGCGACATGCGGGTGACCAGCCAGAGCAGCAGTGGCAGCACGACGACGCCGTGGAACAGGGTGCTGCCGATGATGACCGCAATGAAGTGGGCGAGGCTGGCGAGCAGGGCGCTGTTTTGCGTGGCGACCAGTTGCAGGAGCAGGGCGGCGAGGCCGAAGGGCGCCAGGCGCATGATCCAGCCGACGACAAGCAGGCAGAGTTCCTGCAGTTCCTGGAGCAGCACGCGAATGTTCTTGTAGCGCTCGCCGCCGATGACCAGCGCGATGCCGAGAATGAGGGCAATCATCACGATGGCCATGATGTCGCCCTGGGCCAGCGCCTTGAACGGGTTCTGGAACAGCCCGCGCATGAACTGGGCGATGTAGTCGGGCAGCGGCATCTGGCGCGCCTGATAGTCGCGGGTCGCATCGGCGAACATGGCCAGCTGCATGCCTTCGCCCGGCCGGAAAATTTCGGCTGCGCCCAGCCCGAGCACGATGGCCAGCGCCATCGACAGGCCGAAGAAGCCCAGCGTCGTCGTCCACACCCTATGCATCTGCTCGTGGGCGCGCAGGTTGGCGACGCCACAGACAATCGACGAAAAGACCAGCGGCACGAGCACCATGCGCAGCAGGTCGAGAAACAGGTTGCCGACCATCTTGGCGCCATACAGCGTGTTGCCCACGACTGGTGAGGATGCCGGTTCGGTGGCCAGCCACAAGCCGCCGGCGATGCCGAGCAGGCAGCCGATCAGGATCTGGGTGTTGAGCGAGGGACGGGTCATCGGGATGCGTGAAGTTCAGGCAGCGCCATTCTAGCGGCATTGCCCAGGTTTTCGGCCGGGACGGTCAGCGCGCACATTTCAATTTTGGCCCTTTTTTCCGGTTGACCGTGGAATCGCTAAACTTGCGCTGGCGTCGCCTGTCCATGACTATGACCGGACTTTTTCGGAGGGAAAAACATGCCAGACCAGAATCTCAAGGGAAAACGTGTCCTCATCACCCACGCCGATGCCTTCATGGGGCCCTTCCTCTGCACGGTGATGAAGGCGCACGGCGCCACCGTCATCGAAAGCGTGCTGCCCCTGCTCGCGCCGGAAGAACCGGCCGCCCTCGTCGCCGAGGTCGGGCCGGTCGATGTGCTGATCGCCAACCTCTCGATCATGGCGCCCAGTACCCCGGTGGAGCAGGTCGATGAAGACGAATGGAGCGCCGTCTTCAACGCCCTCGTCGCGCCGCTGCCCCGGCTGGTGCGTGCTGTCGCGCCGCAAATGATCGAACGCCGCAGCGGCAAGATCCTGGTCATGGGCAGCGCATCGGCGCTGCGCGGCATGAAGCGCGCCTCGACCTACAGCGCCGCCCGGGGCGCGCAACTGGCCTTTGTCCAGGCCGTCGGCGTCGAACTGGCGCCGCACAACATCCAGGTCAACGCCATCGCCCAGAATTTCGTCGACAACCCGACTTATTTCCCGGCGGATGTCCAGGCCAACCCCCGGTTTCAGGACCGCCTGAAACGCGAAGTCCCCCTGGGCCGGCTCGTCTCGGCCAACGAAGATGCCGAATTCGCCGCCTACCTCTGCAGCGACGCCGCCAACTGCTTTGTCGGGCAGGTCTTCCCTGTGTGCGGCGGCTGGGTGGGGCGCTAGCGCATTTCCGAGAGCGGGGCCGTCGCCCAGCCGAAGGCATTTCAAATTTGGCAGTTTTTTCCGGTAGACCGTGGAAATCTGAATCGGGAAGTTTTGACAGAATTTCCGGGAATTCCGCTCTGCGGTTACGCCGAGTGCCGAAATCGCGTTCCCGTTGATGCAAGAGGCAACAGTCGGCCACAACCGGACCGTCACCAATTTGGAATTGAGGTCATTCGAACGGCAGCTCAACCCCGAAAACTGCCTGATGTGCCTAGTTCAGCTCGTCGGCCAACGCAGCCGTTCAATGGCCAAACCTTGAAGGGACTGGGTCATTTGCCGTATGCGGAGATAGCAGATTGGCAATCCTCGTAAGCACGCTTACGAGCGTCTCAGGGTCCTCCTGTGACAATTCATGCTCAATCCCAGGAAGCATGCGGGATTGGAAGGGGGATTCGGCCTTGCTACGGATGTCTTGAGCCGTTCTGTCCAAAATTTCCTGTGGCACAGGGTATTTTTCCATCATCTCTTGAATTTGGTCGTGCGAAACCGCGGCCTGAAGCTCTGGACGTAGGCTTAGCACCGCGACGCAGTACATCGCATGCTCAAGTGTGCCCCACCCATTTTGATAACGCCCCGCACGAAACGCCCAAGACAACAGCAACGATGCTGCTCGTTTGGCAACATTGAAGCATCCGTGGCCGTAGAGGTGCATTGCGCATTCGAATAGCCGTTCGTGAACCTGATAGGGAGCCAGGCGGGCAACGCTATCCTTGTCGTCAGGGAGCCATGAAAGCACGCACAACAGCCGCGTCGCGTCCTTCTCCAAATTCTCACGATTATGGCCATTACAAGCAGGCGCAGCGGACAGCGCCGCCAATATCTCCGTGACGTGTGTAATCCAGAAAACCATGTCTGATACAAATGGCGATTGTGCTTCGACTGCTGTAATCAGAAGGTCCTTTTGGGTCAGATATAGCTGGTCACACCATTCACGAATGTTTCGAATAATTTGTTGCGCGTGCTTGTTGTCCGCCTCGGCCTGGAGCAACTGGTTTGCTAACTCTTCCAGCATGGCGAGAAATCCGGATTGAGCCGAGTAATAGCCCGCTAACGCCTGACTATGCCTATTACCGAGAGCGCTATCCTTGGTGTTCTTAATCAGCAAGAGCGCTACGTTATGGATATCGTCACGCAACTCATGCAATGGAAATCTCAGGTCATATTTTTGCATCGCCGTCAGCAGGGCCAGCGACAGTTTCCCGAGTTCTTCCATGGCACACACGGTGACTGGGAAGTGGTCTTCTCGGACAATACCCACGAGCGCAATTTCAGCGATTCGCTGCGTCAATTCCGGAAGATGGTCCGGCCCACCGAATGCGATGCAGCATTGAGCATGATGGCTGAGCAATCGGACACCCTGCATGAGAATATCTGGCCGATTATGGGGAAGGACCTCTTTGATAGCCCCCGCCAAGTAATGAGCCGCTAGGTTGGCATGCGTCTTATTTGTCCCGGAGGACCCATAGTCGATGCGCAAGTACAACTCGGCCAGTTTGGCCAGCACTTGCAGATTGGCGAGCATGTATCTTTCGTTGCCCTGCGTAATGGCTTCGCGATGCGTTTGTCTCAAGGACTCAAGCGTGCCGCTAATAAACGAATCGCCAATTAGTGGGCTATCCATAAAGCCGTTCGCCGCTACAAACGTATTACCTTTTGCGCGTAGATAGCTGGCATGAATTGCGAGGATGGCGGAGTAGGCCGCATTTACGACACCGAAGTCGCCCTTGCTTGCGTAATGGCTAGCCAGGCTAGCCGCATAAAACAACGATTCATCGGCACTGCCTGTCCATTGAGGGAACTGTAGAAGTAGCTTCAGCCGGGGGGCATCAAAGGTGCTACCGGGACGGTCCTCGGCAGCTTTGGGTTGAGCCACCGCCGGCAAGGCCTTGTCGGCAAACTTCTCCCACCGCGCCAAGTCTTGCTGTGCCCGTTTGACGATGTAATTGAGCTGAAAGCTCGGATTTACCAAATCTAACGTGCGACGGTACGCGTAGCCGAAAAGGATAAGCACCAGAATCAGAGACCAAAGCGCAGTAAACAGCGGCAAAACTACTTCGTTTTGAGTCACAACCATCGCCAACGACGCGATGAGGCACGCCAGCAGAACCGTTCCTACAAACGCCAGCATCAAACGTAAGTCGCTGCTAAGCCGCCTGAACAGTGCATGAGGCATACGCTCGACATTGACCTGCAATGCGTAAACGACCATCGCCGAGACGATGGCGGTGGCACCTATAAGAGAACCTCCAACCGTAACCAGAAGTGTCTCCACTGCCGTCAGCCGGTCTTTGTCTAGCTCACCAATTTCAGCCTGCAACGCCGGCCCGACCGCCCAATAGCCGATAACGGCCAAGCAAATGCCAAAAATAAAAAGAAGTGCTGGCCAACCTCTAAACCACAAGCCCATTGCTCTGTTTTGCCACTCATAGTAGGCGCGGCGTAAGCGTTGCTTGACTTGTTCCTTGGGCGTTTGGTGCGGCACAGGTTCCATAAGACGTATTGCTCCCTTTCTTGGCGGAGGGGCGTTTTGCAAAACTTCGAGGCAACCGGGATTTACAGTTGCTATGACAAACGATAGATTGGTCCCATTTTAACCACTCAGCTTGCCAAGGCCGCTAGGCCGGAACTTTTTTGGCATGAAATTTGGCCATACAACGCAGCTCATACCCAAGCCCTAGCCTAAGCGGCGGCTCGAGCTACCTCAAGTACGGCATGACTGACCTAATCACTGAGAGCCTAGTAGTCCGCGGCATCGCCGACCAAGAATGTTGGCACGGATGGCTTGCCAAGGCTGAATGGCGGAAAACTGCCAAATTGCCGCCTATTATTGGAACCCAATTCAAGGGCAGCAAAGGCCGAGCAGTTCGCATTTGGCACTTGCCCTGAACGACAGTAGCAATCCGAAACCCGCCATTCGAAGCTCAAAGGTCCGAAAGTCGGGATTGGGTCGTTTGCTGCCTACCCGAACACCGTAATCTTCAGCTTTTCCAGAAAATTCAGTTCGGCCCACCAGGCCAGGCCTTTTTCGCGGAATTCCTTGCCTTTTTCGGTGAGCATGAGCTTGATGGCGCCGAATTCGGTTTTGCCGGCGTCGGCGATGAAACCGCAGTCCATGAGGAAGCGGGCGATGGCGGGTTGGACTTGTTGGCCGGAGAGTGTCCAGCGGGAGCCGTAGCCTTCGTCGTCGCCGGTGAGCATGAGGATGGGTTCGAACGAGCCCATCAGGCGGAGGATCTGCAGGGTTTCGGCGCGTTGCGGGATGGTGGAAATGTCCATGGCGGCCCTCCGTTCAATAGGGGGTTCGACCGGGATTGGCGGCCCAGCGTTCCATGGGTTCGAGGGCGCCGGGCAGGGGGTGGTGCACCATGACGATGCTGCGCGCCGAGAAATGGCGGTTCAGTTCGCTGTACAGCTCGTCGTCGCAGAAGCCGATGGCGGCGGCTTCGGCGCGGCTGTTGGCGAAGACGATGCGGTCGATGCGCGCCCAGTAGGCGGCGGAGAGGCACATCGGGCAGGGTTCGCTCGAGGCGTAGAGGGTGCAGCCATGCAGGTGGAAGCTGCCGGCGCCGGCGCAGGCGGTGCGGATGGCGCTGATTTCGGCGTGGGCCGTGGGGTCGTGGCTGGCGACGACGCGATTCCAGCCTTCGGCGATGATCTGGCCGTCGCGGACGATGACGGCGCCGAACGGGCCGCCTTCGCCGCTTTCGCTGCCTTGCCGGGCCAGTTCGATGGCGCGGGCGAGAAACTGGTCATCCGTCATCTGGCGATCCTTCCTGAGGGCCGGGCGATCAAATAGTCGGTGGTATTATACGGCCCCCAACATGGCGGGGGCATTGGCCCTGCCGGAATCACGCATGCGTTTAACCAAGCTCAAACTCTCCGGTTTCAAATCCTTCGTCGATCCGACTGCCGTCGCTGTTCCCGGCCAGCTGGTCGGCGTCGTCGGCCCCAACGGCTGCGGCAAATCCAACATCATGGATGCCGTGCGCTGGGTGCTGGGCGAGTCGAAGGCGTCGGAGCTGCGCGGCGAATCGATGATGGACGTCATCTTCAACGGCTCGTCGAACCGCAAGCCGGTGTCGCGGGCGTCCGTCGAGCTGATTTTCGAGAACACCATGGGCCGGGCGCTCGGCCAGTGGTCGCAATACACCGAACTGTCGGTCAAGCGCACGCTGACGCGGCAGGGGCAGTCGGACTACTTCATCAACAACCTGAAGGTCCGCCGCAAGGACATCACCGATCTCTTCCTCGGCACCGGTCTCGGCCCGCGTGCCTACGCCATCATCGGCCAGGGCATGATCTCGCGCATCATCGAGGCGCGGCCGGACGATCTGCGGGTGTTTCTGGAGGAAGCGGCGGGCGTCACGCGCTACAAGGAACGGCGCAAGGAAACGAACGGCCGCCTCGAAGACACCCGCGAAAACCTGCTGCGCGTCGAGGACATCCGCCAGGAACTCGGCAACCAGATGGAGCGGCTGGAAGTCCAGGCCGAAGTGGCGCGGCGCTATCAGGCGCTCAACGAACAATTGGTCCAGCGCCAGCAGGTGTTGTGGCTGCTGAAAAAGCGCGAGGCTGAGGCCGAGCGGCAAAAGCTGTCGCTCGACGTCGAGCGCGCGACGACCGATCTTGAAGCGCAGAACGCCGCGCTGCGCGAAACCGAGGCGCGCGCCGAGGAGACCCGCGAAGCGCACTTCGCCGCCGGCGACGCGCTGCACAACGCGCAGAGCGACATGTACGCCGCCAACGCCGAAGTCGCCCGGCTGGAAGCGGAAATCCGCCATCGCCGCGAATCGCGCAGCCAGTTGGAAGCGCGCCTGACGCAGCTTGAGGACGAGCTCAAGCACTGGAGCGAGACGGCCGAGAAGCTGACTGAAGACCGGCTGAAGTGGGAAGAGACGCAGGAGATCACCAAGCTGCGCGTCGAAGAGGCCGAGGCCAAGCTGCACGAGCACATGAATATCGCGCCGCAGGTCGAGGAAGACCACACGCAGGCGCAGGAAGAACTGCAGCGCCTCAAGACGCGCACGACCAATGGCGAGCAGAAGCTCGAAGTCGAACTGACCAACAAGGCGCACGCCCAGCGCGCGCTGCAGGCCATCACGCTGCGCCGCGAGCGTCTGCGCGAGGAAACCGGTGGCAACGACGCGCCGGACGAAATGGACTTGGCCGAGAAGGAAGAAGAACTCAGCCTGCTGCGCGAGGAACTGGCCGGCGATCAGGATCAGTTGCAACAGTTGCAGCAGGAAATGCCGCAGGTCGAGGCCCGGCGCAAGGAAGCGCAGGCCGAACTGCAGCGCATCGAGCGCGAACTGGCCGCCGGTCAGGCCCGCCGGGCGGCGCTTGAGCAGATGCAGGCGCGCACCCAGCAGAGCGGCAAGTTGCCGGAATGGCTGCGTCGCCACGACCTCGAAAACGCGCCGCCGCTGTGGCAGAAGATTCACGTCGAGGCCGGCTGGGAAGAGGCGGTCGAAGCCGTGCTGCGCGAGCGGCTGAGCGCCATCGCCTGCAGCGATCCGGCCAAGCTCGACGCCTGGCTGCACGACCGGCCGGAAGCGCGGCTCAGCGTCATGCTGCCGGGCGATTTCAATTTTGGGCAAAATTTCCGGTTGACCGTCGAATCGCTCTCGGCGCACGTGCGCAGCGACGATCCGGCGATCCAGACCGTGCTCGACGACTGGCTGGGCCAGGTGCGCACGGCGGAAACGCTGGCCGACGCCTTGGCCAAGCGGGCCGAGCTGCCGCCGGGGGCGGTCATCGTGACGCGCGGCGGCGACCTGGTCAGTGCAGCGAGCGTCACCTTCTTCGCGCCGGATCAAGGCGAACACGGCCTGCTCGAACGCCAGCGCGAGATTGAGGCGCTCGGCGACGGGATCGCCATGGCCGAGGAAAAGGCCGACGCCATCCGCGAGCAGCTGGTCATGTTCGACGAGCAGGTCGAGGACAAGCAGGCGGAAATGGATGAAATCCGCCAGTACGTCACCGACCGCCAGCAGCGCGTGCATGCCGTGCAGATGGAAGTGCTCAAGCTGTCGCAGACCATCGAGCGTTTCAAGGAGCAGAAGGAGCGCCTGCAGGAACAACTGGCCGAACTGGCCGAGGAAGAAGAGGGCGAGCGCGAGCGCGAAATGGCCGCCGACGAGCGCATCGAGGAAATCCGCGACGGGCTGAGCCGCATCCGCGTGCTGGTCCATGGCGCGCAAACACGGCTCGACGAATGCGAACGCGCCGTGCGCGCCGAGCGCGAGCGCAACGCCGATTTCGACCGCGCCCTGCGCGAAGCTCAGTTCTCGCTGCGCGAATGCGAGGGCAAGCTGCAGGACGTTTTCGCCCAGCAGGCCATGGCCCAGCGCGAACTCAACCGCATCGAGAAGGATCGCGCCCAGTGTGCCGAGCAGGTCGAGGCGGCGCCGCCGGATGTCATGGAAGGCGCGCTGCAGGCGGCGCTCGAAGCGCGTCAGGTGGCTGAGAAAGCGCTGGCCGAGAAGCGCGATGCGCTTGAAGCGGCAACCAACGCGCTGCGCGGGTTCGAGGAACAACGTCTGCGCATCGAGCAGGGGCTGGAACCGCTGCGTGCCCGCATCGGCGATCTCAAATTGAAAGAGCAGGCGGCGGCGCTCAACGCCGAGCAGTTCGCCATGCAACTGCTCGAAGCCGGCGCCAACGAAGAGGCGCTGCAGGCCGAGCTGGGCACCGCCCGGCCGCCGGCCTTGCAGGGCGAAATCACCCGCCTGACCAACGCCATCGCCGAACTCGGCGCCGTCAACATGGCAGCGCTGCAGGAGCTCGAAACAGCCACCGAGCGCAAGGGCTACCTCGACATGCAGGCGGCCGACCTGACCGAGGCCATGGAAACGCTGGAAAACGCCATCCGCCGCATCGACCGCGAAACGCGCGACCTGCTGCAAAGCACCTTCGACACGGTCAACGGCCATTTCGGCAAGCTTTTCCCGGAACTGTTCGGGGGCGGGCGCGCCGAGCTGGTCATGACCGGCGACGAAATCCTCGACGCCGGCGTGCAGGTCATCGCCCAGCCGCCGGGCAAGAAGAATTCGACCATCCACCTGCTGTCGGGTGGTGAAAAGGCGCTGACCGCCATCGCGCTGGTCTTCTCGATGTTCCAGCTCAACCCGGCGCCGTTCTGCCTGCTCGACGAGGTCGATGCGCCGCTGGACGACAGCAATACCGAGCGCTTCTGCGAAATGGTCAAGAAAATGTCAGGCGCAACGCAGTTCCTGTTCATTTCCCATAATAAAATCGCGATGGAAATGGCCGAACAGCTGGTCGGCGTCACCATGCAGGAAAGCGGCGTGTCGCGCGTGGTGGAAGTGGACATTCAGGAAGCCTTGAAAATGAGGGATGCGGCTTAAATGACCGAGCTTCAACTGGGATTGATCGGACTGGGCGCGACGGCGGTCGTCGGCGTGTTCGGTTACAACAAATGGCAGGAATACAGGCAGCGCAAGCTGGCTCAGGCCGTACTCAAGCCGCACCACGCCGACATCCTGCTCGGCGATCCGCCCAAGGCGGCAGCTCAGCCGGCCGTCGCCGAGCGCAGCGAGCCGGAAATCCGCGTCGATACGCCCGCCCAGGTTCCGGAGCGCATCGAGCCGATGTTCGTCGATCCGCATCCGACGGTGCCGTCGGACGACATGCTGGCTGCGCCTGCCGCCACTGAAATGCCCGCCATGCCGGTTTTCGCAGACGAGCCGGCACAGGCCGCGCCAGTCGTTGTCGATGCGCCCGAGATGGCACCAGCGCCGGCAGCGCCTCCGGTTGCCGAGCCCGTTCCCGAACCGATTCCCGTCGCCATGCCTTCCGAGCCCGCTGATGACTTGGCCGATGCGCCGGCCGGCGAGGTGCCGACCGAACTGCTCGATCCCCGCCTCGAATTCATCGTGGCCATGGAGCTGGTCGAGCCGGTGGCGGCCATCGATGTCCTCCAGTCGCAGCGATCCGCGCTGGCCCGCTTGAACAAGCCGGTGCACTGGATCGGTTACAACGAGCGGACCCGCGAGTGGGTCCGCCTCAAGCTGGACAGCGATTTCAAGGTGCGCCGCCTGCGTGTCGGCCTGCAACTCGTCAATCGCCAGGGGCCGCTGTCTGATGGCGACATGACCATTTTTACCAACGCCATGAACGCGCTGGCCGACGAGCTGATGGCCGTGGCCGACATGCCGTCGTCGCGCGTGCTCGACCAGGCCGCAGAAATCGACCAGTTCTGCGCTGCCGTCGATCTCGAAATCGGCCTCAACCTGGTCAGCCGTGGCAGTGCCTTCACCGGCACCAAGATTCGCGCCCTGGCCGAAGCGGCCGGCATGGTGCTCGGGCTGGGCGGCGTTTTCACGCGCTACGACGATAGCGGTCGCGTCCTGTTCAGCCTGCTCAACTACGAATCCACCCAGTTTTCGGCTGACACGCTGCGCAACCTGACGACGCACGGCCTGACCTTCCTGCTCGACGTGCCGCGCGTCGATCACGGCGAACGGACCTTCATGCAGATGACGGAAATCGCCAAGCGCTTCGCCGACACGCTCAATGGTGCGCTGGTCGACGACAATCGCCAGCCGCTCAGCGATTCGCAGCTCGACCACATCCGTCGCGAATTCATCGGCAAGCCGCAGGCGACGATGGCCAGCTACGGCCTGATCGCCGGTTCGCCCCAGGCCCTGCGGCTGTTCTCCTGATGGTGGCACCCGCTGTGGCCGCCGAGCGCGCGGCCTGGCTGCGCAACGAGCTGGAGCGCCATAACCACGCCTATTACGTCCTCGACACCCCGACCATTCCGGATGCCGAGTACGACAAGCTGTTCCGCGAACTGCAGGGGCTTGAGGCCGAATTTCCCGAGCTGCTGACGGCGGATTCGCCTACCCAGCGTGTCGGCGGTACGCCGCTCAAGGAATTCCCGCCGCGCCAGCACGGTGTGCCCATGCTGTCGCTCAACAACGCCTTCGAACCGGCCGAGGTCGATGCCTTCGACAAGCGCGTCCGCGACGGGCTGGAAACCATCGCTGCCATCGACTACGCAGTCGAGCCGAAATTCGACGGGCTGGCCATCAGCCTGACCTACGAGAATGGCGTCTTCACCTGCGGCGCCACGCGCGGCGACGGCGTGACCGGCGAGGAAGTGACGCCCAACCTGCGCACCGTGCGCAACATTCCGCTGCGCCTGCAGGGCGAGGGCTGGCCGGCATTGATTGAGATTCGCGGCGAAGTGCTGATGTTCAAGGCCGATTTCGCCGAGCTCAACGCCCGTCAGCGCGACCGCGGCGACAAGGAATTCGCCAATCCGCGCAATGCCGCCGCCGGCAGCCTGCGCCAGCTCGATTCGCGGATCACGGCGAGTCGTCCGCTGTCCTTCTTCGCCTACGGCGTTGGCGCCGGGGCTGACGCGCTCGCGGTACGCACCCACGATGAGCTGATGGCCCTGCTGGCTGGCTGGGGCTTCCCCGTCGCAGCCGAACGCGGGGTGGTGACCGGATCTCACGGTCTACAGGAATTTTTTGCCAAAATCCAAATTTTGCGCCCGAGCCTGCCCTTCGATATCGACGGCGTGGTGTACAAGGTCAATCGTCTGGACTGGCAGGCGCGCCTCGGTTTCGTCTCGCGCGCGCCGCGTTTCGCCATCGCCCACAAGTTCCCGGCCGAAGAGGCACTCACCGAAGTGCTCGGCATCGACGTCCAGGTCGGCCGTACCGGGGCGATTACGCCGGTGGCCCGTTTGAAGCCGGTTTTCGTCGGCGGCGTGACGGTGACCAACGCGACCCTGCACAACGAGGACGAAGTGCGCCGCAAGGACGTGCGGGTCGGCGATACCGTCATCGTCCGCCGGGCTGGTGACGTGATTCCCGAAGTCGTCGCCATCGTGCCCGAGAAGCGGCCATCACGCGACCTGTTCGGCGGCGAGCCGCTGCATCCGCCTTTCGAGCTGCCCAAGGTTTGTCCGGAATGCGGTTCTGCCGTGGCGCGCGGACTCGACGAAGCCATCGCCCGCTGTACCGGCGGCCTTTATTGTCCGGCCCAGCGCAAGCAGGCGCTGTGGCACTACGCGGCGCGCCGGGCCATGGATATCGAAGGGCTGGGCGATAAGATCGTCGATCAACTGGTCGATGCCGGCCTCGTTCATACGCCGGCCGACCTGTACAAGCTGACGGTCGACACGCTGGCCGGGCTCGACCGCATGGGCGAAAAATCGGCACAGAACCTCGTCGCCGCCATCGACCAGAGTCGGCAGACGACGCTCGCCCGCTTCATCTTTGCGCTCGGTATCCGCAATGTCGGCGAGGCCACGGCGCGCGATCTGGCGCGGCATTTCGGCCAGCTCGACGGCATCCTCGCCGCCGACGCCGATGCGCTGCAGCAAGTGCCCGATGTCGGTCCCGTCGTCGCGGCGAGCATCGTGGCTTTCTTCGCCGAGTCACATAATCGTGACATCATCGAGCAGTTGCTGGCCGCCGGCCTGAACTGGCCGGCCGGCGAACCCGCCGATGCCGGGCCGAAGCCGCTGGCCGGCAAGACGCTGGTGCTGACCGGGACGCTGCCGACCCTCAAGCGCGACGACGCCAAGGCGATGATCGAGGCGGCGGGCGGCAAGGTGGCCGGATCGGTGTCGAAGAAAACGGATTTCGTGGTTGCCGGCGAAGAGGCCGGCTCCAAGCTGGAAAAGGCGCTGGAGCTGGGTGTCGCGGTGATCGACGAAGCGGAATTGTTGAAATTGCTTCAAAGGGGAGAGTCAGAATGAAAAAAGTTCGTAAAGCCGTATTTCCGGTTGCCGGGATGGGCACGCGATTCCTGCCGGCGACCAAGGCCAGCCCGAAGGAAATGCTGCCCATCGTCGACAAGCCCTTGATCCAGTACGCGGTGGAAGAAGCCGTGGCCGCCGGCATCACCGACATGGTCTTCGTGACCGGCCGCTCGAAGCGCGCCATCGAGGACCACTTCGACAAGGCCTACGAGCTGGAAAGCGAGCTTGAAGCGCGTGGCAAGGCCGAGTTGCTCGACTTCGTGCGCAACATGATTCCCAAGAACATCAACTGCATCTACATCCGCCAGGCCGAAGCGCTCGGCCTTGGCCACGCCGTGCTGTGCGCCAAGCCGGTGATCGGCGACGAGCCGTTTGCCGTGCTCCTGGCCGACGACCTGCTCGACGGCAATCCGCCGGTCATGAAGCAGATGACCGATACCTATGACTATTACCGCTGTTCCGTGCTCGGCGTGCAGGACGTGCCGCGTGCCGATACGCGCAGCTACGGCATCGTCGATGCCCGCCGCGTGGCCGACCGCCTTGAGCAGATCAGCGCCATCGTCGAAAAGCCGAAGCCCGAAGAAGCGCCGTCAACGCTGGCCGTCGTCGGCCGCTACATCCTTACCCCGCGCATTTTCCATCACCTGGAAAACCTCAAGCCCGGCGCCGGCGGCGAAATCCAGCTGACCGACGGGATCGCCTCGCTGCTCAGCGAAGAACAGATTCTGGCCTACCGTTACGACGGAACGCGTTACGATTGCGGCTCCAAGCTGGGCTATCTGCAGGCCACGGTCGTTTTCGGCCAGCGCCACCCCGAAGTCGGCCCGGCTTTCGACGCATACCTCAAGAGCCTGGGAGGCTGAATGGACGAACAAAAAGCCAGGGCCATGCTGGCCAACGCGGAAATCATTCACAGCGAAACCGTCGTTCAGGAAGCCGTGGATGGCATGGCGGCCGCGATTCGCGCCCGCCTCGCCGACAAATATCCGCTCGTGCTCTGTGTCATGAAGGGCGGGGTGGTGTTCTGCGGCCACCTGCTGACCAAACTCGATTTTCCGCTCGACTTCGACTACCTGCACGCCACCCGCTACGGCCCGGAAACGCAGGGCGGCAAGATCTCCTGGCGTTCCGCGCCGTGGACCTCGGTCAAGGGGCGTTCCGTCCTGGTCGTCGACGACATCCTCGATGAGGGCGTGACCCTCGCTGCGGTCAAGGAAAGCCTGCGTCGCATGGGCGCGGAAGAGGTCCTGACAGCCGTCTTCGCCGACAAGCTCAACGGCAAGACCAAGCCGGTCACCGCCGACTTTATCGGCCTGACCGTACCCGACCGCTTCGTCTTCGGCTTCGGCATGGATGCCGGTGGCGCCTGGCGCAATCTGCCAGCCATTTATGCCGCAAGGGACGATGCATGAGCGGTGCGACAGTCGCCGAGTTCATCGGCTACTGGGAAAATGAAGGCCAGGCCTACGTCCGGCATGGCGACTACGACTGGATGGCGTCGCTGGTGCCTGGCCGGCGCGTGCTGGAAATCGGCTGTGGCGTCGGTTTCGCCACGCAGGCATTGGCCCGGCGCGGTCTGGCCATCCTCTCGATGGATTCCCTGCCGGAATGCCTGGAGCAGACCCGGCATAAGCTCGATGGTGCCGATGTCGGCCTGATGCAGGCCGACCTGACGGCACTCTCCGATGAGCAGCGTGCAGCGGTCGAGGCCTTTGCGCCGGATACCGTCGTCTGCTGGCTCATGGGTGCGCCAGCCGATACCACCGGGGCGTCGCCGGCTGACGGGGGCAGGGCGGTCATTGCCTATCGTGAACGGATCCATCGTCTGGTCGCTGAACTGGCGGCCAGCCTGCCCGGCGTTCGCTGGCTGCATTTCATCGATCGCACGGCGATTCCCTGGCAAGCCAAGGATATTGGCCGCGATACGCTGGTCAATTACCATGCGGGCAAGACCTTGCTCGATCTGCCGTTCATCGTCAGCCGCGCCAATGCGCTGTACCGCAAGCTGGGCGAAGACGGCAACGCATCCATCCGTAAAACGCATCCCGCCATGAAGGGCGTGGTGCCGACGCTGGCTTCACTGCTGGCGGAAAGGAAGAACTGACATGATCGCAATCATCGGCGGCAGTGGCCTGACCACCTTGTCCAACCTCGACGTTTCGCACCGCGAAGTCGTTCGCACCCCCTACGGCGAGGCGTCCGGCGCGCTCGTCTTCGGGCAGATCTGCGGGCAGCCGGCGGTTTTTCTGCCGCGCCACGGCTACGGCCACACCATCCCGCCGCACATGGTCAATTACCGCGCCAACATGTGGGCCCTGCATCACCACAAGGTGAGCGGCGTCATTTCGGTCGCCTCGGTCGGCGGCATTCGTGCCGATCTGGAGCCGGGCGACATCGTCCTGCCCAACCAGATCATCGATTACACCTGGGGTCGTAAATCGACGATGTTCGATGGCAATGGCACGCCGGTGACCCACGTCGATTTCACCGAACCCTACGACGGCGAGTTGCGCCGGCGCATTCTCGACGCGGCGCAGCAACTCAGCATCGATATCAAGGTCGATGCGGTCTATGCGGCAACCCAGGGGCCACGCCTTGAGACCGCGGCCGAGGTCAATCGCCTGGAGCGCGACGGGGCCGATGTGGTCGGCATGACCGGCATGCCTGAGGCCATCCTGGCGCGCGAACTGGGCTTGCCCTACGCGGCGATCAACGTGGTCGCCAACCATGCAGCCGGACGCGGCAGCAGCGCCAATGGCATCCATTTCGAAAGTCTGGAGCACGTGCTCCATGATGCGATGGGGCGTGTCAGGTCCATCGTCGAGAAGCTGGTCGGTTGTACCGACAATTGCCAGCCGATGGGCATGTCCGTCTAGGCAAGATGTCTCGATGGGCGGGCCTGCTGGCCCGCCATGCCGGCATCAGATTTTCAGCCGCTCCATCAATTCCGTTTCGAGGCGGATGCGCTTGCTGGTGTCGCGCAGGTCGCCGCCGCTGATCAGGAAAACGTCTTCGGCGCGCTCGCCCAGCGTCGTGATCTTGGCGGTATGGAGATTGGCGCCATGCTCGGCCAGGGTATTGGCGATGGTGTAAAGCAGGCCGGGACGGTCGGCGGCAACCAGTGTCAGGATGAAGTGCGATCCCTTTTCGTCGCCGCGGATATCCACTTCCGGCTTGATCGGGAAATGCTTGACCTGACGCGACAGGCGGCCGGTTGACGGGACGTCCGGCGGCATCTGGTGAACCAGGCGTTGCTCCAGTTCGTGCTCGATGTAGGCGACCATCTCGCGGTCGTTGTCACGGTCTTCCACGTCCAGCACGACGAAGCTGTCCAGCGCATAGCCGTGTGCCGTGGTGTGCACCTTGGCATCGACGATGCTGTAGCCGGCGCGGGCAAAGAAGCCGACGATGCGGGCAAAGAGGTCTGGCTGATCCTGCGTGTAGACCATGACCTGCAGACCATCGCCTTCCTGATTTGGACGGGCCCGGACAACCGGCTGGTTGTTGTAGATGCGGTAATGCAGCGAGCGGGTGTGCCAGGCGATTTCCTCGGCGGAATGGCGCAGGAAATAAACGGTATCGAGCTGTTTCCACAGGCGTTCGTGAACGGTGTCGGAGAGGGCGAAGAAGCGAAGCAGGCGCATGGCTTCAGCCTGACGATCGGCAATCGCGCCGTGCGCCGCCGGTGTTTCACCGCTGGAGAGCAGGTGCAGGGTCTGGTAGTACAGATCGGCCAGCAGCTTGCCTTTCCAGTGATTCCAGACCTTCGGGCTGGTTCCCCGGATGTCGGCGTGGGTCAGGAGATAGAGCGCCTGCAGGTGGCGGATGTCGCCGACCAGCTTGATGAATTTGCCGATCACGTCGGGGTCGCTGAGGTCTTCCTTCTGGGCAACCTGCGACATGACCAGGTGATTCAGAACCAGCCAGACGACGAGTTCGGTATCTTCGTCGCTCAGTCCGTGATTTCGGCAGAATTCCTCTGCGTCGACGGTGCCGAGTTCGGAATGGTCGCCACCGCGGCCCTTGGCGATGTCGTGGAAGAGGGCGGCGATATAGAGCAGCCACGGACGGTCCAGCTCGCTGACAATGCGCGAGCACAACGGGTACTCGTGGGCGAATTCGCTCATCGTGAAGCGGCGGATGTTGCGCAGTACTTGCAGGATGTGCTGATCCACGGTGTAGACGTGGAAGAGATCGTGCTGCATCTGGCCGACGATGCGCCCGAAATTGGGCAGGTAGGCGCCGAGGATGTCGAGCTGGTTCATGCGGCGGAATTCATGAATGATGCCGCGCTCGCTCTGCAGCAGTTTCAGGAACATGGCCCGGTTGGCCGGGTCGTCGCGAAACGCCTGGGTCATCTGGTCGCCGGCGCGCCACAGGGCTCGCAGGGTGCGGGCCGTCATGCCGGACAGTTCGTGGGTTTCCTGCATGACCAGGAAACTGTCGAAGATGGCCGAGGGCTGTTTCTGGAACAGGGCTTCGTCGCGGATGTCGAGCAGATTGCCCACGATCTGGAAATTGTCGTCCAGCGGTTGCGGTGTCTGCTCGTTTTCCGGTGTCAGTGCCGCGCTCATGTTCTGCAGCAGGATGGTATTGAGCAGACAAACCGTCTTGGCGTTACGGTAATACACCTGCATGAGCTGTTCGGAGGCGCGCTTGGCTTCGTTCGAGACGAAGCCGTACTTGGCGGCGAGATTGCCCTGGTAGTCGAACAGCAGGCGATCTTCGCGCCGCCCGAGCATGAAGTGCAGGCGAATGCGCAGGTGGGTCAGGTATTCCTCGCAATCGCGGGCCTGGATCATGCCCTCCTGGGTGATGATGCCGTTCTTCTGCAGTTCTTCCCAGGTCGAACCGAAGCCGGCCGCCTTGGCGATCCAGAAAATGACCTGGAAATCGCGCAATCCGCCTGGCGAGTCCTTGCAATTGGGTTCCAGGCTGTACGGCGTTTCGTTGTACTTGAGGTAGCGTTCCTGTTGCTCGATCTGCTTGGCTTCGCAGAAAACCAGCGGATCGAGGTGGCCGCGCAGGCGTTTCTGGAAAGTCGTAAACAGCTTGCCGTTGCCGGTCAGCAGGCGGGCTTCGAGCAGGGCGGTCTGTACCGTGATGTCGCCTTCGGCTTCGTTCAGGCAATCCTGAATCGTGCGGACGCTATGGCCGATTTCCAGCCCGATGTCCCAGAAGGAACTGATCAGGCGTTCCAGCTTGCCCTGCAAGGCCACGCTGGCTTCCTGCGGGAGCAGGATGAGCAGGTCGATGTCGGAGGCGGGATAGAGTTCGCCGCGGCCATAGCCGCCGACGGCGGCGAGGGCGAGGCTGGCCGGTAAATCGAAGGATTGCCAGAGCTTTTCGAGAATGCGGTCGACCTGGGCACAGCGTTCGACGAGCAGGGCCTGGGCGTCGCCGGATTGTTCGTAGTTTTCCTGGAGGCTGCGTTGTCCGGCCTTGACTTCCGCACGCAGGGCGGCGATATCGCAGGTCATTATTTGATCCAGTCCGGCTTGGGGCGGCTGCCTGCGGATTGGGTCATGATTTCGTAGCCGGTTTCGGTGACCAGCACGGTATGTTCCCACTGTGCCGACAGGCTGCGATCCTTGGTGACGATGGTCCAGCCGTCGGCCATTTCGCGGATGGCCGCCTTGCCGGCATTGATCATCGGCTCGATGGTGAAGATCATGCCCGGTTCCAGCCTGGGTCCGGTGCCGCCCTTGCCGTAGTGCAGGACCTGCGGGTCTTCGTGGAACTTGGCGCCGATGCCGTGACCGCAAAACTCGCGAACGACCGAGCAGCCGTTCTTTTCCGCGTATTTCTGGATGATCGCACCGATGTCGCCGAGATGGGCGCCCGGCTTGACGACGGAAATGCCCAGCCACATGCACTCGAAGGTGATCTCGCACAGGCGCTTGGCCTGGATGGATCCCTCGCCAACGATGAACATCCGGCTGGTGTCGCCGTGGTAGCCGTTCTTGATGGTCGTAATGTCAAGATTGATGATGTCGCCATTTTTGAGCACGCGCTCGCCGGGGACGCCATGGCAGACCTGCTGGTTCACCGAGGTGCAGATCGATTTAGGGTAGGGGTCGTAGCCGGAAGGGGCGTAGTTGAGCGGGGCCGGTATGCAACCCTGAACGTTGACCATGTAGTCGTGGCAAAGCTTGTCGAGTTCGTCCGTGGTGACGCCGGCCTTGACGAAAGGCTCGATGTAGTCGAGGACTTCTCCGGCCAGACGCCCGGCAATTCTCATTTTTTCAATTTCTTCCGGAGTCTTGATGCTGATGCTCATGGCGGCTGTTCTGTGATGCGTTGGGGGAAAGGGCAAGGATAAATGATGGGGCTGGTTTCGCAAAGCCGGGAGCCCCGTGGCGGCGTTTCCCGGGATGTGACGGTCAACCGGAAAAAATGCTCAAAATTGAAATTTCGGAGGGGGTCGCGGGGCGCAAGCAAAATGCTGAATGATCTTCCGGATCGCCTGTTCTGCTGCTATAATCCGCAGGTTTTTCTCAGCCGATATGGCTGAAAAAGACGGTTGTCTGCACGGTGCAGGCAACCAAAATCCACACATCCGCCGATTAAGGGTGTTCGCCAGGACTCAATCCTGGTGGGCGTTTCAGGCGGGTGGAGGTTCAACCCTTAAGGAGTTTTACATGTCCGTTACCATGCGCGAAATGCTGGAGGCTGGTGTCCACTTCGGTCACCAGACCCGTTTCTGGTCCCCCAAGATGGCCCCGTACATCTTCGGTGCCCGCAACAAGATTCACATCGTCAACCTCGAAAAGACCCTGGCCAAGTACAACGAAGCCATGGCTTTCGTGAAGAAGCTGGCCGCCAATCGCGGTACCGTGCTGTTCGTCGGCACCAAGCGCCAGGCTCGCGAAATCATCGGTGAAGAAGCGCTGCGCGCCGGTTCGCCGTTCGTCGACCAGCGCTGGCTGGGCGGCATGCTGACCAACTTCAAGACCGTCAAGACCTCGATCAAGCGTCTGAAGGACATGGAACTGGCCGTTGAAGCTGGTGAACTCGAAAAGATGCCGAAGAAGGAAGCGCTGACCTTCCGTCGCGAACTGGAGAAGCTCCAGAAGTCCATCGGCGGCATCAAGGAAATGGGTGGCCTGCCGGACGCCATCTTCGTTGTCGACGTCGGCTATCACAAGATCGCCATTACCGAAGCCGAAAAGCTTGGCATCCCGGTCATCGGCGTGGTCGATACCAACCACTCTCCGGACGGCGTTGCTTACGTCATTCCGGGTAACGACGACTCTTCCCGTGCCATCCAGCTCTACGCCCGTGGCGTTGCCGATGCCATCCTCGAAGGCCGCAGCCAGGTCGTGCAGGACATCGTTGCTGCCGGTGGCGACGACGAGTTCGTCGAAGTTCAGGAAGAAGCAGCGCAATAAAGCTGCAATGGCGGAGCCTTAGGCTCCGCCTGTCTTAAAAGCTCAGGAGAAAATATATGGCGGCAATTACCGCAGGCATGGTGGCAGAACTGCGCGGCAAGACCGACGCACCCATGATGGAATGCAAGAAGGCGCTGACCGAGGCCGATGGCGACATGGCCAAGGCTGAAGAAATTCTTCGCGTCAAGCTGGGTAACAAGGCGACCAAGGCCGCTACCCGTATCGCTGCAGAAGGTATCGTTGCGGTCAGCATCGCTGCTGACGGCAAGCTGGGTGCCATCATCGAAGTCAACAGCGAAACCGATTTCGTGGCCAAGAACGACGAGTTCATCGCCCTGGCCAATGGCTCCGCCAAGCTGGTTGCCGACAAGAACCCGGCTGACGTGGCTGCGCTGTCCGCGCTGCCGATGGGCGAAGGCACGGTCGAATCGACCCGCTCCGCACTGGTCGGCAAGATCGGTGAAAACATGTCGATCCGCCGCTTCGTTCGTTTCGAAGCCAAGGGCAAGCTGGTCTCCTACATCCACGGTGGCGCCAAGGTTGGTGTCGTGGTCGATGTGGTTGGTGGCGACGAGCAACTGGGCAAGGATCTGGCGATGCATATCGCTGCCTCCAAGCCGAAGTCACTCGATGCCTCGGGCGTTCCCGCAGAACTGCTGGAAACTGAGCGCCGCGTTGCCATTGAAAAGGCTCGCGAAGGCGGCAAGCCGGAAGCCATGCTCGAAAAGATCGCCGAAGGTACCGTCCAGAAGTATCTCAAGGACGTCACCCTGCTCGGTCAAGTCTTCGTCAAGGCTGCCGACGGCAAGCAAACCATCGAACAGCTTCTGAAGGAAAAGGGCGCTTCGGTTGCCGCTTTCACGCTGTACATCGTTGGTGAAGGCATCGAGAAGAAGGTTGACGACTTCGCTGCTGAAGTCGCTGCCCAGGCTGCTGCCGCTGCTGCCAAGAAGTAATTGAAAGGAACGCCGATGTCTGCACCCAAGTACAAGCGAATTCTCCTGAAACTCTCCGGCGAGGCCCTGATGGGCAATGACGCCTATGGCATCAACCCGCAGACCATCGCGGGGATTTGCGGAGAGATCAAGGCGGTCGCTGACATGGGTGTGGAAATCGGCGTCGTGATCGGTGGTGGCAACATCTTCCGCGGCATGGCCGGTACGGCCACCGGGATGGATCGCGCCACGGCTGATTACATGGGCATGCTGGCCACGGTGATGAACGCCATGGCGCTGTCCGATGCGATGCGCCAGGTCGGGCTCAACGCCCGGGTGCAATCCGCCCTGAATATCGAGCAAGTGATCGAGCCGTACATTCGCGGCAAGGCCATCCGCTATCTCGAAGAAGGCAAGATCGTGATCTTCGGTGCCGGCACCGGCAACCCCTTCTTCACGACCGATACCGCTGCAGCATTGCGCGGCTCGGAAATTGGTGCTGAAATCGTGCTCAAGGCGACGAAGGTCGATGGTATCTATTCGGCCGATCCGAAGAAGGATCCGTCGGCGACACGCTATGACAAGATCAGCTTCAACGAAGCGATTTCAAAGAGCCTCGCCGTCATGGATGCCACCGCATTTGCGTTGTGCCGCGACCAGAAATTGCCAATCAACGTGTTTTCCATTTTCAAGGCCGGCGCGCTGAAGCGCGTGGTCTGCGGCGAAGATGAAGGCACGCTGGTTTATTGCTGAGGGAGACAAGAAATGATTGCTGAACTCAAGAAAAACGCCGAAAGCAAGATGCAGAGGTCGCTGGAGTCGCTGAAGCTCGACCTCCAGAAAATTCGTACCGGCCGTGCCCACACTGGCCTGCTCGACCACGTTCAGGTCGATTACTATGGCTCGATGGTGCCGGTCAATCAGGTGGCCAACATCACCTTGGTTGATGCCCGTACGATCGGTGTGCAGCCGTGGGAAAAAGGCATGCTGCAGAAGGTAGAGAAAGCCATTCGCGACTGCGATCTGGGATTGAACCCGGCATCGCAAGGCGACCTCATCCGCGTTCCCATGCCGGCATTGACGGAAGAGCGTCGCAAGGAAATGATCAAGATCGTCAAAACCGAAGGTGAAGGCGCCAAGGTGGCGATTCGCAATCTGCGACGTGATGCCATAGCCCATCTCAAGGATGCGCTGAAAAAAGGTGAAGTGCCCGAAGATGACGAGCGCAAGGCCCAGGACGACGTCCAGAAGCTGACTGATCGTTATATCGTCGAAGTCGACAAGTTGCTCGCCGTCAAAGAGGCCGAGCTCATGCAGGTTTAAGCCGGTTCCGCATAAAGTACCGGCTGAATGGCCCTCTTTTCAAGCTCGACACGTCAGGTCCCCCAGTCGGCGGCAGTGCCCAGGCACGTCGCCGTCATCATGGATGGTAATGGCCGCTGGGCAAAAAAGCGGTTTCTGCCGCGCGTCGCTGGACATGTCAAAGGCGTCGAGCTGGTTCGAGAAATGGTCCGTGCCTGCCTCGAGCGTGGCATTCAGTACCTGACCCTCTTTGCCTTTTCCTCCGAAAACTGGCGTCGCCCGCAAGACGAGGTCTCCTTGCTCATGCAGCTGTTCGTCAAGGCACTGGAGCAGGAAGTCGAAAAGCTGGATCGCAATGGCGTACGCCTTCGCGTCGTCGGCGATTTGACCCGCTTCGAGCCGCGCCTGCAGGAACTGATTCGACAAGCGGAGGCCAGAACCGCAAGCAATACCCGCCTTGACTTGACCATTGCTGCCAATTACGGGGGGCGCTGGGACATCATGCAGGCGGTCGAGGGAATGCTGGCTGCCCAGCCGGAAAAACGCAACGGCTGGCAGGAAGGCGATCTTGAGCCTCATCTCGCAATGAGTTTCGCGCCGGAGCCGGACTTGTTCATCCGTACTGGTGGCGAAGAGCGAATCAGCAATTTCCTCCTGTGGCAACTGGCCTATACCGAACTCTATTTCACGCCGACGCTTTGGCCGGATTTCGATACTGCGGAATTCGACAAGGCTATCTCGTCGTTCCAGCAGCGTGAGCGCCGTTTTGGCCGAACCAGCGAACAACTGGTGGAAAAACCGAATGCTTAAAACTCGCGTCATCACGGCGCTGGTTCTGATGGCTTTGCTGCTGCCCAGTTTGTTCTATTCTTCGCAAGCCGGTTGGGCCTTGCTGGTGGCCGGCTTCATCGGCGTCGCTGCCTGGGAGTGGGGTGCATTGCTCGGCTGGCAGCGAACCGGCCGCATTGGGCTCGGTGTGGCAACTGCGCTCGTCTGTGTGCTATTGTCGATTTTCTTTCCGGATGCAATTGGAGCGGGCGAACCCAGCGAGCCACGCCAGCCTTGGGTTCTGTTGGCCTATGCGCTTGCCGCCACATTCTGGTGTCTGATCATGCCTCTCTGGTTGAGAAGCAAGTGGTCCTTGGACGGCGTTTCGGGTCTTTTGGTCGGCGCTGTGGTCCTGCTGCCGACCTGGCTGGCCATGGTCCAGTTGCGGATGCTTGGCGCCGGGGCGTTACTCGGCATTTTTGCCGTCGTCTGGATGGCAGACATCGCCGCCTATTTTTCCGGAAAGGCCTTTGGCAAGCACAAGCTGGCACCCTCCATCAGTCCGGGCAAGACCTGGGAAGGTGCGATTGGTGCTGGCGTCGGCGTGGTCCTTTACGGACTGGTTGTTCGACATCTGTTCGATCTGGACCTGATGTCCCTGCCGTTGTGGGTTGCTGCGCTGATTGGCATAACTGCGGTCAGCATCGTGGGTGATCTCTATGAGTCCCTGCTCAAACGCAAGGCTGGCATCAAGGACAGCAGCAACATTTTGCCGGGGCATGGCGGGGTACTCGATCGCATCGACAGCCTGACGTCCACGTTGCCTGTTGTTGCGCTGCTCTGGCTGTTGTTCGCTTCCCGGTGAGCGCTATTTTGCAGAACATTACCGTACTGGGTTCAACTGGATCGATCGGGGTCAGTACGCTGGATGTGATCCGGCGTCATCCGGATCGCTATCGGGCTTTTGCGCTCTGCGCGCATAGCCAGGTAGACAAGCTCTTTGAGCAATGCCTCGAATTCAAACCCCGGTTTGCCGTGTTGCGCGATGCTGCTCTGGCTGCACAACTTGCTGACCGTTGTTCATTTGCCGGACTAGACACCGAGGTTCGCTACGGTGTGGCGTCCTTGGTTGAGCTTTCCGCCCTGCCGGAGGTGGACGCCGTCATGGCTGCCATCGTCGGCGCTGCTGGTCTGGAGCCGACCCTTGCTGCGGCACGCGCCGGCAAGAAAGTCATGCTGGCCAACAAGGAAGTGCTGGTCATGGCGGGTGAGCTCTTCATGCATGCGGTACGCGAGCATGGTGCCACGTTGCTGCCCGTCGATAGCGAACACAACGCCATCTTCCAGTCTCTGCCGGGGGATTTCTCGCGTGGCTTGGTGGAATGTGGCATTCAGAAAATCCTGCTGACGGCGTCCGGCGGACCGTTCCGCAATACGCCGATGGCGGACCTGGGCAATGTGACGCCCGATCAGGCTTGTGCGCACCCCAACTGGGTGATGGGGCGCAAGATATCGGTTGATTCTGCGACCATGATGAACAAGGGGCTGGAAGTCATCGAGGCGCGCTGGCTGTTCGATGCGCCGCCGGAAATGATCCAGGTCGTCGTGCATCCGCAGAGCGTGATCCATTCGGCCGTGCAGTACGTTGATGGTTCGGTTTTGGCGCAATTGGGCAATCCCGACATGCGGACCCCCATCGCATATGCCATGGCCTGGCCGGAGCGTATCGCTGCCGGTGTCGAGCCGCTGGACCTGTTCAAGATTGCCCACCTTGATTTCATGGCGCCGGATTTTGAGCGATTTCGTTGCCTGCAGCTTGCCTACGATGTCTTGCGCGAAGGTGGGACGGCGCCCGCCATTCTGAATGCGGCCAACGAAATAGCCGTTGCAGCTTTCCTTGATGGTCAGTTGCCTTTCCTGGGGATCGCCTCGCTCAACGAGGCTGTTTTGCAATCCTTGCCGGCCGGCCCGGAGGGTAGCCTGGCGGACGTGCTTGCTGCAGATGCGGAAGCCCGTCAATTGGCCAGAAAAATGGTGCAGGAACGCCGTTTCGCGTGAATAACGTTCTGTTTTATCTCGCAGCCTTTGTACTGGTTCTGGGTGTCCTGATTGTTTTTCACGAATTGGGACACTATCTGGCCGCAAGACTTTGCGGTGTCAAGGTTCTTCGCTTTTCGGTCGGTTTTGGCCGCATGCTTTGGAAAAAACGCCTGGGGCAGGATGGCACCGAATGGGCGATCAGTATTTTTCCCTTGGGCGGCTACGTGAAGATGCTCGACGAGCGTGAGGGTCAGGTTGCGGAAGCGGAACTTCATCGTGCGTTTAATCGGCAAGGGGTTGGCAAGCGCAGCGTGATCGTTGCAGCCGGGCCGCTCGCGAATTTTCTGCTGGCGATGTTGATTTACTGGGCCGTATTCATGCACGGCAGTGAAGAACTGCTACCCGTGCTTGGCACACCGCCCGCAGATACGCCCGCAGCCATGGCGGCGATCAAGAATGGAGAACAGGTTCGTCTGCTCGACGGGCAGCCGGTTGCAACCTGGAACGATCTGCGCTGGTTGCTTCTCCAGAAGGCCGTCGATCAGGAAAGTGTGTCGCTGGAAGTGGTCAATGAAAACGGCGAAATTTCAGTTCGCCGCGTCTATCTGGCTGCGGCCGGCGAGCAGGGTTGGGAAGGCGATGCCCTGGAGCGCTTGGGTATCCGCTTCTATCGGCCGGATATTCGCCCTGTTATTGGCAAAGTGATTTCAGGAAGTGTCGGCGAGCGCGCCGGCATTCGGGCCGGTGACTACGTGCGAGCGATTGCCGGCAAGGATATCTGGACTTGGTTTGACTTCGTTAAGATCATTCGTGAATCACCCGGCAAGGTGATTCGCCTTGAGTTGCAGCGGGAAGATGAGTTGCTCTTCGTCGATGTAATACCCGAGGCTGTTTCTGAACGCGGGCATACCGTCGGAAAGATAGGCGTGGCTGTTGCAGATAGCCCGGATGCTCGCCGCGACGTGAAGACATTTGTAAGTTATGGCATCTATGAGGCGGCGCTCAGGTCGCTCGAAGAAACCTGGAACAAGTCCGTGTTTACGCTCGTCATGATGGGCAAGATGCTGACTGGTGAGGTTTCTTGGAAAAACCTTTCAGGACCGGTGACCATCGCAGACTATGCGGGTCAATCGGCACGTCTGGGTCTCGATTATTACCTCAAGTTCATGGCGCTGGTCAGTATCAGCCTTGGGGTCCTGAATCTGCTGCCCATACCGGTGCTGGATGGTGGTCATTTGTTGTATCATATGATTGAAGTCGTCATGCGTCGGCCGCTCTCTGAGCGTGCCATGGAATTGGGGCAGCGAGTGGGCCTGTCCATTCTTTTTGCATTGATGGCTTTCGCCTTTTTTAACGACTTGTCTCGCCTGTTTAACGGCTGAATGATGAAAAAATCCCTGCTGTCCATCCTGATTGCTGGCGCTTTTGCGACTCCTGCTCTGGCTTTCGAACCTTTTGCGGTCAAGGACATTCGGGTTGAAGGTATTCAGCGAACGGAGGCCGGTACCGTTTTTGGCTATTTGCCGGTCAAGGTGGGAGAAACACTGACGGACGAAAAGGCCGCGCAGTCGATCAAGGCACTTTTTGCCACGGGTTTTTTCAAGGATGTCCGGATTGAGGTTGAAAAGGACGTCATGGTCGTGGTGGTTCAGGAGCGCCCGGCTATCGCAACGATCAATTTCGTTGGCCTCAAGGAATTTGACAAGGATGTCATCGTCAAGGCTCTAAAGGAGACCGGTATTGCCGATGGTCGTATCTTTGATCGAGCCTTGCTGGAAAAGGCAGAACAGGAGCTCAAGCGTCAATATCTGACGCGGGGCAAGTATGCTGCCAATATCACCACGACGGTAACGCCGCTTGAACGGAATCGCGTCGGTATCAATTTCAATATCGAAGAAGGCGTCGCTGCCAAGATCAAGCAGATCAATCTGGTGGGTGCCAAAGCCTTTTCGGAAAAAGAGTTGCTCAGTCAGTTCGATCTGACCACTCCGGGGCTGATGACCTGGTACACCAAGAACGACCAGTATTCCCGTCAGAAGTTGTCAGCTGACCTTGAAAAACTGAAGTCGTTCTACATGAATCAGGGTTATCTGGAGTTTGCTGTTGAATCGACGCAAGTCTCCATTTCGCCCGATAAACAGGATGTTTATATAACGATAAATGTTACGGAGGGCGAACGTTTTCAGGTTACCTCCGTAAAGATGGCAGGCGATTTCTCTGTGCCCGAAGAAGAGTTGAAAAAACTCGTTCTGGTAAAGCCTGGCGATGTGTTTTCACGCGCAAAGCTCAACGACACCACCAAGGCGATCAGCGATCGCCTCGGCAAGGAGGGCTATGCCTTTGCCAACGTCAATGCGGCTCCGGAGATTGACAAGGAAAAACGCAAGGTTGCATTCACCATCTTCGTGGATCCTGGCAAGCGAGTTTACGTCCGTCGCGTCAATGTGACGGGTAATACAAAGACGCGTGATGAAGTCATTCGCCGCGAAATGCGTCAAATGGAAGGCGGTTGGTACGATGCCGACAAGGTGACGGCATCCAAGCAGCGCATCGACCGTCTAGGTTATTTCGGCGATGTGGCAATCGAGACGCCCGCCGTACCCGGGACTGCCGACCAACTGGATGTCAATGTCAATGTGACGGAAAAGCCGACCGGGAATCTGATGCTGGGTATCGGTACCTCCAGTACGGACAAGATCATCCTGTCGGGCTCGATCGCTCAGAACAACTTCATGGGCAGCGGTAACAACGTCGCGATTCAGGTCAATTCGGCCAGGTCTTATCGCACCTATGTTTTCTCCTACACCAATCCGTATTTCACGCAGGATGGTGTCAGCCAGGGCTTCGATATCTATCACCGGACGGTCAATACGACGTCAACGGCGATCGCTGCTTATAGCTCGGCGTCTACGGGTGGAGCGATTCGATTCGGCTTCCCGATCGGTGAAAAGGAGTCGATTGGCCTGGGTTTGGGCATCGACTCGACATCCATTACGACCTATGACACCAGCCCGCAGTATTACAAGGATTACGTCGCAAAGTTCGGCAAGTCAAATCTCTCGGTTCCCGTAACCCTGAGTTGGGCAAGTGACGGAAAGGACAGCTATTTCTTCCCGACGCGCGGAACCTTCCAGAAGGCAGCAATTGAAATAGCCATGCCTGGCGGTGATTTGACCTATTATCGTGCAAGTTATCAGCTCCAGCATTTCATTCCGCTCAATACGAAATTCACCTTGATGCTGAATGGTGAAGTTGGTTACGCCGAAGGCTACGGCGATTCCGGTTTGCCGTTCTTCAAGAATTTTTACGCAGGTGGTATTGGCTCCGTTCGGGGTTACAAAGCTTCCAGTCTCGGGCCTATCACTCGAGACTCCAATGGTACGGAGTATCGAATTGGTGGCAATCGTCGCGTCATTGGGAATGCCGAATTGCTCTGGGGCTTGCCAGGCATGGAAAAGAGCTTCCGTATGGGATGGTTCTTTGATGCCGGGCAGGTTTATGGAGATAACGGAAATGATTCGTCGAGTGGACTTCGCTATTCCACGGGCGTATCCGCTTCGTGGATTTCTCCGATCGGTCCGCTAAAATTCAGTATTGGTCGGCCATTGAACAAACAGGAAAGCGATAAGTCAGAGTCGTTCCAGTTCCAGATGGGCACTACGTTTTAAATCAGGAGTCTCAAGTTGAAAATCAAGTCAGTAGTTCTCGCATCGTTGTTGTCGGCCTTGTGCATCTCAGGGGCAATTGCGTCCGAGTTGAAGGTTGGCTACGTCAATACCCAGCGTATTTTCCGTGATGCGCCGGCAGCCCAGAAGGCAGCCAAAAAGCTGGAAGGCGAGTTTGCCAAGCGCGATCAGGATCTGCAGCGCATGGCCAAGCAGTTGCAAGGTCTGCAGGAGAATCTGGAAAAGAATTCCGTGACCATGGCGGAAAGTGAACGTCGTGCCAAGGAGAAGGAGTTTGGCGAGATTTCCCGTGAATTCCAGCGTCGCCAGCGCGAGTTCCGTGAGGACCTGAATCTCCGCCAGAACGAAGAGAATGCGGCGGTCATCGAGAAGGCCAACAAGGCGATCAAGCAGATCGCCGAGAGCGAAAAATATGACCTGATCCTCCAGGACGTCGTTTGGGTCAGCCCGCGTCTTGATATTACGGATCGCGTGATCAAGGCCTTGTCGGAAGGCAAGTGATGAACGGCCAAGGCCGGATTTCCCATACTCTAGCCGACATCGCCGCCCAACTGGGCGGCGATGTGCTTGGAGACGGGCAAACGCGCATATCGCAAGTGGCGACCCTGGCTTCTGCGGGAGAGGGTGAGATTGCCTTCCTGGCCAATCGCAAGTATCGCAACCAGTTGCAGACGACCCAAGCGGCGGCGGTGATCCTGGCGCCGGATGCGGCTGAAGGATTTTCCGGGCCGCGCATCGTGACCAGCAATCCGTACGCTTACTATGCGCGCGTTGCGACCTTGTTGAATCCGCCAGCGACGTCGACGCCGGGTGTTCACCCCAGTGCTGTCACCGGGTCTGCTGTTCCTGATTCGGTATTTGTCGGGCCGCATGTTTGCATCGGCAAGGATGTCAGCATTGGTGAGGGTTCAATTATCCATGCCGGATGCGTTATCGGCGATGGGGTGACCATTGGCGAGGGCAGCGTTCTCTACCCGAATGTCACCATTTATTTTGGTTGCCGTATTGGCAAGCGGGCGGTCCTGCATTCCGGCGTCGTGATCGGCGCGGATGGTTTCGGCTTCGCGCCAGATGGCAAGGAATGGGTGAAGATTCCGCAAATCGGTGCCGTGGTGATCGGCGACGATGTCGAAATTGGCGCCAATACGACCATTGATCGCGGTGCGCTGGATGACACGACCGTCGGTGAAGGATGCAAGATCGACAATCTGGTCATGATCGGGCACAACTGCAATATCGGGCCCTACTCGGTCATTGCAGGTTGCACGGGAATGGCTGGCAGCACGACGCTGGGCGAGCATTGCATCCTGGGTGGTGCATCGATGATCAGCGGGCATTTGACCCTGGCGCCCAATACGACGATTTCTGGTGCCTCGACCGTGATGCGCAGCATTGTCGAACCGGGTGGGGTTTATGCCAGTGTTTTCCCGCTGGATAGCTACGAGCACTGGATGCGCAATGCATCGCACATTCGTCGGCTCTCCAAATTGGCCGATCGTGTTTCCGAACTCGAAAAGTTACTTAAAGAAAAAGATATAGGGGATTGAGTAAATGGATATTCAAGCAATCATGGAGCATTTGCCCCACCGTTACCCGTTTTTGCTGGTAGACCGTGTGGTGGAAATCGAACTGGGCAAGTCCATCCATGCCTACAAGAATGTGACGATCAATGAGCCGTTCTTCCAGGGGCATTTCCCGCACCATCCGGTGATGCCTGGAGTGTTGATCATGGAAGCACTGGCCCAGGCTGCCGGCATCCTGTCGTTCAAGTCGATGGACGAAAAGCCGTCTGCCGATACAGTGTTCTACTTTGCCGGTATCGACGAGGCGCGTTTCAAGAAGCCCGTTTTGCCGGGCGATCAGTTGCATCTGCATGCTGAGATCGAACGTCAGATGCGGGGTGTCTGGAAGTTCAAGGGAGAGGCTCGCGTGGATGGCCAGCTGGTGGCCGAAGCCCGCCTGATGTGCGCTCAGCGGAAGCTGTAACATGATTCATCAGACAGCCATTGTCGATCCGGCTGCCAAGATTGGCGCCAACGTCGAGATCGGTCCGTATTCGATTATCGGTCCGGATGTGGAAATCGGCGACAACACCGTGATTGGCCCGCACACCGTGATTCGCGGTCATACGCGGATCGGTCGCGATAACCGCATTTTCCAGTTCTGTTCGCTGGGTGAAGTGCCGCAGGACAAGAAGTACGCAGGTGAACCGACGCGTCTGGAAATCGGAGACCGCAACACCATTCGCGAATTCTGTACTTTCAATCTGGGGACCGTGCAGGATGCGGGCGTTACGCGCCTGGGTGACGACAACTGGATCATGGCCTACGTGCATATTGCGCACGATTGCCAGGTGGGCAACAAGGTTACCTTTGCCAACAATGCGTCGCTGGCAGGCCACGTCGTGGTGGACGATTGGGCCATTCTGGGCGGTTTTACCGGTGTCCATCAATTCTGCCGGATTGGCGCACACGTGATGACGGCGGTCAGCACGGTGATTCTCCAGGACGTGCCGCCCTACCTGATGGCGGCCGGCAATACGGCGACGCCGTACGGCATCAATGTCGAAGGCCTTAAGCGTCGCGGTTTCACCGCTGAGTCGATCACTTCGCTCAAGCGTGCCTACCGTACGCTCTACAAGTCGGGTTTGTTGCTCGAAGAAGCGAAGAGCAAGCTGGCCGAGGATGCCAGGACGCAGCCGGATGTCCAGCGTTTCGTCGATTTCCTTGAGGTGTCCAAGCGAGGCATCATTCGCTGATATGGGTCGCGCTGTACGCATTGCCATGGTGGCAGGGGAGCCCTCCGGGGATCTTCTGGCCAGCCACCTGATCGCCGCTTTGAAGGCGCGTCTGCCCGATGCCGTGTTTTTTGGCATTGGCGGTCCGCGCATGGAGTCTCACGGGTTCGAGGCCTGGTGGCCGATGGAAAAGCTGTCGGTCATGGGTTATGTCGACGCGCTCAAGAATTACCGCGAGATTTCCGGCATTCGCCGGCAGTTGAAGAAGCGTCTGCTCGACATCCAGCCGGACATTTTCATCGGCGTCGACGCGCCGGATTTCAATCTCGGCCTGGAGACCAGCCTCAAGTCGGCTGGCGTCAAGACCATCCATTACGTCAGCCCATCGATCTGGGCATGGCGGGGTGGGCGCATCAAGAAGATCGCTCGTGCGGTCAATCGCGTTCTTGCGCTTTTCCCGATGGAGCCGCCGCTCTACGAAAAAGAGCACATCCCGGTAACCTATGTCGGTCATCCGCTGGCCGACATCATTCCCCTGCAGACCAGCAAGCAGGCGGTGCGCGAGAAACTGGCGCTGCCGCGTGACTATCCGATTTTCGGCATGCTGCCGGGCAGCCGTCAGGGCGAACTGGCCATGATGGCCGACACCTTCGTGCAGACGGCCAAGCTCATTTGCGAACGCTTCCCCAATGCGATTTTCGTCGTGCCGCTGGCGACCCGTGAAACGCGCCTGCAGTTCGAGGCGGCGATTTATCGGCAGCAGGCGGGCGATGTGCCGTTCCGGCTGCTCTTCGGGCATGCGCAGGATGCCTTGGGGGCCGCCGATGTGTCGCTGGTTGCCAGCGGTACGGCGACGCTCGAAGCAGCGCTCATCAAGCGGCCGATGGTCATCACCTACAAGATCGCCAAGTTTTCCTATTGGCTCATGAAACGCATGGCCTATCTGCCCTACGTCGGCTTGCCGAATGTTCTGGCCGGGCGCTACGTCGTACCCGAACTGCTGCAGGATGAGGCGACGCCCGAGAAACTGGCCGAAGCGCTGATCAAGCTCTACGAAGACAAGGAAAATGCCGAGGCCGTCGAGGCGGCATTTACCGACATGCATCTGCAACTCCGCCAGAACACCGCCGAGAAGGCCGCCAACGCGGTCATCGAATGCCTGAACTGATCGTTCCGGAAGGGCTCGTCTGTGGCATAGACGAGGCTGGACGTGGGCCGCTGGCCGGTACGGTGGTCGCGGCGGCCGTCATTCTCGACCCGCAGCGACCGATTCCGGGGCTGAACGACTCGAAGAAGCTCAGCGAGAAAAAGCGCGATGCGCTGGCCGTGCTGATCCGTGAGAGGGCGCTGGCCTGGTCGGTGGCGTCCGCCTCGGTCGAGGAGATCGATCGCCTGAACATCCTGCATGCGACGATGCTGGCCATGCAGCGCGCCGTGGCCGGGCTGAGCGTGCGCCCGACCGCCGCGATGGTCGATGGCAATCGCTGCCCGAAACTGGACATGCCGTGCGAAGCCGTGGTCAAGGGCGATGGCAAGATCGCCTCGATCGCTGCTGCGTCGATTCTCGCCAAGACCGCCCGCGATGCCGAAATGCTGGCCCTGCACGCGCAATACCCGATGTACGGCTTCGACCGGCACATGGGTTACCCGACCGCAGCACATTTTCAGGCGCTGGAAGAACATGGTGCGTCGCCGGTCCATCGACGCAGTTTCGGCCCGGTGGCGAAACAGCTTTCCCTGCTATGAAGCTCATCCAGTCGCGCGACAACCCGTTCTTCAAGTCGCTCAAGCGGCTGGCCGAATCCGGGCGCGAGCGCCGGAAAACGGGGCAGACGCTGCTTGACGGCGTGCATCTGGTCGAATCCTACGAGGCCGCATTCGGGCCGGTGGAAACCCTGATCGTCACCGAATCAGCCGTGGCCGGTGGCGAAGTAGCCCGTTTTGTCGAGGGGCGAGACGTGGTCGTGCTCGCCGATGCCTTGATGCGCGATCTTGGCCTGGTCGACACCCCGAGCGGCCTGCTGGCGCTGGTCAAGACACCCCGGGCCAATGTTGCGGTCAACCGGAAAAAAGATGCCATTTTGATCGATGGCGTGCAGGATCCCGGCAACGTCGGGACGCTGCTGCGCACGGCAGCTGCAGCCGGCATTGGCCAGGCGCTGTTGGCACCGGGCTGCGCCGCGGCATGGTCGCCCAAGGTACTGCGTGCCGGTCAAGGCGCACACTTTGCCCTGGCCATTCACGAAGACGTTGATCTCGCCGTGTTCATGGCCGATTACGAAGGCACGACCGCCGTGACCTGTCTGGATGGTGCCACCTCGCTCTATGCAGCGCGGCTGGATGGCCCGGTTGCCTGGGTGTTCGGGGCAGAGGGGCAGGGGGTGCGGAAGGAATTGATTGAGGCGGCCTCGTTGCGGATCCGGATTCCCATGCCCGGGGCGGTGGAGTCGCTGAATGTGGCGGCCGCAGCGGCGGTTTGCTTGTTTGAGGTTGTGCGGCGGCGGGGGTGAGGGGGTGGTTGTTGTTGGCTTTGGCCAACGACGGGTTTCGCCTCTGCGCTTTTGGCGTGTGTTTTTGCTGAAGCGCTGGTTTCCGCGCCTGACGCGCGGGCGGTGTTTTCTGAGACGCTGGGTTTCGCCGCTGACCGGCGAGCGTACTTTCTTTTGCTTCGCCAAAAGAAAGTAGCCAAAGAAAAGGCGACCCCGGGGGCGGCGCCGGGCTTTGCCCGGTACCTTGCGCTACTCGGAGGGCCGGGCGGCTTGCCAGAACTCGCCTTCGGCTCAGACAAGGCAAGCCGAAAGCTCCCGGCCCCCCTGGGTTGCTCAGCGCCTTCCACGGGGGCCCCCAAGGCGTCGCAGATTAACCTCTGCCGCTTGTCATTCCCGCGCAAGCGGGAATCCATCGGCCGCCTGGATTCCCGCCTGCGCGGGAATGACAGGGCACGATTTGACGGTCAACCGGAAAAAACGGCTAAAACTGAAATCTTCTCCGCTACCGCTGGTTTGCCCGGGCCCCTTGCGAGGTGCCGAGCAACGCAGGCGTTGGCGGAAGAGGGGCGAGGACTGTCTGAGGGGCGCAGCCCCGAGTTCCGCAGCCCCCGCCAACGACGAGTAGCGCAGGGAACCGGCGCAGCCGGCACCGACCCAGGGGTGACCTTTTCTTTGGCTACTTTCTTTTGGGCAAACAAAAGAAAGTACGCTCGCCGGTCAACGGCGAAAACCAGCGTCTCAGAATAAAAACGCCGCGCGTCAGGCGCGAAAACCAGCGTATCAGCAAAAACCAACGCTCGCCCGTCAGGCGCCAAAACCCGCGTCCCAGAAAGGCAAGGCCAGCGCCTCCCGAGCGAAAACCTACCTTAGCTTCAATTCCTGCAAAATCGTCGTCGAGATTTCCTCGATCGATTTCGTCGAGGAGTCGAGCCAGCGAATCCCTTCCCGCCGCATCATCTTTTCGGCTTCGGCGATTTCGTAGCGGCAGTTGGAGATTGACGCGTATTTGCTGCCGGCGCGGCGTTCTTCGCGGATCTGGGCGAGGCGTTCGGGCTGGATGGTCAGGCCGAAGAGCTTGGGGCGATGTCTTTCCAGTGTGCTGGGCAGGCGGCCGCGGTCGAAGTCTTCGGGGATGAGCGGGAAGTTGGCGGCCTTGAGGCCGAATTGCATGGCGAGGTAGAGCGAGGTCGGCGTCTTGCCGCAGCGCGAGACGGCGACGAGGATGACGTCGGCTTCTTCGAGGTCGCGGTCGGTGATGCCGTCATCGTGGGCCAGGGTGTAGTTGATGGCTTCGATGCGTTCCTTGTAGTCCGAGCTTTCGGCCGATCCGTGCGAGCGGCCGACGGTGTGGTTCGACTGGCGGCCGAGTTCGGCTTCGAGCGGGGCGAGGAAGGAGTCGAAGTAGGACAGGCAGAAGGCGTCAGCCTGGTGGACGATGTTCGACAGCGTCGGATTGACCAGGGTCGTGAAGACGATGGGACGCATGCCGTCCTTTTCGCCCTGCTCGTTGATGCGGACCACGGCGTCCTGCGCTTTCTCGATGTTATCGAGAAAGGGGATGCGGATCTGCTTGAACTCGATGTCCTCGAACTGGGTCATCAGGCTGTGGCCGAGGGCCTCGACCGTCAGGCCGGTGCCGTCCGAGACGAAAAATACGGTGCGTTTGATGGTGGTAGGCATCGTGAGATTTTAACCGCTGTTGCGCAGACCGGAAGCCACGCCGTTGATCGACAGGTGGATGCCGCGCGCCACGCGCTCGTCGGTCTCGCCGGCGCGGTGGCGCTTGAGCAGTTCGACCTGGAGGTGGTTGAGCGGGTCCATGTAGGGCGAACGCAGTTGCAGCGAGCGCTTGAGCATCGGGTTGTCGGCCAGGAAATCGTCTGCTTCCAGGATGCTCAGCAGGTGCTGGCGGGTCAGCGCCCATTCGGCCTTGATCCGGCTGAAGATGCGCTCGCGCAGTTCGGTGTCGCTCACCAGCTCGGCGTAGCGCGAGGCGATGGCGAGGTCGGTCTTGGCCAGCACCATGTCCATGTTGGAGAGCAGACTCTGGAAGAAGGGCCAGGACTTGACCATGCGGCGCAGCGTGGCGAGACCACTCGGGTTGCTGGCGAGGTAGCCGTCGACGGCCGAGCCGAAGCCGTACCAGCCGGGCAGCATGAGGCGGCATTGCGCCCAGCTGAAGACCCAGGGAATGGCGCGCAGGTCTTCGATGCGCTCGGAGGCCTTGCGCGAGGCCGGGCGGCTGCCGATGTTGAGCGAGGCGATTTCCGACACCACCGTCGACTGGCGGAAATAGGTCGTGAAGCCCGGTGTTTCATAGACCAGCCCGCGATAGGCGTTGAAGGCGCGCAGCGAGAGGTCGTCCAGGGTGGCGTGGAACTGCTCGGCCGGTTCGACCTTGTTTTCGTGGTCGGTCAGGCTGGCTTCCAGCGTGGCGGCGAGCAGCACCTCGAGGTTGCGGCGGCCGGTGTCGGCATTGCCGTACTTGGTCGAGATGACTTCGCCCTGTTCGGTCAGGCGGATCTGGCCTGAGACGGCGCCGGCCGGCTGGGCCAGGATGGCGTGGTAGGTCGGGCCGCCGCCGCGGCCGACCGAGCCGCCGCGACCGTGGAACAGACGCAGGCGCACGCCGTGTTGCCGGAACACCTGGGTCAGTTCAATCTCGGCTTTGTAAAGCTCCCAACCCGAGGTCAGGAAGCCGCCATCCTTGTTGGAGTCGGAGTAGCCGAGCATGACTTCGTGTTCGTTACCCCGGCCGGCGATCAGCTCGCGATAGGCCGGGATGGCGAAGACGCCGGCCATGGTCGCCGCGCTCTTTTGCAAGTCCTCGATGGTTTCGAAGAGCGGGATGATGTTGACGTTGAGGCGCGGTTTCTCGCCCGGCAGCAGCAGCCCGGATTCCTTGAGGAGCAGCGCGAGTTCGAGCAGGTCGGAGACGCCGTCAGTCTTCGAGATGATGCAGTTGGGCAGCGCGGCGGTGCCGTAGCGCTGGCGCAGTTCATTGGCCGCGAAGAAGATGGCCAGTTCGCCCTGGGTTTCCTCCGAGTAGCTCAGGTAGGGCGAATAAAGCGGGCGCGGCGTGGTGATTTCCACGGTCAACAGGGAAATTCGCTCAATTTCGGAAAGTGCTTCGTAATCCGGGCAACGACCGGCCTTCGCCAGCAATTCGGCGACGCTGCGGGCATGGACTTCGGAATTCTGGCGCAGGTCGATGGGCGCCAGATGGAAGCCGAACACCTGCACGGCGCGGAGCAGGCGACGCAGGCGGCCGCCGGCCAGGCGGCTGCTGCCGTTGAGCTTGAGCGAGTTGTTGAGCACCTTGAGGTCGGCACGCAGGGCTTCCGGCGTCGGGTAAGGCTCGGCATGGCCGATTTCGTGGCGTACCGGTTCGACGTGGTCGAGGTAGCGAGCCGTCGCGGCGAGGCGGGCGTAGATGCCGGAGAGGGCGCGCCGATAGGGTTCGTCGGCGCGTTGCGGCGAGTGGTCGGTCGAGTGTTCGGCGAGCGCCAGCAGTTCGGGCGTGACCTGCACGAGCAGATCGGACAGCGGCAATTCGCCGCCCAGCTCGTGGATTTCCTCGAGGTAATGATTGAGGGCGGCGGCGGACTGCAGACGCAGCGCTTCGCGCAGGATGTCGGCGGTGACGAAGGGGTTGCCGTCGCGGTCACCACCGATCCAGCTGCCGACACGGAAGAACGGGGGCAGCGCCCAGATCTTGTCCGGGTAGCGCTTTTGCAGCTGTTGCGTGGCCTGGATGTAGAGGCGCGGCAACTCGGTGAAGAAGGTTTCCTTGAAATAGCTGATGCCGTTCTTCACCTCGTCGAGCACCTTGAGGCGCACCGGGCGCAGCATGCGCGACTGCCACAGCGTGAGGATGGAATTGGCGATGGCCAGGTCGTTCTCGGCGGCTTCCTCGGGCGTCATCTGCAGGCGGTCGCGCGCTTCGAGCAGGCGGGCGAGGTCGCGGTGATTGCGGATCAGGCTCTGGCGCTGGACTTCAGTCGGGTGGGCGGTGAGCACCGGGGCGACGACGGCGTGGGCGAAGAAATCGGCGATGGCATCCGGCGACACATCGGCATTGCCCAGGGCATCGAGCGCAAAGACCAGGCTGCCTTCGCGTGGCGGCGAGCCGGCCAGGTCGTGGGCGCGACGCCGGCGGATGTGGTGCTCGTCCTCGGCGATGTTGGCCAGTTGCAGAAAGTAGCTGAAGGCGCGAACGACCGCCTGCGTCGTGTCGCGCGGCAGTGGGTCGAGGAGGGCGGCGAGTTCGGCGCGGGCAGCCGGGTCGCCGTCGCGGGCGAAACGCACGGCGGTCTGGCGAACGCGCTCGACGATGTCGAATACCGAGTCCCCTTCCTGCTCGCGCACGGTGTCACCGAGAATGCGCCCGAGCAGGCGGATGTCGTCGCGTAGGGGTTCATCCTTCAGGGTATCGGTGGCGCGTTCAGACATGAGGACTCCCATCGTGAATGATCCCCGGACAAGCGGGGATCAGTTTTTTTGCGTCATTCCCGTGGCCTCACGGGTGTGTCGAGGCCGCAGGGATGAAAAATTGTTCTGTGTTTGCTTAGTGCTTGCGAACGAGCAGCACCGATGCATCTGCCATTTTAGCCAGTTGTTCGGCGACCGAGCCGAGAATCAGGGTGGCCAGGCCGCGCTGGCCGTGGCGGCCGATGACGATGAGGTCAACGCCGAGCTCCTTGGACTTGTCGGCGATGACTTCGGAGACACGGCGGTTACTGGCTTCGAGCAGGAGCGATTCGGCTTCGACGTCGGTGGCGTTGGCCATGGCTTGTTCGAGCAGTTTCCGGCCGGCCTGGGTCAGGTTGGCGACGGCATCGTCAAGATTGACCGCGCTGGCCATGGCGTGGCCGTGCAGGTTGAGGATCGTTTCATCGGCGACGTGCGCAATGTAGATCTTGGCCTTGCTCGTGCGGGCAATATGCAGCGCTTCGGCCAGCGCGCCGCGGGAGGTGGCGCTGTCATCGATGGCGACGAGGATTTTCTTGTACATGGTGTTTCTCCTTGAATTCGTTTGATTGGGCGTAAGTTAGCAATTCGACGGGGTTTGCGCTGTTAGGGAAATCCTCAACATGTCGCGGCCGGGCGGCTGCATTTTTCGAGCAGATAGGCAACCGACTGGTAGTTGATGCCGGTTTCGGCGGTCAGTCCGATTTCGCAGGTGCGGTTGGTCGACACACCGCAGGCGCAATTGGCCGGCAGATCCTTGTGGATGTGGCGCAGGGCATGCTGGTTGAGCTCGGGGACGACGAAGCCGCGGTCGCCGGCGAAGCCGCAGCACGTCACGCCGGCCGGTTCGATGACTTCCTCTGCACAGGCCTTGAGCAGTGCGCGCAGCTTGGCGTCGGCGCCGTTCTTGCGCACGCTGCAGTTGATGTGCAGGGCAACAGGGGCGCTTTGCTTGTGGATCATCAGGCGCGGCAGCAGGGCGTCGTGGGCGAATTCGTGGAAATCGTAGAGTTCGAGCTTGCCGGCGAGGTGCTTCTGCATGCGTGCTGAGCAGGTGCTGGCATCCATGATCACCGGGTACTTGCCGTTCTGCGAGGCCTTCATGAGCGCCGCTTCGAGCGTGTTCGACATCGCCTCGGCCTCTTCGGCCATGCCCTTGCTCGCCAGCATCTGGCCACAGCACAGCTGATCGAAACCCTCGGGCAGGATGGGCGCGTAGCCGGCGCGGGTGAGCAATTCGATGATGACGTCGCCCAGCTGTTTTTCGCCGGAAATCGACGGCCCGAAGATGCGGCCGCCGCAGGTCGGGAAATAGACGACGGGGTCGCCCGAAGCGCGTCGTGCGACCGGATCGCGGCCGGCGTAGGGCATGTTCTTTTTCCAGGCGCCGCCGGAAATGCGGCTGAGGAAGTTGTCGCCGAGGACGCCGGAAACGGCGTGACCGACCGTCAGCCCCAGGCGCGAGGCCTTGGCCAGGGTACCGAAATGCTCGCCGGTCCAGGCGTTGACGGCGCGTGTCGTGTCCCCAATCTGGCGGCCGCGCAGGCGGCGGGTCAGGTCGCCGGTGTCGATGCCCACCGGGCAAGCGGTCGAGCACAGGCCGCAGCCGGCGCAGGTGTCGAGGCCCATGTAGGCGTAGCTTTCGCCGAGTGTGCCGGCCGGTTCCCCGGCGGCGGCGCGCCGCGCCAGTTCGCGCACGCTGACGATGCGCTGGCGCGGGCTGAGGGTCAGGCGGTGCGACGGGCAGAGCGGTTCACAGAAGCCGCACTCGATGCAGCGGTCGACGATGTCTTCGGCCGCCGGCATGGGTTTGAGATTGTCGAGATGGGCGCGCGGGTTGTCGTTGAGGATGACCCCGGGGTTGAGGCGGTTGTCGGGGTCGAACAGTTTCTTGATCCGGCGCATGAGGTCGGTGGCGTCCTTGCCCCACTCCATCTCGACGAAGGGCGCCATGTTGCGGCCGGTGCCGTGTTCGGCCTTGAGCGAACCGTCGTATTTGTCCACGACCAGCTTGCAGACATCGTCCATGAAGCGCGCGTAGCGGTCGACTTCGGCCGGGTCGCCAAAATCCTGGGTGAAGACGAAATGCAGGTTGCCTTCCAGCGCATGGCCGAAAATGATCGCCTCGTGGTAGCCGTGATGGCGGAGCAGGGCCTGCAGGTCGAGCGTGGCGTCGGCCAGCGAGGCGATGGGGAAGGCCACGTCCTCGATGAGCACCGTCGTGCCGGTCCGGCGCATGGCGCCGACGGACGGGAAGGTGCCCTTGCGCACCTTCCAGTACATCTCGCAGGTGGCCGGGTCGGTCGAGAAGGCCATCGGCTCGACGGTGGCAATGCCTTCCATGGCGGCATGCACGGCGGCAATCTTGTCGCTGATGCCTTCCGCCGAGGCGGCGCGAACTTCGATGAGCAGCGCGGCGGCGTCCTCGCCCAGTTCGCGCATGATGGCCGGCAGGCCGGGCTTGTTCTCGACCGAGTGCAGGGCGGGGCGGTCGAGCAGTTCGACGGCGGAAACCGGCTGCGGCTTGAGACGGATGACCGCCTCGCAGGCCGTGCGGATGTCCGGGAAGAAAACCAGCGCCGAAGCCTTGAACGGGTCTTCGACAACAGTGTTGTAGGTGATGCGCGAGATGAAGCCGAGCGTGCCTTCCGAGCCGATCATGAGGTGCGACAGGATGTCGATCGGGTCTTCGTAATCGACCAGCGCGTTGAGGCTGTAGCCCGTCGTGTTCTTGATCTTGAACTTGTGGCGGATGCGTTCGGCCAGCGTGGCGTTGGCGCGCGTGTCGCGGCCCAGGCGCTCAAGCTCGCCGAGCAGCACGGCATGGCTTTTCGAGAAGGCATCGACGCTCAGGTGGTCCTCGGTGTCGAGCACGCTGCCATCGGCCAGCATGACGCGCATGCCGGCCAGCGTCCGATAGCTGTTCTGCGCCGTACCGCAGCACATCCCGGAGGCGTTGTTGGCCGCAATGCCGCCAATCTTGCAGGCATTGATCGATGCCGGGTCCGGCCCGATCTTCTTGCCGAACGGAGCCAGGCGGCGGTTCACCTCGCCGCCGACGATGCCCGGGCCGACCTGCACCTTGCTGGCATCGGCATTGATTTCGCAGGTGGCAAAGCCTTCTCCGATCAGCGCCAGAACGCCATTGGTGATCGCCTGCCCGGAAAGGCTCGTACCGGCTGCGCGAAAAGTCACCGGGCGCTGGTGCTGCTTCGCCGTCAGCAAAACCTGACGCGCCTCGTCCTCGCTTTCGATCACCGCGATCACCTCGGGCGTCAGGCGGTAGAAGCTCGCGTCGGTCCCGTAGGCCAGGCGGCGGAGATCGTCGATGATGATCTGCTGGGGAGGGAGGTGATTGCTCAGGGAATGGATGAGTTCGCTCATGAACTTGGCTCGTTATTGGGCAAAAAGGGGGGGCTGCGTTTTGGAAACGCTGGGTTTTGCCGTTGATCGGCGGGCGTTTGTTTTTGCTGAAACGCTGGTTTTCGCCGTTGACCGGCGAGCGTACTTTCTTTTGTTTGCCCAAAAGAAAGTAGCCAAAGAAAAGGTCACCCCTGGGTCGGTGCCGGCTTCGCCGGTTCCCTGCGCTACTCGTCGTTGGCGGGGGCTGCGGAACTCGGGGCTGCGCCCCTCAGACAGTCCTCGCCCCTTTTCCGCCAACGCCTGCGTTGCTCGGCACCTCGCAAGGGGCCCGGGCCAACCGGCGGAAGCGGAGAAGATTTCAGTTTTGGGCAAAATTTCCGGTTGACCGTCAAAGCCTCTTTTTGGGAGCGAGCCGCAAAATTGCGACGCCCTTCGGGTCCCCGTGGAAGGCGCTGAGCAACGCAGGAAGGCCGGGGGTGGTCGGCTTGCCTTGTCTGAGCCGCAGGCGAGTTCTGGCAAGCCGCCCGGCCCTCCGAGTAGCGCAAGGAACCGGGCAACGCCCGGCGCCGCCCCCGGGGTCGCCTTTTCTTTGGCTACTTTCTTTTGGCGAAGCAAAAGAAAGTAAGCTCGCCGGTCAGCGGCGAAACCCAGCGATTCAGAAAACGCCGCACGCGCGTCAGGCGCGGAAACAAGCGTTTCGAAGAAACCGGTCCTCATCACCCGCGCTCTTTCAGCAAATCCCGCAACCGCTTAGGCGCCGGCTTCAAGGGTACCCGAACGCTCGTCCAGGCCCCTTGCTTCGAAGGCATCAACCACGCAAACCGACTCCCCAGCCAGGTCGCCACGCCATACAGGGCCGGCGACCGATAAACCGCCGCCCATCCCCGCCAGACGGCCGAAATCAGCGACGAATATCCCGCCCCCTGGCCGCGCATGGCCGGATTGGCATGCGGTGCCGAGAAGGCTTCCTCTCGCAGCCGCATCAACAGCTCCGGAATCGGAATCTTCACTGGACACACTTCTCCGCAAGCCCCACACAGCGACGAGGCGGTGGCCATCGTCGAGGTGGCATCGAGCCCCAGCATGTGCGGCGAAATGATCTTGCCGATCGGCCCCGGATAGGTCGTCCCGTAGGCGTGCCCGCCAATCCGCGTATAAACCGGGCAGTGATTCATGCATGCCCCGCAGCGGATGCATTGCAGGGTCTTGCGCAGCTGCTCGTCGGCATAGGCTTGTGAGCGGCCGTTGTCGAGCAGGACGAGGTGGACTTCGCTCGGGCCATCCTTCTCGCCAGGCTTGCGCGGGCTGGAGATCATGTTGAAGTAGGTCGAGATGTTCTGGCCGGTCGCCGAGCGGGTTAGTAGCGAGAGCAGCGGCGGTACGTGTTCGAGCTTCTCGACGATCTTCTCGATGCCGGTGATGGCGATATGGACGGGCGGGGCAGTGGTGCACATCCGCCCATTGCCTTCGTTCTCGACCAGACACAGCGTGCCGGTTTCAGCGACGGCGAAATTGACGCCGGACAAACCAATGTCGGCCTCGAGAAACTTCTGCCGCAGCACATTGCGGCCGATCTGGATCAGCGCATCGACGTTGTCGGTGTAATCGACGCCTTCGACCTTGTCGGCGAAGAGGCGGGCGATTTCCTCCTTGGTCTTGTGGATGGCCGGCATGATGATGTGCGACGGCTTTTCGTTGGCCAGCTGGACGATGTATTCGCCCATGTCCGACTCCAGCGCACCGATGCCGGCGGCTTCGGCGGCGTGGTTGAGCTCGATCTCCTCGCTGACCATGGACTTGCCCTTGACCATCAGCTTGGCCCGGCGCTCGTGGCAGATGCCGAGGATGATGGCGTTGGCTTCGTCCGGTGTTTCGGCCCAATGCACCTTGATGCCGTTGCGGGTGAGGTTGGCTTCGAGCTGTTCGAGCAGCGTCGGAAGCTTGGCCAGGTTGTATTGGCGGATGCTTTCGCCTAGCGTGCGCAGGCTTTCCAGTTCCTCGGCGTCGGGAAACTGGGCGGCGCGCTTGCTCATCAGGAAGTCCATGGCGCCGCGGAAACTCTGGCGCAGGAAGGGATTGTCGACGACGGCCTTGGAACGGGCGCGGAAGCCTTCGGCCGGCTTGAACTCCAGGATGTGTTCGCTCATTGCTCGTCCTTCGCCAGCATTAGCACGACCAGTTCCTTCGGGCCGTGGGCACCGTAAGCCAGCGTCTGCTGGATGTCGGCGGTCTTTGATGGGCCGGAAATCAGAAGCGAATTCGTAGGCAGTCCGTCCTTCCAGCCTTCGGCCGTCATCGCCTCAAAGAAGGTGTTGTAGATTTTGGTGGTGTCGAGCAGCACGATATGGACGGGGGGCACCAGTGACATCAGGCGCGGCTCAGCGTCATCGGGCCACAGGATCAGCGTACCCGTCTCGGCGATGGCGGCGCGGGCTGCGGTCAGGCTGGCCGGCGTCTGCCGGAACATCTCCGTTTTCCAGGCTTCGATGGGCATGTCATAGGTCTGGCAGTCGATGCCATGCAACGGAAATTCCTCGAGCACGGCACAACCATGCGTTGTTTCCTCGCTCACCAGAATCCGCTCCAGTGCCTTGCTGCGCAGAACTTCGCGCAGGGTGGTCAGCCAGTTGGCCGGCGTCACGGCATGGACTTCGGCGTGGGCCAGTTCGATGCAGGTCTTAAAGCGACTGGCCTTGTCGGCCGCCGATTCGACGACGCGATGCGTGGCGAACCAGCTGGTGACGGCGGGCAGGGCAGGGGCAGTCGCCGGCATGCTCGCCTTCAATTTGCCAAGAATCCGGTCACGAGCGCTCATTTGGACGTCCTCCGCAGCAAAAAGCTGGCGATGTGTTCGCCCGGCAGGCTGGGCGTCTTGCGGCCTTCCTGTTCATCCTTCCAGGCGGCGTGTCCGAGAATGTTCATGAGGCAGCCACAATCGGCGCTGACGACGCGTTCGGCGCCGGTCGCCTTCAAGGCCTTGACCTTGTCCTCGACCATCGCGCCGGAAATTTCCGGCTGCTTGACCGAGAAGGTGCCGCCAAAGCCGCAGCATTCCGATTCATGGTCCTGCTGCGCCACCTTGACGCCTTTCAGCCCGCTGAGCAGCTGGCGTCCGGTCAGATGCACGCCCATTTCGCGACGGGCCGAACATGAGGTGTGCAGCACGACCGTGCAGTCGCCGCCCGTGTCTTCAGGCTGAAAGTTCAGGACATTGACCAGAAAGTCGGTCAGCTCGTAGATGCGTGCTGAAAGCTGCTCTGCCTGAGCCTTGCGTACGGGATCGGCCGCAAACAGCGTCGGGTAGTGGTGCTTCATCATCCCGGCGCAGGAGCCGGAGGGAACGACCACCGGCCAGTCGTTCGGGAAGAGCGTCAGCTGGTGCGCGGCCACCTTCCGCGCCTCGTCGGGGAAGCCGCTGGTATAGGCAGGTTGGCCGCAGCAGGTTTGCTCTTCGGGGAAGTGCACGCGGATACCCTGGCGCTCAATCAGGGTGATGGCATCCATGCCGGCGCCGGGAAAAAACTGGTCGACCACGCAGGTGGCAAAGAAATAAACGTCAGTTGGCCGTGGTGGCGAGGATTGCGCGTGATTCATGTTGTCTCCGCTGTGAATTATTTAACGGTCAAATGGTAAGACCAATAATTGCTGAAGTGAAAATTTACGTGAATACCGTGACTTAGTCAATCTACCGAGGGAAATCCCCATGCTTGCGCTTTCTGAAAACGGCCGCTAGAATTGTCTGGTCTTACCAATCAATGTGGTCTTACCAATGCCTAACAAGGTGCAGGTTCCGCGTATTTCCGATGCCGTCGCTTCGACTTTGGAGCGGCGCATTCTTGAGGGCTCGCTGAAAGCCGGCGACCGCCTGCCGCCCGAGCGCGAGCTGGCGATCGAGCTCGGCGTTTCCCGCCCGAGCCTGCGCGAGGCCATCCAGAAGCTGGCCTCGAAGGGCATGGTAACGAGCCGCCAGGGCGGCGGCACCTATGTCACCGACGCACTCGAGTCGAGTTTTTTCGACCCCTGGCAGGAAATGATGGGCAGCTACCCGACCCTGCGCGAGGACATGCTTGAGTTCCGCCGCATGCTCGAAGGCCAGGCCGCCGAATGGGCGGCCGAACGGGCCACCGATGCCGACCTGCTGCGCCTGGATCAGGCTTTCCAGTCCTTGCAGACGTCGTTCCAGAATGACAACACCGAAAAGCGTTCCGACGCCGACATCGCTTTTCATCAGGCCGTGGGCGACGCCGCCCACAACGTGCTGCTCGGCCACCTGTCGGCCGCGCTGCTCCGCCTCATGCACGACAACATCCGCCTCAACCTCGGCGAGCTCAAGATGGTGCCGGCCGCCAGTTCGCTGCTCATGCGCCAGCACGCGGCCATTCACGCCGCCATCACCGAGCGCAAGCCGCAAGCCGCCCGTTCCGCTGCCGAAACGCACATCGATTTCGTGCGCGAGACGCTGGCGCAGACGCTGCGTTCCGTGGCCCGTCGCGAGACGGCCGAGCGTCGCCTGAATACCGATTTCTCAGCATCCTGATTTACAACTTTAAATTCGACCCCGAAAGGACACAGCAATGGAAGCCCTGGTAATCCCCTTCGAAAAACTGCGAATGACCGACGTCGACCAAGTCGGCGGCAAGAACTCCTCGCTCGGCGAAATGATCAGCCAGCTGGCCGACACTGGCGTCCGCGTGCCGGGCGGCTTTGCCACCACCGCGCAGGCTTACCGCGACTTCCTGGCCCAGTCCGGCCTCGACGCCAAGATCAACGCCGTGCTCGACGCGCTGGATGTCGATGACCTCAATGCGCTGGTCAAGGCCGGCGCCGAGATCCGCCAGTGGATCATGGACACCCCGTTCCCGATGGACCTGACCATCGCCATCACCGAGCAATACCAGCGCCTGGTCGCCGATTCGACCACCGACATGTCCTTCGCCGTGCGTTCTTCCGCCACCGCCGAAGACTTGCCGGACGCGTCCTTTGCCGGTCAGCAGGAAACCTTCCTGAACATCGTCGGCCTGGAAAACATCCTGCACGCCATCAAGGAAGTCTTCGCCTCGCTGTACAACGACCGCGCCATTTCCTACCGCGTTCACAAGGGCTTCGTCCACGCCGACGTCGCCCTGTCGGCCGGTATCCAGCGCATGGTTCGCTCCGACAAGGGCGCGGCCGGCGTGATGTTCACGCTCGACACCGAATCCGGTTTCCGTGATGCCGTGTTCGTTACGTCTTCCTACGGCCTCGGCGAAACCGTCGTTCAGGGCGCCGTCAATCCGGACGAGTTTTACGTGCACAAGCCCATGCTCGCCGCCGGCAAGAAGGCCGTCGTGCGCCGCAACCTCGGCTCCAAGATGATCAAGATGACCTTCTCGGCCGAGAAGGTTGCCGGCAAGTCGGTGATCACCGAGGACGTCGAGGAGTCCCTGCGTCACCAGTTCTCGCTCAATGACGACGAAGTCATGGAGCTGGCCCGCTACGCCATGATCATCGAGAAGCACTACGGTCGTCCGATGGACATCGAGTGGGGCAAGGACGGTATCGACGGCAAGCTCTACATCCTGCAAGCCCGTCCGGAAACCGTGCAGTCGCAAGCCGGCGCTGGCAAGGTTGAAAAATTCAAGCTCAAGTCCTTCTCCAAGGTGCTCGCCTCCGGTCGCGCCATCGGCCAGAAGATCGGTGTCGGCCCGGTCCGCATCGTCAAGGATCCGAAGGAAATGGACCAGGTCAAGCCGGGTGACGTGCTCGTCGCCGACATGACCGACCCGAACTGGGAACCGGTCATGAAGCGTGCTTCGGCCATCGTCACCAACCGTGGCGGCCGTACCTGCCACGCCGCCATCATCGCCCGCGAACTGGGCATTCCGGCCATCGTCGGTTGCGGTGATGCTACCGAAACCCTGACCGAAGGCGAAATCGTTACCGCCTCCTGCACCGAAGGCGACACCGGCCACGTTTACCGCGGCAGCCTCGACTTCGAAGTGACCTCGCGTGACATCTCGGCCATGCCGGACGTCCCGGTCAAGGTCATGATGAACGTCGGCAACCCGGAACTGGCCTTCGAATTCGCCCAGCTGCCGAACGCTGGCGTTGGTCTGGCCCGCGTTGAGTTCATCATCAACAACGTCATCGGCATCCACCCGAAGGCCATCCTCGACGTCGAGCGTCTGCCGGCTTCGAAGCGCGACGAAATCAAGCGCCGCGCCCGTGGTTACGCCTCGCCGAAGGAATTCTTCGTCGAAAAGCTGGTTGAAGGCGTGTCCACCATCGCCGCCGCCTTCTGGCCGAACCCGGTCATCGTTCGCCTCTCCGACTTCAAGTCCAACGAGTACCGCAAGCTGCTCGGCGGCGAACTCTACGAGCCGGAAGAAGAAAACCCGATGCTCGGCTTCCGCGGCGCCTCGCGTTACATCGCCCAGTCCTTCCGCGACTGTTTCGAGATGGAATGCCGTGCCATGAAGAAGGTCCGCGAAGAAATGGGCCTGACCAACGTGCAACTCATGGTGCCGTTCGTCCGTACCGTCGGCGAAGGCCAGGGCGTCGTCGATCTGCTGGCCGAACACGGCCTGAAGCAGGGCGAAAACGAGCTCAAGCTCATCATGATGTGCGAAATCCCGTCCAACGCACTGCTGGCCGACGACTTCCTGAAGATCTTCGACGGCTTCTCGATCGGCTCCAACGACCTGACCCAGCTCACGCTCGGCCTCGACCGTGACTCCGGCCTCGTTGCCAACCTCTTCGACGAACGCGATCCGGCCGTCAAGATGCTGCTCTCCATGGCCATCGCCTCCGCCAACAAGGCTGGCAAGTACATCGGCATCTGCGGCCAAGGCCCGTCCGACCACCCCGATTTGGCCGAATGGCTGATGGATCAGGGCATCAGCAGCATTTCGCTGAACCCGGACACCGTGGTTGATACCTGGACGCAGCTGGCGAGCCACAAGAAGGCCTGATTTCCGCCCAGACTGTGAATTTCACGGTCAACCGGAAATTTTGGCCAAAATGAAAAAAGGCCGGGAGCGATCCCGGCCTTTTCTTTTTGTCTGGCGTGTTGGTTTGAGTTGCTTACCGGCTGGCCCGGTGTTTCCGGCGGCCCAGGGTGCCGACGATGCCCAGGCCGGCCAGCAGCATGGCCCAGGTTTCCGGTTCCGGGACGGGGGCGAGGCTGACGTTGTCGAGCCCGGTCGTTTCGATGACGCCGCTGACGTATTCGCCGCGAATGCGCAGGGCGGTGAGGTTGCTCAGGGCGTTGGCCAGATCGGCCGCCGTCGCCTGGCTGCCGTGGATCGAACCGATTTTCCAGCCCTGGGCCGCATCGAGGGCGACGCTGACATGGGTCCAGTTGGCGCCGGGATTATTGGCGGCTTGCCAGACGAGGTGGGTTGATCCGCTGCTCAGCACGACATCGGCGTCGTCGCGCCAGGCGCTCGATGCTTCGTTGGGCGTGTAATAGGTGTCGAAGCTCAGGGTGCCACCGGCGTAGGCAGAAAGGTTGCCCGTGTATTTCCCCGGGGCATCGAAGTAGAAAGAGTAGACGCTCGGGTCGCTGGCACTGATATGGCCGCCGGGCGCGCCGCCGCTGGCATGGTGGGTGACGGAAAACGTACTGATGACCATGCCGTAGTCACCGGATCCGGCCAGGTCGATGGCTCGCCAGCCGCCGGCATCGACCGCAAAATCGTCGGTGATGGCTGCGTGGGCGGCCTGCGTGGCGAACACGGCAGCGGCTGCGACAAGGCTGCGGAGCAGGGTGGATTGGACTTTCATGGGCGGGCTCCCGGGTCTGATTTGCCGATCCCTATACCGGCTGGGGTGGAGGCGGATGGACGGCATATGCCATCCGGCTTGTCGCGCCATATTCATTCTTCATGTCCGTGCTGTCAATTGGCTGGGGGCGCCGTCCGCGAAATTCACGCGAAATGGGTATTCTTTTTGAATGATTCGTGCGCAGCCTCATCCAAAAGGCATAAGATGCCGAGGCCATTTTGTTCGTCGATCCGGAGGGCCTGGATGATGCTGTGCTTGCAACTCTTCTTGCCGTTTGCAGCTGGTTTCTTTCTGTCGTACGTCTATCGGACGGCCAACGCGGTCATCGCGCCGCTGATCGGCCAGGAGCTGGGCTTCGGCGATGCGGCCCTGGGCCTGCTGACCAGCACCTATTTTCTCGCCTTCAGCCTGGCCCAGTTGCCGGTCGGCATCCTGCTCGATCGCTACGGCCCGCGCCGTGTCGAGTCGGCCTTGCTCGTCGTTGCCGCCATCGGTGCGCTCATCTATGGCCTGGCGCACGACCTGGCGACGCTGGCGCTGGGCCGGGCCATCATCGGGCTGGGCGTTTCCGCCTGTCTGATGGGGCCGCTCAAGGCATTTGCCATCGCCTACCCGAAGCCGCAGATGGCCTCGATGACGGGCTGGATCATGGCGGCCGGCGGCCTGGGCGCGATTGTCGCGGCGGCGCCGCTCGAATACGTCCTGGCCCTGAGCAACTGGCGCGATGTCTGCCTGCTCGGCGCGGCGGTGACCCTGCTGATGGCCGCGCTGATTTTCTTTGTCGTGCCGGACGCGCCGGGGGCTGTTCCGGCAGCCGCCGCCGGCGGAACGCTTTGGCAGCAGCTCACGGATTTGCGCCAGGTCTTTCGTTCGCCGGCATTCTGGCGCTTCGCGCCGATGGCCTTCCTGCTGACCGGCGGATTCCAGGCCCTGCAGGGCCTCTGGGCGGCGCGCTGGATCAGCGTCCAGGCTGGCGGCGACAAGATGGCCGTGGCTACCCAGTTGAGCGGCATGAACCTCGCCGTGCTGACCGGCATGGTGTGCATGGGCGCCTTCGCGACACGGCTGGTCGCGCGCGGCATCAGGCTGGAAAGCCTGTATCGCTGGGGCATGCTCGCAGCCTGCCTGGCGCTCGGGTTCATGGTCATGCAGCCACAATCCGGCAGCCTGTGGCTCTGGCCCCTGCTAGGCCTCTGCTTCAGCGTCAACAGCCTGGCCTACACGCTGCTCTCGCAATCCTTTGCCGCGAGCTTCGCCGGACGCGCCAACAGCGCACTCAACATGGTCATCCTGATCGGCGCCTTCTGCCTGCAATGGGGCCTCGGGGGGCTGATCGACCTCTTCGCGCACGGCGGACTTGCCTTGCCGACCGCCTATCAGTTCAGCTTCGGCCTGCTCGTCGCCGGGCAGTTGGTGGCCTGGGGCTGTTTCGCCCTCGCCAAGTTCCCAGTTATTATCGAAGGAGAACCTGTCTGGGTACGCATGCTGGGGCTGCGCTCAGTCTCGGGCAGGCTGTAATGCATACCGCCTCGCGCGAATGAGATGAGAGGTGACGCTAAATTACGCCTGTCGAACAGGTTGGTTTGAGGCGGAAGGTCTCCTTGGCCCAATAAGTGCTGAAAAGGAACTCGTCCTTCGAGGGGATTCATTCCTCTTTCCATTTTAGGAGGTCCATCGAAGGTCGTGCATTTAAGATCATCTTGCAGCGCGATGGCGATGGCTCGTAAACGTAACAGCGTTGCGGCGGGGTATCCATGGGCATAGCCATTATCGAAATTTCTGCGAATGTTGGCAGCAACGTCAGGTAATGGGCGGCAGGGGGGCAGAAGCTATTCTTCCAAGATCGTTTCGGACATTGGTAAGTGCCTAGCCTAACCAAGTCTTCATCTGCAACACTTTGAGCCAAGGCGCCAGCTTGTAGTTGGCGAGCTACAACTAGGAATGATGCCAGGGCGGTCATTGAAGTCAAGATTGACAGGAAAAACAGCTAATAACATTCGAATAGTCTTGAGAGTGCCAGATATTCGTCTTTAGTGCGCCGCTTTTTGCGAAGGAGCAATCAAAGCGCTTTGCTGAGGCAGTGTGTCGGAATTTTTTACATGTTGGATGTTTGCTCCAATGATACATGTTCTAATTTATTGAAAATATTGATAAAAATATAGTGGTCCGGTTTTTGCTAAAGTCATTACGTGTTTCAATTTTGGTTCCAAGAAATAGGAGATTGTCATGAAATTGAGTCGTTTGGCAGCTAGCTTTGTGTTTACTGCGGCAATGGGTGCTTCGTCCTTGAGCCACGCACTTATTCAATCAGATATCGTGTTCATGGTTGATGAGTCTGGTTCGATGTCGAATGTTCAAACTAATTTGCGCAACAACATTGGGACATTTGCCAGCATCCTTTCCGCGGGCGGGCTTGATGTCCGTTTCGCATTGGTCGGCTATGGCAATAGTTCAATAGTTCCGCGCGTTCTTACTGATTTTACGAATGCCACGAATTTCGCCACTGCTGCGGCAGGTCTGGTGGTAAACGGTGCTACCGAGCCTGGTTATACCGCGACGGCTTTTTCTTTGAACGCTTTTGGCGGCACTCATTTGAATTATCGTACCAATGCGGTCAAAAATCTGATGATCTTTACTGACGAGGCTTCCAATGGCGATACCACTGCTCGTGGAGGCGGCACAGCCTGGACGGAAGCATTGGTTGACGCTCAACTTACTGCTAACAAAGCCCTTTTCAATGCCGTCACTCGTTCTGGTGCTGTTGCGTCCTACGATGATCTTGCTGCAAACCATGGCGGACAAACTTTCGATTTGAATGGTTTGAATACAAACGATCAAACGGTAGTTGGTGCGTTTGTTCAGGCGTTCGCGAACGCAAAGCTGAAAGAGACGATCGATTTTTGTACCGCAAATCCAACAGCTGCTGAGTGCCAAGGTTCAAATGTTCCCGAGCCGGGCTCTTTGGCTCTGCTTGGCTTGGCTTTGGCTGGTCTGGCTGGTTTGCGCAGAAAAGCGGTTTTTTGAACAAATGAAGCTGGCTTGCTATAGCTGACATTTCAGTTATGCAAGATATATTGCCGCAGTGATATCAGTCTGTTCGATATCTAGATATTGCTTGGCATAAGAGAAAAAGGCTGGGAAAACCCAGCCTTTTTTGTTTCTTTAATTGCCTAGACAATTGTTCTTTTGCGAACAAAATATGCGCTCGCGAAGCATTTATAAATAGGTGCAATAGCTAATCTGGTCAAATTGAAAGCTAGTTCGCGGCATTTGCAGCATGGAGGTCGGCGAGGATATTTCCCCGGCAGATACTGTGTCCCTTGATCCAGCAAATGGTGGCCTCCGTGAGCGTGTTGCCGAGATCAATGTCGGCGATGAACTGCCGCAATTCGGGGTCCTGGGCGAGGCCAAGGGTTTTAGCGCGGTTCAGTCGGGTCGCCGCGTCCTGGTTGTCAGAAAAGAGCGAGAGCGGTCGGCCGGGGAACAGCGCTTTGGCCTGTTCGAGCGCAAACAAGGTGGCCTGCAGTTCGAGTTCGTTGCTGCCCGTGATGCCTACCGTGCGGACCTTCACCAGCGCTTCGCTCTCAGGCGTCTCGAAGAGGACTGCTGCCAGTCCGCCATGCCGCTTCTGGCTGGCATCGGAGAAGACCAGCACGCGCCCGGCATGCAGGGGGGCAAGTCGCGCGCTTAACGGGCCTTCGGAAGGATGGATGAGGCGAACAGGCTTCTTTTTTCGGCGCTTGGGCATGCGCCAAGCTTAGCCGAAATCGGACCCTGAAAAGGCGAAAGCCTCGTACCGGGGGAGTACGAGGCTTTCTGGACGGCCTTGGGAGTTGGGGGGAGGTGGGACCGTCAGGCTGATGTCTGGTCAGCACATGTGCCTAAGATAGGGGAGCGGGCCGCCAAGCTCAAGTAACAGTTTGCAACAGCGCGTGTCAGTGTGTGCGTTGTCCGCAAAGGCCGCTCTGCAATTCAGCCAGACGGCCGCGGCTGTAGCTGTCGGCGGGCCTTTCCGAGCGGTTCAGGGCGGCTTCGATGGGGCTGAGCAGTGTGCAATCGAATTTCGGGTTTTGCAGCAGTTGCTGGACGACGAAGTTCTCTCTGGTGGTCGTCGCAATCTCCAGAAGAATGTCGCGGGGTGTTGCCGGGTTGCTGGCGAAGGAACGATCAAGCCCCGTGATCGTTGCTGGTCGCCGGTACAGGTCAACGAGGATATCCGGCGGCGTGTTGTGATGTGAAGCAATGGCCTGGAAGAAGTAATCCGGGTAGCTGTGCGTTCGGTAGATGCGGACCAGCGTGGCTGGCGGGCAGGCAGGATGGCGCAACGCGGAAAGCGCAATGCCCAGATCGTCGGAAGCCGCCAGACGATCGACGGTGGCCGGCGTGACGAAGCGGCTTTCGAGCAGTGGCAGAAGATAGTTGCGGTTGCCTGTGTGCTCGGCAATCAGGCTCTCGACGACTTCGGTCTCGCGCCCCGGATTGTCGCTCAGCAAGGTCTTGATGCTTTGCCGGTTGCGCTCCATGTCGGCGAGATTCGCCTGGTGCTGGGCGTCGCGGCTGCGATTGAGGGCAATTGATTCAAAACCGGAATAGACCAGCCAGCCCGGTACCGACACCGAGAGGGCCAGAGCTAGCCAGCCCAGCCCCCGCAGCAGCCGGTGCTTGGCCTGGATCAGGTTGCGGTAAAGCCAGGCCATACCCCCCGAAAACACGGCATAGAACGGCAGGAACAGGATACCGACGGCGGCCGTCGACGAGCGCGATTGAAAGATCGCCCACAGACCGGTCAGGATGGTCAGAACACACAAGCTGGCGCCCAGCGCCAGCCCGCGGTAGCGCTTGCGATAGGCGAGAAAGGCGCCGAGCCCGATGATCAGCAGGGTGCCTATGGCCAGTTTGATGAACATCCGTGCTTTCCAGTCAATGCCGTGGAGCAGATTATGGCATTACCTCCGGAACTGGATCGTTTGACCGCCGTCGATGGCCTTTCATCGACTCCCTCAAGCCCTGAAAATACCCCGCATCTGCTAAGATTCGGCCCTGATTTTTCAGGCTTCTTCCCTTGTCTTCCCTCCCGGAAATATTCTCTCCCGACGGCCCCTTGGCGCGGGCCATCAGCGGTTATCGCATCCGCGAACAGCAGCTTGACATGGCCGAGCGCATCGCCGCCGCCATCAAAGGCTGTTCGATCTTCATCGCCGAAGCCGGCACCGGCACGGGCAAGACTTTCGCCTACCTCGTCCCCGCGCTGCAGTCGAACGGCAAGGTCATCGTGTCGACCGGCACCAAGACCCTGCAGGATCAGCTCTTCAACAAGGATCTGCCGATGGTGCGCGACGCGCTCAAGGCGCCGGTCAAGATCGCGCTGTTGAAGGGCCGGGCCAACTACGTCTGTCCCTACCATTTGCAACACGCCATTGCCGACGGCCGTTTTCTGACCCGCGAGGATGCCGCCGACGCTCGCCGCATCTCGGTCTTCGCCAAGACCACGCAGAGCGGCGACAAGGCCGAGTGCATCGAGGTTTCAGAGAACTCGCCGGTCTGGGGCCACGCCACCTCGACGCGCGACAACTGCCTCGGCCAGGATTGCCCGGACTACAAGGAATGCTTCGTCATGCTCGCCCGGCGCGAGGCGATGGCGGCCGATCTCGTCGTCGTCAACCACCACCTATTCTTCGCCGACGTCATGCTCCGCGACGAAGGCATGGCCGAACTGCTGCCCGCCTGCAACACGGTCATTTTCGACGAAGCGCACCAATTGCCGGAAGTGGCGACGCTGTTCTTCGGCGACAGCATTTCGACGGCGCAGGTGCTCGATCTGGCCCGCGATGTGCGCGCCGAAGCATTGACCAACGCCCGCGACTGCCTGGCGCTGCCGGAAACCAGCAAGAAAGTCGAAAAAGCCGCCAAGGATCTTCGTCTGGCCGTCGGCGTCGATGCCGGCCGCTTCTCTTACGGTCAACTGGAAGAAAAGCCCGATTTTGAAATCGCCCTGAAAGCGCTGGAGGAAGAAGTCATCGCCTTCACCGCCTTGCTCGAAACCCAGGCCGAACGTGCCGAGGGTCTGGAGAAATGCTGGCAACGCGCCACCGAGCTCGTTCAGCGCCTTGGCCAGTGGCAGAACCCGACGCCCGGCTACGTTCGCTGGGCCGAAGCCTTCACGCATTCACTGCAGCTCAACGCGACGCCGCTCAACGTCGCCGAAATTTTCCGCAAGCAGATGGGCGGCCATCCGCGGGCCTGGATCTTCACGTCGGCCACCTTGGCCGTGCAGGGTAAGTTCCACCACTACTGCGCCGAACTTGGCCTCGGCGAGCCGGATTCCGCCTGCTGGCACAGCCCTTTCGATTACGACAAGCAGGCCATCCTCTATGCGCCGCTCGGCATGCCCGACCCGAACGCCTGGAACTACACCGACGCCGTCGTCGATGCCGCCTGGCCGGCCGTCAAGGCAGCCAACGGCGGCGCCTTCTTCCTGTGCACCAGCCTGCGCGCCATGCGCCGCACGCACGAACTGCTCAAGGCCAAACTGGAAGACGAGGGCATCGACATGCCGCTGCTGGTTCAGGGTGAGGGCAGCAAGAACGACCTGCTGCAACGTTTCCGCTTTCACGGCAATTCCATCCTGGTCGGCAGCCAGAGCTTCTGGGAAGGCGTCGACGTGCGCGGCGAGGCGCTGTCGCTCGTCGTCATCGACAAGATTCCCTTCGCGCCGCCCGACGACCCGGTGCTTTCAGCGCGCATTGAGCAGATGAAAAAGGAAGGCCGCAACGCCTTCATGGAATACCAGCTGCCGCGCGCCGTCATCAACGTCAAGCAGGGTGCCGGCCGGCTGATTCGCGACGAGAACGACAAAGGCGTGCTCATGATGTGCGATCCCCGACTCATATCAAAGCCGTACGGCCGCCGCGTCTGGCAAAGTCTGCCACCCATGAAGCGGACCCGCGAATTGCAGGTCGTGCTGGATTTTTTTCTACAACGCTGATCGTTACATTCTAGATATAGTGATGAAATCTCATATGTCAGGAAATTAGGTGCCTACGGGTTTTCGTCCAGATATCAACGGTCTGAGGGCTTGGGCCGTTATGGCCGTTATCCTGTATCACTTCGATGTCCCAGGGTTTTCCGGTGGCTTTGTCGGCGTCGATGTGTTTTTTGTTATTTCCGGTTTTCTGATGACATCCATTGTCGTCAAAGGATTGGAGACAGGTGCCTTTTCCGTTCTCTCCTTTTACGCTGCGCGCGTCAGGCGGATCGTGCCCGCATTGCTTGTGCTGTGCGTCGTACTACTCGTTGTCGGCTATTTCGTTCTCTCGCCGCTTGATTACAAGCAACTGGCAACCCATGCCATAAGTGCGCTGGGCTTCTTTTCAAATATCAAATTCTGGAGTGAGGCGGGCTATTTCGATGTCGCCTCGCATGAAAAGTGGCTGCTTCATACTTGGTCTTTGTCCGTCGAATGGCAGTTTTATCTTTTGTTGCCACTCTTGCTCGCGGCTGTTTGGCGATTGTGGCCAGGACGTCGGGCGCAACTCATTTTTGTTCTATTTGGTGGTGCGATTTCATTTTGTGCCTCGGTGCTAATGACCACCCAGTCATCGAGCAGCGCGTTCTATCTCTTGCCGGCTCGCGCATGGGAAATGCTGGCCGGCGGAGCGGTCTTTCTGCTAGCGCGGCGCTTCGGATTTGGGCTCCCGGCGAAAATGGTCGTGGAAGCACTTGGCTTCGTCATGATTTTCGTTTCTATCCTGCTTTTCGAATGGAGCACGCCTTGGCCTGGATGGCGCGCTGCGCTGCCGGTGATTGGCGCCATGATGGTTCTGGCGGCTCATCGCGACCGTTCTCGTTTGACAGGAAATCGTATTGCCCAGTGGGTTGGTGATCGCTCATATTCTCTTTATCTGTGGCATTGGCCAATGGTCGTTGTGTTGGCCTTTGTAGATCAGCCGAAAAACACCATGGTGATTGCCGCAGGTATTCTTTTGACTTTTATCATGGGCCATGTCTCATGTCGATGGGTCGAGTTGCCAGTTCGCCGCTATTTGGGCAGTCTGCCGCCTTTGCGATTGTGGATCAGGGTCGGCGCAGTATTTTGCACTGTGCTGATGGCAGCGTTTGCAGTTCGTCTAAGCAATGGCATCGAAGGGCGACTGTTGCCAGAGGTTGAGCGTGTTGCTGTAGCCTCGGGAAGCGTGAACCCGCGTCGGGATGCGTGTCATGCCGCGCGTGGTATCGAGTCACCATCGTGCGTCTGGGGCGGCGACACCTGGAGGGTTATCGCGCTTGGCGATAGCCATGTATCTGCAACGGTTACAGCTATTGCCGAGTCGGGTGGTGCAAACGCTGGGACCGTGCAATGGTCCTATAGTGGCTGCCCATATGTGCGAGGCCTGAGTATCAGTCCGGAGGTCATGGCTAGGGAAAGGGGCGATTACTTTTGTCGCGAATTTGTCAGTTGGGCTTCTGACCGCCTAGGCAGCTTGCCGAGTGGCGTACCTGTCGTGATTGCAAATCGCTATGCGGCATACGCCTTTGGTGCCAACGAGGATGTCAAGCTCTCGTCGAAACCGTTGGTCTATTTTTCACAGCCCTATGCCACGCCAGAGGACAAGTTCGTCAACGAGTTCAAGGAAGCGATCGTCAAGACTGCCTGCCATGCTGCCAGCCGTAGAAAGGTGTATCTGGTTCGACCGATCCCAGAGATGGGGCTCGATGTGCCCAAGGTGCTATCACGTCGCCTCGCCTTTGGGTACCGCGAGGATGTGTCGATTGCCAAGGCAGACTACCTTGCCAGAAATCGCTGGGTTTGGGAGGCTCAGGACGAAGCTGCAAAAAAATGCGGAGTTACCATTCTTGATCCCACAGAATACCTTTGCGATGCGGAGCGCTGCTTTGGTAGCCGTAACCTGCAGCCTCTCTACAGTGACGATGATCACCTCAGTGAAGTCGGCAACAAAGTACTTGTGCCGATGTTCAGGCGTATCTATGCCGAAATGACGGATCCAATACATCGATAAATATATGATTTCTGCATTTGATAGTGTCTCCGTAATACAGCCGCAATTCTTCTCCAGCGCCGACATCACCATCGGCGCCGTGCCGATGCAGGCCATGGCCGGGATCATCACGGCCATCGAATCGGTCATCGCCATGCCGGCCTATCAGGCGCATGCGCTAGCCCAGGCGCCGGAGATCGCGCGCGTGCCGGTCAAGTCGCGTGGCGTGTTCATGGGCTACGATTTTCACCTGACCGAAACCGGCCCGAAGCTCATCGAAATCAATACCAACGCCGGCGGCGGTCTGCTCAACGTCTACCTGCTGGCCGCGCGTGGCAAGGTGGAAGAGGCCGCGAAGATTCGTGACGAATACGTTGCGATGTTCCGCGAGGAATGGCGTCTGGAGCGCGGCGACGCACCGCTGCGCCGCATCGCCATCGTCGACGAAAACCCGGCCGAGCAGTTTCTCGCCCCCGAATTCGCGCTCTTCAAGGAATTGTTCGAGCAGCACGGCATCGCGGCCGTGGTGGCTGATCCGGGCGAATTCGAGAGCGACGGCGAGCAGCTTCTGCTTGCCGGCCAGCCCATCGACCTGATTTACAACCGCCTGACCGACTTTGCCCTCGATGCCAAGGTCAACCGGAAAATTTGCTCAATTTTCAAATCCGGTGGCGTCGTGCTGACGCCGCACCCGCGCGCCCACGCCCTTTACGCCGACAAGCGCAACCTCATGCAGCTCTCGGACGAGGCCGCCTTGCAGGCGCTGGGTGTAGAAGAATCCACCCGCCAGACCCTGCTCGCCGGCATCCCAAAAACCGTCGCCGTGACGCCGGAGCAGGGCGAGCAATTCTGGGCTGAACGCAAGCGCTGGTTCTTCAAGCCGCCCGCCGGCTTCGGCAGCCGCGCCGCCTATCGCGGCGACAAGCTGACCAAGCGCGTGTTCGAGGAAATCCTGCACGGCGGCTACATCGCCCAGGAAATCGCGGTGCCCTCCGAGCATGTCGTCCCGGTCGACGGCGTTGAAACAACCATGAAAGCCGACATCCGCTGCTACGTTTACGCCGGCCGCATCCAGCTCGTCGCCGCCCGCCTGTACCAGGGCCAAACGACCAATTTCCGGACGCCGGGCGGCGGTTTTGCCCCGGTTTTCATCGGCTGAACGAGTAAAATTCGCCCATGAAAGTTTTCGGTATCGCCGGCTATTCCGGTTCCGGCAAGACGACTTTGCTGGAAAAGCTCATCCCCCAGCTGACTGCCCGCGGCCTCAAGGTGTCGGTGATCAAGCACGCCCACCACGGCTTCGACATCGACAAGCCGGGCAAGGACTCCTACCGTCACCGCGAAGCCGGTGCCACCGAGGTGCTGCTTTCCTGCGGCGACCGCTGGGCGCTCATGCACGAGCGGCGCGCCGAGCCGGAACCGACACTCAACGAACTGATCAGCCACCTCTCGCCGTGCGACCTCGTGCTCATCGAAGGCTTCAAGCAGGAACCGGTGCCCAAGCTCGAAGTCTATCGCCCGGAAAACGGCAAGCCGCCGCTCTACCCGGAGCGGGGTGACATCGTCGCCGTGGCGACTGATGCCGACATCGCGACCGATCTGCCCAAACTGCCGCTCAACGACTACGCGGCCATCGCCGATTTCGTGATGGCCCACCTGAATTTGCAGGAACGCCCATGCTGAGTTTTGAACAAGCCCTGGAAAAACTGCTGGCCGCCGCCCAGCCCGTCGAGGAAACCCGTTCGCTGCCGCTGACCGCCGCGCTCGGCCGCATTCTGGCCGTTTCCCAGCACTCCACCGTTGCCGTGCCGCCGCTCGAAAACTCGGCCATGGACGGTTACGCCGTGCGCGTCGCCGACATCACCGCGGCCGGTGTCTGCCTGCCGGTCAGCCAGCGCATCCCGGCCGGTACGGTCGGCACGCCGATGCAGCCAGGCACGGCAGCCCGCATCTTCACCGGCGCCCCGATTCCGGCCGGCGCCGACGCCGTGATCATGCAGGAACGCTGCGAGCAGACTGAGAGCGGCGTGGTCATCAACCACGTGCCGCGTGAAGGCGAGAACATCCGCCGAGCCGGCGAAGACATCTCGGTCGGCGCCGAAATCCTCAAGGCCGGCGTCAAGCTGCGTCCGCAGGAAATCGCCCTGGCCGCCTCGGCCGGCCTGCCCGAACTGCCGGTCTATCGCCGCGTCCGCGTCGGCGTCTTCTTTACCGGCGACGAACTCGTCCAGCCGGGCGAACCGCTGCCGCCGGGCGCCATCTACAACTCCAATCGCTACGCCCTGCGCGCCCTGCTCGAAGGCATGGGCTGCGAAGTCCGCGACCTCGGCGCCGTCGCCGATACGCTCGACGCCACCCGCGACGCCCTGCGCCGCGCTGCCGCCGACAACGATCTGGTGCTGACCAGCGGCGGCGTCTCGGTCGGCGAGGAAGATCACGTCAAGCCGGCTGTCGAAGCCGAAGGCAAACTCGACATGTGGAAGATCGCCATCAAGCCCGGCAAACCGCTGGCCTTCGGCGAAATCCGCAAGCCGGAAGGCAAAGCCTGGTTCCTCGGCCTGCCGGGCAACCCGGTCGCCGCCTTCGTCACCTTCCTGACCATGGTTCGCCCCTTCATCCTGCGTTTGCAGGGCGCGGCCAGCGTTTCGCCGCGCGTCCTGAATCTGCCGTCCGCCTCGGTGTGGGGCAGGGCAGATGGCGCCCGCCTCGAATTCCTGCGCGCGTCGCTCAACGCACAAGGCGCCGTCGAGTTGTACAAGAACCAGGGCTCGGCCGTCGTCACCTCGCTGTGCTGGAGCGACGGGCTGGTCCTCAACCCGCCGGGCACCACCATCGCCGTCGGCGATACCGTGCGCTTTGTATCCTTCGCGGAGCTGCTGTCGTGAGCGTCAAAATTCTTTACTTCGCCGGCCTCAAGGAAGCCCTCGGCCTGCCCGGTGAAACCATCGAACTGCCGGCCGGGGTCGCCACCGTCGGCGGCCTGCGTGACTGGCTGGTCGGCCAGGGGCGCGACAAGCTGGCCACCGCCAAAAACCTGCGCTGCGCCGTCAATCAGGACATGGCGAAACTTGATGCCACAATAAAGGACGGCGACGAAGTCGCCTTCTTCCCGCCCGTCACCGGCGGCTGAAAATAGAAAGAAAAACAATGTCCATCCAATGGTTCCCGGGGCACATGACCTCGGCCCGCAAAAAGGCCGGCGAAACGCTGGCCGTGGCCGACGTCGTCGTCGAAGTGCTCGACGCCCGCCTGCCGCAGGCGAGCAGCAATCCGATGATCCACGAGCTGCGCGTCTTCCGTCAGCGCCCGTGCCTCAAGTTGCTCAACAAGGCCGATCTGGCCGACCCCGAGGCCACCAAGGCCTGGCTCGCCCATTTCGACGCCCAACCCGGCGTCAAGGCCGTCGCCATCTCCTGCAAGAAGGCCGGCGACGTCGCCAAGATTCCCGGCCTCGCCCAGAAGCTCGCGCCGCACCGCAACGACGCCGTCAAGCCGCTGCGCCTCATGATCATGGGCATCCCCAACGTCGGCAAATCGACGCTCATGAACGCGCTGGTCAAAAAGAAGGTGGCTGCCGTCGGCGACCAGCCGGCCGTCACCAAGAGCCAGCAACGCATCGACATCAGCAACCGCCTGACCCTCTACGACACCCCGGGCATGCTCTGGCCGAAGATCGACCACCCCATCGACGGCCTCATGCTCGCCGCCAGCCATGCCGTCGGCGTCAACGCCTACATCGACGAAGAAGTCGCCACCTGGCTCGCCGGCTACCTGCTCGAGCACTACCCCAAGCTGCTCATGGCCCGCTACGGCTTCTCCACCGAAGGCATGGACGCCGTCAGCGTCATCGAAGCCGTCGCCAAAAAGCGTGGCTGCATCATCAAGGGGCGGGGCGGCGAACTCGATCTCGAAAAAGCCTCTGCCATCCTCCTCGTCGACTACCGCTCCGGCACCCTCGGCCGCATCAGCCTCGAAACGCCGACACTCCGCGCCACCCGCCAGGCAGCCCTGAAAGCCGCCGGGCTGATCCCCGATAACCCGGACCTCGCCATCGACGACGAAAAGGAATGATTTTTTGCACTACGCCGCGACGCATGCTTGCCGCCATTCCAGAGTTTGAGATATAGTGCGCGCCCTGTCGGTTGCACGACCGACAGCACCGTTCCTCGATAGCTCAGTCGGTAGAGCGCCGGACTGTTAATCCGTAGGTCCCTGGTTCGAGCCCAGGTCGGGGAGCCAAGAAATACCAGCAAAAAGCCCAGTCAAACGACTGGGCTTTTTGCTTTTTCGGGCTGGCGTAGCGAGAACGTAGCTTGATGGCGGGCGACACGTCAAAGGAGGCCCGAATACCCGTGGTCAGTCCAGCTACGAAATTTCAATTTTGGCCCTTTTTTCCGGTTGACCGTGGGATTCGGCAAAAGGAAATGTCTCTGACCCCTTTTGTCTTACATAGGCATCTGCCGGGGGAGTTATACGAGTAATTCATTTGCCTTAGAAGCAAGTAGCTGCGAGCGCGCTTTAATGAAACTCTCGTAAGACATATCAAGCCCGCCATTTGGAATAAAAGCTGAATCCAAGATCGAATCAATACTCGCAGGAGGAATCATTTTTACGTACTCGGATGGTGCCTTGTCTTGGATGCTGCGATTGTCCGTTTGAGATAAAAAGGCGAAGTTCGCAAGCATGAATTGGGTGGCTCTATCTTTTATGCCTTCCTTCGTTAGTAGATGATTTTTAGGGAAGACATGATGGAACTCGGTCCGGTTACACGACACAAGAACGTTTTCCAAATCAACATCGGCGGCTGAAAGGAAAGACTTCGGCTTTGCCTGTGCCAAGAGCAATACATACACTTTTGTATTTACAGATGTGAGCGAAAATATATTCTCAGTAAAGTAGTCCGGCTCAACTTTGAAATGGCGTTTGTCAAATTCAGAGGTATTACCGATCAATAGTTGTTGAACAGCGGCAATATCTTGAGCGAGTGCGGTATCTACGCTATTCGAATAGCGACGCGAAAAGCAACTGTGCCAAAACCAGCGTCGAAGAGCCCGCCGTTGATTTGCGTCTGGATGGAAACCCGCCGCTTTATCCGTTGCAAAACACCGTGCAAGCGGGATGATCATCGACTTGTAAGGCAAAACCTTTAAAGAGACCACGCCGCAATCCCGTCGCAGGAAATCAATTGCGCCTAGTACACCGCTCCGTAGTACGGTGAAAGAGTCGCGGACCTCTGACCCTTTAAGGTCAATAATCGTATGAGCAGATGCGTCGTTTCGCACAACAGCAGCGCAGCACTTTAGCAATAGATCGGGATCGTCTCGAAGATCGTTATAACCAGCTTCATCTAACTCGTTGGATAACTCTTCAAATTTTGTTCTGAGATCAAAGTCGCCACTCCAAGTCCATGCAGACAGGAGTTGGTAGGTGTCCAATGGAACGCCACCTCGATTAATGCGCTCAAAAATAATCGCGATCTTGGAGTGCTCCTCTGTCTCAACTGTTTCGACAGGAATTTGAGCTTCTTTGAACAAAGCCTGCAACTGATCTAATGTTTTCAATTGCGCTTCGTTGGTAATTGTTCTTGATAGTTTGCCAAATTCGGCGACATCGAAAAGTACCCGAAGCGGAACGTGTTGTTTCTTTACTTCGGTAGGCTCAAGGGCAACAAATTGGGAATCCTGAGCATTCGCGGATGCTTCAAGGTCAAAATAGATATCAACCCACTTTACGCTAGTTTCAGGATTCTGCTTTAGCTCAGTCTGGAAGGTAGAAAAGATTGAGGTTAGACGCTGCTGCCCGTCTAATACATAGTCAATTGGGTATTCTTTTTTCGGCTCAGGTAGCGTGAATGGACCGAGGTCACGGTCATAAGAAAGTTTTTCCTTGGTTCTCCAGAAGAGAACGGTTCCGATCGGATAACCTTTGAAAATACTGTCCATGAGGAACTGAACTCGATCCGGCTCCCATACAAAATCCCGTTGAAAAGCAGGTATCCGGATCTCTCCATCTGTAATCCGCTGGAGCAACTGTCGAATCGTTATTGTAGTAACGGCCATCGAAATTTAGTCCTTGATGAAGATGGGAATGCCAGAGACATAGATCATATCGATGCGTGCAATTTGGGTCAAAGGGGGGCGAGACATATTAATAATATGGGGCACCCATTAGCTGGCCGTAGTCATGTGAGCGCACCAATCCATGGCGGCGTCAGCCGTCGGATTTGAAGCAAAAAAGGGGGCAGAGACATTTCAATTTTGGCCCTTTTTTTCCGGTTGACCGTGAGATTCGGCCAATCGGGGGATTCCGGCCAAAACGGCAGGAATCCACCGGGTTCAGATCACGCGCTCAGGTGAGCAGGATGTTCCGGTCGAAGGTCAGGTTGTCGAAGGCGGTGTAGACCCACGGGCAGCCCTGGGCTTGCGATGAGAGGCGGATGCGCTGGATGTTGCGCGTGGGCGACGTGAAGCTGAGTGGGTGCCAGTGGCCGAAGAAGTTGGCGTCTTTCGAACTGAGCTGGGTTCTGACCTTGCCGAGGAAGGTGCCGTTGTTGTCGTAGGCTTCCATGAACGGGCGGTTGTCGCTGCTGCCGAGGCCTTCCGGGGAATCCAGGGCATAGGCCCAGACGCTGATGGATTGCTGGAGTTGGCCGAAGACGGCTTCCACGGCGCCCCAGCGGGCGTCGAACAGCGGCATGCCGGTACCGTTCATGACGGTGAGGACGTTCTTGCCGCTTTGCGCGGTGCCGAGCGTCATGGCCATGGCGTAGGCCGACCAGCGTTTGGCCGGGTTGGTGGTCAGGCTGGAGAAGGTGACGCTCAGGGCGGCGAAGGTGTTATCGACGGCGGTGCCGCTGGGCACGCTTTCGAAGTCGATCATGACGGTTCGACGCAGGTTGGGCGGCGGTCGGAAGGGCGGGCGTTCCACGATGATCTTGCTGCCGAGTGTGGTTGCCAGGGTCTTGATGTCGGTCATTTTTATTCTCCCTTGAACGAAGCACTGAAACAGGGGCTGGTGATTACCGGCCTATGATTTCAGCATAGTCCGGAATCAGGGGGATGCAAGCGGGCAGGGGCTTGAATCGCCGGTCAGCAGGCGATTTCGAGCGCTGGGTGTTTGGCCGGGCCGGTCAGTGATCGGTGGCTGTTTCTAGTGGGCTCCAGCACCGCCAGTGCCCGCAGGCGGAGCGGGCGCGGCGGGGCGAGTTGTCCCAGGGGCCGCCCTGGCAGGGGCCTTCGGCGGTTTCGGATTCGATGATGACGGTGCCCGGCGTTTCGCCGGGTTGGCGTTGACCGCCCCAACGCTCGCAGGTGGCGCAGCGTTTGCGGTCGATGGCTTGTGTCAGCAAGTTTTCGCGGCCTTGCAGGAGGCGATGCTTTGGGTGGCGGGAACGACGGGTTCGCCGGCGCCGATCCAGCCCTTGATGCCGGCCTTGACGTTGTAGACCGTGGTGTAGCCGGCCTGTTGCGACAGGAACTGGCTGACGGCCTTGGTCCGGTTGCCGGTGCGGCAGATGACGATGACGGGTTCGTTCTGCTTGGCGTAGGGTTTGACCTTTTCCAGCCAGCCGACGGCATCGGCGCGGCCTTTTTCGTCGAAGAAGGTCAGCAGTTTGCTGCCGGAGACGATCCCCGTTTCTTCCCATTCGGATTGCAGGCGGATATCGATGACGGGCACGCCGTTTTTGGCGAGCTTGGCGAGCTGGGCGTTGTCGATGTCGATGACTTCGGCGTGGGCGATGCCGGCGATGGCGATCAGGCAGGCAAGTATCAGGCGGCGCATGGCGATCTCGTTTATAAGTGGATGCTGATTATAAGCTTGGCGGGTGTTGCTCCGCGCATGTCACGTTGACGCCATAAGCGGCGATGAGGTTCCTCGCGGCGTGGGATAATCCAGCCTTTTTACGGGGCAGCCATGGCGCTCAAATCCACTATTTTCAAGGCCGAGCTTCAGCTGGCCGACCTGGATCGTTCGCATTTTGGCGATTATTCGCTGACGATTGCCCGTCATCCCTCGGAGACGGACGAGCGGATGATGGTTCGTTTGCTGGCCTTTGCGCTGAACGCGTCGGAAACGCTGACCTTCGGGCGCGGCCTGTCGGCGACGGACGACGAGGCTGATCTGTATGACCTTGATGCGACGGGGAGCATCGAGCGCTGGATCGACGTCGGCCTGCCCGACGAAAAGCTCATCCGGCGTGCCTGCAATCGCTCGCGCCAGGTCATGGTGCTCAGTTACGGGGCGCGCGCCGCCGAGATCTGGTGGCAAGGGGTGGCCGGCAAGGTGGCGGGGCAGAAGAACCTGCGCATCCTGTCGCTGTCGCCCGAGGAGAGCCAGGCGCTGGCCGGGCTGGCGGAGCGCAGCATGCGCCTGCAATGCACCATCCAGGACGGCGTGATCTGGCTGGGCGGCGACAACGGCCATGTCGAACTGGCGCCGAAACTGCTTTTCGGTAGCGAATCGGCATAGAATCCCGGAATATTTTCGGCTTCGATCAACCCAATTGAGAGGTGACCATGGCAGCGAATGATGATGACGAATCGACCGCGGTAATCGTCGGTGTTCTGGCCGGTATCGTGCTGGCCGTGGTGGCGGTGAGCTATGGCGCGCGTGCCGGCAAGAACGTGCCGCCGCCGGCACCGGTGCCGGCCGCTGTTGAAGCGGTGGTGGAGATTGCGCCGGTCGGCGAGGCTCTGGCCAAGGTTCATTTCGCCGTGGGCGCCGCCGCCCTGGACGAGGCCGACAAGGCTGTCGTCGGCAAGACGCTGGAAGCCCTGGCCGCCAATCCGAACGCCATCGTGCTGCTGTCCGGGTTCCATGATCCTTCCGGCGATCCGGTGAAAAATGCCGAATTGGCCAAGCTGCGTGCCATGGCCGTTCGCGATGCGCTGGTGGGCGGTGGTGTGGCCATCGACCGCATCAAGCTGCGCAAACCGGAGTCCACCGTGGGTTCGGGTAGCGCGGAAGAGGGACGTCGCGTCGAGATTCGCGTGCAGTAACGAGCGCGTCTCGGGCGATGCAAAGGCAGGCTGCGGCCTGCCTTTTTGCTTTTTGGGGCCGGGATGATCATTGGCCCCCTGTTGGCGGCAAAATGGGCGAATGTTGACGCTATTTCCGGTGAAAGGATGGCAGCATGAAAAAACAGGAGCAGCCCAGGGATGATGCAGCGCCGGCCGATGCCGTCGAGCAGGCGCGTGGCGCGAAGCTTCCGCCGGATTTGAGCACGATCAGATTGAAGCCGCCTCGCGATCTGCGAATCAGCTCGCCGCCGGACTCGACCGATTTCCAGCCGGTCGACAGGGTGAAGAAATAGCCGGAGGCAGCCGGGGGCTGGCGACTTGATCAAGGGGATTGTCGTTTCCTGCCTGATGCCGACGTTTTCACGCCAGCATCTGTTACCGCGGGCAATCGCCCTGTTTCGCGCCCAGCAGCGGACGGATGCCGAACTGGTCGTGGTCAGCGAAGAGGCGCTGCCGGCCCCGCTGATGGCGGCCAACCCCGATATTCGCGTCATTGATTGCCGCGCCGGGCTTAGCTTGGGAGAAAAGCGCAATCTGGCCTGTGAGGCGGCGCGGGGGGACATCTTGGTCCATTGGGACGACGATGACTGGCAGGCGCCTGATCGCCTTGCGCGTCAGCTGGCCGCCTTTGCCCGCCCGGAATGCCAGGTGTCGGGATCGAGCCAGGTGCATTTTTACGAACCATCGACAGCCCGCTGCTGGGAATACCGCTACGAGAACCGTGATCGTCCGTGGGTTTGCGGCGCGACGTTGGCCTACCGGCGGGGCTACTGGCAGCAAAACCCCTTTGCCGACATTACTGTCGGCGAGGACAACCTGTTTGTCTGGGCGGCCGAGGCGCAGGCGGTGCATGACCATCGCGATGCCGGCCTTTGTCTTTGCGCCATTCATGCCGGGAACACGAGCCGGAAAAATACGGCGGATGCCTGGTGGCACCCGATAGCGCTACCGGGGGAATGGCAGGATGTGATCGGGCGAGATTCGTTCGATCATTCGGCCGTTGGCGGTGAATGATCGACGCTGGGCTTGCTTAGCGTTTGATCAGGGTCCAGATGAACTCGGCACCGGCGCTCAGCAGGTCGATGGCGTCGATGATGCCGGCGTTCTCGGGCTCGCGCCGCAGGCGTTTCTGACGGGAGATTTCGCGTTCGCGCATGACGATGGCGTCGCCCAGCAGCTCAATGTCGCGGGTCGTACGCCGTTCCTCTGCATGCTGGAAGCGGGCCAATGCCTGTTCGACGGCGGCGGGGTCGAGGATGGTGATCGGCGCCCGGCAGTGGCCGCAGGCGTGGTCCTTGCGGATATCGACCGGGGCGCCGCAGCCCATGCAGCGGATGATGCCGACCCTGGCCGACAATTCCTCGATTTCGCCCGAATTGAGCTGCCGGACGAAGCCCTTTTCGATCATGAATTGGGCGAAGGTGGTGAAGCGGCCGTGTTTTTGCAGGCAGCGGTGGTAGTTGAATTTGCCGCCATGTTTGGCGACGTCGAGGCCATGCAGCAGCTTTTCCTTGCAGCGCGGGCAGGTTAGCGGGTCGCGCAGGGGAATGCGCTGGTCGTCGTGGTGCTCGTGCAGCAGCTTGAACAGTTCGACCACGCCGCCCGGCGTGATCTGGACGCTTTCAAATTCGTCGAACCAGATGCCCTGGCAGGTGAAACACATGTCGAGGATGACTTCGCCGTGATGCAGCCGCTCGAAGCGGTGCTTGGTCATCGTTTGCTGGCAGGATGGGCAGGGAATGGGCTTCATGGTGGTCGGGTACGGTGCGACAGGCGTGACTATAGCGCTGCTTTTCCGTCATGGCGCGCGCTGCTGCATCAGCATCCGCTAAAATTCGGGCTCTTTTCCCTTCCCGGATGTGCCATGAAGATCGCCGATCCCACCCAGACTACGCTGTGCAATGAAATGAAGCTATTGCTCGAAGCACTGCCCTTCGATGGCGCGCGCGTGCTCGAACTGGGCTGCGGCAAGGCCGAAAAGACGCGGATTCTCGCGGAAACCGGGCGGCCGAGTGAGATCATCGCCCTCGAAGTCGACACCATCCAGCATGCGCGCAATCTGGACATCACCGATCTGCCGACGGTGCGCTTCAGCCATGGCGGCGCCGAGGCGATTCCGGTCGATGATGCCAGCGTCGACATCGTGCTCATGTTCAAGTCGCTGCACCACGTGCCGGTGGCCGACATGGACCGCGCCCTGGCCGAGATTGCCCGCGTGCTCAAGCCGGGCGGCCTGGCGTGGATTTCGGAACCGGTTTTTGCCGGTGATCTGAACGAGGTCTTTCGCCTCTTCCACAACGAGCAAGTGGTCCGCGAAGCGGCCTTCGCGGCGATCTGCAAGGCGGTGGATTCAGGCAGCCTGCAGCTCGACAAGCAGCTGTTCTTCAACACCCGCAGCTATTTCGAGAACTTTGCCCAGTTCGATACCCGGATGATCCAGGTCACCCACACCGATCACCGACTGGCCCCGGAACTCTATCGGCAGGTGCAGGAAAAGTTCGAGTCCTTCATGGGGCCGGACGGCGCAACCTTCCTCAATCCGCAGCGCGTCGATCTGCTCCGCAAGCCGGGCTGATCAGGCGGCGGGGCGGATGCTGCCGAGGTTGAGCGTGACTCCCTTCTTCATCTTGCCGACGACGTGCATTTCGCAGGCTTTGCAGTCGAATTTGAGGATCAGCTTTTCGTTGCCGTTGATCAGCGTCATCGGGTCCGGCTTGAGGTGTTTCACTTCCTTCGGACAGAGGTTGAAGCTGTAACGCAGGCAGTGGCGGGTGATCATGAGCGAGACCATGCCTTTTTCGTTGCCGGCCTCGTAGGCTTCCTCGATCAGCTTGACGCCGTGTTTCTCGTAGAACTGGCGGGCCTTGGCGTTGAAGACGTTGCCGAGGTAGGTCAGTTCTTCCTGCGGATAGGCGGCCGGGCTGGCTGCTGGCGTGGCGCGCGGCGGGCGCGGGTGGCTGGCGATGCGGGCGGCTTCGAGCTGTTCCGTGGCTTCGCGGCGCAGGGCGTTGATGGCGCTGACCGGCAGGAACCAGGGCTGGCTGAGTTTGAGCTCGACCGGCTCGGCGACGAACATCGTGTTGCCGAATTTGCCGAGGTTTTCCTTGAGTTTGGCCTGCGCAGCATCGGGATTCTGCGCGACTTGCCATTCTGATTTTGGGCCAAATTTCCGGTTGACCGTCACATTCACCCCATCTTCGTCGCTCAGGGTCAGGGCGAAGCCGTCGTCGGTTTCGGCGAGGACGGGCGTGACCGAAACGCGGCGGTCGGCGGAATCCTTCTCCAGCGCCCGCTCGAAAGCCTGGTCGCGGTTGCGGAAGAGGGTGGTGCCGGGCGTCAGTTCCTCGGGAATCTCGGCCGGATAGAGCTTTTTGCCTTCGGCGCGGTTGATGCGCATGCCCTGAACGTCGCCATAGGCATCGTGGAAGCAGACGCCGTCGCCGTTGTGGAAGGTTTCGTCGGTGTTGACGACAATCCAGCCGTCGCCGATGTCGGCCACCTCGCCGATGACCTCGCCGACATAACTCGGCGAATCGAAGGCGCCGATGTCGTCCTGGCGGTCGTTGGCGAAATAATCGGTGTAGCCACGGTTGAAGGTCTTTTCGGGCTGCGGCGTGAAGGTCCAGGTGCTGCGCCCGCTCGAGGCGCGGGTAAATTCCGGGTACTCGGCGATGATCTCGTCGAGCAGTTGCCGGTAGTGCGCCGTGATGTTCTTGACGTAGGACAGGTCTTTCAGGCGCCCTTCGATCTTGAAGGAGCTGACGCCGGCGCGGGCTAGGGCCAGCACGTTGTCGGTCTGGTTGTTGTCCTTCATCGACAGCAAATGCTGGTTCTCGGTGACCACCTTGCCCTTGTCGTCGACCAGGGTGTAGGGCAGGCGACAGGCCTGCGAGCACTCGCCGCGGTTGGCGCTGCGGCCAGTGTGGGCATGGCTGATGTAGCACTGTCCCGAGTAGGCGACACAGAGTGCGCCGTGAACAAAATACTCCAATGAAATAGTGGTTTGCGACGCAATCTTAATAATTTCGTTTAAGCTGAGTTCGCGTGCCAGAACGACCTGGGAGAAGCCGGCATCCTCGAGGAATTTCACCTTGTCGGCGTTGCGGTTGTCGGTTTGCGTGCTGGCGTGAAGCTGGATCGGCGGCAGGTCGAGTTCGAGCAAACCCATGTCCTGGATGATCAGCGCATCGGCCCCGGCCTCGTAGATTTTCCAGGCGAGCTGGCGGGCTTCCTCGAGTTCGTCGTCACGCAAAATGGTGTTGAGCGCGACGAAGACCTTGGCCCGATAGCGGTGGGCGAATTCGCACAGGCGCTGGATGTCGGCGACGGTATTGCCGGCACCATAACGGGCGCCGAAGGCTGGGCCGCCGATATAGACGGCGTCGGCGCCGTGCTTGATGGCTTCGATGCCGAAGTCGGCGTTCTTGGCCGGGGCGAGGAGTTCGAGAGGGTGTTGAATGCGGGTCATGGCGCCTTAGTACGTAAAACGCGGGGCAAGTTCGTCGAGATTGAACTCGCGCAGGATGGCCTCGGCGCGTTCCCGGGCGTTTTTGCGGGGCGTGCCGCGCTTCGACGCGATGATCAGCTCGTTTTTCATCGAATGTTCCCAGCCGACCAGTTCGGTGACGGTCACATCGTAGCCGTGCGACTCAAGCAGCAGGCAGCGCAGGACGTTGGTCAGGTGGCTGCCGAGTTCGCGGGTATGGATCGGGTGTCGCCAAAGTTCGGACAGCGCCGTCTTGCCCAGCGATTCGTTCTTCCGGGCGCGCATGGTGGCGGCGACTTCGGCCTGACAGCAAGGGACGAGGACGATATGGCGGGCATTCTTGGTCAGGGCGAAACGGATGGCGTCGTCGGTCGCCGTGTTGCAGGCGTGTAGCGCTGTCACGACATCGACGCTGGCGGGCAGTTCGGGGGCCGTCAGCGAATCCTCGACCGTGCAGGCGAGGAAGCGCATGCGCTCAAAGCCAAGCCGGGCGGCCAGTTCGCGCGATTTTTCAACCAGTTCCTGGCGCGTTTCGATGCCGATGATCTCGCCACTGGCACGCTCCTTGATACAGAGATCGTAGAGGATGAAACCGAGATAGGACTTGCCGGCCCCATGGTCGACGAGCGTCTCGGCGCAATCCAGCAGCGGTTCGATGAATTGGTAGAGGTGATAGACCTGCTTGAGTTTGCGTCGCGTGTCCTGGTTGAGCTTTCCGTCACGGGTCAGGATGTGGAGTTCCTTGAGCAGTTCAATCGACTGCCCGGGGCGGATTTCCGGGATGGCGGCGGGGGTGTTGGGCTTCTTCATGGGGCGACATTATCGCACTCAAATTTCTTTCACTTTCGTGTCAACCAAATCGAAACCGGGTCGTTAATTGGCTCATGGTGATGAAACACCGCATAACTACGGAGATATAAATGGGCAGTCTGAGCAACGAATCCTTCGAACAATTCCTGGATTCACTGAAGAAAGCCGGTATTACCATTTCCAACGAAGCCGAGCTGCGTGAGCGCCTGGCAGAAGCACAACGCTGGCGTTTCGCCTTCCAGACCCTGGCTGCCAATGGCAAGCTCCTCGGCATCAGCTTCGAGGATCATTCCGAAGGCCGCAACGAAGCCGAGATCACCCGCGCTTTCAACGAATTCCAGTTTTCCGAGAAGTCCAAGGCTGTTTTCGCAGCCAACCTGAAGCACTAAGATTTCAGTTTCCGCCTTCCGCGAGCGCGGGGGGAAGAAATAAAACGGGCGCCAAGAGGCGCCCGTTTTGCTTTCGTAGTCTGAAAACCGAATCTCACGGTCAACCGGAAAAAATGGCCAAAATCGAAATTTTGGCCGAGGGTGTTTAGCGGGTGATCGGCTTGTAGCGGATGCGCTTTGGCTTGGCGCCTTCTTCGCCGAGGCGGCGTTTCTTGTCTTCCTCGTATTCCTGGAAGTTGCCGGTGAAGAAATTCCACTGTGAATCGCCTTCGGCGGCCAGGATGTGCGTGCAGATGCGGTCGAGGAACCAGCGGTCGTGGGAGATGACCATGGCGCAGCCGGCGAATTCGAGCAGGGCGTCTTCGAGGGCGCGCAGGGTTTCGACGTCGAGGTCGTTCGACGGTTCGTCGAGGAGCAGGACGTTGCCGCCGGCCATCAGCGTCTTGGCCAGGTGCAGGCGACCGCGTTCGCCGCCGGAGAGGTTGCCGACCTGCTTGCCTTGGTCGGCGCCCTTGAAGTTGAAGCGGCCGATGTAGGCGCGGCTGGGCATTTCGAACTTGCCGATTTGCAGGATGTCGCTGCCCTGGGCCAGTTCTTCGAAGACGGTCTTGGTGCCGTCCAGGCAGTCGCGTGACTGGTCGACGTAAGCCAGCTTGACCGTCGGGCCGATGTCGACCGTGCCTGAATCCGGCTGTTGCTGGCCGGTGATCATCTTGAACAGCGTCGATTTACCGGCACCGTTCGGGCCGATGATGCCGACGATGGCGCCGGGCGGGATGGCGAAGCTGACGTTGTCGAGGAGCAGCTTGTCGCCGAAGGACTTGGTCACGCCATTGAATTCGATGACCTTGTCGCCCAGGCGGTCGCCGACCGGGATGAAGATTTCCTGCGTTTCGTTGCGCTTCTGGTACTCGACGCTGGACATTTCCTCGAAGCGGGCGAGGCGGGACTTGGATTTGGCCTGACGGGCCTTCGGATTCGAGCGAACCCACTCCAGTTCCTGCTTCATCGCCTTCATGTGGGCGTCGATCTGCTTGTTTTCGGTTTCCAGGCGGGCTTCCTTCTGCTCCAGCCAGCTCGAGTAGTTGCCCTTCCAGGGAATGCCGTGGCCGCGGTCGAGTTCGAGAATCCACTCGGCGGCGTTGTCGAGGAAGTAGCGGTCGTGGGTGACGGCGACGACGGTGCCCGGGAAGCGGACGAGGAACTGTTCCAGCCATTCGACGGATTCGGCGTCGAGGTGGTTGGTCGGTTCGTCGAGCAGCAGCATGTCCGGTTTGGCGAGCAGCAGCTTGCACAGTGCGACGCGGCGCTTTTCGCCGCCGGACAGGTTGCCGATGGTGGCATCCCAGGGCGGCAGGCGCAGCGCGTCGGCGGCCAGTTCCATCTGGGCTTCGGTATCCGAGCCAGCCGTAGAGATGATGGCTTCGAGGCGGGCTTGTTCCTCGGCCAGCTTGTCGAAATCGGCTTCCGGATCGGCGTAGGCGGCATAGACCTCATCGAGCTTGGCTTGCGCCTGCATGACTTCGCCGAGGGCCGATTCGACTTCCTCGCGCACGGTCTTGGCGGCGTCGAGCTGCGGTTCCTGTGGCAGGTAGCCGATCGACACGCCCGCCAGGTGCTGCACTTCGCCGTCGTATTCCTTGTCGACGCCGGCCATGATCTTGAGCACGGTCGATTTGCCGGCACCGTTCAGGCCGAGCAGGCCGATCTTTGCGCCGGGGAAGAAGGAGAGGGAAATATCCTTGATGATCTGACGCTTGGGCGGAACGATCTTGCTGACCCGCAGCATCGACATGACATATTGAGCCATCGCTGTACCTTGTGCTTAAACGAAAAGAGCCCGACAACCGGACCCGAAAACGATAATTATCCCCGAAAACGACGGCATCGGCGGGGCGATTTGCGAAGGAATAGAGGGCGCCAAAAGCAAAAAAGCCAGGCGGTTTCCCGTCCTGGCCTGGTGTCACGAGACGTGCCCGCTCAGATCAGCAGGCTGGCGTGCCGGCGATGGAGCAGGACGGCCGGCGCCTCGACCCGCTTGCACTGGCGTTCGTTGCCGAGTTGCTTGAAGCCCATGAGGCGGCAGTAGTAGCCGACGTGCCGCGGATTGACCTCGATGACGGCATCGGTGCCGCCAAAGATCGTCCGGGCATACTGGTGGGCGGCCCGGAACAGGCTTCTGATCAGCTCGAGATCCTTGCAGGCGGTATCGACGGCGAGGCGCGTGAATTCACACAGCACCGTCGACGGGTTGCGCAGGGTGTCGAGTTCTTCCCGGTATAGCGTGTCGGCTGCCAGGCCATTGCGGGAATCCCGCGAAACGCTGATGGTGGCTTGCAGTTCGCCGTTTTGCCAGGCGCCGAAGGTGACATGGTCCGGATCGCCAAGGCGGCGCTGACTGACGCTTACCTTGTAGCCCTGAGCCTCGTACATCCGGCGAATCAGCGCATTGCACGCACGGTGCTGCTGGAAGGAGGTGGCTGGCCCGATGAGGAGCTCCTGATCGGGCCAGTGTCCGTGGCTGGTAGCGAGGGGAGCGTGATGCCCGAGGGCGACCGGAATCCCTTTTGCTGCGGGCGTGCCTGCCGAATATATGACGTTGTACATTTTGTCTATTCTATTGGTTGTCTATTAGGCAATCAACCAGCAACGGCACTTAAGGCAATCGCTGGTTCTTCACGCAGGTGAAACGGTGTCGTCGATTTTTCGGCCGACAGGGCATTGATGTCGCCGCAAAGTTCGCCACCTTCGTCGATGACCAGCTTGCCGTAGCGGATCTTGCCGTGCACCTTGCCGGTGGCGTGGATGATCAGCTGCGAACGTGCGGTCAGTTCGCCATCGAAGCTGCCGTGAATCTCGGCGATGTCGATGCTGACCTTGCCCGAGAACGATCCCTTGTCGGCGACGCGGATGACGCGGCTATCCATGGTGGCCTCGACGCGGCCTTCGACGACGAGCGTATCGCAATCGAGGATTTCGGCGCCTTTGAGTTTGACGTCCGGGCCGACGATCAGGCGGGCGCCCATGACGTTTTCGCTGGCGGATTCGGCTTTTTCCGGGGCAGGGGCCGGCGCGGCGGCAGCGGCTGTGGTGTTGTTCAGGTTGTTGGAGGCGCTGCCCAGAATGTTATTGACCTCCTTGCGGGTGATGACGTCATTGCGGTTGGGGATGTTGGGTTTGTTGAACATGGTAGCTCCCGTCTTGAGGTTTTGATGAAGATTCGACTGGGACTCCATTGCGATAAGCGTGCCATGAAACAACAGCCAATATAAAACAACAGCTTGCAATAATTATTAAAAGTTGATTCGTAAATTTATCGCCATGCTTGTCGGGATTTGGCGACAGGTATTTTTGGTTTTCCCGGGAAAGGCAGCTAATCTAAACGGGCGGGTTGTCGTTAAAATGCGACAATGATGTAATTGATTGATTATTAAACAATAATATCCGCCTGTTTCTTCCGTGGCAGGGGGTTTTTGCGGTGCTCGCGAATCCATGCCCGTGCGTCGGGCGGTTTAAACTTTAGTTTTAGTACATAGGGTGCCGATGAATCGAATTTCCTTTCGCCAGGGGATGCTGCTTGGCTTTGCGCTGATCGTCCTGCTTCTGGGTGGGGCGGCCGTGCAGAGCTGGCTCGTGGTCGAGCGCCTGGTCGATCAGAGTCGGCGCAGCAGCGAGCAGGCCATCCAGTTGACGGCCTCGATTCAGGAACTGGGCGAACGCACCATCGACATCGAGCGCAGCGCGCGGCAATACCTTGTGCTCGACAACCCGGTCTTCCGCCAGCGCTTCAACGAACACCTCAGCCAGTCGCTGGCCGTGGTCGAGCGTCTCGAAACGCTGTCCGCCGAACCGCTCGTGCCCTTGCTGGGCGGTTGGCGCATGGTGGCCGAAGCGCTGCGCAGCGGCCTTGACCAGAACATTCCGCAGGACGAGATCATTCCCTTGCTCGCCCGCATGGCCGAACTCGACGGCTTGTTGAAGCAGGCCGGGCAGCGCTGGATCGAGGCGCAAAACCGGAAATCGCTGGACGATCTGGAAACCAACCGCCTGCGTCTGGGTGGTCGCATCGCGCTGGCCCTCGTCGGCGCGCTGCTCGTTGCGCTGGCGATGGGCTGGTGGCTCGTTCGCCCGGTGCGCCATCTCGAGCAGGCCATCATCCGGCTGGGTGCCAGTCGTTTTGACGAAGCGGTGACGGTCGGCGGCCCGGCCGACTTGCGCCAGCTGGGCAAGCGCCTCGACTGGCTGCGCCAGCGTCTGGCCGAGCTGGAAGCGGATCGCGAGCGGGCATTGCGCCATGTGTCGCATGAACTCAAGACGCCGCTGACGGCGCTCAAGGAAGGGGTTTCCTTGCTCCGCGAGGAAGTGCCCGGGCCGCTCGCCGCCGGGCAGCGCGAGGTGGTCAATATCCTGCAGCACAACGTGGTTAGCCTGCAGGCGCAGATTGAAAGCCTGCTGACGCTCAACGCCGCGGCCTTCGAGGCGCGTCGCCTGCAAGTGGCGCCGACCCGCCTGCGCAAGCTGCTGGCGACGGTCGCCCAGCGCCGCGAACTGCACAGCCAGTCACGGCAACTCAAGGTCATCGTCGAATCCTCGCAGGAAACGGCCATGCTCGATGCCGAGAAAATGACTGTCGTGCTCGACAACCTGCTGTCCAACGCCATCGATTTCAGTCCGGAACACGGCGAAGTCACGCTGTCGGTCAAGCACGTCGACGGGCTGTGGCGCTTCGAGTGCATCGATCAGGGGCCGGGCGTGGCGGAAGAGGACCGGCAGCGCATTTTCGAACCCTTCGTGCAGGGCCAGCGCGTCGCGCCGGCGCCGCGACAGGGCAGCGGCGTGGGCCTTTCCATCGTCCGCGAATTGGTCAGGGCGATGGGCGGGACGGTTTTTCTCCTGCCGCAGGAAACAGGCGCCCATTTTTGTGTGGAAATACCGGATGAGCAGTAACACTCGTTGTCTTTCCCGCCGTCTGGCGGTTTTCATTTTTGGGCTTTTTTTCGGGTTGACCGTCACAGGCTGTGCCTCCGGGCCGTTTTCCCGCATGTTCGGTGCCAACGACGCCACGCCGGAGGCCGCGCTGGCCTATTACAACGGGCTTTCGCGCCTGACCCCGGCTGAGTTGAGTCGCGAGCGCACCATCCTGGCTGCCGTTCAGCAGGCGCCTTTCACGCAGGTGCGCATGGCCTTGCTGCTCGGGTATCCGCGCATGCAACAGGATCTCGGCAAGGGCCTGAGCCTGCTTGAGGCCGTGCTCAAATCCAACGAGGCCGCCGCCTTGCCTTTCCACCCGCTGGCCCGCCAGCTGGCGGACAACTACCAGGAGCGGATGCGTCTTGAAAGCCAGCTCGACAAACAGGGGCAGCAGTTGAAGGACAGCCAGCGCAAGAGCAGCGAACTGCAGGAGAAGCTCGACAGCCTCGCCAACATTGAAAACAGCCTGATTCCGCGTCCACGCGCCGTCAGGCCGGAAGGAGTCAAGCGATGATCGCCACCGGCGCCCACGTGCTCGTCGTCGATGACGACGAAGACATTCTCAAGCTCCTGACCATGCGCCTGCGTGCCAAGGGCTTCCGCATCACCGCCGTCGGCTCGGCCGAGCAGGCGCTGGCGCAAATCGCCGTCGATCCGCCGCGCGTCGTGGTTAGCGACATCCGCCTGCCCGGCATCGACGGCCTGGCGCTGTTCGAGGAAATCCGGCGCACGCGGCCGACGCTGCCCGTCATCCTGCTTACCGCCCACGGCAATATTCCCGATGCCGTCGACGCCACGTCACGCGGCGTATTCGGCTACCTGACCAAGCCTTTCGACAGCCAGATCCTGCTCGAAAAGATCGACCGTGCCTTGCAACTCTCGGCCCCGGTCACGCACGCCGGCGACGCCCAGAGCGACGCAGGGAAGGGCGACAACGCCTGGATGGAAGGCGTCATCTTCCGTAGCAGCAAGATGGCCGAACTCATGGCCGAAGCCCGCATGGTCGCTGCCTCCGACGCCAGCGTGCTGATCCGTGGCGAAAGCGGCAGCGGCAAGGAAGTCCTGGCCCGCGCCATCCATCGCGCCAGCCCGCGCGCCAAGGGGCCGTTCGTCGCCATCAACTGCGGCGCCATTCCCGAACAACTGCTCGAATCCGAACTCTTCGGCCATGCCAAGGGCGCCTTCACCGGCGCCGGCGCCAGTCGGGTCGGCCTGTTCCAGACCGCCAACGGCGGCACGCTTTTCCTCGACGAAATCGGCGACATGCCGCTCGCCCTCCAGGTCAAGCTGCTGCGCGTACTGCAGGAACGCGTCGTCCGCCCGGTCGGCACCACCAAGGCCGAGCCGGTCGACGTCCGTCTTCTCTCGGCGACGCACCGCGACCTCGACGCCGCCATGGCGCAAGGCCAGTTCCGCGAAGACCTCTATTACCGCCTCGATGTCGTCTCGCTGACCCTGCCGCGTCTCGACGAACGGCGCGAGGACATTCCGCTGCTCGCCCTGCATTTTGTGCAACTGCTCGCCGGAAAATACGGCAAGCAGGTCAACGGTTTTGCCCCGGAAGCCCTCGAAGCCCTGGCCACCGCCGCCTGGCCGGGCAACGTCCGGCAACTGTTCAACGTCGTCGAACAAAGCTGTGCGCTCACCTCGACGCCCCTCATCCCGCTCTCGCTCGTCCAGCGCGCCCTGCGCGTGCCGGTCATGGATGCCCTCAACTACGCCGAAGCCAAGCAGCGCTTCGAGCGCAACTACCTCGTCCAGCTCCTCAAGCTCACCGACGGTAACGTCGCCGATGCCGCACGCCTTGCCGAACGTAACCGCACGGAGTTCTACCGCCTCCTGCAGAAACACGACCTCACCCCGGCCATGTTCCGCAGCGAAAGCGACAGTCCGCAGACCAGCGCGTAAGCACAGGCGCTGAACGGACCGGATGGATCGTTCCCGTCAAAGCGGGCATCCATCGGAATCAGGGCGCGAGCCAAAAAACCTGTCGTCACAGGACGACGGATAGCTCCCGCCGTCAACGCCTGAAAGATTCACAACAAATTGAATATAAACGAAAAAAACAAACTGGCACGGACTTCGCAATACACAGCAGGCAATCAACAGAAGAAGGGAAATGCCATGCTCAAACGTAAGCTCATGGTCGCCAGTATTACCGCCGCCGCCACCTTTGCCGGCCTCGGCCTCTCCGCCTTTGCCACCGACGACCCGCAAGTGCTGGCCGCCATCGTCGCCAACAGCGAAGCGCAGGACGCCACGCTCAGCGACAAGGTCGAAACCCTGCTGCGCAGCGATGTCGGCCTGACCGGCTCGCAACTCCGTGTCGCCGCCAGGTCGGCCGTCGTTACCGTCGCCGGCACCGTGCCCGACGAACACGCCCTGCGCCGGGCACTCGATCTGGCCAGCGGCGTGCGCGGCGTACGCGAAGTCCGCAACGCCATGGAGGTCGACCTCCCAAAGTAAGGGCAGGGGGCGAACTCAGCCTGCTGGACGAAGTCTTCAGTCTGCTTCCAGAGTTACCAGTAGCGCGCCTTCGGCGACTGTATCGCCCTCTGTGACATGAACCTGGACCACCCGGCCCGCGTGCGGGCTGGGAATGTCCAGCGCCACCTTGCCCGTTTCCAGCGTCAGGATGTTGTCGTCCCGCTCCACCCGGTCGCCCACCTTTACCAGCAACTCCAGAATGAAAATATCGCCACTCGCACACGAGCCGCAACTCGACCAGCACTCTGGATATTTCGGCATGCGAACGAAGGCAAACGACATCAGCTATTTTTCCCGGGAAACCTTGCATTCTACGCCAGCGTCCGTATAATGCGCGGCTCTGACAGCGCGCCCGTAGCTCAGCTGGATAGAGTACTTGGCTACGAACCAAGGGGTCGGGCGTTCGAATCGCTCCGGGCGCGCCAGCAGAACAACCTGCCGATGGTTGAAAAAACCGGCAAAGCAGTAGAAGCAAATTTAGGTGTGCGCCCGTAGCTCAGCTGGATAGAGTACTTGGCTACGAACCAAGGGGTCGGGCGTTCGAATCGCTCCGGGCGCGCCAAAAATTCACGGAAAAGCCACCTTCGGGTGGCTTTTTTGTTTTCCGACGCTGAAATGAGCTGCGAGTAGCTGCAAGCGGCCAGTAGCGATTTTTCATGAAACTGCTCGAAAGCTGCCATTCGGCAGAATCTTCTTGCCTTCGGCATAGTTATTTTTTTGCCGGGCCGAACTATCATTGCTTATGCGGACAGTCTGCCGGAGTCGCCCCTAAATGAATCAATCAGCTACTTTGAATTGCCAGGTTTTACAATTTTCAATATGCGGACCGGTGGGGCCGTTAAATAACTGTTAGGCGGCTCAGAGCCACCGCCTTCGGCACCAAGATGCCCACCGAAAAGGATCGCAGCCTTCCCTCAACCGTGGCTGCAGTCATCGCCTTCATCAGCACCGCTTGGATGCTCGGTGAGGTCAGTTCCCTGGAGCTGTCCCGAGACCTGACGCTAGCAGTCGAAGGCGTCGTCACCTCAGATGCTCAGTGCCATCGTCATGTTCGCTGGGAGAAGGTCCACTTCACCCTTTCCGTGAAGTATCAGTACCGAGTCGGCTCCACCACATACCCAGGAAGCAGATACTTCGTCGCAGATTGGAGGCTCGATGAGGCCCGTTGCCGCGATCTGGCCACAAGACTGAAGCAAGGAAATACCATACCCGTTTGGATTGATCCAATAGACCCGAGTTTTGCGGTTCTGAACCCAGCCAGACGCCAGTTCATGCTCTGGATCTCCGTCCCACTGTTCCTCGCATCGATTGGCTATCTCGCTCGAGCAGCTTGGCTGAGGGTTCGCACAAAACGCAGGCGCCATGCCACCAATTCCGCCTAACCCCTCGCTCGGGGAGATAAATCGCAGCAAACTGCAATTTGCACCTTACCTCGAACTTTCCTGAACGTTCGCTTTGAATACTCGGCAACGGCAGCATTTGGGCAGTTGCAGCCTATGGAAATTAGATAGGTTCTCTATCTATTGATGCGCAATTACCGCCCACCAGACCGATTTTGATTTTGGGCTTTTTTTCCGGTTGACCGTGAGATTCCGCCTGGGCGGCTGGTTGGGCGGTTGCCGGGGCGTTTGGGGGCTTCGTCGAAGCCGACCCAGTTGCGGGGGGTGTTTTTGCCTGCTCGGCCGCCTGCGACTTTGGGTTTCTTGGGCTTTTTCGGGACGGCTGCGGCGCCGGTGAGGGGGACGCGGTGGTCGGGTTCGAAGCCGGGTTCTTCGTCGCGGCTGAGCGTCTGCTTGATGAGCGTTTCGATGGCGGCGAGCAGCGGGGCTTCATCGGCGCAGACGAAGGAGATGGCTTCGCCGGCGGCGCCGGCGCGGCCGGTGCGGCCGATGCGGTGGATGTAGTCTTCGGCGACGATGGGCAGGTCGAAATTGACGACTTGCGGCAGGTCGTCGATGTCCAGGCCGCGAGCGGCGACGTCGGTGGCGACGAGAATTTGCACTTCGCCGGCCTTGAAGCTTTCAAGCGCCCGCAGGCGGGCAGGTTGTGGCTTGTCGCCGTGGATGGCGTCGGCCTTGATGCGCTTGGCGAGGAGGAGGCCGACGAGTTCGTCGGCGCCGCGCTTGGTTTTGACGAAAACGAGCACCTGGCCCCATTTCCGGTCCTTGCGCATGAACAGGAAGAGTTCGGTCTTGCGCTTCTTGTCGACGGGCACGACCCATTGCTTGACGGCCTTGACGGTGCTGTTGCGCGGGCTGACTTCGATGGACAGCGGGTTGTGCAGGCGGGCCTTGGCGAGGCTGCGGATCTCGTCGGAGAAGGTGGCGGAGAAGAGCAGGGTCTGCCGCTTCTTGGGCAGGGCGGCGAAGACGGCGTAGAGTTCGCGCGAGAAGCCGAGGTCGAGCATGCGGTCGGCTTCGTCGAGGACGAGGACCTGCACCTTGTTGAGTTTGAGGGCGTTCTGGCTGAACAGGTCGAGCAGGCGGCCGGGCGTGGCGACGAGGACATCGACGCCGCGGCGCAGGCGCATCATCTGCGGGTTGATGCTGACGCCGCCATAGGCCGCGTAGGTGCTGACGCCGGTGTGTTCGCCGTATTGGCGGAAGCTGGCGTGGACCTGTTCGGCCAGTTCGCGCGTCGGTACGAGGACGAGGGCGCGGACGCTGTTGCTGCCGACCTCGATGCCGTCAGTCGCCAGCGTGTGCAGGATGGGCAGCGCGAAGCCGGCGGTCTTGCCGGTGCCGGTCTGGGCGGCAGCCATGAGGTCGCGGCCTTCGAGGACGGCAGGAATGGCCTGCTGCTGGATGGGCGTCGGCGTTTTGTAGCCAAGTGTTTCTAGCGACTGGAGCAGCGTGTCGGCGAGGCCGAGGGCGGAGAAGGTCATGGGCGGTGCTGGCTGGGGCAAAGGTGTGAGTTTAACGCGCTCACCTTGTGAAGGCGTCGGGCTAGCGCCGGGTAAGCAGCAGGCCGCATTCGAGGTGGTGGGTGTAGGGGAACTGGTCGAATACGGCCGAGGCGGCGATCTGGTGGGTGTCCTGAAGGGCGGTGACGTTCTCGAGCAGGGTCTGCTGGTTGCAGGAGATGTACAGGATGCGGTCGAAGCTGCGCGCCAGGTCGAGCGTCACGGCATCCAGCCCGCTGCGCGGCGGGTCGACGAAGAGCGTGGCGTGCCGGAAGGGGTCGAGGTCGATGTCCTTGAGGCGCGTGAAGGTTTCGCGGCCGGCCAGGGCGTCGCTGAATTCCTCGCTCGACATGCGGGCGATGGCAACGTTTTTGACATTATTGGCGGCCAGGTTGAACTGGGCGGCATGAACGGACGACTTGCTGACTTCGGTGGCGAGCACCTGGTCGAACAGCGGGGCGAGCGCGATGGTGAAATTGCCGTTGCCGCAATACAGCTCGACGAGATTGCCGCCGATGCCAGCCGCCTGCTGGCAGGCCCAAGCTAGCATCTGGCGATTGACGCCGCCGTTGGGCTGGGTAAAGCTGCCTTCGACCTGCTTGTAGCGGAGCTGGCGGCCGTTGAGTTCGAAGGATTCGATGACATGGTCGCGGTCGAGCACGCGTTTCTGGCCGCGGCTGCGCCCGATGATCTGGATGCCAAGATCGGTTGAAAGCTGGCGGGCTGCGGTTTCCCAGGCGTCGTCGAGCGTCCGGTGATAGATCAGCGTGACCAGCATGTCGCCGCTCAGGGTGGCGAGAAAATCGATCTGGAACAGCCGGCGACGCAGGGTCTCGCTGGCGGCCAGCCGGTCGCGCAGGCACGGCATGAGCGTGCAGATCGATTCGGCGGCCGGCGGGAAGGTGTCGAGGGCGATTGGCACCTTCGGGTCTTCCGGATCGAACATGGCGTAATCCAGCCTGTCGCCGTCGTGCCAGATGCGAAACTCGGCGCGCAGCCGGTAATGCAGCGGGGTCGAGGCATGGGCAACCGTATTTTTGACCCCCAGCGCGGCAAATGCCTGCTCGAAATATTCAAGCTTGGCAGCAAGCTGGGCGGGGTAAACGGCGGGATCGAAGCTGGGCAGCGGCATGATTTGACAACTTTAAGGCGGTTCCGCGCCGAATTTTCGGGTGGCGGACATGGGCGGAGGGCGAAATATACGCCGGTCTGCCCTTCTCGGGGAGTGCTGAGATGGGCGTAGCGAATTTGCGCCAATATGCGGGGCGTATGCCTTTCGTGGTGGCGTTTTTCAATTTCAGGCGGTATAAAGTCGGGATCTCCTGAAGAGATGCCATCATTTTAGGATTGTCATGAACATCGTTTCCCGGATTGTGAAAGCCCTCGTGGCGCCCGTTTTGCTCGTTTCCGCGCTGCTGTTGCCGATGCCTTCCCTGGCCAGCGACCACGGTGGCGGCGGGGCGCCTGAGCCGATGGTATTTACCGTCAATCTGGGCAAGGACAACTACCTGCAATTTGGCCTGATTCTGGAAACCGCAACGCCCGAAGCGGCCCACACCCTTGCATCGTTCAAGCCCAAGATCCAGCACGAGATCATCCTGCTGCTCTCGGGGAAAGAGCAGGGCAAACTGCGGACCCTGGCTGGCAAGAAGGAACTGATCGAGGAAATCGTCGAACTGGCCAACCATGTGATCCACGAAGACGAAAAGACCGGGGTCAAGGAAGCCTTGTTCACCAAGTTCCTGATTCAATAAGGAAAATTCGCGATGGCCGCCTATCCGGAGTCGATTGAGGCTGCGCTGGACGCGGTGGCCGGGCGCCTGCGCCAGGCGCGTCGAGCCTTGTTCATTACCGGCGCCGGGATTTCTGCCGATTCGGGCTTGCCGACCTACCGTGGTGTCGGCGGAATCTATGACAGCCAGGCGACCGAAGAGGGGTTGCGGATCGAGGAAGCCTTGTCCGGCGATGTCTTCGCCCTGCGGCCCGACATTACATGGAAGTACCTGATCCAGATCGAGGAAAACTGTCGCGGAGCCAAACCCAACGCGGCCCATTTCGCCATTGCCCGTCTGGACGATTATCTCGAGCGGGTGATGGTGTTCACCCAGAACGTCGACGGCCTGCATCGCCAGGCCGGAAGCCGCGAGATCATCGAAATCCACGGCAATCTCCAGGAACTGGAATGTACCGGCTGCAGCCACGAAGAATCCGGCGAGGACATGAGTGGTCGGGAAATTCCGCCGCTATGCCCGCGTTGCGGCGCCGTTTTGCGCCCGAAGGTCGTGCTATTTGGCGAAGCGTTGCCCGAGGAGGCGCTGGAAAGCTTCATCGATGCCTTCCAGGAAGGATTCGACATCGTTTTTACCATCGGTACGTCCAGCATCTTCCCCTACATCACGCAGCCGGTCGTGCTGGCGGCCGGGAGCGGGGTGCCGACAGTGGAAATCAACCCGGCGAGGACCATGCTCTCCGACATTGTCGATTACTATCTGCCGCTCGGCGCTGCCGAGGCGATGACTGCCATCCTCGAAAAGTCCGGTTTGACGGGCCAATCCCGCTGATCAGTGGGGCGCAGGCAACAGATTTTCCATGAATATGGTGCGGTGCACAAAAAGGTGTTGACAAGCGTTTTTCTGTGGTTAGAATGAAGTCATGCTGCGGTGCAACATATGAGCCAAGGCAACTCGTTACCCCAACCTCAGGAGATTCACCATGTTCACCAAACCCGAAGATTTCGCCAAGTCCGGCATCAACACCGCCCTCTTTTTCGCCAACACCACCTTTGACGGCATCGAGCGTCTGGCCCTGTTGAACCTGGCCGCTGCCCGTTCCGTTTTCGAAGGCACCATGTCCAACATCAACGCTCTGCTGGGCGCCAAGGATGTTCAGGCTTTCGTCAGCCTGCAAAAGGAACTGGCTTCCCCGTCCATCGAGAAGGGCATCGAGTACTCCCGCAACGTGATCGCCATCGCCTCCGAAACCAAGGACAAGCTGGCCAAGGAAGTCGAAACCAAGGTTGCTGAAAACACCGCCAAGGTTTCCGGTCTGGTCGAAAAGGCCCTGGCCTCCGCTCCGGCTGGTTCCGAAGTGGCCGTTGCTGCTGTCAAGACCGCCATCAAGACCGCCAACGAAGCCTACGAAGGCCTGAACAAGGCTGCCAAGCAGGCTGCTGAAGTTGCCGAAGCCAGTGTTGCTGCCGCTACCAGCGCCACGATGAAGGCTGCCAACGTTGTTGCCGTTCCGAAGGCTTCCAAGAAGGCTGCCTAAGCTTTCCGAGTCTGGCCATCATCGACCGGAGCCCGGCTCCGTCGATTGACGAAAAAGCCCTTGGCCACCAAGGGCTTTTTCTTTGCGATACAGGAAGGAGCATCACCATGCCGCATACCCACGCCCATACGAAGGCCGAAGCCATCCACGAGGCCCTTGAGGTCTACGAGGAGGCGCATCACCATCAGCCGGATGCCCACGAAAAGGCGCGTCTGGTTTCCGATACGATCAAGGAATGGGAGCATGAAGAGGTTGAGGTCATGCACTCGAACGATCCGGCAGCCTGATCCGGGTTGCTGAAACAAAACCGGGGTGGGTCAGTTGCGAACTGGCCCACCCCGGTTTTTTGTTATTTCTGGTTCTTGAATTACATATAAAGTTTAATATAAATCATGTAGTTATATTAAGACGTTAAAGTAATTTATTAGATTCCGTGCCGGGCCTTGAAGGCATCGTATTCGTCGCGGCTGACCCGTTTGTCGGCCATTGCTTTCCTGAGCAACTCGATCGCTTTGGCTTTTTTCCCGTAGATCATGAACACCTCGGCTTCTTCAAGCGGGGGCATGTCGTCGGCCGGATTGTTGGCCGCCGGATGATCGAATGTCGAAAAAGCAGACAAGGGCAGCGAGTGTTCGTTCAGTCGGCGCCGTGCCCGTTTTTTATTGGCCATCTTGTTGGCCAGATACGTCCCGATGCCAAAACACAAGGCGGCGACGAGAAGAATCTCAGCGACGAGAATCAGGGTGCGAGACATGCATGCTCCAGATGATTGGCTTGGGGCTGGGCGAACTTGAACAAGCCGCGCCGGCGGAGAAAACTACGACCGGAGCATATTATCCGGGTTTGTCCTTGTCTCGCCAACGCGGTCGATCTGATTGCCTATTTCCGTGGGGCCTTGACGGGTTTCCCCTTGCCTCCACGATTGCCACGACAGGCCTCCAGCCTTTCGCCTTTCAGCTTGCCGGCGACGCCTTCGATGACCGCTTCGATTCCCGTTATCGCGGTCTTGCCGGGCGCGGCATCGATGAGTTTGAGGCCGCGGCCCTTGGGTAGCTGGCGAATTTCGTCGATGGCGAAGACCAGGGCGCGGCCGTCCTGCGTAAATACCGCAATGTCGCCCGTGGCGGGGGCTGGCTGGAAGATGGCCGGCGTTTCGCCGTCGTCGAGGGTCAGGAAGGCCTTGCCGGCCTTGCCGCGCGAGATGAAGTCCTCGCCCTTGACGCGGAAGCCGTAGCCGCCTTCGCCGGCGACCAGGTAGAGCGACTCGTTCTTGACGGCGGCAGCCAGGCAGGGCTTGCCGCCGTCCTGGAAGTCGGCCAGCGAGGTGGCCGGAACGCCGTCACCCTTGCCGCCGGGAATGTCCGAGGCGGGAATCGAGTAGGCGCGGCCCTTGGTGTCGAGCAGGATCAGGTGATCGACCGTCCGGCATGGCAGGCAGGCCAGAAGGCTGTCGCCGGAGCGGAAGCTGAGCTGGGTCGGGTCGATGTTGTGGCCCTGGCGCGAGCGCAGCCAGCCATGTTTGGAGACGATCAGCGTGGTCGGTTCGTCGACGATGGAGACGGTCTTGGCGTCCGACATCGTGACGCGCTCGGCGGCTTCGATGACGGTGCGGCGGTCGTCGCCGTATTTCTTGGCATCGGCCTCGATTTCGGCGGCGACGCAGGCGCGCATCGCCTCGTCGGAATCGAGCAGCTTGTTGAGGCCAGCCGCTTCTTCGCGCAGCTTGGCCAGTTCTTCGCCGATCTTGATGCCTTCCAGTCGCGCCAACTGGCGCAGGCGGATTTCGAGGATGTCTTCGGCCTGGATGTCGGACAGCTTGAAATGACTGATCAAGTCGGCCTTGGGGTCATCCGACTCGCGGATGACCTTGATGACCTTGTCGATGTCGAGCAGGATGGCCTGCCGACCTTCCAGAATGTGGATGCGCTTTTCAGCGGCCGTCAGGCGATGGCGTGTCCGTCTTTCGACGGTTGCCAGGCGGAAACGGCACCATTCCTCGATCATGCTGTAGAGCGAGGCCTGGCGCGGGGCGCCGCCGACGCCAAGGACGGTCAGGTTGATCGAGGCGTTGGTTTCCAGGCTGGTGTGGGCCAGCAGCATGCGAATCAGATCGTCCTGACCTTGCCGCGACGAGGCGGGCTCGATGACGAGGCGAACGGCGTGTTCCTTGCCCGATTCGTCACGCACGCCGCTTTCGGAAATCGACGACAGGAAGGCGGCCTTGAGGTTGAGCTGCTCGGGTGTGAAGACCTTCTTGCCGGCCTTTTCCTTGGCGACCGGGTTGGAACAGGCTTCGATTTCGGAGAGCACGGTGGCGGTAGAGACGCCCGGTGGCAGTTCGGTGATGACGAGGCGCCATTGGCCGCGGGCCAGGTTTTCGATCTTCCATTTAGCGCGCACGCGCAGGCTGCCGCGGCCGCTGCGGTAGGTGGCGGCGATTTCCTCGGGCGTCGAGATGATCTGGGCACCGCCCGGGTAGTCGGGGCCGGGAATCAACTGGAGCAGTTGTTCTTCGCCAAATTCGGGATTCCGGATGATTTCAACGGCAGCCCTGGCCACTTCTCGCAGGTTGTGGGCCGGGATTTCGGTGGCCATGCCGACGGCGATGCCGGAGGCGCCGTTGAGCAGGCAGAAGGGCAAACGAGCCGGGAGCAGGGCCGGTTCGTCGTTGGCGCCGTCGTAATTGGGCTTCCAGTCGACCGTGCCTTCGTCGATTTCGGCGAGCAGCAGTTCGGCAATCGGCGTCAGGCGGGCTTCGGTGTAGCGCATGGCGGCGGCGTTGTCGCCGTCACGCGAGCCGAAATTGCCCTGGCCGTCGACGATGGGGTAACGCAGGCTCCAATCCTGTGCCATGCGGACCATGGCGTCATAGACCGACGAGTCGCCGTGCGGGTGGTATTTACCGATGACATCGCCGACGACACGCGCCGATTTGACGTGGCGCGGGCTCTTGTACAGGCCCATGCGGTGCATGGCGTAGAGAATGCGGCGCTGCACCGGCTTCTGGCCGTCGGCGGCCGAGGGCAGGGCGCGGCCGGTAACGACGCTCATGGCGTATTCGAGGTAGCGGCGGGCGGCGTATTCGGCCGGGGCGGGGATATCGTCGGCCGGTCCGCTGGCTGCGGGGGGCAGGTCCGGGGGCAAATCGGGTGGCGTTTCTGCCGTTTGCAGCTCGCCGGATGGGTCCGCAGCGGGTTCGGCAGTAGGTGCCGTAGGGTGTTCTGGTTGCAGCGCAGGTGCTTCGGTTTCTGCTACGGCGTCTGCCGTTTTGGCGCTGCCGTCGAAAAGGTTGAGCTGGTCGGTCATGGTCTTGCCGTTGAATCCTGAATCAAGTCGGCGGCAAATTTATCATAGGGTGGTGGTGCTCACGGGCTATTTGTCGTGTCGGTCTGCAAGCACTTGAGCGTTGGGGAGGCGATGATGTCAAAGGGGAATCCGTATCCGGTTTATTTAATAGGCCATTATTAGACGATTAAATGATTCTATGTTTGATAAAGGTCCAAATTTGGGCTGTTGATTGAAAGTGTTTATTAATGGACTATAATTGGTCTGTAATTCGTCAATTTACAAATTAAAGGACTAAATTTAGTCTATGGATAATTACAGGATGACCAATGACGAACTGGCCGCGCAGTTGGCGGCCAGCCTCAAGGCATGGCGGGTTTCGCCCAATGGCGCGGCGATGACGCAGGCGGATCTGGCCCAGAAGAGCGGCGTGGGGCTGACGCCGCTCAAGCGTTTCGAGAAAACCGGCGCCATCACGCTGCGCAACCTGATCGCCATCCTGCGTGCCCTCGACCTGCTCGATGGCCTGCTCGGCATCGTGCCGGATGCCGACAGCCCGAGCCCGCTCGATGTGTTGGCCGCGGCGCAGAAAAAGTCCGGGCAGGCCCGGCAACGCGCGCCACGCTCGCGGAAAGACTAAGCCATGGCGATGGACGATATTCGCGCCGTACAGGTCAATATCTGGGGGCAATTTGCCGGCGCCGTGGCGCCCTTGCGCGGCAAGCCCGGATTTTACGAATTCAGTTACGCACCGGAATTCGAAAAAGGGCGGCTTGAACTGTCGCCCATCCTCATGAAAATGGGCTCGAAGCGCCGCTTCAGCTTTCCGTCGCTGGCGCAGGAAACCTTTCACGGCCTGCCCGGGCTGCTGGCCGACGCCTTGCCCGACAAGTTCGGTAATGCCTTGATCGACGAATACCTGGCACGGCGCGGCATCCTGCCCGGCGAGATCACCAGCCTGCAACGCCTGTTGTACGTCGGGCGGCGCAGCATGGGCGCGCTGGAATTCGAGCCGGCGGAAAAGGAAGTGCGCGGCGATGCGGCCAGTCTGCCGCTGGACATGGCGCATCTCGTCGAGGATGCCCGGCGCGCGTTGAAAGGCGAGTTTTCGCGGATCGCGCAGGACATCATCGACATCGGCAGTTCGGCCGGTGGCGCGCGGGCCAAGGCGGTGATCGGCTGGAACCGGCAGACCAACCAGGTGGTTTCCGGGCAGTTCGACCTGCCGCCCGGTTTCGAGCACTGGCTGCTTAAGTTCGATGTGGGCAGCGACGGCGAACTCGGCACCACGGCCGGTTTTGGGCGCATCGAATACGCGCATGCCCTGATGGCGGCAGCGGCCGGCATCGAGATGAGCGAATGCCGCCTGCTCGAAGAGGGCGGCCGGGCGCATTTCATGACCCGTCGTTTCGACCGCGACGGCAACGACAAGCTGCACATGCAGTCGCTGTGCGGCCTGATGCACCTCGATTTCAACCTGCCTTACGTGCATGGCTACGAGCAATACCTGCGCACGGTGCTCGGCCTGCGCCTTGGCGCCGATGCGTTGGCGCAGGCCTGGGCGCGCTGTGCTTTCAACGTCGCCATCGTGAATTGCGACGACCACACGAAGAATTTCGGCTTCCTGATGGACCGTTCCGGCCGCTGGCGCCTTGCCCCGGCCTACGACACCTGTTTCGCGCACAACCCGGCCGAAGGCAAATGGACGCGCTGGCACCAGATGCAGGTCGGCGGCAAGAAATGGAACATCGGTGCGGACGATCTGCTCGATCTGGCCAAGGCCTACGACATCCGCCACGCCCGGGATCGGCTGCAGCAGATTCGCGAGGCAGTTTCCCGCTGGCCGGAATTCGCGGCGGCTGCCGGGGTGAGCGAGGCGCAAATGCAGAGCATTGCGGCCTTCCAGCCCGAGTGGGCGAAAAAGGCGTCATGATGTCGCGGGCGGTCAGTGGATTTTTGCCACGCCTGTCGCGCTCGCAGGCCGCGCATCCTTTGCCGGTATCGCTTCTGACCGCATAATTTGCGCATGGATATTCACGCCGGCATAACGCCTCGTCTCCGAAAAACGCCGAAGACCCGATTCATTGGGTCGTCGGCGTGCTTTAGTCGAGTTTGTGTCGCGTCATTGAAAGCGGCTTGCCCTTGACTGCCGAGAAACCCGGTGGTGCTGTGGAGCGGCCTTCCATGCTGCCGCCCGAGCCCTTGAGGCAGCGCGCCAGCCGGTCGCTGCAGCCGGTTCGTCGCAAATCGCAGGATGGGCGCCGGCTGTTTCTTCCGCTGCTGTTTTCGCTCCTGTTTCATGGCTTTTTGCTCAGCCTGAGCTTTGGTGGTGGTGAATTCGGGCTGCCAGGCTTTGCCTTTCCCTGGGAGGCTCGGCGAGCCGAGGTTCCCGACCTCCGCGTAGTGCTGACCTTGCCGCCGGCACCGGCTGCGCTGCCAGCCGAGGTGCCGCCACTCCCACCACCACCGCCGCCTGAAATGATCGAGCCTGTCGCCGCGACCGGTCCAGCGGTCGTGACCTTCCGTGCTGTGCCGCCGGCGCTTGCGGCACCTCGGCCGGCAGTGCCACCGCGCAGTGCGCCGGCCAAAAAGGCAGCTACCAAAACGAAACCTGGTGCCAAGACCAAACAACTTGTCCGCAAGACGTCCACGAAGGTCGCCAGCGCGGCTCCCGAGCTTCCGCCACCACTGCCGCCGGCACCACCGCCGAAGCCAAAACCCAAGCCATTCCCCTCGGTCATGGCAGTGGAGCAGGCCGATCCCGAATTCGTCGTTCCATCGGCCCCTGCCGAGCCGGTCCCCGAACTTGCCATCGCTCGCGAAGAGACGCGGCAGGCGCAGGCTAGAGCAGAACAACTTGAAAGGGAGCGCGCAACCGAGGAAGCCGCCCGACTTGAGGCCGAGCGTCAGGAGACAGCGCGGCGGGAGGCAGCGAATCTGGAAGCCGCTCGCCAGGAAGCGGCTCGGGAAGAAGCGGCAAAGCAGGCGTTGGCCAAAGCGGAGGCAGCTCGCCAGGAAACCGCCAGGCAAGAGGCTGAGCGCAAGGAAGGCGCCCGGCAGGAGGCAGAGAAGCAGGAGCTCGCGAAAAAGCTGGCCGCTCAACAGGAGGCGGCTCAACGGGAAGCGGCAAGGCTGGAGGCCGCAAAACAAGCGCAGGCCAAGGCGGAAGCGGCCAGACAGGACGCCCTCCGGCAAGAGGTCGCGCGGCAGGAAGCGGCACGCCGTGAGTTGGAGCGGCAGGAGACTACAAGGCAAGAAGCGACGAAACAAGAGCTTGCCCGACAGGAATTGGCGAAGCAGGAAGCAGTACGCCGTGAGGCGGCTAAACAGGAGGCGGCTAAACAGGAGGCGGCTAAACAGGAGGCGGCTAAACAGGAGGCGGCTAAACAGGAGGCGGCTAAACAGGAGGCGGCT